>Ga0137403_10003784_pt1 | contig 18050 bp, 17 predicted proteins | sample CZOMad2_1_16fung_FD_122057 | JGI IMG/M metagenome (GOLD analysis project Ga0137403, IMG submission 122057) | Vadose zone soil fungal communities from Angelo Coast Range Reserve, California, USA - CZOMad2_1_16fungal (Hybrid Assembly) | ecosystem: Environmental > Terrestrial > Soil > Vadose zone...
GGCGCCACTGGGGCTACCGGCGCCACTGGACCGACCGGCGCGACGGGTGCGACCGGCACCACCGGCGCGACGGGGCCGACGGGCCCGACCGGCGCCACCGGCGAGACAGGGCCGACGGGCGCCACGGGTGAGACCGGACCGACAGGACCTGCGGGCCCGACTGGCGCCACGGGCGCCACCGGCGACACGGGCCCGACCGGACCGCAGGGGACCGCGTGTTGGGACCTGAACGGCAACGGGATCTGCGACGTCACCACCGGCCCCGACAACGAGGACCTCAACGGCGACACCTTCTGCACCGCCGCTGATTGCGCGGGCGCGACGGGCGCCACTGGGGCTACCGGCGCCACTGGACCGACCGGCGCGACGGGTGCGACCGGCACCACCGGCGCGACGGGGCCCACGGGACCGACGGGCGCCACGGGCGAAACCGGGCCGACCGGACCCACGGGCGCCACGGGCCCGACCGGCACCACGGGCGTGACCGGCCCGACCGGCGCCACCGGGCCCACCGGCGCCACGGGCTCCGGCAACACCATCTCCGAAAATACCGGATCGAACGGAGCGACGAAGACGGGGGCACCCGGCCATCCCTTCGGCACTCTGACCACGGGCACCGCCGCAGTTGTCGGTCCTCTCACCGTTACGGCCGGGCAGAAGCTCCTCGTGACGATCTACACGAGCTGCGAGAACACCAACGGGGACAAGGGCTGCTACATGAGCTTCGACGCGACCGGAACAGCGGTGCTCTCGCCCGCCGACACGAGCGCATCCGACAACACGATGACCGGCACCTCGAAGGGGGGCGGAGGAATACCGCTTGGAATGAGCGGGACGTTCCTCTACAGGGTGACGACTGGCGGAACCGTGATGTTCACCGGGAAGTACGGAGCTGACGCCAGCACGGCGACCTTCCTGAGACACAGGATCGTCGTGCAGGTCTACTAACGATCCGGCCGAAGACCATCGAGGACCCCTGTTTAGGGCCCGCTCCCGGCAGGAATTCCGCTCCCGATCAGCTCCTCGAAGTGGCGCCGCAGGACGGGCCCCGCCCCGGGATCTCCCATGAGGTCCTCCGGGTCGGCGACCACCTCCGTCACCTCGTAGCCATCCTCGCCCAGGTCCCGGTAGCCGCGGAAGTACACGTCCTTGAACCCGAGCACGTGGCCGAACTCGTGCGCCAGGACGTGGGGCGCGAGGTCGTGCGGGCCGAGCGCGATGCAGCGCGCCGCCGTGAAATGCGTCGTGTTGGCGCCGGTCGTGAGCACCGCGCCACCCTGCGGGAAGAGCGCGGCGTGCGCGCCCAGGTCGATCTGGTCTCCGACGTGCGGCACGGGGCGATCTCCGTAGAGCCGCGCGGGAGGGAGGCACGCGATGGAGAGGCGCACGCGGAACGTGTCACCGCCGGCGCGCAGGCGCCACACGTCCTCCACCGCATGCTTGAACGCGTGCACGAACGGCCTGTCCTCGATGTCGGTGTAGAACGAAACGTGGAGGATCCAGAGGTGGTCCCGCGGGTGGTCGACGTGCATCAACCCGCGCGGCGTCACCTGCGTGGTCTCGTCCTGGACCTCCCGCGTGATCGCCGCCTCTCGATCCCGCAGCTCGCGCTCCAGCTGGTCGCGGGCGCGGGATGAATCGATCCTCGCGACGCGCGCGACGGCCTTCCGGAACGCCGCCGCGTCGGCCGACGCCAGGGCGTCGCGGATGGCCGCGCGCTCGACCGCGGCGTGCTCGAGGACCGTCTGGCGGTCGTAGCTGGGTCTGTCGTTGGCGATCGCCCGCTGCCACAGCCGATTGTACTGAATGTGGGCGTCGATGTTCCGCGCGCCCTCGGCGAGCTTCTTGTAGTCGGCCACCAGCTTCTCGCAGGCGGCCTTCTGCTCGGAAGCGGACGGCACCGGTGGGCGGTCGAGCTCGGTTTCCAGTTGCTCGAGCTTCTTCGTGTCGCGCTCGATCATCTGCTCGGTCCACGGCCAGCTGTAGGATCTTGGTTGCACGGCTGCGCGCCCGACGACCGGCGGAGCGTCCGCTACCAGCCGGGGCAGGATCTGATAACCGAGGCGGACGGGTTTCGGCGAGGCGCTGGCGAGGGTGGGCAGGACGTGCGGAGCAGCCTGCTCGACGCGCGCACGGAGCGCCTCGTACGCGCGTTGCAGGCGCTCGCGGTATGCCGCCTGCCGGGCCTCGACCACCTGGCCGCGCCGCATCCATGGCGGCGCGGAGCCGTCGGCCGCTTCATCGCTGCGCCTGGTGTCCTCACCCCAGCCCGCGTCGAGGGCCGTGCCGACGGTCACTGCGAGAGCGACGAGCGCTGCGAGTATCACCACCCCGCGCAACGATCCCCTTCTTCGAGGCTCGGCTTCACATCCGAGTTTTCCGTCTCCCGACCCCCGGTGCTATACTCGGCGTCTCGTATGCGCGCCTCCGTTGACGCGGCGGGTGGTCAGGCGCCAGGGCCCGTCGCGGCGCTGGACGAGAGCCGGTTCTGCATCTTCGTCCCCTCCTACAACGCGTCGAAGCATCTGCCGGGGACGATCGCCCGGGTGCCGTGGCAGGAGCTTCCCGCAGAGCTCACCTACCGCATGGTGTTCGTGGACAACCAGAGCACCGACGATACGTGGCAGACCATCCAGCGCGTCCGCGAGAAGCTCGCTGCGGAAGGCCGGGACGTCGACGCGATACGCAATCCGCGGAACCTCGGCTACGGCGGCAGCAACAAGGTCATCTTCGACTACTGCATCCGGAACGACTTCGGGCTGCTCGGCATCCTCCACTCCGACGGCCAGTACCTGCCCGAGGAGCTCCCGCGACTGATCCGTGAGCTCCTCGCGCATCCCGGCTGCGCCCTCTTCTACGGGAGCCGCCTCCTGGGAGCGCCGCTCGAGGGGGGCATGCCCCGGTACAAGTTCCTGGCCAACCACTTCCTCACCTGGGTGCAGAACACCGCGCTCGGCGCCCGCTTCAGCGAGTTCCACTCGGGCTATCGCTTCTATCGGATGAATCGCATCCGCCGCCTGCCCTACCACGAGAACTCCGACTACTACCACTTCGACAGCCATATCATGTTCCAGATCCATCACGCCGGCGACACCATCGAGGAGACCGCCATCCCCACCTTCTACGGGGACGAGATCTCCTACATCAACCCCTGGAAGTGCACGTGGGGCATCGTGTCCAACGCCCTCGCGTACGTCCTTCACCAGCTGCGAGTTCGCAAGGCGAGGCGGTATTGCCTGAGCTGATAGAGCCCCTCGGTCGCTGTCTCGTCTGCGGGTTCGGAGACCTCGTCCGGTTCCTCGACCTCGGAGCGGTTCCGCTCGTCAACTCGTTCCGCAAGGATGCGCGCGCGGCGGAGGCCGAGCCCCGCTACCCGCTGGAGGTCCGTCGCTGCCGGAGCTGCGCGCACGTGCAGCTCGGCCACAGCGTCTCGCCGCGGGAGCTGTTCGAGGACTACATCTACTTCAGCGGCACCTCGGAGGCCGTGGTCAAGCACGCCGAGAAGCTGGTCGAGCTCGCCGGCCGCGAGGTCGGCCTCGGGGCCGACAGCCTGGTCGTGGAGATCGCCAGCAACGACGGCACCGTCCTGAAGGAGTTCGCGCGCATCCCCGTCCGGGTGCTGGGTGTCGAGCCCGCGCGCAACGTGGCCGCGGAGGCGCGGCGGCAGGGCATCCCGACGGTCTCGGAGTTCTTCACCGAGGCGTTCTCGCAAGCGCTCCGGCGGGAGCATGGCGAAGCGGACCTGCTGCTTGCGCGAAACGTGCTCGCTCACGTGCCGGACCTGCGCGGATTCGCCGCCGGCGTCCGCGGCGTCCTCTCGCCGCGCGGCGCGGCTTTCATCGAGGTGCCCTACCTCCTGGATCTCCTGGAGCTCCTCGAGTTCGACACCATCTACCACGAGCACCTGTCGTACTTCTCCGTGCGGGCGCTGGTCCGCCTGTTCGAAGCGGCCGGTCTCGAGCTGTACGACGTGGAGCGCATCCGGATGCACGGTGGATCGCTGATGGTCCGCCTGCAGCGGCAGGGCGCGGGCCGGCAGCGCCGCGACTCGGTGGGAGCGTTCCTGGAGGCCGAGGAGAGAAGCGGCCTGCTGGAGGCGGGCGGCCTCGAGTCCTTCGCCCGCAGGGTCGGGGCCCTGACGGCCGAGATCGGCGAGTTCGTCCGCAACTTGAAGCGCCGGGGAATGCGCGTCGCGGGCTATGGCGCCTCGGCCAAGGGCAACATCCTGATGAGCGTCTGCGGTCTCACCCGCTCGGAGCTGGAATTCATCGTGGACCGGAGCCCGTACAAGCACGGGTTCTTCACTCCCGGCAACGCGATTCCCGTCCATCCCGTGGAACGCCTGGAGGAGAGCCCCATCGACTGCCTCTTCCTCCTCGCCTGGAACTTCGCCGACGAGGTGATCCGCCAGCAGCGGCGCTTCGAGCAGCGCGGCGGCCGGTTTGCCGTACCCGTCCCCCGCCCGCGGTTCGTGGGCCTCGCCGACATCGAAGAGGGCGGCTTGGACCACCTGGCATCGACCGGTCGGGGCTGAGGGATGTCCGTGCGGGAGAGAGTCCTCATCGTCGGCAGCGGCTTCGTCGCCCGGGCGGTCGGGCGCGGGCTCCGCGCCGAGTCGGACGCCGACATCCTGCTCACCTCCACGCATGCGGGCGCGGGACCCATCGACGATCTGCCCGTGGCCACCTTCGAGGCCGACGTGACCCGCAACTCCGCCGACCGGCTGGACCGCGTGCGGTCCTTCGATCCGGACGTCGCCGTCCTGGCGTTCGGGAAGGGGATCGATCCGGCCGACACCCTGCGGCAGGTGCTGCTGGCGAACGCGGTCTACCCGCTCGAGCTGGTCGAGTGGCTGCGACGCGAGACGCGCTGCCGGAGCTTCGTCCAGGTCGGGACCTGCTTCGAGTACGGACCCTCGGCCACCGGCCGCCCGCTCGCCGAAACCGACACGCCGCAACCCTTCAACCCCTACGGCGCGGGCAAGCTCGCGGCCTGCCTCGCCCTGCGGGCGTTCTCGGAAGCGAGCGGCTGCCAGGTGCTGCACGTGCGCCCCTTCACGCTCTTCGGCCCGGGCGAGCCGCCGAAGCGGCTCACGCCGACGCTCCTCGACGCCGCTCTCGCTCGCGCGCCGGCCCGCTTCTCGGACGGCCTCCAGCGCCGGGACTTCGTCTACGCCGCCGACGCGGGGAGCTTCTTCGCGAGCCTCCTCCGCGCCCGGCATCGCCTGCCCGCCTGGCAGGTCCTGAACCTCTGCTCCGGCGAGGGCGTCCGGGTGCGAGACTTCGTCGAGACCGCCGCGGCGGTCCTCCGCGACCGCTTCGGGGTCGGCCCCGCGGAGCTGCGCTTCGACCTACCGAGGAAATGGAAGAACGAGCCCGAGGCCGTCGTGGGCGATCCGTCCCTGGCGCGCCAGCTGCTCGGCTGGTCGAGCGCATGGTCGCTGCCGGACGCCGTCGCGGACTACTGGGAACGCCATCGCGCGCTCAGGCCCGAACACGCTGCGGAGAGGAGCTGCTCAGCCCGATGAACCCCGAATTCGCGGACATCCCCGTCGTCATCCTCTGCGGCGGAGCGGGCACCCGCCTGCACGAGGAGACCCAGTTCATTCCGAAGCCGCTGGTCAAGGTCGGCGAGGTGCCGATCCTGGTGCACATCATGGAGCACTACTCGCACCACGGCTTCCGGCACTTCGTCCTCTGCCTCGGCTACAAGGGCTTCATGATCAAGGACTACTTCCTCAACTGGGCGAACCACGTGAGCGACTTCACGCTCCACATGGAGAAGGGAACCGGCGGGATCGAGTATCACAGCTGGGAGCCGCGGCCGTGGAAGATCACCTTCGCGGAGACCGGCCAGAACACCCAGACCGGCGGACGCATCAAGCGGATCGAGCGCTACATTCGCGCCTCGCACTTCATGGCGACCTACGGCGACGGCCTGTCGGACGTGCGGCTCGACGAGCTCTACCGCCAGCACGTGGCCTCGGGCATGTTCGCGACCATGACGGCCATCCGCATGCCCACGCGCTTCGGCGTGGTCGAGAGCGACGCCGGGAAGGTCAGCTCCTTCCGCGAGAAGGACACGCTGCAGGACAAGATCAACGGGGGCTTCTTCGTGTTCTCGAAGGAGGTCTTCCACTACATCGAGGGCGACTACGAGGTCCTGGAGGAGGGCCCCTTCCGCCGTCTGGTGGCGGACCGCAAGATGGGCGTGTACGAGCACCGCGGCTTCTGGCACTGCATGGACACGCACAAGGAGCTCACCCTGCTCAATCGGATGGTGGAGGAAGGGAGGACGCCGTGGATCGTGGATCCGCACAAGCGCCCGCCCGGTCGATGAAGGTCCTCGTCACGGGGGCGGATGGCTACGTCGGCAGCGTCCTCTGCCCGCTGCTCGAGCAGGAGGGCATCGACTACGCGGGGGTCGACGTCGGGTTCTTCCACGGCTGCGGGTGGAAGGAGAGATCCTGGGAGCGCGTGCGCCGCGGCGACGTCCTCGACCTGAGGGAGGGCGACCTCGAGGGCCTCGACGCCGTCTGTCACCTCGCGGCCGTCTCGAACGATCCGATGGGGGAGATCAGCGCCGATCTCACCCGCCGCGTCAACTTCGAGGGGACGGTGCACCTCGCCCGGGCAGCACGCGCCGCCGGGGTCGGGCTCTTCCTGTTCTCGGGGTCGTGCAGCGTCTACGGGAAGCGCGGCGAGGCTGCGCTCACCGAGGCCGATCCCACGGACCCCCAGACCGCCTACGCCCGCTCCAAGGTGGAGGCCGAGGAAGCGATCCTGGGTCTCGCGTCGCACGACTTCTCGGTGATCGTCCTGCGCAACGCGACCGCCTACGGCGAGTCGCCGAACCTGCGGCTCGACCTGGTGGTCAACAACCTCTCCGCGCATGCCTTCGCCGAGGGGCGCATCCTGATCAAGAGCGACGGGACCCCGTGGCGCCCCCTCATCCACGTCGAGGACATGGCGCGGGCGTTCATCGCCTTTCTCCGCGCGGACGTCCGCTCGCTCTCGGGCGAGATCTTCAACGTCGGCAGCATGGCGCAGAACTACCGCGTATCGGAGATCGCGGCGCGGGTGGGCGAGGCGTTCCCGGGCTGCCGCATCGAGTACTCCACCCGGCCCGACGTGGACTCCCGCAGCTACCGCGTCGACTTCTCGAAGCTCGCGCGGGCCCTGCCCGGCTTCGCCTGCCGGCGCGACGTCGCCGAGACGGCCCGCGTCCTCGCGGGGATCTTCCAGGCCGTCCGTCTCGACGGCGCCTCCTTCGACTCCGGGCGTTTCATCCGTGTGAAGGCGCTCAAGGAGGCGCTGCGGCTCTGAGCGGGGGAGCGCGGCGCGCGTCAGCGAGGATATCGACATCGCGATCGGCGCCGCGGCGGTGGCGCTCGGCGCGCGCCTGGCAACGCTCAACGCGAGGCACATGGCTCGCCTGCACTGGCTCACCATCGAGGACCGGCTCGATAGCGTCCAGCGTGGCCGCCGCCCGCCAGCCGTGCCTCCCCTGCGCAACGTGCTCCGGTGGTGATCCGGTGCGAGAAATCACCTCATGACGAACCCAACGGCTCTCCGTGCGACGGTTCTCGGTCTGCTGCTTGCGATGGGCGTGGTCATGGCACTCAGCGTCCGCGATGACAGCCTCACGACCGACGAGAGCCTCTACATCCCCACCGGCTACCAGTACCTGACCGAGCGCAACGCGCGCATCGGGTTCGAGCACCCGCCGCTCGTTCGCGATCTCGCCGCGCTGCCGCTGCTGTTTCTCGACCTGCGCCCAGCGGCGAACTTCGTGCGGAGCGACATCAGGGGCCGGCTCAGCCAGGCGGCCTTCGAAATGGGCGACGCCTTCGTCTACGAACAGAGCGAGACGCCGGATCGCATACTCTTCCTGGCCCGCCTACCCATGATCGCCCTCGCGCTCGTGCTCGGCTTTCTCCTGCACCGCTGGACGGAGGCGTGCTGGGGCCCGCGGGCGGCGCTGATCGCGCTCGTACTCTACGTCTCGTCGCCGTTCGTGCTGGCACACGGGAGGCTCGTGACGATGGACGTGCCGAGCGCGCTCGGCGCATGGGCCGCGCTCTTCTGCTTCGTGCGCTTTCTCGAGAAGCCGTCGCCGCGGAACATCGCGATCTTCGGCGCCGTCTTCGCCGGCGCGCAGCTCGTCAAGTTCGCGCTCCTCGCGATGCTGCCCTTCCTCGCGGGGCTGCTCGTCCTGTGGACCCTCCTCCGTCGCGCAGAGAACGAGCCCTGGCTCGGGCACGCCGCCCGGCTCGCGCTCGGCTTCGCGGCCGCCCTCGGCGTGAGCGCGCTGGTCATCAGCCTGGTCTACGCGTTTCACGTCTGGAACTACCCGGCCGACCAGCACGCGCAGGACATGATCGACGTCCTCTCGGGGCAGCGCGCCAATGTCTACCCACGGTTCGCGTGGTTGCCCGCGCTCACGCGGTGGCGCCTGCTCCGACCGCTGGCGCACTACCTGTTCGGCGTCGTCTGCATCTTCGCGGCGCGCTACCGGTACGGCGCCTTCGGCTACTTCATGGGCGAAGGCTCGGAGACGAGCTGGCCGATGTTCCATCCCTTCGGGTACTTCGCCAAGCAACCGATCGCGTTTCACGTGCTCACGCTCCTGGCCCTCGCGCAGGTCGCACGCGAACTCGCCGCGGGCGACGGCGCGCGCCGGGTGCTGGCCTTCGCCCGCGCGCACTTCTTCACCGTCGCCGGGGTGCTGTGGATCGCCTACTACTGGTACATCCTCGTCTTCATCAGCGTGGGCAATTCGGGCTCCCGCTACCTCCTGCCCTCGCTTCCGTTTCTCTTGATGCTCGTCGCGGCCGCGCTCGCGCGCTGGCTGGCGGCGGACTCGCCCGCGAAGACCCGACGCGGCGTCCTGGTCGCGCTGCTACTCTGGAACGCCGCCTCGGTGGCGACCACCTACCCGTCGTTTCTCGCGTACTTCAACGAAGCGGTGGGCGGCGGCCGCGAGGGCTCCTGGTACCTGGTCGACACCGACTGCGAGTGGGGCCAGGACGCGAAGCGGCTGGCCCTCTGGGTGGTCCAGCACGATATCCCGAGAATCAAGGTGGCGCAGCGCTTTCGGTTTCGCCTGAGCCGCTCTGGGGCCGAGGCCGACGGGTGGGCCTACAGCCGCAGCTACGCCCATTATCTCGGGGCGCGGTACGCGCCGCTCGAGCCCGGCGTCGAGGAAAAGGGATGGATCGCGGTGCCCGCGCGCCTCCTGCGCTGGGGACAGGCACGCGCGGCCGCGCGCGAGGGCTGGTCCAGCGACTCGTTCGCCTGGCTCGCCCGCTACCAGCCGGTCGCCGTGATCGGCAACTCGATCTTCGTCTACCAGATCAGATAGGAGTCCGTGCCATGGAGGTTCCGTACTTCGACCTGAAGGCGCAATACGACGGTCTCCGCGAGGACATCCTGGCCGCGCTGGACCGCGTCTGCCGGACGGCGTCGTTCATTCTCGGCGAGGAGGTGGCGCGCTTCGAGGAGGAGTTCGCCGCCTACTGCGGCGTCAGGCACTGCGTGGCCGTGAACACGGGCACGAGCGCCCTGCATCTCGCCCTGCTGGCGGTGGGGGTGCAGCCGGGCGACGAGGTCATCACCACGCCCAACACCTTCATCGCGACCGCCGAAGTCATCTCCTACGTCGGCGCCCGGCCGGTGTTCGTGGACATCCGGCCCGCCACCGCCAACCTCGACCCCGAGCGCATCGAGGCGGCGATCAGCGCGCGCACGCGGGCGATCGTGCCGGTGCATCTCTACGGCCGGCCCGCGGACCTCGACCCCATCCTGGCGATCGCCGCGCGCCACGACATCCCCGTCGTCGAGGATGCCTGCCAGGCGCACGGCGCGCGCTACCACGGTCGGCGCGTCGGCGGCCTCGGCCAGGCGGCCGCCTTCAGCTTCTACCCCACCAAAAACCTCGGCGCCTACGGCGAGGGCGGGGCGCTCACCACCAACAGCGACCGCGTCGCTCTGCTCGCGCGCGCCCTGCGCCATCACGGCGAGACGCAGCGCTACCTCCACGAGCATATCGGCTACAACTACCGCATGGACGGGTTCCAGGGCGCGGTCCTGCGCGTCAAGCTGAAGCGGCTCGATGCGTGGACCGCGAGCCGGCAGGAGATCGCCCGCGTGTACCGCGCGCGGCTCGCCAGCGCGCGCGTCGAGACACCCGCGGACGACGCGAACGCCGAGAGCGTCTACCCCCTTTTCGTCGTCTACGTCGACGGACGCGACCGGGTCCGCGAGGCGCTGGCGGCGCGCGGCGTGGGCACGGCCATTCACTATCCGCGTCCCATCCACCTGCAAGCCGCCTACGCCTCCCTCGGTCACGCCCCCGGCAGCTTCCCCCACGCGGAGCGCGCCTGCGAGCGCGTGCTCAGCATGCCGCTCTTCCCGGAGATGACGATCGAGCAGGCAGAGTACGCCGCGCGGACGCTCGCCGAGATCGTCGGTGCGCGCTGAGTAGACAGGCCGCGCGCAGCCCAGGGTCGGCCGGGCCCCTATGGGATGCTGTGCAGCCGGGCACGCGCCTTGTCGGCGGTTTCGATGTCCTTGCTGGCTTCCGCCATCTGGAGCACCTTCTCCCACAGGGGGCGGGCCTCGGCGGGCTTGCCCGCGGCGTCCAGCGCCGAGGCGAGCTGAAAGGTGGCGCCGTAGTGGGTCGGATTGCTTTCGAGGACCTTCCGGAACTGCACGATGGCCTCGGCCGGGTCGTGCCGTTTGTAGAGGGCAGCGAGACCGGCCTGCATCGTCGCCCCGTCGCCCGCGCTGCCCTCCCCCGCGAGATGGGCCCGGGCCGTAGCCGCCGTCTCGATGTCTTGGTGGCTCTCGGCCATCGCAACCATCTTCTCCCACAGGGGACGGGCCTCGTCCCGTCGGCCCGCGGCTTCGAGCGCCGCCGCGAGCTGGAAGGTGGCGCCGTAGTGGTCGGGGGTATGCTCGAGAACCTTGCGGAAGTCTGCGATCGCCGTCTCCGGGTCGTGGCGCGTCTGGAGCGCGTCGAGCCCGGCCTTCATCAGCGCCGCGTCTTCGTCGACCGGCTTCGGCGAGCAGCCCAGCCACACACCGACCAGCAGGGGCACCACGAACGCCAGGGCGAGCCTGCGAGTCGGGGGGCGGCTTCGGTGACGGTTCAACATCGTGCCGAGGTCCAAGGGCGAAGCGCTTAGTATCCGAGCTAGGGCTGCTTCCGCAATCGCTCGCGCGCCGCGGTGGCCGTCGCCCGATCGTCGTACCGTTCGGCCATCGCGAGCACCTTCTCCCACACCGGGCGCGCCTCGCTCCGCTTCCCGGCGGCGTCGAGCGCCGAGGCGAGCTGGAAGGTCGCGCCGTAGTGGCTCGGGTTCTGCTCCAGCACCTTGCGGAACGCGGCCGCGGCGGCGGCCGGATCGTGACCCTCGCGGAGCGCGGCGAGGCCGATCTTCATCATCGCCCCCTCGCTCACCGCGTCGGGCCGGGCGAGCCGCGCACGCGCCGCAGCGGCCGTGTCCGCGTCCCGGTAGCCTTCGGCCATCGCGAGCACCTTCTCCCACACGGGGCGTGCTTCGCTCGGCCGACCGGCCGCGTCCAACGCGGCGGCGAGCTGGAAGGTCGCGCCGTAGTGCGTGGGGTTATGCTCGAGCACCTTGCGGAAGAGGCCTGCGGCCTCTTCCGGATCGTTGAGCGTGCGCAGGCTGTGCACGCCGGCGTTCATCAGCGCCTGGTCGGGGTCGGCTCCGTCGGCGAGCCGGGCCAGCTCCGCCTGGGCCTCGCCGTCGCGCGGAGCGAGGTAGACCGCGCGCCCGTAGGCGGCCCTCGCCTCGTCCGTCCTCCCGAGCTTCGCAAGCACCCTACCGAGGTAGACGTACGACCGGGGATAGTCCGGCCGGAGACGGACGGCCTCGTTCGCCGCGGCGAGCGCCTCCTCGAGATGGCCTTCCCACGCCTCCAGCACGCTCAGGTTGATGTAGAGGTAGAGGTATCCTGGAGCGAGCTCGCGTGCGCGTTCGTAGTAGCGCCGGGCGGTGACGAGGTCCCCGCGCGTCATGTGCTCCTGGCCGGCGTTCACCCAGGCGCGCCCGTTGTTCGGGCTCTTCTCTACCGTGTCGTCCCAGATGCGGAGCGCGTCCCCCCACTGCCAGGTGCGGTAGCGGTTCATGGGCAGCGCGGCGGCCGAGAGGAGGAGCGCGGCGGCGGCGAACGCCGCGCGGCGGCGCCCCCCGAGCAGGGCCGCCGCGCGATCGAGCAACCACGCGAGCAGGACCGAGAGGCCGAGCGACGAGGCGATGTACGGGCGGTGGTCGTTGACCACCTCGGCAAGCGGGGCAAAGGACGACTCCGGCGCGAGCGTCACCAGGAACCACGCCGTGGCGAAGGTCACCTGCGGATAGCGCTCGGCGACGCGCAGCGCGGCCGCGACCCACGCGACCAGGACCAGGAGCGGCAGCCAGGCGCGTGCCGCGAGCAGACTCGTCGTGTAGGGGAAGTCGTGGTCGGCGGAGAGGCCGTCCGGCCACACGAAGAGGCGCACGTAGTAGAGGAGCGCCGACCACTGGCTCATGAACCAGATGCGCGGGGTCACCCACGCTTGCTGGCGGGTCTCGGCCGTCCAGCTCGGCAGGACGGCCGATCGGTACGCGACGTAGGCGACCACCAGGGCGGCCGGGAGGAGGACCGGGAGGACGAGGCGACGCCAGTCGCCGAGGTAGCTCTTCACGCTTCGGTAGCGCGTGCGGTCGCGGTAGACGAAGTCGTGGATCAGGAGCATCGCCGGCAGCGTGACGGCGATCGCCTTGGTGAGGAGCGCCAGAGCGAAGAGCACCGCGCCCAGCGTCCATCGCCGGCGGAGGAAGGCGAGGAACGCTCCCAGGTAGAGCGTCGTCGAGAGGAGCGCGGAGCGCGCCCACACGTAGTCGACGGGCTGCGTGTTGAGGGGCGCCAGGGCGAAGAAGAGCGCGGCCGCCGCGGCCGGCATGCGCGCGTCCCCGGAGGGGCCGCGCTCCCGAGCCGGCCACCACACGTGGTCGCGTACGAGCACGAACACGAGCAGGGCGGCCACGAAGTGGAGGAGCAGGTTGAGGACGTGGTAGCTCCAGGGCGCGAGCCCCGAGACCGCGTAATTGAGCGCATAGGTGATCAGGAGGACGGGGCGCACGTCCGCCTGGGTGCGATCCGTCCAGAAGGCGTGGGGATCCGTGAAGAAGGTCGGGATGTTCCGGAGGCTGCGGATCGTCGAATTGTTGTGGATGCCGTAGAGGTCGTCGAAGTAGAAGCCGATACCGAGGCTGTTCGAGTAGGAGGCAGCGATGCCCAACGCGAGCAGCGCGACGAACCCTGCGGTGAACCGTCGGCCGCCGAGGGACGCCATCCTCGGAGGAGGACCCTAGCACTTCACCTCGACGTCAAAAAACGGGCGGCGGCGGTCGCGCCGCCGGGGGCTACGCGCGCCGCGCCGTGCGCCGGCTGCGTTGCCCGTCCGCGTCGCGCGTCATCGCCGCCGGGCGCCTCCCGACAGTCGTCTCGCGCAGACGTCGGCGGAGATAGTCGGGATCGATGTCGAGGGCCTCGCAGATGCTCTCGAAGGAGAAGAGCGTGTCGTGATCCCGCGACTCCACCCATGCGCGCGTCTCGTCGAACAGGAGCCGCGTGGCCCCCTCGCGGGACCGGCGATACTTGCGATAGCAGTCGAGGGCGTCCTCGAGCACCGCCAGCATGAGCAGGCGCTCGCCTTGCATCGCCTGGCGGCCGGGGAGCACGAGTTGCTCGGGCAGGAGCGTGTCGGGCTCGAACAGTGCCGTCGAGTGCGCGGACCCGGTCATCATGGCTCAGGCCGCCGCGCGCCGGTTCGGGGTCCGCGGGCGGGTCCTCGGGTGGGTCGTGCCGGGGAGCCGGGGGAAGGCGCTCCCCTGCCACGACGTGCGGGCTGGAACCGGGACCACCGCGGCATCGAGCCGAATGAGGAGGGTCCCCGCGGGCCACGGCCCATCCAGGGGCTCCAGCTTGAGGACCTGGGACACGTCGCGTCCGACGCTCAGGGATTCGACGTCCTGGACCCGGCAGAGGATGGGACGTGGAAGGTCGGCCGGACACACGTAGTCACCGGGCTGATACAACATCGCGCTACCTCCTGACGCCCGCTGGAGGAGCAGGCGCCGTGCCAGGAAACGGCGCTCCCTCGAGCCAGGGGGCCGACCGTCGCCGGGAATGGAGACGCCAAGAGAGGCTTCGCGCGAGTGTTTTGCGGCACCTACGCGCCCTCGGATGCGAGGCGGCAGCCCGGTGACACCCCAGTTTTTCCCCGGCCCCTAACCCATCGTGTGCACCCACCCTAACCTCCCGATGGGAGACGGCGCGGAGCCGCCCGACCTCCGCGTGCGCCCGCCGGCGGTTCAGGCTTGTCCGCGCGCGGTGACTGCCTGCCAAAAAGGTACGCCGCGGATGCGCTCCGCCGCGGCAAGCCGCATGTCCCAGAGGAAACGACGCGCCTTGACGCGAAAAGCCCCTTCCCTGCATGAGGGTTCCATGCGAACGATCGACATCCTCTCCCCCGTCGCCCTCGGCCCCGCGCAGGCGAAGCCGCTCGCCCCGCGCCTCCCTACCCTGCGCGGCAAGGTGCTCGGCATCCGCGTCGATCGCGCCTGGCGCTCGTTCCACGTCTACGCCGACGAGCTCGGCCGGCTCGCGCGCGAGCGGCTCGGCGTCGCCGAGGTCGTCGTCTTCGACCCCGAGACGCGCATCGGTACGCCCGAGGCCGAGAGCGGCAAGGTGGTCGAGTTCGCGCGCCGGGTCGACGCCGCCGTCGTCGGCCTCGGCACGTGAGGGTCGTGCACGTCGTGGAGTGTCCACGACACGATCGTGTGTGAGCGCGAGGGCATCCCCGCCGCCGTGGTGGTGACCGCCGTGTTCGAGAACCTGGGGCGCACCGCCGCGCGCGCGCAGGGCTATCCCGCGCTGCCGCTGCTCGCGCTGCCGCATCCGATGGAGTCGCGGCCGGAGGCCGAGGTGCGCGCGCTCGCGCGCCAGCGGTTCGACGAGCTGATCGGGCTCCTCGCCGAGGAGGTGTGAACGCCATGGCTCGCGGCACCCTCGTCTCCGAGCTGCGTACCGTCCCCGACGACGCCGCCGCGGTCCTCGACCTGGTCGAGACCCAGGGCTGGGGCGACGGCTTCCCCGTCATCCCGCCGACCGAGGAGCGCGTGCAGGCGATGCTGGAGGCGACCCCCCTCCCCCCCGCGCACGTGGTCGGCGTCGTCGAGCCGCGCCGGGGCGAGGCGACGGTCGAGAAGATCGCCGTGAACGCCGTCCTGGCGGGCTGCAAGCCCGAGTACTTCCCCGCCGTGCTGGCTGCCGTCGAGGCGGTGTGCGAGCCGCGCTTCAACCTCTACGCGCTCAACACGACCACCTGCTGCGCCACGCCCGCCCTCATGGTGAACGGGCCGGCGCGCCAGCGGCTCGGCCTCGAGTGCGGCTACTCCTGCCTCGGGCAGAGCGGGCGCGCCAACGCGACCATCGGGCGCGCGCTCCGCCTCGTCATGCGCAACGTGGGCGGCGCCATCCCGGGCGCGGTCAGCAAGTCGGTCTTCGGGCAGCCGGGCCGCGTCTCGCTCTGCTTCGGCGAGTGGGAGGAGCGCAGCCCGTGGCCGCCCTTCCACGTGCGCCGGGGCTTCGCCCCGGCCGACAGCGTCGTCACCGCCGCGTGCGCCACCGGGACGCAGGACATCGCCGACATCTGGGCCGAGACCGGCGAGGAGCTCATCTGGGTCCTCGCCCACTCGATCGACTGGATCGGCAACAACAAGGTGCTGGTGAAGCAGGAGCAGGGCGACATGCTCCTCCTCCTCTGCCCCGACTTCGCGCACAAGATCGCGCGCGACGGCATCGACGTGCCCCGCATGCAGCAGATGCTCCTCGAGTGGACGCGCGCGCCGATCGAGCGCTGGCACCGCGCGCACTGGCCGAAGCTCGAGCAGCGCGGCTACGTCGAGGGCAACGTCGTCCCCCTCGCGCGCCATCCCGAGCAGTTCCTGATCGCCGTCGCGGGCGGCGAGTCCGGCCACCACGCGCTCTACTTCTGCACCTTCGGCCTCACCTGGTCGGTGAGCAAGCGCTTCGCGCTCGACGCGGGGTACACCGGCGGCGAGTCCTGCGAGCTGCCCGAGCGATGAGCGGACGCTTCCCTCGGCGGTCGCGCGGCTGCGATCATGCCACCCGTGCGGAGCCGCCAGGCCCATGACTTGACTCGACTTTGACCTTGACTTAGGACTCGTTCGGTGCGAACTCGCCGAGAACGCTGGAGGGACCTTCGCGCAGACTACGTCAGGTCTCTGCGCGCGCGGGGGGTCAACCTCACGCTCCGGGACCGCATATGGGCAATGACCGAGGACAGGCGCTGGGTTGCCCTACCGGCCACCACGGCGACCCAGAATCCCGATCATTGGTGGCTCGCCTTCAGCCGCGACGAGTTCCACAAGCGAGACGCGCTCGGAGCCATCCTGCTGTGCGCGAGCAGCGACGGGCCTCTGCTCGAGTTCGGTCTTCCCGCCGAGGTGCTCCGTGAGCTCGAGCCGGATCTCCCGCTCGGCAATCAGCGGCCCCTCCTCAGCTTCAACATCCATCGGAAGGGACGGCGCTTCGAGCTTCAGCTTCGCGGTGGTCGTGCGTTCGACTTGACCGAGCGGCGGGGGGACGTCTCCTGGCTTCGCCGTCCGCCTGTCGGAATGACAGACGACCTTCGCGTCGCGGAGAATGCACCCGCGTATCACAGCGAGCCCGCCGAGCAATGCTTCTTCGCCAGCCTCGTGGACGGCGTGTTGCGGCCCCTCGATCCGATCGATCTGGGAGCGGAGGGGACCTACCTCGTCCGCGCTCGCAAGGTCGACGGGGCTCCGAGCAACTCGGCGCTGAGGCGCCTCGTCGCGAGAGGAGGGATCCCCGATCTGCCGCCCGATTTCGCCGAGCAGCACGATCACTACGCCCACGGCGCACCCAAGCGATGAGCCGGGCGTTCCTCGACACGGCGTACATCCTCGCGATCCTCAATCCGCGGGATGAGTTGCATGCGAAGGCGGTCGCCCTCTCGCGCGGGTCGTACACGCCACTGGTGACCACGGAGGCCGTGCTGACCGAGGTCGCGGACGCGCTGTGCCAGCCGCCTCACCGCACCCGGGCCGTCGAAGCCATCGATGACCTGCGCGCGGCTGCGGATCTGAGCTGTGTCTCCGTGGATGGAAAGCTCTTCGCGCACGGGCTCGACCTGTACCGGGAGCGGCAAGACAAGGACTGGAGCCTCACCGACTGCATCTCGTTCGTCGTCATGAGGGACGAACGCATCCACGAGGCCCTGACGGCGGACATCCACTTCGTGCAGGCTGGATTCCGCGCCCTGCTACGCGACTGAGCTTGCACCTTCGAGGGTGCGTCACTACGCTACGCCGCCGATGCAGACCCTCGAGGTGAGTTCATGACGGACCCGAAGAGCCAGGCGGCCATCGATTCCGTGCTCCGCGAGGAGCGCGTCTTCCCGCCGCCGTCCGAGTTCAGCCGCCACGCGCACGTGCCCGACCGCGCGCGCTACGACGCGCTCTACCAGTGGTCGGTGGACGACCCCGAGGGCTTCTGGCGCGAGATGGCCGGACGGCTGCGCTGGATGACGCCCTTCCAGCGCGTCCTCGACTGGCAGCCGCCGTTCGCGCAGTGGTTCGTCGGCGGCAAGCTCAACATCGCCGACAACTGTCTCGACCGCCACCTGGCCGGCCCGCGGCGCAACAAGGCCGCCCTCGTCTGGGAGGGCGAGCCCGGCGAGCGGCGCGTGCTCACGTATCACGCCCTCCACCGCGAGGTCTGCCGCTTCGCGAACGTGCTCAAGGGCCTGGGCGTCCGAGCCGGCGACCGAGTCGGCATCTACCTGCCCATGATCCCGGAGGCCGCGATCGCCATGCTCGCCTGCGCGCGCATCGGCGCGACGCACTCGGTCGTCTTCGGCGGCTTCTCCGCCGAGGCGCTCCGCGACCGCATGAACGACGCCGAGGCGAGCGTGCTGGTCACCGCCGACGG
>Ga0137403_10003785_pt1 | contig 18048 bp, 18 predicted proteins | sample CZOMad2_1_16fung_FD_122057 | JGI IMG/M metagenome (GOLD analysis project Ga0137403, IMG submission 122057) | Vadose zone soil fungal communities from Angelo Coast Range Reserve, California, USA - CZOMad2_1_16fungal (Hybrid Assembly) | ecosystem: Environmental > Terrestrial > Soil > Vadose zone...
TGAGAAGCTGCCGCTAGAACGATCGGATGAGGCGCTCGATCCGCTCGTCGTGGGACTGGAACGGGTCTTTGCAGAGGATCGTCTCGCGTTCCGGGTCGTTCAGCTTGAGGTAGACCCAGTCCACGCGGTAGTCCTTGCCCTTCAGGTTGGCCTGACGGATGAACTCGCCGCGCAGGCGGGCGCGCGTCGTCTGCGGCGGCACGTGCTTGGCCTGCTCGATCGTCGGCGGAGCTCGCGCGCGTTGACGATATCGAGCACAGCGACTTCACGCCGGCTGAGAAGGCCGTCCTCCGGTTCACGAACGCCTTCTACGCCAATCACCGCGCCGTGCCCGACGCGGTCTGGGACGAGCTGAAGCGCCATTACTCTCAGCCCGAGATCATCGAGCTAGCCTGGACCATCTCTGCCTACATCATGCTCGGCAAGCTGATCCATGCCTTCCGGATCCCCCACGGCGATGAGACGGCCGCCGGCGCGCCGAGGGGTAGGACGGGCGCCTGACAGCGGGCCGCGTCCGTCATTCGCGTTCCTTCTCGAGCGTGGTCGAGCCGCTCATGCCTGCTCGGAGCCGGGCAGATCGAGAGCCAGGCGCGGCAGATCCGTTTGCAGATGCAGGAGCCGCTCAAACAGATCAACGTCTTCACAATGCTGCTCCTCTATCAGGGCGTCACCGACGAGGAGGTGCGTCGCTACATCGAATCTTTAGAGAGCGAGGCCGGCGCCTGGTACAGCACCGCGGCCCGCCAGGCCATCGTGGCCGCGATCGCCTCCACCGTCGAGCGGACGGCCGGCGAGCTCGTGCGCGTGGTTCCTCCCGAGCAGTGGGTCGGCGGGGGAGTGACGAGGCCGCCCGTCCCGAGCGAGAAGCTGACGCTGTAGTCGGTTGGGTGCGGTGTCGGTAGCCCTTCGAACGGGCCGCGTGTTTAGTCGCGTCTGATCCCGCTACTTCGGTTCCCGCTACTTCCTATACTTCGCCTCTTGTTCCGTTGACAAGGAACCGGCCCTGGGCTACAGGTTGCCCGCGCGGGGAGGTCATCACGGAGGCGCCATGTTCGACCTGCTGATTCGAAACGGCAAGGTAGTCTCCTCCGAGGCCGTCATCGAGGCCGATGTCGCAGTCGAGGGCGAGCGCGTCGCCGGGCTCCTGAAGGCGACGGCCCCGGCCGCGGCCCGCCGGGTGATCGACGCCACCGATCTCTACGTCGTCCCTGGGGGCATCGATGCGCACGTCCACTTCGATATGGAGTTCCTCGGCCGGAGCAAGCACACGTTCGAGAGCGGGACCATCGCCGCCGCCTTCGGTGGCACCACGACCGTCATCGATTTCACAATCGACCTCAGCATGCAAGGCGGATCGCTGATCGACACGGTGGAGCGCCGGCGCGCAAAAGCCGAGGGCAAGGCAGTCATCGACTTCGCCTTCCACTGCCTCATCAACAATGGCGCCGACGCGACCCTCGCGGAGATCGAGAAGGTCGTCGCCTACGGGATCCCGTCCTTCAAGCTCTTCACCGTCTATCGAGAGGCCAATCTCTACGTCAACGACGCGACGCTCTACAACGTGATGGAGCGCCTCCGGGACCTCGGCGGTATCGCGGCGGTGCACACGGAGAACGCCGATCTCGTCGAGCACTGCACGGCCCGCCTGCTCGCGGCCGGGAAGAGCACCCCGCAACACTATCCGAGGAGCCGCCCACCCTTCACGGAGGTCGAGTGCATCCGTCGCGTGATCTTCCTGGCGCGCGCCGCGAGGGCGGCGCTGTACGTCGTGCACATCGCCGCCGCGGGGGCCGTGGAGGCGGTCCGAAAGGCACGGGCCAACGGACAGCCCGTGTATGGCGAGACGTGCCCCCACTACCTCCTGTTGACCGAGTCCATGTATGCGAGGCCGGATGGCTACAACTTCGTGATGAGCCCGCCACTCCGGAGCCAGGTGGACAACGAGGCGCTCTGGAGCGGTCTCGCCGGCGGCTGGCTCTCCACGGTGTCCTCGGATGACAACTCGATCGACGTGGAGGACAAACGGGCCGGCGCCGAGTCGTTCCAGCGCGCCTCGCCGGGCTGCGTGGACGTCGAGACGCGGATCCCGCTGTTGTTCTCCGAGGGCGTCCTCAAGCGGCAGCTGCCGATCACCCGGCTGGTCGAGGTGGCCTCGACCAACCCGGCCCGGATCTTCGGACTCTACCCGCGCAAGGGCGTCATCGCGCCCGGCAGCGACGCCGATATCGTGCTCATCGACCCGAAGGCGCGGCTCCGCGCCTCACCGCAGAGCCTCCACATGCAGGTGCACTACAGCCCGTACGAGGGCTGGGACATCGTCGGCTTGCCGGTGACGACGATCTCCAAGGGGATGGTGGCCGTCGAAAACGGAACGTTCGTGGGCCGGCCCGGACACGGCGCCTTTCTCAAGCGATCCATCGCTCCCGCGATGCTGAAGGATCCCTTGTAGGCTCAGATCGACGCCATGCGCCTGAGGCCGACCAGACGGTCGCAGGCCACCAGCGCCAGCACGGTGCCGAGAATCAGCAGCGAGGACGCGGCGGCGACGGTCGGGTCGGGGGACATCTCGAGCTGATTCAGCAGCTGGATCGGCAGCACCTTGGTCCGCACGTCGACGAGGAAGATCGAGACCGGATAATTGTCGAACGACGCGATGAAGGCGAACAGCGCCCCGCTGAGGAAGCCCGGCAGGATGTTGGGAATGAGCACCTTCCACAGCGCCATCGGATAGGAATAGCCGAGCATCCGCGCCGCATCGACCATGCTGAAATCGAACAGCGAGAGGCTTGCCAGCACGGTGCGCATGATGAACGGCATGGTGATCACCACGTGCGCGATCAGGAGGGTCGTGTAGGCATCCCGGAGGCCGATGCTCCTCGCGGCCTGCAGGGAGGCGATGCCGAAGACGAGGCCGGGGAGCATCAGGGGCGAAGCCATGAACGTGGCGATGGCTTTGCCTCCGGGGACGAGACCGCGGACCACCGCGATCGCGCACAGCGTGCCGAGGGTGAGAGAGATGCATGTCGCGAGGAACGCGATCTGCACGGAGAGCCACACCGCCGCGACGAGCGTATCCGCCCGGCCGATGGCGTGGTACCAGCGCAGCGAGAATCCGGACGGGGGGAAGGAGAATACCGACGACGGAGAGAACGACACGGCCACCACGATGACGATGGGCGCGAAGAGGAACACGAGGACGACGCCCAGGACGGCCCAGCAAAACACCATGCCGAGGCGCGCCATCGTCAGCGGCCCGGCTGGCCCGGCGACCGGACGAGGAAGGAGGACGCGAAGACGACGGCGGCTGCGATCACGAGCATGATGACCGCCATGCTCGCGCCGAGCTGGAAGTCGCGGATGTTAAGGTACGCCTTGGCCATGACCTGCGACATGGTCATGAAGCGGTCGCCGATCAGGAGGCTCGGCGTCACGTACGCCGCGACCGAGATCGAGAACACCAGCGAGACCCCCGCGATGACGCCCGGCATTGTCAACGGTAGCGTGATCCGCGTGAACACGTAGACGGGGCCCGCCCCGAGAGAGGCGCCGGCGTCGGTCAGCCGCGTGTCGAGCATGCGTATCACCGAGTAGATCGGGAGGATCATGAACGGTAGAAAGACGTTCAGCATCCCGAAATACAGGTTGAATTCCGTGAACACGAGGCGGATCGGCCGCTCGATGAAGCCGAGATTGACCAGGAGCCAGTTGATAATGCCGTTGCGCCCCATGATGATGGCAATGCCGAACGTCTTGACGATGACGCTGACCGTGAGCGGCAGGAAGATGAGCGCGAACAGGACGATTTGTAGATTCCCGCGCGCGCGTGCCAGCGCGAACGCCGCCGGGTAGCCGAGCAAGAGCGTCCCCACCGTGGTGATGAGCGCGAGTTGCAGGGAGTTCCGGATGATGCCGACGTAGTAGTCGTCGGCCAAGACCTTGCGGTAACCGTCGAGGCTCACGCCCTTCCCGCCGGTGAAGCTGTCGCCGATGAGCAAGAGCAGCGGCACCGCGAAGGCCACCGCCATGAACGCCAGGCCGGGAAGCACGAGCAGCGCCTTGCCGTCGAAGCGGGCGCGCCCCTCCTTCACGGTCGTGCGATCGCCGGTGTGGACGGTGGCGGTCATCGGACGGGAAACACCATGGAATCGTCGACGCGCCAGCGAACCGCGACGTCCGCTCCCACCTCCAGCGACGGCGGACGGCGGGCGAGCTCGACGAGAATCCGGTCGCCCGGCACGGCGCTCGCGAGGATGAGAACCGTCTTGGAGCCGAAGAACACGATGTCCAGAAGCTTCGCGCGGATGTGGTTGAACTCGGCCTCCCGCCCTTCCCCGAGGAGAATCGCTTCGGGCCGCACGCCGACGACCACGGCCGTCCCAGGCGGATAACTGGCTGGCGCCGACAGCCGGCCGAGCGGAGTGTCGATCGAGACGGTGCCCTGCGCCCCCGAAGTCACGCGGCCGGCGATCCGCGTCGACTGGCCGATGAATTCCATGACATAGAGGGTCTTGGGCCTGGCGTAGACCTCGCCCGGGCCGCCGAGGTGCTCGATCCGCCCCTCGTTGATCACGGCGATGCGGTCGCTGATCACGAGCGCTTCATCCTGATCGTGCGTGACGAAGAGGGAGGTGATGCGGAGGTCGCGCAACAGATGGCGCATCTCGATCTGCATGGTCTCGCGCAGCTTGCGGTCGAGCGCGCTGAACGGCTCGTCGAGCAGGAGCAGGGAGGGCTTCACCACGATCGCGCGCGCCACGGCGGTACGCTGCTGCTGCCCGCCAGACAGAGCGGACACCGCCCGGCCGGCGAAGCCCTCCATGCGCACCAGGGCCAGGGCCGCCCGCACCCGCTCCTCGATCTCCACTCTCGGCACGCGCTGCGCCCTCAGGCCGAAGGCGACGTTGTCGGCGACCGAGAGATGGGGGAACAGGGCGTAGTTCTGGAAGACGATACCGATGTTGCGCCGGTGGGCGGCGACGCGGGTCAGGTCGCGGCCGCTCACGGAGATCGTCCCGGAGTCGAGAGTGAGAAGGCCGGCGATGAGGCGGAGGAGCGTGGTCTTCCCGCACCCGGACGGTCCAAGGAGCGAGATCAGTTCGCCCTGGCCGACCGCGAGCGTGAGATCGCTCAGCACCACGGTCGATCCGAAGTGCTTGGTGACGGCCGCGACGTCGAGATAGTGTCGGCTCTCGGACGCGGGCGCCGAGAGTTCGGTCGACGCGGTCGCGGGCAGTGTCACGCCGAACGTGGAGTCGCGGCCGGGCGCTACGCTCCTCGGCATCTCGACGGCCCAGGCATCATCGCGCCGACACCTCCCGCTCGAAGCGCTCGATCATGGCGTTGCGGTTATCGGCGAAATACTCCCAGTCGAGGGCGATGAGCGGCGGGAACTTCAAGCCCGCGGGCATCACCGTCTTGGCGTTGGTCGGGCGCGAATAGAACGTGCGGGCGATGAAGGCCTGGGTGTCCGGGCTGAGCATCTCGTTGAGGAACGTGATGCCGGCGTCCTGATTCGGTCCCCCTTCCACCAGGGCCACCCCGGCGGGCATGGCGAACAGGCCCTCGCGCGGCATACCCTGGTCGACCGGCGCGCCCTGGGCCTTGCGGAACAGGGTCGTGCGCGAGTCCGGGCTCATGAAGAGGTCGCATTCACCGGTCTCGTTCAGCTGCTGCGCCTGCGGATAGTTCGTCGACACCTGCATGATGTTCGGCCGCAGCTCCTTCATGCGCGCGATGCCGGCCTGCCATTCCGGCAGGCACTTCGCGAGCGGTGTCTTCGTCACGTAGTGGGTGGCGGCCAGGAGCGGCACGATCGCCTGCGTGATGCGCATCGAGATGACGATGATGCGCTCCTTGAACCGCGGCTCCCAGGCCTCGGCGTAGGACGCGAGGCCGTTGGGCAACGCCTTGGTGTTGTACGAGAAGCTGCACATCGGCTGGCACCAGTTCGCCCACATGCCGCCCCGGGGCTTCGCGTCCGGGATGACGTTGGCGAGATTGGTGACGTCGGCGGGGAGCTTCTTGATGAGCTTCTGGCGCTCGGCCAGGATGAGGACGGGATCGTCCATCATGGTCAGCGTCATCGTCGGACGCGCCTGGTTGGACCGCAGCTTCTCGAGATTGATGAGCGAGTTCGTTCCCTCGAACAGGACCTTGATGTTGTGCTTCTTCTCGATCAACGGGAACAAGCCATCGGTCAAACCTGGAAGCGCCGGACCACCGATGAAGATCTCCCGCGTCTGGGCGCGAATCACGTTCGGAAAGCCCGTCATGGCGGCGGCGCCCGCCACGGCCGCCGTACCCAGGAGCCTGCGCCTCGTGATGTGCGTGGGGTGTGTCATGGACTGTCTCCTCTAGCGAAGGTCGAGCACCGGCTCACCGTCGGCTCCGGCAGCCCAAGACCGTACGGTAGCCGCGTCGCATGTGTCAAGCGCGATCGCCTGCACGACGAGCGCTACGGCGAGGTCGATCGCGAGCCGCGCACCGTGGGCCGGGCCAGCGCGGGCGGCGCACATCTCAAGAAGTGGCCGCGGCCGGGCTCCGCCAGCAGCTTGCCCTCCTCGACCACGACGTCGCCGCGCGACAGGACGACGGCGGGCCAGCCTCGCACCTGCATTCCCTCGTAGGGCGTGTAGTCGCAGCGATGATGGAGCATCCGGTTGCTGATCGTGACGTCGCGAGTATGGTCCCAGATCACGATGTCGGCATCGGCGCCGACGGCGATGGTTCCCTTCCGCGGATACAGGCCGTACAGCTTGGCCGGATTGGTGGCAGTCAGGGCCACGAAGGTCGTCAGCTCGATCCTGTCCTTGCCGACCCCTTCGGAGAAGAGCAAAGGCAGTCGAGTCTCGATTCCTGGCACGCCGTTGGGAACCTTCGTGAACGGTGCATCGGATCCGTAACGCTTCTTTCCGGCGGGGTCCTCGAAGCGGAACGGAGAATGGTCCGAGGAGACGACGTGGAAGACGCCGGTCGCCAGCCCGTTCCAGATCGCCTGCTGACTGGCGACATCACGCGGAGGCGGGCTGCAGATCACCTTGGCGCCCTCGAACCCCGGGACGTCGAGATGCTCGGCGGTGAGCAGCAGGTACTGAGGGCAGGTTTCGGCGTAGATCCTGATCCCGCGCCCCTGGGCCCAGCGGATCTGCTCCACGGCCTCGGCCCCGGAGACGTGCACTATTAGGATTGGCACGTCGACGATCTCCGACATCGTGATGGCGCGATGCGCGCCCTCACGCTCGACGGCCGGCGGACGCGACCGAGAATGATAGAAGGGCGCCGTCTGGCCCGCCTGCTCCAGCTGGGTGGTGAGCCAGGTGATGCAGTCGGAGTTCTCTGCGTGCACCATCACCATGGCGCCGCCGCTCCGCGCCACGGCCAGGACGGCGATGATCTGACGGTCGTCCAGCCTCAACGATTCGTACGTCATGTAGATCTTGAACGAGGTGTAGCCTTGCCCGATGAGCGCAGGCAGTTCCTCGCGCAGCACGACAGCGGTGGGGTCCGAGATGATCAGGTGGAAGGCGTAGTCGATGACAGGCTTGCCGGCCGCGCGTCGGTGGTAATCCTCCACGGCCGCTGTCACGCTCTGCCGCTGGATCTGGCAGGCGAACGGCACGACCGTCGTCGTGCCGCCATGGGCGGCCGAGATGGTCCCCGAGAGGAAGTCGTCGGCCAGCCGGACGCCGTCCTGCATGGGCTGGTCCAGGTGGCAGTGCGTGTCGATGCCACCGGGTAGCACGTAGCGGCCGGCGGCGTCGATGTCCCGGACGGCGGGCCCGAGGTCGCGGCCGAGCGCGGTGACGATGCCGCCTGTGATGCCGATGTCGGCTTCGAAGACGTCAGCCGCGGTGGCGACCACGGCGTTGCGGATGACCATGTCGAAGACGCTCATAAGACGCTCCTCTTCGTGCCGTCACGGCTCGGTCAGGACCTGGTCCTCTACGGTGCGGGATGTTCGGGCATCGTGCGCGGATTATAAGCGGCTCCGGCCTCCCCCCGACGCACTGGGTTTTCGTCTCTCCCCGGCTCGCCAGCTGATCCACGTCCCGGGGAAAAGACGGAACACTACGCGTCGAAGGCGCTCACCGCTACCGCGAATTCGTCACGCATCAGCGTCACGTAGATCGTCGTGGGCTGGAGATCGCGGTGTCGAAGGTTCTGGAGGTCGGCGCTCAGCCCGTCAGGGGCTACGGATCCGTATCAGCGTGCAATGAAATCGCGCACTCCTTATAGACTGACATCGCGCGCTTGAGTTGCGGCGGTCGGATGCTCGTGCGAGCTCTCAGGTATGTATGCCACGTCCCCTCATGCGAGGTAGCTCAGCCGGCCCATAATCGCTCGAGACGAGACGGCAGGGCAGGGCTCGGGCGCAGCGTGAGGCCGGCGGCGGGGACAACGGACACGCCGCGTACCAGCGCGAGCCGGTAGCGCTGCGCCACGGCAGCGACGATCAGCTGCATCTCGGTTGTGGCGAAAGCGCTGCCGATGCAGTGGCGCGGGCCGCCGCCGAAGGGAAAGTAAGCCAAGGTCGGGCGTGCGGCGGCTCGGGCGGGCGTGAAGCGGTCGGGATCGAAAACCTCGGGCGCTTCCCACACCGCGGGATGGCGGTGCGTGACGTAGGGGGATAGCAGCACGATCGCGCCGGCCGGGATGGTGTAGCCGGCGAGGGTGTCGTCCTCCACGGGCATACGCGCTGTGAGCCAGGTCGGCGGATATAGGCGCAACACCTCCTCGATCACCCGCCGTGTGTAGTCGAGGCGTGGAAGCATTTCGACGCCTGGCGCACGACCGCCGAAGAGGGTACGGCATTCCTCCTCGAGCTGTGCCCGCACATCGGAACGTTCCGACAGCACATACCAGGTCCAGGCGAGCGCGCTCGCGGTCGTGGTATGCCCTGCGACAAGGAAGGCCTTCAGCTCGTCGCCGAGGTCGGCGTCGGTGACTGGCTCGCCGGCGACAGGCGAAGCCAGGAGCGCGGCGAGCAGGCTACCTGGCGGCGGAGCTGTGCGGCGCGCCTCCCTGACCTTTTGGGACACGGAGGCGTCGATCGCCCGGAGGGCGCGCCGGTAGCGACCGGCCGCGAGCGTCGGAATTTCGAGCCAACCGAATGTACTCCAGAGACGACGGTCTACGTGGCCCACGGCCACATCTAGGGAGTGACCGAGCGCCTCGATCTCGGCGGTGGCAATATCGCCGAAGCACGCCCGGATGATGATCGTCTGGGTCAGGCGTCGCATCTCGGTCACCGCGTCGACAGGCTCGCTCCCCTCGACCAATGACCGCCAGCGCTCGAGCATTTCTTCCGTGGCCCGGGTGACGACGGAAGCGAACCGCGCGTGTTGGCCGAGCTGAAAGGCAGGCTGCAGCTGGCGACGCCGCTGGCGCCAGCGGTTGCCATCAACCACGGTCAGGCTATCGCCGAAGAGCCCGCGCACGCGCGTGGCGGGCGGACCCTTGGCATACGCGTGCGCATTGTCCTGCAGCACATGCTTGACGTAATCGGGATGGCTCAGCAGATAGACCTGTCGCGGACCGAGCCGCATGGAGAGCACGTCGCCGTAGCATCGTGCGCATTCCATGAAGAAGCCGAGGGGATCGCGTCGCGCCCTCGGAAACACGCCCACGAACGGGTAGCCCGTGGGCCCAGCGGCGCGTCGGGACGGAGCGATGGACATCCGGGTGCTCACGCTACGCGAGCTCGATAGGCCGGCGGCGGTGGCGCGCAGCCGTGGGCGGTGAACCAGTCGACGGCCTCGCGCAGCGCCTGGTCGACCGGAGTTTGGGGTAGCCCCAGCTCTCGCACGGCTTTCTCGGCGCTGAAGTACATGTGCTTGCGCGCCATGCGAACGCCGGTGAGCGGCACGCGCGGCGGGCGGCCCGTCGCGCGCGCCACGCCTTCGTTGACCAGCGCCACGAGATAGATCAGAGCATGGGGCACTCGCACGCGCGGAGCACGGATGCCGGTAATGCTCTCGAGCATGTGGAAGATCTCAGTGAGCGAGCGGTTTTGGCATCCCAAGATGTATTTCTCTCCCACGCGCCCGCGCTGCGCAGCCAGGAGATGTCCCCGGGCTACGTCGGCGACGTGGATCAGGTTGAGACCAGTGTCGAGCGTGGCGACCATGCGACCCAGAAGATAGTCGAGGATCATCTGACCCGTCGGCGTGGGCCTGACTTCCCAAGGGCCGATGGGATTGCTCGGATTGACGATGACGACGGGCAGGCCGCGCCCGGCGTACTCCTCGGCGACACGCTCGGCGAGGAACTTCGAGCGCTTGTAGGAGCCGATCATGTCGTCGAGGTGGACGGGTGTGGTCTCCGTACCGAGGCCACCGTCGCGGGGCAGGCCGAGAGTGCCGACGCTTGAGGTGTAGACCACGCGCTCGACGCGTGCCCGCGCGCACGCCTCGAGCACGGTGCGCGTGCCATCCACGTTGTTGCGGTAGATCTCGCCCGGATGCTTCGCCCAGAGCCGATAGTCCGCTGCGACGTGGAAGATCTGCGCGCAGCCCTGGATCGCGCCGGCCACGGAAACGGGGTCGAGGATGTCGCCGCGCACCACCTCGACCGCGCAGCCTTCGAGCGCCCTGAGGCTGCTTGCCAGACGGGCGAGGACCCTCACGCGATAGCCCTCGGCGACGAGCAGTCGCGCCACGTTGGCCCCCACGAAGCCGGTGGCACCGGTGACCAGCACATTCATGGCGGGGCGACTCCGGATCTCAGCGTACGCCTCCCAGAGACACGAGAGACGAACAATTGACGTCGCTGACGGCGCGTGCGCAAAGGGTCGCTGGTTCCAATCGGGAAGAGAGCCCGTCAGCGGGCTATGAAATCACGCAGTTGAATTATGCAAGTTCGATCGAATCCCGTTGGGGCCACGTGTCCTTCGCCAAACTCCGTCCTCAATGTCACCGAGCATCCCACCGCCGCTTGGACGGCCCAGCAGATCGTGGACGCCTTCCCGGACGACTCCGCCCCATCTTATCTCCTCCGCGATCGCGACTCCGTCTACGGTCACGTGTTCCGGCAACGCCTGAAGGGCATGGGCGTCGGTGAAGTCCTGACGGCGCCTCACAGCCCGTGGCAGAATCCCTATGCATCCTGACCCGCTACTTCGCCTACGATCACCGGGCGCGCACTCACCTCTCGCTCGATAAGGATGCACCCGACCGCCGGCCAATTGAGCGGCCGGCACTCGGCAGGGTCATCCCGATTCGCGAAGTCGGTGGCCTCCACCATCGCTATGTCCGACGGGCGGCCTGAGCCAGCCCAATCGGTTCGCCACGCTCCGGCCCGTCCTTCCGTCAGGCTGCTCGGCCGCCCACTTGAGCTCCACCTCGTTTCGTGGTGGCCGGATGGGTCCCAAGTGCGCCCAACTGCCCTGCCTCCGACCCGCTGTCTACCGTCTCCTGGCGTTCCTTGGCGTGTCGCGGGAGCATCGGCCGTCGTCAACCGAATTGGATGAGGTTTTGGCGCGAACGGCAGGATTTTCTGAGCAGTAAAGAGAAATCGGCGTCAATTCTTGGACAAGGTTTTACCCACCCAGCTTTGTAACTCTGCGACTTACCGTGTATCAAGTGGGCATCGCGGTTGCATGCCATGCGGCGAACTGTGCCGGCAAGGAGCGCAGAAATCGTAGAGCTGAAGTCCACACGCGCGGCAACCGCGCGGCGCTCGTCGTCGCTCGAAGCAAGCGTGGCTCAGCTCGGGGCGTGGTTCCCGATTCTCGTCGGCGCGGTGTTCGGTCTCGTCTACGAACTCAGTATCGTCTTCGCCGGGGGCCGCATCGCGCGCCCGCTTGCCACGCCCTACGCCGTTCCCATCTTCGATACGCCGTTCGCGCTGGTCGCGGTGGGCGTCGGCTACCTCTGTCTCGAGCGTCACCGGCTGCGGCAGGATTTCCGGTCGGCGGGCATGGGAATGACGCTGTGGTTGACGGCGCTGCTCGCGCTGGCCCATATCCTCACTCAGCCTGACTATCCCGCGAACCCCGGTGTCAACGCCGGCATCGCGCCCTACTTCTTCCTTCTGAGCTACCTGACCGGCCTCGCCGGCATCGGTCTTGCCGGGCACTTCGGCGAGCGCGCCTTCGCGCTCGCCGAACGCGCGTGGTTGAAGATTGCCGTTGCCGTCGCCGCCCTGAGCGGCCTCCTCGCCCTTTCCGTTCTCGAGGTGCGCCCCTTCCTGCCCTCCCTGGTTATGCCGCCCGGGAAGTTCACGCCGTTCGGGCTCGCGGCGACAGGGTTCGTAATCGGCACCGCGGGCGTGTGGGCTCTCTGGGGCGGCCTGCGCCGCTACCTCGCGCGCGATCCGTTCGCAGGCTATCTGCTCCTCGCCGCCTATATTTGGACGGTGGGTCTGCTCGGGTTCCTGCTGTGTCCGTTCCGGTACAGCATCCCGTGGTACCTGGCGGGACTGGCCCGTCCCCTCGGTGTCGGCGTCATCTTTGTCGGCTTGCTGCGCGAGCAGGTGCGGCTCTATCGCGACGCCCGCGCGCGACAGCGCGACCTCGACGTCCTCCACCGGGCTGGCCAGGCGCTCGTGCAAAGCCTGAACCTCCCCGAGATCGCCCACACGATCGTGACCAGGGCGCTCGAAGTGTCGAGCGCCGACGCCGCCATCCTGTTCCGGTTCGACGAGCGAAGTCGGGTGCTGGTGGCGCTCGCCCACGCCGGCGCCATCAGCGATCGGCTGCTGCCGGCGCTCGAGCTGCCGCTCGGCGTCGGCGCGCCGGGGATCGCGGCCGCCGAGCGGCGCCCGGTGGTGAGCGCGCGGCTGGACGACGATCCGGCGGCGGCCTCGGCGATCGAGATGGTGACGCGCTGGCCCGGCGAAGGGCTGCGGTCGGTGATGGCGATCCCGCTGTTGAGCCCGACGGGCGCGATCTACGGCGCGCTCTCCGTGTTCTACCGGCGTCAACGCGAGTTCGCCGCCACCGACGTCGAGCTGCTGGAGGCGTTCGGCACCCAGGCATCCGCCGCCCTCGAGAACGGACGCGCCTTCGGTCAGCTCGCGGTGAAAGCGCGCCACGACGAGGCCCTGCACGACTTTTCGCAGCGGTTGCTCGGGGCGACCGGCGAGGAGGCGATTCGCCAGGATGCGCTGCGGCTCACGCGGGAGTTGCTCGGCGCCGACTGCGTGGGGCTCTTCGTCTTCGATGCGCGCGCGGCCTGCCTCCGCCTGGAGGCGGGGCTCGGCTGGGGGTTGGGGCCCACCGGCGCCGTCACCATCGCGGCGTCCGCCGATTCGTTCACGGGCTACGCGTTTCTGCTCAAGGCGCCGATGTCGGTGGAGGATTTGTCGAGTGAACCTCGCTTCACGCTGCCTCCGGACCTCATGGCCCACGACATTCGGGCCGGCATCGCCACTCCGCTCGGCGTGCGCGAACAGCCGATCGGGGTCCTCGCCGCGTATTACCGGGCGCCGCGCCGCCTCAGCGACGACGAACGCCGCGCCCTCACCAGCATCGCCCACCAGACGGCGCTCGCTCTCGAGAAGGCGCGCCTGCATTCGCAGCTCGAGGCCAAGGTGGAGGAGCTGCAGCGGACGCAGCATCAGCTCATCCAGGCCGACAAGCTGAAGGCCCTCGGCACGCTGCTCTCCGGTGTCGCCCACGAGCTGAACAATCCGCTCTCGGCGGTCCTGGTCGCGGCGAGCCTCCTCAAGCTCAAGTACCGGCCGAGCGACGCCGCGCGGGCGCCCCTGGACGTCATCGAGCGCCAATGCGTGCGCGCCGCGCGGATCGTGGGCGAGCTACTCGCCTTCGCCCGGCGCACGCCGCCCGAGCGGCGCCAGGTCGATCCCAACGAGGTCCTGCGGGCCGCGCTGCGCTTGGAGGCTCCGGAATTCGATCTCAACCGGATTCGCGTCGTCACCGCCCTCGATCCATTGCCGACGATCTGGGGCGACCCCCTGCAGCTCCAGCAGGTGCTGCTCAACCTGCTTACCAACTCAACGCACGCCATGAAGTCCGCCGGGCGCGACGGCGTCCTCACCGTGCGCTCGACCGTTCACGCAGGCGAGATCAGCATCGTGGTCGAGGACAACGGTCCCGGCATTGCGCCTGAGCACCTCGGCCAGGTCTTTGACCCCTTCTTCACGACGAAGCCGACCGGGGAAGGCACCGGGCTCGGGTTGAGCGTGTCCATCGGCATCGTAGAAGCGCATGGCGGGCGGATGTCCGTCGAGAACGTCCCGACCGGCGGCGCGCGATTCACGATCCAGCTGCCCGTCGGTCAGGGCGTCGAGGTCCTCGCCGCGCCGGCGACGCGACCGGCGGCGACCCGGAGCGCCCACATCCTGGTCGTCGAGGACGAAAGGTCACTGCGCGACGTCCTCGTGGAGATGCTCGCGACCCTCGGTCATCTGGTGGCGGCGGCACCGACGGGGACGGCGGCGATCCGCCTGCTCGAGCGCGACACCTACGACGTGGTGTTGCTCGACCTCGTGCTTCCCGAAGTCGACGGCCAGGGGGTCTGGCAGTGGATCCGTACGCATCGTCCTGGCCTCGCCAGCCGCGTCATATTCATGACGGGCGACACGATACGAGCGGGCTCCCAGCGGTTCCTGCAGGAAGCCGGCCGGCCGGTCCTCAACAAGCCGCTGGCGCTGGCCGACATCGGCGAGGTGATCGAGGAGCTGGTTGGGGGGACGAACGAGACGGCGACGAACAATGGTCACGAAGGGCACACGCCTCAGGGCACTGAAAGCGATGCGATGCAGCCTCTCCCGCAGGGCCCAAAGCTATGAGCAAAGGTATGATGAAAACAAACCGTATGCGCGCGCGCCCGTCCGCGATCATCGTGATGCTGCTGATACTCGCACTGCCGGGGCTGGCGTCCGCGCAGTCGCTCGGGGGGCTTTCCGGTCCGGTGAAGGCTCTCGTCACCGGCCGCGCCGCCCCCGTGCTCGGGACCGGCCCGTTCGTCCTCAACTTCGAGCCGACGCCGAACCTCTTCGCGGGCCCGAACGGGGCCCAGCCCGCCGTGTGGCCGGACGCCGCGACGGGCACGATGGTGCTGTATCTCTATAATGGGCAGACCGTCCTGCAGTTCACGCTGACCAATGCCCGTCCGAACACGATCTACACGATCTGGACGGTGTTCTACCCGCTCGCCTGGCCGATCGTGCTGCCCGCGGGAAGCATCAGGCCGCCCTTGGATCCGAATTACCCCAACGGACCTCCCGGGTACTACGTCGACGCGGGCGTGGTGGCGCCAACGGCCTCGATGAATGCCCAGTTCACCAACGGGATGGGACCGGACCCGGGCGCCACGTTCGCCACCGACAACGTCGGCAACGGATACGTTCAAATCACGCTCGACTACAACATCCTCGGCAACACGTACGACGACGGGCCGCCCGTGGGGAACAAGGTGCTCGTCACGCAGTGCGTGGTCGATAGCCCCGGGCCGCAAAGTGGCCCCTGCCCCTCGCCCAGCAATATCCTGCGCGTGACAACGACGTGGCTGAGGAAGTACATCGCGCAGGTGCTCCCGGAGGGCCGCGCATCATACTGCGCAAACTACAATGATTCGGATCCGGCCAGCATCTACTGGCAGTGCATCGACCCGTCCACGGTGAACTCGCAGTCCGGCAACGGGCTCCCCCGAGTGTGGCGGTTCCCCTTCGATCATTTCCGGCTCGCCGCCCATCCGGACGGGCTCACTCACGGGTTCATCGGCGGGAACGAAGGCGAGCACGTCATCGACATGGTCGGCCGACGGTGCCAGCTCACGAACAATTGCCCATAGTGGCCGATCATCGTTGCCTGCGCGGCGGCCAGCGTGTCTCAACGATGACGTCGCGCCGACGCGAGCCAGGTTCTTCACGCGCAACGCTGTCAATTGAGGGCTGCTGAAGGACCTGTTCCTCGCCAAAACCTCATCCGACTCGCTCAGGAGCACCGACATCCGTCAATTCGTCCCATCCTTGTCGAGCGCGAGATGCGTGCGAGCCCGGTGATAGTAGGAGACAGCACGACCCAGAAGAGTCGGTCGCTCCTGCGCACCTGTGACCATCGAGCCGAAATTTTCTCTGGATCAGGCCCGCCAGGATCAATCACTTGGCGCCGGACAGAGTTTTGGCGAAGGACACGAGCGCGATCGACCACAGGATGACGCGAGCAGCGTCAGCCGCTCCATACCGATAGCAGGAATGTAGACGCCTTGCGGCGGTTCGCGTATACTGCGCGGCGCGCCACCGCAGGGGGTCCCGCCGGCAGGATGAGCGAGATGGTCTTGCCGCACGAACTCTGCGTGGGCGACGTGATCGAACTCGCCGGTTCAGCCTGGCGCGTCAGGCACCAGCCGCGCACGCGCGTCGGGGTGAAGTCGCTCGAAGTGGCGTTGGAGCGCGTCAATCACCACGACGAATGGCTGATCTGGCCGCTCGATCAGCACCGCCCCGTGAAGCGCATCACCGATACCGAGGCCTCGTAGAGTAGGCCTCAGCCACAAGATGTTGTAGAGGCATTGTAGAGGCACGTCCGAGCGTCTCGTAACTTGGCGTCGTTGCAGGCCGGAGCACATAACACGCGTTATGCACCTCAGGCTGCCCTCAGGCGACGGCCAGATCGTCAAGGCGTGGACAAAAGAGGAGATACGGGCCTGCCGGAGTCTGAAAAGAAGAAGATCAAGGAGACCGAGCCAGCGCTGTGGAAATGGTACAGCGGGACATAGAGGAGGTGGCGTGAATGCTTCGTGCCGTATCGCTCTCGCTCGGCCTGACGGTGTTGGCCACCTCTGCATCCGCCGAGTGCGCGTGGGTGCTCTGGATTCACAACGTCACGCCTGTTGTCGGCTCACTACCCTCGGAGAAGTGGCATGCCAGCGATGCGTTCACATCGAAAACGGAATGCCAGTCGCGTGCCGAGAGCAACATTCAGACGATGCTCACGTCCGGGGTCAAGACGTTCCGTTACGAGCGCGTCGGAAACACCATGACGATGCTGACGTATGTTGCGAACGATCCGAACCCGTACCCTCTCGTCGCCGATTCATCAACCTACGTCTGCCTGCCCGACACCGTGGACCCGCGCGGGCCGAAGGGGACCGGGCGATGACGACGTGGCGTGTACGCGTAATGATAGTGCGGCGCGGGCCACTTCTGCTGGCCGTGTTGATGGCAATCGGACTCTTCGGATGCGCAACTCCGCCCGTCCGTCTGCGACACCCGGAGACGGGCCACACCGTGCAGTGTGGACCGTACCGCCGTCTCGTGCTCGGCCTCCCCGCAATGATTCTTGAGAACGACTGCGTGAATGATTTTCAGAAACGCGGCTATGAACGGCTGCCGAGCGAAGGGGGCGGGTGAAATGGGGAAGGCGAAGCAGAGGCGCGCGACGGCTGCCGTCTGGCTCGCGGTCAGTGTCTTGGTCGGGGGCTGCGCGATCAGTGCGGTGGACCCGGTCACAGGCTGTGGGAAGGCGCCGGTCGCGTTTCGCGCAGTGACGGGGCTCCTGACGATAGGCTTTAGTGAGATCCTCGAAGACAACGCGAAGAATGATTGCATGTGGCGCGCGAAACTCCGCACGCTACCCGAAGAGGAGCGGCGTCACCAAGAACTCTTGAAGGCGATTCGTGAGCGCCGCTGACTTGCCTTTCGTTGCACTTGGGGAGGGCGGTCTCCCTAAGTCAGTACGATCGTCTCCGTCGTTTGAAGTGCTTCGCGACGTACGCGCGATCGCGCTCAACCGCCCTCATGAGCCGCGCGTCGAATTCGGCGACGACTTCCTCGGGGACACCAGCCGCGAGGTCGCTCGCGTAGTTCCTGCGCTGCTGGGCTGTCAGTCGCGGTCGTCGTCGATCGGTTCGCATGATGCTTTCAGCGTAGACGAACGTCGAGGCGGATCAAGATCGAAATCGGCCTGTAACTAGAGAGGTTAGGACGCGCTGGCGGAGCGGTTTCGCGATGCTGCGAGACGAGCGCTGACTTCACGCGCGAGTTGTTCGGGGAGGCAGGGCTTCACGAGAAACGACGCCGCACCGACGGCGAGCGCGGCGGGCTTCAGAAATTCCTTGAGATCGTGGCCCGTGAGGGCGACGA
>Ga0137403_10003786_pt1 | contig 18048 bp, 18 predicted proteins | sample CZOMad2_1_16fung_FD_122057 | JGI IMG/M metagenome (GOLD analysis project Ga0137403, IMG submission 122057) | Vadose zone soil fungal communities from Angelo Coast Range Reserve, California, USA - CZOMad2_1_16fungal (Hybrid Assembly) | ecosystem: Environmental > Terrestrial > Soil > Vadose zone...
GGCAAGCTGCAGCGCCGCCGCCAGGCCACCGTAACTTCCGCCGACAATGATTACGTCGTACATGAGTATTTCGATTCTCTCCCAGATCAGCTTCAGACGGCCTAACGTATAGTGAGCTTCCGAAATGCCGCCTATTCTGGCACTGCCAAAGACAACTCACGGCAACTCAAGGTCTTGCGCGTCTTCATGCAGCCTATCTCGCCGCGAATCTCCCGAAATATCGAAATAGGCGGCAATCGTCAGGTTGAGTCCGGTGCAAGAACGGAGCAGGGATTTGCCTATTCCGGCGTGATGCCCGCAGCGCGCACGACCTTGCCCCAGCGCTCGATCTCCTCGGGCACGAACTTCGCCAGGTACTCCGGGCCGCGGCGCTCGGGCGGAACGATCTCCAGGCCGAGGTCCTCGAGACGCTTGCGCAGCGCCGGGTTGTCGAGCATGTCGTTCACTGCCTTCGCCATCTTCTGCACGATCGCGTTCGGCGTTCCCTTTGGGAAGAACAAGGCGTTCCACACGCTCGCTTCGACTCCCGCGAGGCCCTGCTCGCCGCTGGTTGCGAGGTCCGGAATGACGGAGGAGCGCTTCGCCGCCATCACCGCGATGCCCTTCACGTTGCCCGCCTTCGCGTGCGCCGCCCCGGTCTGGATGGTGTTGCACATGTAGTCGATGCGCCCGGCGATCAGGTCCTGCAGCGCCGGCCCTTCCCCGCGGTAGGGGATGTGGGTGATCTCGACGCCGATCGCGTTGTTGAGCAGCACGCACGGCAGGTGAGTCCCCGCACCGACTCCCGCCGAGCCGAACTGCATCTTCGCGTGGTTCGCTTTGGCGTAGGCGACGAACTGCTGCAGGTTCGCGACCGGCAGGTCCTTGCGCGCGTCGAGAATGCGCGGCGACTCCGATACCAGGCCTACCGGCGCGAAGTCGGTCGCGGCGTTGTACAGCGGCTTCTTGTTCACCGACTGGCTGTAGGCGTGCGTCCCGGTGTTGCCGATGAGAAACATGTAGCCGTCGGGCTCGGCTTTCGCGACGCGTGCGCTCCCCACCATGCCGGCGGCCGCGCCCATGTTCTCCGAGACGATCGGCTGCCCCAGGAGCTCGCCCAGCGCCTGCGCCTGGATGCGCGCGCTCGCGTCGACGCCGCCGCCGGGGGCGAAGGGGATGACGAGCGTGATCGGCCGGGTCGGCCAGGTCTGCGCCGAGGCCGGCGCGCCCAGGACGAGCGTCGCGAGGCTCAGAAGTAGCGTGTAAAGCCGCCGCATACTTCCACCGTCGTCCCCGTCATGTAGCTGTTCTTCGCCGACACGAGAAAGGCCGCGACATTGCCGATCTCCTCGGGCTCGGCCCAGCGGCCGAGGAGCGTCTGTCCGGCGATGCCGGCGCGCACCTGATCGGCGGTCGTCCCGCGCACTTTCGCCATCGCTTCCGCCCGCGGGCCCCAGGACTTCACGTTGGTGAAACCCGGGCAGATGTTGTTGACCGTGATGCCGGCCGCGCCCACCTCGGCCGCCGTGAGCTTGGAAAAGGCGATGATCGCGGAATTGGTCAGCGCGGTGCTCCAGGCGCCCGCCAGCAGCTGCTTGCCGGTGACGCCGGAGACGTTGAGTATCCGCGCGCCTTTGGCTTTTTTCAGGAAAGGCAGCGCGTGTTTGGTCGTATGCACCGCCGCCATCAGCTTCAGGTTCAGGATCTTCTCCCATTGCTCGCCAGTCAGGCCGTCGAGCGTTCCGGGAATCAGTCCTCCGACGTTGTTGACCAGGATGTCGATTCCGCCCAGCTGCGACGCCGCCTCCCCGGCGAACTTCCTGCAGCCATCCTCCGTGGAGAAATCGCTGACGATGCCGACGGCCTTGACTCCGAGCGCCTGCATCTCCTTCACCGCCGCGGCCAGCGTCTCCGCTCCGCGCGCGGAGAGAGCGACGTTGCAGCCTTCCTTCGCCAGCGCCGCGGCGATGGCATAGCCGATGCCCTGGCTCGACCCGCTGATCGCGGCGTTCCGTCCCTTGAGTCCCAGATCCATTGGTTCCTCCCTGTCAGTCGAACAACGTCGCAGGCACGTGCACGTGCCCGTCAAAAATGCGCCGCGCGGTGCGAACGAAGGATGCACGCTCGACCACCGGCGCCGGGCCTGAGCGGTCGGTGACGAGGTCCACCTCGATGCGACCCGTGGGATGCTCGATGGCAAGCACGCCGCCGGAAAAACCGCGTGGCTCGACGAAACGGCTTGCCACCGTGCCGGGAAGCACCGCGGCCGTGGCGACCGCGAGCGCGCCGGTCACCGCGTGCGCCTTGTGGCAGGCGTGCGGCGTGAAATAGCGCGAGGCGATGTTTCCGCCCTGAGCAGGTCGAGAGACCAGCGCCGGCTTGGGCACGACGAGCTTCGAGACATCGCCCATGCCCATGCGCCTCCCGGCCTCCAGACGGATCGCTTCCATTTTCTGCATGAAAGCGCGGTCGGCGTCGAGCTCCTGGGGAGATTCGCGCCCGGTCTTGCCGAAGGCCTCGGCCGCCATGATGACGAGCGGCATCGCCATGTCGATGCAGGTCGCTTCCACCCCCTGGATCGTGTCGAGCGCGCTGCCGCTCGGCAGGAGCTTGCCGGTCACGGCTCCGAGCGCATCGAGGAAGGTGAGCTTGATCGGCGCCGCCGGGTCGCTCACCCCGTCGATGCGCTGCGTTCCTTCGTACTGGACCTCCCCTCCCGGGGTCTGCACGATCGCCTCGATCAGGGTCTCCGTGTTCACGTTGTAGATGCGCACCAGCGTGGTCGGAGTCCGCGCCTTCACCAGCCCGGTCTCGATCGCGAACGGGCCCACGCCGGCGAGCATGTTGCCGCAGTTGGGCTTGGTGTCGACGAGGGCCTCGCTGACCGAAACCTGCGCAAACAGGTAGTCGACGTCGGCGCCCTTTTGCTGCGAGCGGCTGACGATCGCCACCTTGCTCGTAAGGGTATTGGAACCCCCTATGCCGTCGACCTGCAGCGCGTGGGGAGAGCCCATGACGGCGAGCAGCACCGCGTCCCGCTTCCCGGGGTCCGCGGGCAGATCGGACGCGAGGAAGTACGGGCCCCGCGACGTCCCGCCGCGCATCAGCACACAAGGTATCCGGCGCTGCATGTTCAGGCGTTGGTCAGCTCTTTTGCCGCAGGCTGACGCGGGGTACCATGAGGAATAGGAATAGGCACGGCGACGTTTACGGAGGATTCGGGCGGCAGGTGAGTCCGTGATCGTACCTCATTGAGGAGAAATCATGCCAAGAACGCTTCTCGCGGCTACTTTCGCAGCCCTCGCCGCCTCCCTCTGGGGCTGCGCCGGCATATCCGCGGTCACCACCGGGATGGACGAGAAGCAGGTCCAGGCGAAGGCGGGCAAGCCCGAAACCGTGCGCAAGAACGCCGACGGCTCGGAGGTCTGGGAGTATCCCGGGGGACCGCTGGGCAGGCAGACTTTCATGGTGACGGTGGGCTCCGACCACGCGGTGAAGGACGTCCGCCAAGTCATGAGCGAGCGGTATTTCTCGCAGGTCAAGGCGGGCATGTCGCGCGACGAGGTGCGGCAGCTGCTCGGAAGGCCCGGCGAGGTTTCGATGTTCCCCGCCCGCGACGAGGAGGTCTGGTCGTGGCGCTACCTGCAGGGGAATCCGATGTTCTTCAACGTGATGTTCGACCGCAGCGCGGGAACGGTAAGGACGACCCAGAGGCTGGAGGAAATTCTGTACATCGACCAGGACTGCTGAGAGGCGAGAAGGATGATCGTTCCGCCGACCTCCGTCCGCGCGATCGCGCTGCTGGTTTGCGCACTCGTTCTTGCCGGCTGCGCGAGCTTCTCGGACATCAACCCCGGCGATTCGGCGCAGTCGGTCGCCGATCGCGTCGGCAAGCCCGTCTCCGTCTGGAAAAACAGCGACGGCTCGGAGCTATGGCAATACCCCCAGGGCTACTACGCGGTGCAGTGCTTCATGATCACCATGGGACCCGACCAGCGGGTGCAGGAAGTCCACCAGGCGCGGGGCGAGCCGTATTTCTCCATGGTGCAGGCCGGGATGATGCGCGACGACGTGTTCCGGCTGCTCGGCCGGCCCAGGGAGACCTGGTACTTTCCGGCGCGCGACGAAGAGGTCTGGGTGTGGCGGTACTACGATATCAACTACATGTTTTTCAACGTCCTCTTCGATCGCACGAAGGGTACGGTCAGGAACACCCAGCGCCTCCAGGAGATCCTGTTCCTCGACGGCAACCAAAGCAGCCGCTGACCGCGGCTTAGCCGCTTTTCTTACCCTGGTCGTATTCCTGCATTGCCTCGCGGGCGAGCCGGAACGCCTCCACGCCCGCGGGCACGCCGCAGTACACCGCCACCTGCAGCAGCACCTCGCGGATCTCCTCGCGGCTGCAGCCGTTGGTGAGCGCGCCCTTCACGTGGACCTTGAACTCGTGCGGGCGGTTGAGCGCCGAGAGCATCGCGAGGTTGATGAGGCTGCGCATCTTGCGCGGGAACTGCGGGCGCGTCCACAGCCAGCCCCAGCAGGCCTCGGTCGTGTACTCCTGCATCGGCATGCTGAAATCGTCCGCGGCCTTTACGTTGCGCTCGACGTATTCGGCACCGAGCACTTCCTTGCGCACGGCAAGGCCCTTGTCCCACAGTTCTTTCACCATTGCGATGTTCCTTCAGGTTGGGTTTGGGCGAAGCGATTCAGGCGATCGTATGCACCAGCTCGCCGATGTTCTCGATCCACAGCTTGACGGTGTCGCCGGCCTTGAGGAACCGGCCCCGGCCCATGCCGACGCCCGCCGGAGTGCCGGTGAGCACGAGATCCCCGGGGTGCAGCGTCACGCGCGAAGAGAGCATCGCGATCTGCTCGGCGGTGTCGAAGATCAGTCTGCTCGTGTGCGAATCCTGCATCAGCTCGCCGTTGACCCACAGCTTGATGCCGAGCCGGTGCGGATCGCCGATGTCGCCCGCGGGCACGATCCAGGGACCGAGCGGGCACGAGCCCTCGAAGCATTTCTGGCTGACCCAGTCGTAGTGGAACGGCGAGGCCGGCGGGTTCTTGTCGCGCTTCATCGCATCGCGCGCCGAAAGGTCGTTCGCGATGGTGTAGCCGGCGACGCAGGCGAGCGCCTTGTCGGCGGGGACGTCCTTCACCGTCCTGCCGATCACCGCAGCGAGCTCGACCTCCCAGTCGACCTTCTGCGAGTAGGCCGGCAGCCTGACCTTCGCGCCCGGCCCGACGACCGAGCTGCGCGAGGTCTTCACGAAATGCCAGGGCTTCTCGCCGAGGTCCTTCATCGTCGGCCCCGGCTCCTTGCCCTGGGCGCGCGCCATCTCGGCCATGTGGTCGGTGTAGTTCGCGCCTGCGCAGTAGATGTTGCCGGGATAGAGCACGGGCGCGAGGAGCTTCGCGCGCGCGAGCGGCAGGCCCTTCGCCTTGCTCTTGCCCGAGGCGATGCGCTTGGCGAACGCGGAGAACTCGCGGTGCGCCTTTGCCCAGTCCTGCAGCGCTCCGAGGACGGACGACCATTCGGCCTTGCCCGTGACGCGGCCCGCATCGTAGACCTGTCCGCCGACCAGGAGGCCGGCGCGCGACTCGCCGCCCGACCGGAAACTCAGCAATCTGTAGCTCATTGGCTCTCCTTATGCAAACGCGCGCTTCATGCGCTTGATCCAATCCTCGAGCGCGATCATCTGATCGGAGAGGAACTTGCGCGTGGTCTCGTCGGTGAGCTTGCCGTCGGTGAACTTGCTCGCCGAGTTGCCGATGAACACCTCGGGTTTCACCAGCCAGTGCACCCCCAGTTGCACCAGGATCTGGCGCAAGTGGTATTGCCCTCTGGAACCTCCCAACGGACCCGTGGTGCAGCTGAATAACGCCGCCGGTTTGTTGTTGAAGGGCTGCGGCTGGAAGCGCGACAGCCAGTCGATCACGTTCTTGAGCGGCGCGCCCACCGACCAGTTGTACTCGGGCGAGGCGAAGAGCAGCGCATCGGCTGACAGAACCTCATCGCGCAGCCGCGTCGCCGTCGCAGGAAAACCTTTCTCCTGCACGTCGAAGTTGTAGATCGGAAGGTCGTCGAAGCGGGTGATCTCGAGCTTCATGCCTGCGGGCATCAACTCGCCCGCCGTCTTCAGCGCGATCATGTTGTAGGACTTCTGCTTGAGGCTCCCGCAGAAGCCCAGGATTTTAAATGGTGTGCTCACGTCTTCTCGCTTTGGTGTTGAAGGAAATCTAGGCCAGCGCTGCCTTCACCCGCTCTGCGGTGAACGGCACGCTGCGCAGCCGCACGCCGGTCGCATCGAATATCGCGTTGGCGACCGCCGCCATGATGGGCGAGGCCGCGGGCTCGCCCGCGCCGAGGGAGGGCTGGTCGGGGCGGTTGATCAGAGTGATCGCGATCTCGTCGGGCACGTCGGAAAAGCGCAGGATCGGGTAGCTCACCCAGTCGAGGCTCGTCACCCTGGCGGTGTCGAACTTCACGTCCTCGAGGAGCGAGCGGCTCAGGGTCTGCACGATATTGCCCTCGATCTGGTTCTTCAGGCCGTCGGGATTCACGATCAGGCCGCAGTCGTGCGCCGCGGCGACGCGCTCGACCGACACCTTGCCGCTGGCGCGATCGACGTGCACCTGCAGGACGATCGCCGCGTAGCCGCTGTAGTTGTCGTAATGCACGAAGCCGACGCCCCGCCCTGCCCCGCCGTTGCGTCCGCCCCGCGGCGCGGGCCGCGGGTTCCATTGCGCGAGCTTCGCGACCGCCTCGAGCACCGCGATGGCGCGCTCGTCCTTCAGGTGCCGGATGCGGAACTCGATGGGATCGGCGCCCGCCGCGTAGGCGAGCTCGTCGATGAAGGACTCGTTCCCGAAAGTGTTCTGCGGCGAGCCCAACCCGCGCAGCGAGGACACGCGCAGCACCGACGATTGCAGCAGGTGCAGGGTGACCTTGCTGTTCGGAAAGACGTAGGTGGGCCGTGCGTTGCGGTCGGCGCCGGTGGGAGAGAGATTGTCAGGCATGCCGAGCGCGGCGCCCGCGAGCACGTTGCCCGGGCCGTTCCCGGCCGGGCGTCCCGCGTGGCCCGGGCTCCATACCTGGTAGTCCCAGGCGACGACGTTCCCTTGCGCATCGAGGCCGCCCGCCACTTCCATCACCATGGCCGCGCCCTTGGGCTCGTTGCCGTGCTCGTCGTGACGCATCCACTGCACCCGCACCGGCTTGCCGATCATCTGAGACATCAGCGCCGCGTCGGCGGTGGCGTCGTCGGCGCCGTTGTGGCCGTAACAGCCCGACCCCTCGACCCAGATAAGGCGCACCTTGTCGCGCGGCATGCCGAGCACCACGGCGACCGCGTCGCGCAGGTTGAAGGAGCTTTGCGTCGGCGACCACAGGGTCGCGCCTTCGGGGGTGACCGACGCGATGGCGCACGACGGACCGATCGAGGCGTGCATCTGGTGAGGGACGAAGTACTGCGCCTTGTGGGTTTTTGAGGCGACGGCCAGCGCCGACTCGACGCCGCCGTTGGCGGCCAGCACCCTGTCCCGGCTCGGCGTGCCGCGCGTGAAGGCGGGCATGTCCTCCATCTTCGGCAGCTCGACCCCTTGCGTCCACTGCACCTTGAGCGTGCGTGCGGCGCGTATGGCTTGCTCCTCGCGATCGGCGACCACGCCGACGAAATTGCCCTTGACCACCACGCGCACGTTTCCCGGGAGCGATTTCACCGAGGCCTCGTCGACGCGCTCCAGGCGCGCCTCGGGCATCGGCGGGCGCACGGCCCGTCCGTGCAGCATGCCCGGCATGCGCAGGTTCTGGATGTAGGCGTGCGTCCCGAAGACCTTCCCCGGAAGATCCACGCGCGGGATCGGCTTGCCGACGACGGCGTGCTGGTCGGGCGACTTGGGCTTGGCGGTGCCCGAGAACGCACGGCTGATTTTCTTCCCGCCCACCAGCTCGGCGTAGCTGACGTTCCTGCCGTCGGGCGCCGAGACCTTGCCGTCCTTTACGGAGAGCTGGTCCGCGCCGACGTTCAGCCCCGAAGCGGCGAGCTGGACGAGCGTCTGGCGCGCCTCGGCCGCCGCCTGGCGCAGCTGCGGGCCGGCGCCGTAGATGCTCTGGCTGCCGACGGTCGGTCCCTGGTTAGGACAGAGCGCGGTGTCGCCCATGAGCATGAGCACCCGCCCGAAGGCGACGTCGAGCTCCTCGGCGACGATCTGCGCCAAAGCGGTCTGGACGCCGGTACCCAGCTCCACCTTTCCGCAGAACACCGTGACCTGGCCGTCCGCGCCGACCGCGAGCCAGGCGTCGAGCTGCTGCAATTTCGGATCGGGCTGGCCTTGCGCGAAGCTCAGCTCGGGAATGCTGAACGAGATGACGAGCGCGCCGGCACTTTTGAGAAACTCTCGGCGATCGATGTTCATGCGGCACCTCCAGCGGCTCGACGCACTGCCCTGAGTATCCGCATGTGCGTCCCGCAGCGGCACAGGTTGCCGTCGAGCGCGGCGCGGAGGTCGCGCTCGCTGGGTTTCGGGTTCTGCGCGAGGAACGCGCTCGCGGTCATGATCATGCCGTTGATGCAGTAGCCGCACTGCGCCGCCTGCTCGTCGACGAAAGCCTGCTGCAGCGGATGGGGCTTTTCGGGCGTGCCCAGGCCTTCGATGGTCGTGACCTTCCCTTTCACGGCCGACACCTGGACCGAGCAGGAGCGCGTCGGCTTGCCGTCGATGTGCACGGTGCACGCGCCGCATTGCGCCAGGCCGCAGCCGAATTTCGGCCCGTTCAGCTCGAGCTCGTTGCGCAGCACGTACAGGAGCGGCGTGTCGGGTGCTGCCGCGACTGCGTGCTGCTTGCCGTTGACAATAATGGTCGTCATGGTTTTTACTCCATCGCCTTACTTGAACATCGCCGCTTCGTAGAAACTGGGGTCGTAGTACGCCGCCGGATCCTTCAGCGTCTTGTGCGGTTTCGCGTACTTCGAGCGCAGCGCGAGCACCGTTTTCACGCCCTCCAGATCGATCCCGGCCTTCTTCTGGAAGCCGTCGACCGGCGAGAGCAGGATGCCGTAGGCGACGAGCGCCGCCTGGGGACTCGCGTTCGGCAGGTTCTTCAGGAAGATGGAAATCGCCTCGTCGCGGTTCGCAGGCTCGTAGAGCCAGTCGACCGCGTCGCTGAAGGCGCGGATGTAGCCGACCACGGCGTCCTGGTTCTGCTCCGCCCAGCTCTTGCGCGCGCCGCCGACCAGCCCCTGGTAGCGCCCGAGCACATCGATCGCGTTGGCGAGGCGGTGGAAGCCCTTTTCCTCCGCCTGCACCTCGAAGGGCGACAGCAGCAGCGTGCCGGCGTGCTTTTTCTCCATCAGCGCCTGGAAGCGCTGCAGCACGCCGCCCGCGGTCACGACCTTGTAGTCCTTGCCCATCTGCATCTTGTTGCGCGAGAGGATCTCGAGCAGCACGAACGCGTAGCCCGTGGTGAGCGCGTCCACCGACAGCGTCTTGCCGCGCAGGTCGCGGTAACTCTTGACCTCGGGCACGGTCACCAGCCGCAGGAAGCCGTTGTCGCCCCCCATGAAGGCGAACAGATCGGGGCCCTCCTTCGGCACCTCGCCCTGCCCTTCGCGGTAGGCGATCAGGTTGTCGATCGCCGTCATCGCGATGTCGAACTTCCCGTCGATGAGATTGGTCAGCTGGAACACCGAGCTGGGCGTCGGCGTGATGTTCACCTCGATGCCGTTTCGCGCAAAAAAACCCTTCTCCTTCGCCACCCAGATCGGCCAGTTGAAGCCGCCCGGAAAGACGATCAGGTTGACGGACTTGAGGGGCGGGGCGGGCGGGGGCGCGATCGACCCCTTGGGCGAAACCGGGGTGCGCTGCGTCGAGGGGCCACCCGCGCAGGACGCCAGGAACAACAAGGAAACAGCCAGCAGCGAGCCCCATCTAGTCATCGCTCCTCCTCACTCCGGATCGTTCTCGGTCAGATGATCCCACATGCGCTCGGCGATGCGACCTTGCCAGGTCGCGCGGTTCTTCGCCTGCTCTTCGTTCATGCGCGGCGCCTTGTCGGCCAGGCCCGCGTAGAGGGCGGCGAGCTCGACCCGCGCCGCATCCTCGAGGAACACGGCGAGCGCCACCGCCTGCTGCGGCGTCTCGCCCCCGGTCACGGCGCCGTTGACGTTGACCACGATCGCCGGCGCCTTCCCCATCGTCTCGGCCACGCCGACCGCGGCCGGATCGTTGCGGATCAGCGCCGGGTCGGGCCAGAACGGCACCTGCGGATAGAAATGCGCGCCTTGGCCGTGGCGCGCCTTCGGCGTCAGGCCGAGGGCCGCGAGCGTCACCACGTTGGGCGAGATGAAGCGGCAGATCGCGCGGATCTCGGCGCGGCGCTTGTAGATCTGCTGGTGCATCCTGACCTCGCCGAGCACGCCCTCGGGCAGGGGTGCATCGATCGATGCCACCGTCCCGGGCTCGCCCGGCTTGATGATGCCCATCGGCCTGGCCGCGCACACCAGGAAGGACTTCTCGTCCAGGCGCACGCTGCAGTGGCCGAACGCGGTCACCAGGCCGGCGCGGGCGAGCGCCCGCGCCATTTTTCGCACGATGATCTGCTGCTGCTCCATCTTTCGGTGAGCGGACGGGATTCCAGGCTACGCCACGGTCTTCAGCGGCGGCTTCTTGTCTTTCTGATCTGCGCGAAACTCCGGAATATCCGGCCTCGAGCCCCACATGCAGAACGACTCGGGCGCGAACGGAAATTGCCGCGGCCGGTAGCTCGCCTCCTCTTCGGGCAGGATGTGCTTCACCCCGACCGAGTACTCGTACACCATCTTGTCCGGGCCTTCGAAGTACAGGAAGCAGGCGGAAGAGGACGGGTGGCGGCCGGGCCCGAAGACGATCTTCACGCCCTTCTCGCGCAGGAAGTAGTACGAGCGCATCACGTCGTCGAAGTCGTCGACCTGGTGGTTGATGTGCTGCACCCCCGGTTGCGGCGACGGGAACAGGGCGAGCGTGTGGTGGACGGTGTTGACCCGCAGGAGCGGCGCCTCGCCGATCCAGTCGGACACGCGCGCGTTCAGCAGCTTCGTCCAGAACGCCTCGTCGCGCGGAGCGTTCGAGGTCTTGAGCCCGATGTGGCTGAAATGCGTGATGCCGGCGTCGCGCGAGGGGAAGGTGCGCCCCCCCGAGTGGAAGGGCCGCACGACGATTTCAATCTTGTTCCCCGTCGGATCCTCGAAGGCAAGGAACCGCTGGACGCGGCGCTGCTCGCACTCGGCCTTCGTCCCGTGGCGCACCGGATGCCCGGCGCGCTCGATCTCCGCGCCGGCGCGCTCGAGATCGTCCGGGTTTTTCAGGTCGAAGCCGACGACGTGGTCGGAAGGATCGCCCTCGAAGTAGACGAGCGTATGGTCGCGCGTGTCGCCGCGCACCGCCGCCTTGTCGCTGCGGAAATAGGCGGACTTGCCCTCGCGGCCGGCGGGCTGCAGCCCGACGATTTTCGTCGCGAACTCCACGGCCGACTCGAGGTCGGGCGTGCCGATCCTCAGGTAGCGGATGTCGTGGAGGTTGACCATGGGTCGACTACACTTCCGTTGTCATCCCGAGCGCAGCGAGGGATCTCGGTACGCACGGTGCCGGTAGAGATCCCTCGTCGCGATACAACCGCTCCTCGGGATGACGAAATGTGCTGGCGCTCATTCGAAATGTGCTGGCGCTCATTCGGAAGTTGACCATGGTCTACCCTTCCGTTGTCATCCCTAGCTTGTCATCCCGAGCGCAGCGAGGGATCTCTGTACGCAAGATCGTGCCGAGAGAGATCCCTCGTCGCGATACAGCCGCTCCTCGGGATGACGAAATGTGCTGGCGCTCATTTCGTCATTTCATCAGCGGCATGCCGAAGTTCGCGCCGGGGTTCACGCCCTCGCGCCAGCGCGCAGTCACGGTCTTGATGCGCGTGTAGAAGCGCACGCCCTCGGGGCCGTGCTGGTTCATGTCGCCGAAGATCGAATTCTTCCAACCGCCGAAGCTGTGGAAGGACAGCGGTACCGGGATCGGCACGTTGATGCCGACCATGCCGCAGTTGACCTTGTGGGTGAAGTTGCGCGCGACGTCGCCGTTGCGCGTGAAGATGGCCACGCCGTTGCCGTACTCGTGATCGGAGGGCAGCGCGAGCGCCTCCTCGAAGGTCTTCGCCCGCACCACCGACAGCACCGGGCCGAAGATCTCCTCCTTGTAGATGCGCATGTCGGCGCGCACCTTGTCGAACAGGCTGCCGCCGAGGAAGAAGCCGTTCGGCTGCTCGGGCAGGCTGAATCCGCGCCCGTCCACGACGAGGCTCGCGCCCTCCTTCACGCCGAGGTCGACGTAACCCTTGACCTTGTCGCGGTGCTCGCGCGTCACCAGCGGGCCCATTTCCGAGGCGTTGTCGGTCGAAGGCCCGACCTTGAGCTTCCTGATCCTCGGCACCATGGCCTCGATCAGCTCGTTTGCGGTGCGATCGGTCACCGGCACGGCCACCGACACCGCCATGCAGCGCTCGCCCGCCGAGCCGTAGGCGGCGCCCATCAGCGCCTCGGCCGCGCCCTCGATGTCGGCGTCGGGCATCACCACCATGTGGTTCTTCGCGCCGCCCAGCGCTTGCACGCGCTTGCCGTTGACCGATCCCGTGGCGAAGACGTATTTCGCGATCGGCGTCGAGCCGACGAAGCTCACCGCCCCGACCCGCGGATCGGTAAGCAGGGTGTCCACCGCCTCCTTGTCGCCGTTCACCACGTTGAGCACGCCCGGGGGCGCGCCCGCCTCGAGCATCAGCTCGGCGAGCCGCAGGGGGCACGATGGATCCTTCTCCGAGGGCTTGAGTATGAAGGTGTTGCCGCAGGCGATCGCCATGGGGAACATCCACATCGGCACCATCGCCGGAAAATTGAACGGCGTGATCCCCGCGCACACGCCCAGCGGCTGGCGGATCGAGTACAGGTCCATGCCGGAGGTGATGTTGTCGGAGTACTCGCCCTTCATCAGGTGCGGGATGCCGCAGGCGAATTCGACCACTTCGAGGCCGCGCTGCACCGAGCCCTTGGCATCCGACAGGACCTTGCCGTGCTCGCTCGACACGAGCAGCGCGAGCTCGTCCATGTGTTTCTCGACCAGCTCCTTGAAGCGGAACATCACCCGCGCGCGCGTCACCGGCGAGGTCTCCGACCAGCCGGCAAAGGCGTCCTTCGCGTTCGCGATCACGCGCTCGACCTCGGATTTCGACGCGAGCGGGACCCTGGCGGCGAGCGCGCCGCTCGTCGGATTGAACACGTCGCCGAAGCGGCCGCTCTCTCCCTTGACATGCTTGCCGCCGACGAAGTGGCTGAAGTCGCGGACTTTCGCTAGGGCCGGGTCACGGGTATTCATGGAATCACTCTTCGGGTAAAGGTCGAGGCGGGCTGCGAAGTGAGGATCATACTACTCGCCCGTCACGTACAGGCTCCTTCTCAGGCGCACGCTCAATTCACCGTCGCCCCGGATTCGCGCACCACCTTGCCCCATTTGTCGTAATCGGCCTTGAGGTAGGCGCCGAACTGCGCGGGCGTGTCCGGGTCGGGCTCCATGCCGGTCGGCGCGAGGAGCTTCTTCATCTCGTCCGTGCGCACCAGCTTGCCGATCTCGCCGTTCAGCCTGGCGACGATTTCGCCCGGCGTCCCGGCCGGCGCGAGCATGCCGATCCAGACGGTGGCCTCGTAGCCGGGCACGCCGGCCTCGGCGATGGTCGGCACATCGGGCATCTCCGGCGAGCGCTTCGCCGTGCTCACCCCCAGCGCGTTGAGTCTTCCCGCCCTCATATGCGGGAGCGCGATCGGCGTGCCGACGAAGCTCACCTTGATGATCCCGGACATCAGGTCCTGTTGGGCCGGCCCGCTGCCCTTGTACGGCACGTGGTTGAGCTTGATCCCGGACATGTACATGAAGAGCTCGGTGACCAGGTGCTGGGCGCCGCCGTTGCCCGAGCTCGCGAAGTCGATCTTGCCCGGCTGCTTCTTCGCGAGCGCGATCAGCTCCTTCACCGAGCTCACGCCCAGCGAGGGGTGCACGACCAGCACGTACGGCCCGGTGGCGATGCGGACCACGGGCGCGAAATCGGTGAGCGCGTTGTACGGCATGTTCTTGTACACGTGCGGAGAGATCACGAACGGGCTCGCCGTGAGCAGCAGCGTGTAGCCGTCGGGCTTGGCCTTGGCGACAAAGTCCGAACCGATGATGCCCCCGGCGCCCGCCTTGTTCTCGACGAAGAACTGCTGCCCGAGGGTCTCGGAGAGCTTCTGCGCGACCATGCGCCCGGGCACGTCGGTCGTGCCTCCCGGCGAGAGCGGAATGACGATGCGCACCGGATGATTTGGATAGTTCTGTGCCGCCGCGGACGTGGCGAGCAGCGCGGAAAGCAGTGCAACGAGTGCGCGCATGACACTAAGCTCTGTACAGGGGCTCGGGCTGCGAGAAGAACGAGTGCAGGATGTGGAAGACCGTCAGGTAGTTCTTCTGCTGGAAGCTCGCGTGCGAGATCCCGGCCATCACGGTGAACTGCTTGTCGGGATTGGGCAGCCGCTTGAAGAACTCGATGAGGTCGTCCACGCCGGCGATGCCGTCCCACTGCCCGCGCATGATGATCGTCGGCGCGGTGACCTTCGCCGGATCGACGATCGGCAGTTTCGAACACATGTCGACGTAGGTTCCGGTCGGAACCGAATCGTCCAGCGCCACGATGGCGTCGGCGAAGGCCTCGATGGTCGCCTTGTCGGCGGTGCCGGGATGGTCGCGCTCGAAGATGCTGTGCACGAAGGCGCGGTCGATCGGCCTGCGGTTCTTGGCCGAGAACTCCGGCAGCTTCTTCTTCCGCTCGGCGAGCGTGGGACTGCCCTCCCCGGTCCACACGAAGGCGTCGAGCGCGAGCCGCGCCACGCGCTCGGGATGCCGCTGCGCGAACAGCGCCGCCCGCAAGGCGCCCGAGGAAATCCCGTAGACGAGAAGCTTCCTGGCGCCGCTCGTCTTCGCGATGTAGTCCGTGCCGGCGGCGAGATCGTCGGCGCCGTTGGAAATGTCGCAGTTGATGGCGCGGGACTTGTCAGAGCGCCCGTAGCCCTCGTGGTCCATGCACCAGGTGTCGAAGCCGCGCGCGGCGAACCAGTCCATCACCGAGGAATCCGGGCGCCCCGGAACCCTGAGATCGAAGGTCGGCTGCGAGGCCATCGAGGAGCCGTGCACGAAGAGCACGGTCCCGCGCTTGGGACCTCCCGAGGTCTGAGGCTTTTCCCAGAGGAAGAGCTTGACCCCCTTCTTGTCCGTCCAGTGTTCCTTCCCCGCGACTGCGGAGCGTGCCGCTGCGACCTGATCCAAGTCGACCTCTCTACGAAAATGAGTTCGAAAATGAGCTCGAAAATGCGAGGAAAAGGCGGATTTTAGCTCAGGAGCAGTCGAACTGGATCAGCACGACGGCGGTGTCGGTCGAGGTGCCCAGGGCGAACTTGCCCCTGCCGCGCAGCATGACGCTGTCGCGGCGCAGCAGCACTTCGCGGTCGCCCTCGATCGCGACATAGGTGCCGTTGGTGGACTCGTCGACCAGCACGTATTGCACGCCTTTGCGCTCGATGCGGGCGTGCAGGCGCGAGGCGGTCTTTTCCTGCACGACGATGTCGCAGGTGTTCTCGCGGCCGAGTATCAGGACCGACTTGTCCCGCGGGAAGCCGATGGTGCGCTCGCCGACCTCCAGGGTCAGCCGGGTCTGCACCTTGGCGCTCTCGGCGAGGCCCGCGACGTGAGTCGCATCCTCGGTGTCTCCCCACATCAGCTCGAATACGCGCACCGCGTCGTGCTTGCCCTTCACCGAGATCGCGTCCAGGTCGCGCAGGTTGCTGCGCTGGATCCCGGGGAGCGCGTTCGCCGTGGCGCCGGTGGTGAGGATCTGCCCGGCTTTGGCGAGCCCGGCGAGGCGCGCGGCGGTGTTGACGCCGTCCCCCCAGAAATCGCCCTTGTCCTCGAGCACCAGGCCGAAGTGAAAGCCGATGCGGATCGCGAGCTTCGCGCCGGCGGTCAGAGGCCAGGTGGCCATGCGCTGCTGCATCTCGCGGGCCGCCTCGCAGGCGGCCTGGGGATTGTTGAACACGACCATCACCTCGTCCCCGATGGTCTTCACGACCACTCCGTCGCGTGCGGAGATCACCTCGCGCAGGGCGCCTAGAACGGCTTCGATCGCCTTCGCCGCGGGCTTGTCCCCGAGCAGCTCGTAGAGCGCCGTGCTGCCGCTGACGTCCGCGAACAGGATCGCGCGTTCCTTGGAGATCAGGGTCATCGCAGCGGTTCGTCGTGCCGCTGCCGCCTGGACGCATGGGCCGGGGGCATTTTGGTAAAGTATCCCTTATTTTCCGGGGGCTGCCTACGGCCTCGAGTCCCACTCGCGGAGATTCCCATGAACGCCAACGCCAAGGTCGCCGAGCGCAAGTGCTACATCAACGGGCAATTCGTCGGCGGCCCCCGGCAATTCGCCAAGATCAATCCGGTCGACGGCACCGTCGTCGCCCAGGTGCACGAGGCCGATCGCGCCATGGTCGATGCGGCGGTGCGCGCCGCCAAGGCCGCGCTCAAGGGCCCGTGGGGCAAGCTGGCCTTGCAGGCGAGAGTCGATCTGCTGCGAAAGGTGGCCGACGGCATCGACAAGCGCTTCGACGATTTCCTCGCCGCCGAAGTCGCCGATACGGGCAAGCCCGTCTCGCTCGCGAGCCACCTCGACATCCCGCGCGGCGCGGCGAACTTCCGCGTCTTCGCCGACATCGTGCGGACCTACGGCACCGAGTCCTACTGGCTCGACACGCCCGACGGCAAGGGCGCGGTCAACTACGCGTTGCGCAAGCCCCTGGGCGTGGTCGGCGTGATCGCGCCCTGGAATCTGCCGCTGCTGCTGCTCACCTGGAAGCTCGCGCCCGCGCTCGCCTGCGGCAACTGCATCGTCGCCAAGCCCTCGGAGGAGACGCCGTCGACCGCGACGCTGCTCGCCGAGGTGATGCACGAGGCGGGCGTTCCCCCGGGCGTCTACAACGTGGTGCACGGCTTCGGGCCCGAATCGGCGGGCGAGTTCATCACCACGCACCCCGAGGTGAACGGCGTCACCTTCACCGGCGAGACCACGACGGGCGCCGCGATCATGAAGGCGGTCGCACCGACGGTGAAGCCGATTTCCTTCGAGCTCGGCGGGAAGAACGCCGGCATCGTCTTCGCCGACTGCGACTTCGACGCCGCGGCCGCCGGCATGGCGCACGCGATCTTCTCCAACACCGGGCAGGTGTGCCTCGCGCCCGAGCGCGTGTACGTGGAGCGGTCGATCTTCGACAAGTTCGTTGCGGCGCTGAAGACCAAGGCCGAGGCGCTGGTGCTCGGCTACCCGCAGGAAAAAAACACCAACCTGGGGCCGCTCATTTCGAGGCAGCACCGCGAGAAAGTCCTCTCCTATTACGAATTGGCGAAGAACGAAGGCGCGAAGGTCGTCACCGGCGGCGGCGTGCCCAAGTTCGGCGACGCGCGCGACAACGGCGCCTGGATCCAGCCGACGCTCTGGACCGGGCTGCCCGAGACCGCGCGCACCGTGCGCGAGGAGATCTTCGGCCCCTGCGCCCACATCGCGCCTTTCGACAAGGAGGAAGAAGCGATCGCCATGGCGAACGACACGCCCTACGGTCTCGCCTCCACCGTGTGGACCACCAACCTCTCGCGCGGCCACCGCGTCGGGCAGGCGATGGAAGTCGGCATCTCGTGGGTGAACTGCTGGTTCCTGCGCGACCTGCGCACGCCCTTCGGCGGCGCCAAGCTCTCCGGCATCGGCCGCGAAGGCGGGCTGCACTCGCTCAACTTCTATTCCGAGCCGACCAACGTGTGCATCAAGCTGTAGATGAATGTCATCCTGAGGCCGGAGGCCGAAGGATCTCCGCTGGCACGCAGCATGCGGAACGAGATCCTTCGCTGCGCTCAGGATGACAAGCGGACCTGAAGCATGCTCACCGCCCTGGATTTTCCCAGGTGGATCGAGGAGCACCGGCATCTGCTCAAGCC
>Ga0137403_10003787_pt1 | contig 18047 bp, 14 predicted proteins | sample CZOMad2_1_16fung_FD_122057 | JGI IMG/M metagenome (GOLD analysis project Ga0137403, IMG submission 122057) | Vadose zone soil fungal communities from Angelo Coast Range Reserve, California, USA - CZOMad2_1_16fungal (Hybrid Assembly) | ecosystem: Environmental > Terrestrial > Soil > Vadose zone...
GAGATCGAATGCGCTGAGATCAGCCGTTGGCGGCCGCTCAATCGCGAGTTTTTCTGCGACCGAAATTTTGGCGCGAAGCTCCTCAGCGACTTTTTTTGCGATCTCGCTCTGGATCGCGAACAGATCTTTCAAATCGCGATCATACTGCTCCGCCCAGACATGAGCGTCCGTGCGCGCGTCGATTAGCTGAGCGTTGATATGCAGCCACGCGCCTGTTTTGCGCACGCTACCCTCGAGAATGTGAGATACGCCGAGCGCATCACCGATCTCCCGGGCGTTCTGCTTCCCGCGATATTGCATGACGCTAGTCCGGCTGATGACCTTGAGATCATGAATTTTCGCCAGCTTCGTCAACAGATCGTCCTGGAGTCCATCAGCAAAAAACGCGTCCTCTCTGTCATTGCTGAGATTTTCAAATGGCAGCACAGCAATTCCGGTTATTGGCAAGGGCTGAATCGGCTCGCTTTTCCAAACATCCCATCCAATAGCGGCGATGAGGCCGCTTAGTGATACAATCGACACTGCAATGGCGGGGTTTCGTCGAACCCATTTCTTCCCATGAGTGAGAACTCCGCTGCGCCGGGCCAAGATGGGTTTGTGTTTTAGCCAGCGCTCAAGGTCTTCCGCCAACGCGAGCGCCGATGAGTAACGGCGCTGCGGATCCTTCTCGAGACATTTGAGACAAATTGTTTCCAGATCTCGATCCAGTTTGGAATTCCAGAGACGCGGTTTTCGCGGATTGGTTTCCAAGACCAGCCTGACAGTTTCATAGGTTGTTGCTCCTGCGAAAGGTGGGCGCCCGGTTACCACTTGATACAGAACTGCACCAAGTCCATACACGTCTGTTGCGCGTGTTAGTTCGGTGTTATTCCCTAGTGCTTGTTCCGGGGCCATGTAACTGGGCGTGCCGAGAACCTCGGTCGTGCCGGTCATACTGCTTTCTGTCTCAGTCACCCGCGCCAAACCGAAATCAGTCAGGTGCGGTTCACCGTTTTCGTCGATCAAAATGTTCCCTGGTTTGATGTCTCTATGCAGGACACCGTGTTCGTGGGCGTAGTGAACGGCGCGTGCCAGCTTGGCGATAAGGTCCGCTGCGTGCCGGAACGGCAGCGGCTCGCGCATGATAACTTCGTCGATTCGTCCGCCTTCGACCAATTTCATGCTGAAAAAGCATGAACCGTCCCGCTCCCCAATTTCATAGATCGGGACAATCCAGGGATGATCGAGGCCGGCCGCGGCTTCCGCTTCGAGATGGAAACGTTTCAGATGCGTTTTTGTCGCCCATGGACCGAGGCCGATGATTTTCAACGCGACCATGCGATTGAGGCTCTTCTGTCGCGCGCGATAGACTAGCCCCTGCCCGCCACCGCCAAGTCTTTCCAGGAGTTCGTAGTCGCCAAAGTCGGTGACCCTATGCGGCGGCGGGCCACCCTCGCCGGGTCTATTCCCATTAGCGCCTGAAACGGAGCCGGAATCAGTGCTTGCAGCTACGGGTTGACTCGTGAACAGACCTGTCTCTAACAAGCATGCGCTGCAAAATTGCTGCGATGCGTCAGAGAAAAATTCCGCGCCGCATTTTTCACAGAGTCTATTAGCGGTTTTCATCCTCCTTTGACACCCAACCACTCAATAGAATAATCCGGGAAATTTTCGCTGAAGTTATGGGCGCAAGACAGCAATCAAATGACGCAGCTCATCTTCCGTATCGTCAGGTGCGATCACCGTGTGAGCGATTTCTTCGTGCAACAATTCTCGATAACGCTCGCGTAACCGATAGAAAGCTTGGTTCACCGCATTCTCAGTCATTCCGAATTGATGCCCAATCTGCGCTTGAGACGGGCGCTGGTCGTCATCGCCTAGCAATCTTCTCAACTGCTCAAACAGCTTGGCATTGCCCGCTAAACGGTACTCGTCCTCCAATCGAGCTAGCGCTTGCTCCAAAACTGTCAAGGCCCAGCGACGCTCGAAAATTCGGTCGGCGCTCAAAGTATCGGCCGGCTCAAGATCAGTGCGCTTGCGCCCGAGCAAGTCGTCTAGTGGTATAAGCGCTCGACCCTCGCCACGCTTAGCAGCCGCGGCGTGGCGGCGCTCTTTAGCCAGGAAATGTTTGAGCGAGGCAAAGAAAAACGAACGTAAGCGTCCCTTCTCACGGCGCACGGCTTCCAGATCTCTTCTCTCGAACAGCAGCGCGAAAAAGCTTTGCGTAAGATCTTTCGCTTCCTCCAGTTCGGCGCCTTGACGTCTGATGAAACTATAAACCGGCCACCAGTATGTCCGGCATAGCTTTTCGAGCGCTGCGTCCGCTGCTGGCGATTCGCCTTGCGCCATCAGCACCATGCTCCAGTGCGTGGTAACAAATGACGCGGCACCGGTTTGCATGCCGCTGCCATTCTGCGCAGCCTCCTGATTATCAGCGAGCATACATTCTGGCTTGGGATCGTAATCTGAGCCACCAATAGGGTCAATCATTGTGACCCGGGCATCTTGCGCGGTGTTCGCGTTTAACCAGCAGCGAGACGTCGCGGCCCACAGCCAAGATAGCTGCGCTAAACAATGCCGTCGCGAAGGAGCTCGTGTTTTCCGGCGAGCAACTCCTGCACCAGCTGATAGCCGCGCCTGTCCACGTTGCGCATTGTGCCGGCGAAGTGATGATCGATTCGCGTCTTCGCAGAGCGGCAGAAATAATCTGCGACGCTGAGAACTTCATCCGCCGGTTTCCCCTGGCCAAGCAACCATTGCGCGTAAGAACAGGTCGCGCTGATTGCAAACAGCTCGGTGGCAACTCCTACAAAGCGCGAGAGCAACAGTTGCTCACGATCGAGTTTCGGCCCGAACCGCGCCATGGCATGAAACAAGCCGCGCGCGAGTCGTTTGCTCGTGCGCGCAGCGTAATCGACATGCCCTTGGAATGTGACGTGCAGATTCTCGATTTTACCCGCGCCGCTGAGTAACCACTGGCGCGGATACCAACCCGCATAAAATTTTCCAGAACTGAAAACGGCTTTCGCGCGCTCGGACATCGGCAGTTGCGTGTTGAAAATTCCGCCGCCGACTTTCAAGTGCGGATCGAGCGCTTCGCGCGCAATGAACAAGCGCATGATTTCGCTCGAGCCTTCAAAGATCGTATTGACCCGGCAATCTCGCAGAAATCTCTCCACTGCGATCGGCGGCTCACCTCTTCCAGCCAGCGATTGCGCAGTTTCGTAGCCGCGACCGCCGCGCACTTGCATCGCGTCATCGGCAATTCTCCAAGTCGTCTCGGTTGCCCACATTTTGCACATGGCGGTTTCGATGCGCAGATCACCGGACTTACGATCGAGCAGCGACGAAGTAAGGAAGGTCATCGCTTCCATGGCGAAAACGTTGCCGGCCATTTCGGCGACCTTCCCGGCAATCGCGGCGTGTTTGCCGATCGGCACGCCCCACTGGATGCGTTCGCCTGCCCACTTGCGCGAGATCTCGAGCAGCCGTTTGGAAAGGCCCACGCACGCGGCAGGCAGCGTGAGTCGACCCGTATTCAATGTCGTGAGCGCTACTCTTAATCCGGCGCCTTCCTTGGATATGATATTTTCGCGCGGCACTCGCACGTCGGTGAACTTCACGACTGCGTTGTAAAGCGCGCGCAGCCCCATAAACCGGCAGCGATAAATGATCTCGAGCCCCGGTGTATCGACATCGACAATAAATGCGGTGATTTGCTTGCGCTCCTTCCCGCCTACCATCTTCGACGGCGTGCGCGCCATCACTACCAGCACGCCAGCTTTCACACCGTTGGTGCACCAAAGCTTTTCGCCATTTAGAACGAATTCACTGCCATCAGGGCTGGGCTCGGCGCGCAAGCTCATCGTCGCCGGGTCTGAGCCAGCGTGTGTTTCCGTCAATGCGAATGCTGAGATTTCTCCGCCTGCAACGCGTGGCAGATACTTTTGTTTCTGCTCTTCTGTGCCGAACAGAAGCAGCGGTTGCGCGACTCCGATCGATTGATGAGCGGAAACAAGTGCTGCAACGTTTCCATCCCAACTCCCAAGCAAAACTGCGGCCCTTCCGTAATTGGATTGCGACAAACCGAGTCCGCCATATTTCTTCGGCACCTTGATTCCAAACGCACCGATTTCCGACAATCCCTTGAAATTTTCCGGTGGAATTTCGCCGGTGCGATCGATCTCGTCCGGGTCGACATGTTCGCGCAGATAACTTTCCAGCTTCTGCAAAAATTCTTCGCCCGTCGCTCGATCTTCAGCGCTCTGCGCCGGATACGGGTAAATCCGATTGAAATCGTAGCGGCCGACAAAAAGGTTGCTGGCGAAACTGCCGCGGTCCTCGAGCGGGTCGCGCGCCGCTTCGGCTAGTTCGAGAGCTTCCCGCTGGCCTTTCACCATCTTCGACGTGTCGATAACGGCGGCTGCAGGCTTTTCCGATTTCGCGCTGGTTTCCGCAGCGATTTGTTTTTCGGGTGCTTCGAGTGGGGATTTCATTCCTTATAAAATGTCGTTCCATCACGGGCGTGCTTTTTCAATATTTCGCAGGGCAAAAACTTCTCCTCACTCTGCGCCAACCGTTCCAATTCATCGACGACTTTCTTTAATCCAAAATGTTCCGCGAATCGCAACGGTCCGCCGCGGAACGGCGCAAAACCGGTTCCTAAAATCATTCCGAAATCCGCGTCCTCCGGTGAATCGACAACGTTTTCCTCCACACACCGCGCCGCTTCGTTAACCATGAGGAAGATCAACCGGTGCGCCAGCCCTTCCGCTGTAGCCGGCGGCGGTGACGCCGGCTGGGTTGTTGCGGCGCCCTGGTTCCCGCCGGGGTCAGCGCCCCCGGCTACAACGGTCGCGCGCCGCCACTGAGCGAGCGGTTCGTTAGGCGTCTGTGCTTTAGCTTCATATTTGTAAAAACCAGCGCCTGTTTTGCGGCCAAGCATCTTGCCCTCGCGCAGCCAAAGCAGAACGGTCGAAACGTGATCGCGTCGCCCGTACGCCTTTTCCAATGTGTTGCCGATATCAATGGTAATATCGACGCCGATTTCATCGATCAATCGCAATGGACCCATGGGCATACCCCATTGCACAAGCGCATTGTCTATCTTGGCTGCATCCACGCCACTTTCGAAAAGTTCCGCAGCGTCGAGCAAATAAGGAAACAAAACGCGGTTCACCAGAAAACCCGGGCTGTCGTGCACAATTACCGGCAGTTTTCCAATTTGCCGGATAAAGGCCAGGCTTCGCTCGCGCGTGTCGTCTGACGTTTGTTTCGCAATTACCACTTCCACCAGCTTCATTCGGCTAACTGGATTGAAAAAATGAAGACCGATCACGTGTTCGGGTGAAACAGTCGTGTCGGCAAGCCTGCCAACCGGAAGGGCCGATGTATTTGTTGCAACGATCGTTTTCGGACCGGCCTGCATCCCCAGCTCACAAAAGATTTCTTTCTTTACCTCAAACTTTTCGGAGGCAGCCTCGATGATGAATTGCACGTCCCGTAATTCCATCGGCGCCGTTGACGCCACAATCCGTGCGCGACCGGCTTTTGCCTGTTCCTCAGTCATCAAACCACGCTTTACTGCATCTGCGTAGGTTTTCTCAATGTTCGCGAGACCGCGATTGACCTGCTCACGCGCGATGTCACGCAGAATAACCGTCACGCCGCGCGAGCTAAGCCATTGCGCGATTCCGGAGCCCATTACGCCCGCGCCGATCACTGCGGCGTGCACCACCTTTCCTGACGCAACCTTCGAAGTTCCTTTCTTGTACTTTTCGGCCAGGAAGAAGTTGCGAATCAAGTTTTGGGTCGATTCCGATTTGCCAAGATTCACAATCGCATCCAGCTCCATCTGCAGCGATTGGTCTGTCGAAATCGACAAAGTCTTGTTGATGATTTCCCCGGCAAGTTCTGGCGCAGCGTTTCCGCGTCCTTTTGGAGGGCGGAGTTCCTGCGACGCAGGGCCCGCGGGAGCTCGCCCCTCCAATTTGCGTTTTCCATCGCCCAACTTTTTCCGCGCGAGCTCGAGAAGTTTATCTCGTGGGGCGACCCCATCGACCAAGCCCAGCTTCCTGGCTTCCTCTGCCGAATAAAGTTTCCCTTTTGCAATCACTTCAGCGGCTTTTTCGACCCCAATCAACCGCGGCAGACGGGTACAACCGCCCCAGGCGGGAATAAGACCCAGCGTCGTCTCGGGAAGTCCGATCCGTGTCGCCGGATCATCCGAAGCGATCCGGTAATCGCATGCCAGTGTCACTTCGTAACCGCCACCAGCGGATGCGCCGTGAATGGCTGCGACAGTCGGTATTTTCAGTTCTGCCAGTCGGTTCAAAACTCGTTGGCCGTGAGCAATGAACGCCCGCATGTCGCCGCTTTGCGCTTGCTGCAGCAGAGTCTTTAAATCGGCTCCTGCCACGAAAATAGATTTTTTCGCCGACGCGATGACCAGCCCGCGCAACGAACGATCATTCTCAACCGACTCGAGATGTTCATTTAACTCGTCAAGCGTAGCGGCGTCGAAGATGTTCGCGCCGGACTCGGGGCGATCAAAGACAAGCAAACAAACGTGATCGTCGCCGATTTCGCGGCGGATCATTGGACCGGTAGCAACTGCAGGCATTACCCTCATTTTGGAACGTTTCCCGCAAATTCCAAGCGCAGAGGTGTAGCCGACCCGCTGTGTCGGGGCGCGCGTTGAAGAACGGGGCGACACAGCGCCGTGGCTACAACTCTCGCTCATTGCACTAGCAACGCGGGAGTGTTAAAAACGCCGACGTGGTCGGCAACATTCTCGCACCAGAAATCAAGAGCATGATCGACGCCCGTAATTTCGGCGGGCTGCGCGAACTATTTCGCGAGTGGCCGCCCGCGGATGTGGCAGACGTGATTCTCGATCTTCCCGACGACGAGCAAGTGATCATCTTTCGCGTCCTGCCAGCGGCGCTCGCCGCAGACGTCTTCGAGTACATCGGAATCGAGGAACAGCAGAAATTGTTACGCGCAATGGCGCACGAGCAGGTGGTAGCCATTCTGAATGAAATGTCGCCGGACGATCGCACGGCGTTGCTCGAGGAAATGCCGAGCGTCGCGTCGCGTCAACTGATCCGTTTGCTCACACCGGAAGAGCGCCGCGTGGCGACGGCACTGCTCGGCTATCCAGAAGACAGCGTGGGCCGCTTAATGACGCCGGATTTTATTGCGGTGAAGGAGGATTGGACGGTGCAACATGTGCTCGATTACGTGCGCCAGTTCGGTCGCGACAGCGAGACACTGAACTTTGTTTATGTTGTCGATGACCGCGGGAAAATAATCGACGACGTGCGCATGCGGGAGTTCCTGCTCCGGCCCCTTACGGCGAAGGTGAGCGAGATTCGCGACGAAAGTTTCGTGGCGTTAAATGTGACCGATTCGCAGCAGGATGCGCTGAATATTTTCCGGAGGTACGACCGCGCTGCGCTGCCTGTAGTTGATTCAAGCGGGGTGCTCGTCGGGATCGTGACCAGTGACGACATGCTCGACGTGGCCGAAGAGGAAGCGACCGAGGACATCCAAAAACTCGGTGGTATGGAAGCGCTCGATGAGCCGTACACGACCATCCCGTTTTTGCGGATGATCAAGAAACGCGCGACCTGGCTGATTCTTCTTTTTCTCGGCGAAATGCTCACCGCCACCGCGATGCAGGGTTACAACAGTGAAATCGAAAGGGCGGCGATCCTTGCGATGTTTTTGCCATTGATCATTTCCAGCGGCGGCAATTCCGGGTCGCAAGCCACCACGCTCGTGATCCGTGCGATGGCTCTCGGTGAATTGAGCTTGGGGGACTGGTTTCGTGTTGTGCGAAAGGAATTACTCTCGGGACTTTCTCTCGGCCTGATTCTGGGAGCCATCGGTTTCTTCCGCATCAGCCTATGGCAATATTTGCACATATTCGACTACGGTCAGTATCATTGGCTGGTCGCTTTCACCGTTGGCATATCGCTTGTCGGAGTGGTGCTGTGGGGAACTCTGAGCGGCGCGATGCTCCCATTCTTGCTGCGCCGTTGCAGGCTCGATCCAGCAGCGTCATCCGCGCCATTCGTCGCGACATTGGTCGATGTGACGGGATTAGTGATCTATTTCAACGTGGCCCTTCTCATTCTGCGCGGCACGCTGCTCTAGCCGCGAGAGCTGACTGCCGCTAGCGAGTGGCAAGCTCTAGGATTGCCGAGGTCAACGCCCTCGGCTACAACTGACGAGAACGATGTTCTCGATCCAGAAAATCTTTGGGCGCGACGAAAAGTTTTACGACCTGCTGGAGAAGAGCGCGGAAGAAGCCGACGCAAGCGTGCATCATCTGATCGCGTTGCTGGAACGGCTCGAGCAACACGAGTCGCCGCAGAGCCTGGAACAATTCATTCTCAGCCGGCGCAAGGACAAAGAAATCACTCAAGAACTGACTGAACAGCTTTGCAAAGTTTTCATCACACCTTTTGAGCGCGAAGACATTCAGGCGCTGACCGGCGCATTGTATAAAATACCGAAGACAGTAGAGAAAATCGGTGAGCGCGTTTTGATTTGCCCGGAAGATTTGCACGGGCGCGATTTCCGCAAACAGGTCGAGCTCCTGGATCAAGCGGCGGAAACAGTGGTAGCCATGGTGAAACAACTACGCAAGGGCACGGACGCGGCGACCGCGCGCGAGATGAATGCAAAACTCCAGTCGATCGAAGGCGAAGCCGACAAGCTCGAGCTCGATCTATTGCGCGATCTTTATCAGGGCGATTATAAAACCAAGCAGGTGATTTTTCTGCGCGACCTGTTCGCATTGATTGAAAAAGTGATCGATCGTTGCCGGGACGCGGGCAACATCATCCTTGGGGTCGCACTGAAGTATTCGTAGCCGGCTGCTCGCGACGGCGATGCTAACGTTCCTCACCGTCGTAGTCGCAGCGATCATTTTCGAATACAGCAACGGCTTTCACGACGCCGCCAATGCCATTGCGACGGTAGTCTCGACCAAGGTTCTCACGCCACGCCAGGCCATCGCCATGGCTGCATTTTTTAATCTCACCGGTGCGCTCCTTGGCGGCGCTGTGGCGGCGACAATCGGCAAAGGCCTTGTGGACACGAATGTGGTCACGATGCCTACGGTGCTTGCCGCAGTCGTTGCTGCCTTCGCGTGGAATATGACTACGTGGTGGTTCGGTCTGCCTTCCAGCTCGAGTCATGCGCTCATTGGCGGACTTTGCGGAGCCGCACTCGCGACCGCGCACGGCGATTGGTCGGTCATAAAGTGGAACGCCGGCATTTGGCCGAAAGTCGTCGTGCCCATGATCACATCGCCGGTCGCCGGGTTCGTTTTCGGCGGGCTTTTGATGTTTTTGCTTTTCGCCGCGCTTCATCGCTTCACGCCCCATTTTGTGAACACGGTGTTTGGCAAGCTGCAAATCTTTAGCGCAGCGTGGATGGCACACAGCCATGGCTCAAACGACGCGCAAAAAACGATGGGCATCATCGCGCTTGCTCTTTTTACCGGGACGAAAGCGGGCAGCTTCGATCATTTGCCTGGCCCGCTGACTTTTCTGCGGACTCCGACCTTCGTCCTCCCCGTATGGGTCGTTACTCTGTGCGCGTTAACCATGGCCATCGGAACAGCCGCGGGTGGCTGGCGCATTATTCGCACCCTCGGACATCGGATGGTAAAACTGCAACCCGTGAACGGCTTTGCCGCCGAGACAACTGCTGCAGTGATTATTCAAGCTGCCAGCTATTACGGGATTCCTCTCTCAACGACGCACGTAATAACAGCGTCAATCATGGGCGTGGGCGCAGTAAAACGTTTCAGCGGCGTGCGATGGACAGTTGTCGAGCGAATCATATGGGCATGGGTTTTCACTTTGCCGGCAAGCGGGCTGATCGGTTACGCACTGGAGCGTGCAGTGGCAGCAGTGCTGTAATCTTTGTTGTACGGGCGGGGCGCTGACCGCGCCTCGTCTGCGTGGCAAGCTCAAGGATGACCGAGGTCGACGCCCTCGGCTACAACTTATCCAGGCCCTCGATCACTTTCTCCATGCCGCTCACCACAAGCGCGAAGCGATCGTAATCGAGCTTGTCGGGTGTGTCGTCGGCAGAATGATAATACGGATAACGAAACGGCGCGGTGTCGGTGACCATGATGCCAGGGTAACCGTTCTTCCAAAACGACCATTGGTCGGACCAACTAACGCCCGGAATAAACCACGGAAGTGCTGCGCCTTCTGATGGAATCTTTGCGTGCTCGCGGAAAAGCGCGATGGCTCGGCGGAGCAGCGTCCGTGAGTGAACATTGCTGACGAATCCGATAAAGTTGCCGATCTTGGGATAAAAAGCACCCAGTGCCCGCGACGGATAGACTTGCGAATTCGGGGCATCGGAAAAATAGCCGATCGTTTCGAGACTGATCATCGCAGAGATTTTTTCACCACGCTCTTTGCAGCGTCTGGCGTAAACAAGGCTTCCCATTTCGCCCGACAAAAAATAAGGCGGCTCCTCGTTTACAAATGCAACGAACCGCAGTGTCTTGTAGGGCGTCTGTGTCAGACGCCGTTCCGGTTGTCGGTTTGCGAACCGCCGCGCCAGGGCCAGCATTGCAGCGACACCGCTGCCGTTATCATTCGCACCGGGCGAACCAAACACCGAATCATAATGTGCGCCGATCAGAATGATCTCCGGACTCGCGCCAGAGATCTCCGTCTCGATATTGTGGCAGGCTTGGCCGCGTATTTCGTAAGTATCTCTCCGTGGACGAAGGCCGGCACGCGAAAAGGAATTCTCGATAAAATCGGCGGCTGCATTCAGTTGCGGATAGTGCGACATGTTTCGCTCGCCAATTTCTCCCGCGAGCTTTTGCACATCCGAGCGAAGCTCTTCGCGCAATGTCACTTCATCAGGCGAGAGCGGCGCAGCCGTGACGACATTTTTTTCCGGCATCCTGATCATCAACCACCAAACTAACGCAATTGCGACCGCGGCAGCTGCAATTACGCCAAGAAAAGTTCGCCGCACGAGCCGAACGTCCGTTGCCATCACGCTAATCCAACGTCTGCCGGTAGCGCTTGATCCCGATGGTTAGAACGATGAGCGCGAAGAGCGCGATCTGCCAGAGCTGCAGACTGACATCGACGACGCCATTTCCTTTCAACAAAATGCCGCGGACGATGCGGAGAAAATGGGTGAGCGGAAACGCTTCGCCGACGATCTGGGCCCAATGCGGCATCCCACGGAACGGAAACATGAAACCGGAGAGCAAGATCGATGGCAGAAAAACGAAGAAAGCCATCTGCACCGCTTGCAGTTGGTTTTTTGCGATGGTCGAAAAGGTGATGCCCATGGCCAGGTTCGCGATAATGAAGACGAGCGCGACCAGAAGCAGAAGAAGAATGCTGCCCTGCATCGGCACGTTAAAGAGAAAATAGGCCGCGATCAGGATGACCGAGACCTGGATGTAGCCGACTAAAATGTAGGGCACGATTTTCCCGATGAGCACTTCGCTGGGACGAGTCGGCATCGAGAGAAGATTTTCCATCGTGCCGCGTTCGCGCTCCCGGGTAATGGCCAGGCCGGTGATCATGACCATCGTCATCGTTAAAATCACGCCCATGAGGCCGGGCACGATGTTGTATTGGGTAACAACTTCCGGGTTGTAGAGCGCGTGAACGCGCAGATCGATTGGGCCGCTGGTTGCGCTGAGCGATCCGAGCGGTCCCTTCAAATCGTTTTGCAACGCTGAATCCAAGATTGGCCCTAATGAGCCCAGAGCGATTCCAGTGGCAGCGGGATCAGTCGCGTCCGCCTCGACCAACAGAGACGGCCGATCGCCACGCAAAAGATCGCGACTGAAATTTTCCGGAATGTTGATCACAAACTGCACCTGACCACGCGCGAGCAGATCGTGTCCTTCGGTTTCGGTTTTTACCTGACGAACGAAGTCGAAGTAGGTGCTGTTCTTCATCGCGTAGAGTAGCGTCCGCCCCTGCGCTCCCTGGTCGGCCAAAAGCACCGCGGTGGGAAGATGCCGCGGGTCGGAATTGATCGCGAAGCCGAATAGCGTCAGTTGAATCAGCGGGATGCCGAGCATCATCGCGAAGGTGAGACGATCGCGTCGCATCTGCAGAAATTCTTTCGCAATGATACCGCGCAGACGCTCGAATGAAAATTTCGGATGTCCTTTCATTTGGATTGGGGGTGTTCCATTAAACTGATGAAAGCGTCTTCCAAACCGGACGGAATCTCCCGCCAATCGTACGGCTCGCGACGGAACGGTGCGATGGCGCGTTGGAGCTCGGCTGAGTTGTTGCTGCTCACGTGCAACGAGTTGCCGAAGGCGACCGCCTGCTGCACTCCGGGAGTTTTACGTAGCTCTTCGGCCAAGTGCGCGAGGTCGGGCCCGTGCACAGACCACGTCGTTAGGCCGACACGCTCGATGACCTCGTCGACCGTTCCGTCCGCGAGCAATTTGCCTTTGGAAATATAAGCAAGCCGCTGGCACCGCTCGGCTTCATCCATGTAATGCGTCGTGATAAGAAATGTGAGTCCCTCCGCTGCGAGTCGATGGATTTCTTCCCAGAAATCGCGCCGCGCTTTCGGATCGACACCGGCGGTGGGTTCGTCCAGCAACAGCAATTTCGGCCGATGAATCAGACAGGCCGCGAGTGCGAGACGCTGTTTCCATCCACCGGAAAGCTCGCCGGCGAGTTGCGTTTTGCGCTCGGCCAGCCCGAGGTCCTTGACGCTATCGCGCACCGTTTGGCGCCGGTTCTTCACACTGTACATGCGCGCCACGAAATCGAGATTTTCCTCAATGCTCAAATCCTCCCAAAAGCTGAATCGTTGCGTCATGTAACCGACTTCGCGTTTGATCGCTTCACTCTCTGCAATGACATCGTGACCCAGGACTTGTCCGCTTCCATCGTCGGCGCGGAGCAATCCGCAGAGCATTCGCAAAAAGGTGGTCTTGCCGCTGCCGTTCGGGCCGAGGAACCCGTAGATTTCGCCGACGCGCACGATTAGATCGACATGATCGACCGCGGTGAGCTCGCCAAAACGCTTGGTCATTCCGTGCACCTCAATCACGTGCTCGCCGTTTTTCATTTTGATTTGAACTCGACATCCACCGGCTGACCGGGATGCAGAGTCGCTGCGATCTGTGGTTCGAACACCGATTCAACCATGAACACAAGCTTCGCGCGGCTTTCCCGGCTGTAGATGACCGGCGGTGTGTATTCTGCGCGCGGTGAAATATAGCTCACTTTTCCGAGCAAAGGATCTTTTACGCCGTCCACGGTTACTTGCACCGTGTCCCCGTAGTGAATAGAACCGACGCGGGTTTCCGGAACAAACGCGCGCACCTTGATATTTTGCGGCGGCAGAAGCACGACCGCCGGTTTTCCTGCGGGGACCCATTCGCCCTGCCGAAATAGCGTGTCGTAAACCAGACCAGATTTCGGCGCCGCCTGTTTTTTCTGCTCGAAACTCCAGTCTGTTTGAGTAAGTCGCCGCTTGTCCTGATCTCGCGTCGAGCGGGCTCGATCCAAATCCTGAGTCGCAGCCACGCCCGTGCGGAAAAGTTTTTCCTGCCGTGCCAGCTCCGCTTCCGAAAGCACGAGCGCGGCTTCGATTTGTTCGCGCGCAGCCTTTTCCGGAGTTTCATCCAAAGCGAAAAGCGGTTGCCCAACGGTTACCTCCTGGCCGCGCTGCACTGACAACGTTTCCAACTGTCCGGCAAGCGGAGACGCGACATAAACAAATTCGCCTTCAACATAGCCTTGGAACTGATCTTTTGACCGATCGCTGCAACTGCTGAGAAACAGAAAGAGCATCCACGCCCAAGCGACGCGCACCGGTAGTCGATCTCGCCTAACAAACGACGCCCTCATGCTTTCCGTCCCTTTCCGGTCAGCGCGCCTTCGAGAACAATCTTGAGAATTCCGGCGAACCCTTCTTTCGGCATCATCCCAAGCTCCTCCATCTTCGGCGGATTCATGATCGATTGAACCATCGCCAGCAAGATTTCGATGATCAGCTTGGCGGGAACATCCTTGCGCACCATTCCCGCCCGTTGCCCTTCCACGAAAAATTTTCCGAAGTACCGCTGGATTATCGCGGCCCGACGGCGTTCGACGAGTTTGAAGACGTCCGGCGCTTTCTGGCGCATATCACGCACGAACGGCGGCTTGATCTCATCCAGTTCGCGGTGCGTACCGGCCAACAACTCGCGCAAAGTCGTCGGGAAATCGCGCGGATGCGCGCGGGTGACCTGCTTTAGGGTCGCTTCCACGCCTGCCAACTTGTCGGACAGCACAGCCTCAAGCAGATCGAACTTGCCCGGAAAATGCGCGTAAAGCGTTTTCTTGCTAATGCCCAGCTCCTCCGCCAGATCATCCATGGTCACGCTGCGGAATCCGTGGCTGAAAAAGTGCGCCCGTGCAGCATCGACAATTCGCTGCCGCTGCGGATCGCGCTTTCGGTTTCGCGGCCGCGACTTGGGCGCCTGTTTCATATCGCGAATACTCTTATCACAATGCGGAAACTAATCCAGTATATTTGGTTTCCGCATGGATGAAGCGCCTGCACTGTAGCCCGGCTGGGAGCTGCAGCCGGAGGCGGTGACCCCGGCCGGCATTGACAATGCGCCGTCCAAAGCCGGCGTCGCCGCCGCCGACTACAACAAGATGCGTTCGCGGCTGCGCGGGAAGCGCAGATTCGACGGTCAATACTCTGACGTGTCACTTGTACCCAGGCTGTCGAAAACTGGGAAAATCCCTGGAAAAAGCCAAGCCAGATTGGTAACACCATAACAATGGCCGGTTACTCAGGAACACCCCTACCACAAAAGCTGGGAATCAAACCGGGCCTGACCGTTGTTACAATCAACGCGCCGCCAGATTATCGTCGACTGCTCGGACCGATCCCCGAAAACGTGACGTTCTCCGATCGCCTGAAAGCGAATTCGAGTTTTGTTCACGTTTTTACGAAGACGAGAAGCGAATTGGAGAAGACGTTATCGATCTTGCGCGAGAAAATCGCGGACACCGGAACAGTTTGGGTCTCCTGGCCAAAGAAATCGTCCGGCATACCTGCCGACGTGACGGAAGATGTAATTCGCGCTGTCGCGCTGCCGCTCGGTTTTGTTGACGTAAAGGTATGCGCGATTGATGAGACCTGGTCGGGGTTAAAACTCATGGTCCGAAAAGAGAATCGAAAATGAAAACGCGTTGTTTTGATCACATTGATTTGCGAGTGAAAAACATGGAGGTATCGAAGAAGTTTTACGGACAATTCCTGCCGCAGCTTGGATTTGTTCGCGAACGACATGAACCGTCACCGCGTCCGGAAGCCGGCGGGGATTTCCACACTTTTTATTCTGCTGGCGCCGACAAACCGTCTGAGTTCTTCGGATTTACCGAGGACGAGAACCACCAGCCCAACGGAACACGCATCGCATTCTGGGCCGAAACGCGAGACGAAGTCGATCGTATTGCAGAACTGGTGCGGCAAGCCGGCGGAAAGCATCTGGAAGGTCCTGAAATCTGTCTCGATTATAGTCCGGGGTACTACGCGTTCTTTTTTGAAGACCCTGACGGGAACAAATTGGAAGTTTGCTGCCGTCAGAGTCCAATCATTGCCGCTTAGCGGGACAACTCGCCAGCTGATCGCGTGTCTGCTGTTTGTTGTTTAAATGCAAAAGCTCAATCGACAGTCCGATAAACAGCAGCAGCGCTGCCAAAAATGTATTGCCGTAAAGCTGCGCGCCACGCGGGAATGGCAAAGCGAGAGCGAGTATCCCCAGCGCCGGCAAGCTCCACCACAGAATGGCTGAGCCTTTTCCGGCCAACACTCGTTGCGTTATCACCGCAAATGGCAGCATGAGCCAGGAAAAGAAATAACCAAACGAAAGCGGTGTGGTCATCAGCATCAGCAAGGTGAGCAACGCGAATTCGATTGCATCGCTCTCTGCCGACCGCATACCGCGCCGAGGCATCACTGCGATAAACAAGATGCCCAATGCCAATGCGACACTAATGATGATCGCGTTGACAGTGGAAAATTTGAGGTCGGTGAAATTTACGTAGACCGGTGTATGCGGGGCGGAAGCGGTATCGGCATCGACATGTCGAAACAAACGATTGGTAACACCAAAAAGAGATTGATTTTTCCAGGTGTAGCTGCGCATCGGCCGCTGGGCTACAGCGGATGCGTTGTATCTCAACATTCCGGCGCTCCACTTTTCGAGGTCGCGCCACGCTCGTTCAAATCCCCTGAACGGCGCCGGTAAGACGAGAAGTAAAAACACCAGTGTCAGGGTAAGGCTCGCTGCAGCTTTCCAGTACCTTCGGTAGACCAGATAAATAACTGCGATTACAGGAAACGCTTTGATGGCGGCGGCCACTGCAATCAGCGCGCCGGCGTGAATTTCCCGCTTCACGCGCAGCGCAACGAAAGCCCCAAGCATTAGCGCGAGGAGCACCAGATTCGGTTGGCCGAGGTGATAACTGGACCAGATGTAAACGACCACCAGCAGACTCGGAATTAGATACAGCCATGCATTTCTCACATGGTGCTCGCCCTCGGCGAGAAGTGCCGCCAACCGAATACTACAGAACCACGCTGCGGAGTTGATCGCGACGAGCAGAAGAATTAGCCCCGCTTGGCCAAGCAAGCTCGCGCCCGCCAGAAAAAGCGCGCAGGACGGCGGATACATGAAATCGTACTTTCCGGAATGAAAGAAAAAGATTTCATGACCACCGAGCACGTGTTTGCCGGTGTCGTACCATAGTTTGTAATCCATGATGCTGCGGGCGCGTAAGTAATGGAGGAGCGGTACCTCCGAAAACACGATCGCCGTCACGACAAAGAGTGAGATCAAGACGCGAAAACCGGTCGGGCTATTTAATCGACGGTCGAGCCCGGCCCAGCCCGCCGTTGCTGCTGAAACTTTCACACCTTGTGCATGGCTGCAGCCGTCGGCGAACGCGCCTTGTGCCACTCGGTGCTCTGCTCGTAGGCGTGCGCGATTTGCAAAATGCGCGCTTCGTCAAGTGCTTTGCCTAACAACTGCAGGCCGATAGGCAACCGATGCCCATCGACGTCAGCGAAGCCGCATGGCACGCTGATTCCACAAATTCCGGCGAGATTTGCTGGGCTGGTGAAGATGTCAGCAAGGTACATTTGCAGCGGATCAGCCGTGCGTTCGCCCAACTTAAACGCTGGGATTGGCGAAGTTGGCGAAATCAACGCGTCCACTTTCTCTAACGCCTGCGCAAAATCCTGGCGGATCAATTCGCGCACTTTTTGCGCACGCAAATAATACGCGTCGTAGTAACCGGAGCTTAAAACATAAGTGCCAAGAATGATCCGGCGTTTCACTTCCGGTCCAAAACCTTCCCCGCGCGTGCGGCCATAATGATCGAGCAGATCTTTTGGATCTTCCGCTCGATATCCGTAGCGGACACCATCGAAGCGCGCGAGGTTCGCGGAAGCCTCCGCCGTAGCGAGAATGTAATAGACTGCGGTCGCATAATCGGTATGCGGCAACGAAACATCGGTAATCTCCGCGCCTAACGAAGTCATATGTTTCACTGCCGCATTGATCGCGGCCTTGACCCGAGGATCGGTCCCTTCAATGATGTATTCCTTAGCCAGACCCAGCTGCACGCCGCGCAAATCCGTTCCTAGCCCTGCGCTATAATCAGGGACCGGTTGATTCAGAGAGGTTGTTTCTTGCGGGTCGTGGCCGGCGATCGCGTTCATAATCAGTGCTGAGTCCCGCACTGTTTTTGTTACCGGTCCCACTTGGTCAAGCGACGAGGCGAACGCGACAATGCCGAAGCGCGAAACGCGCCCGTAGGTTGGTTTCAAACCGACAACACCCGAAAGCGCGGCCGGTTGTCGAATCGATCCGCCAGTGTCAGTACCAAGTGCGCCGAAAGCTTCGTCAGCTGCAATCGCCGCGGCTGAACCGCCGGAGGAACCGCCCGGCACGCGCGACAAGTCCCACGGATTGTGCGTCAATTTAATCGCGGAATTTTCGGTCGACGAACCCATGGCGA
>Ga0137403_10003788_pt1 | contig 18046 bp, 11 predicted proteins | sample CZOMad2_1_16fung_FD_122057 | JGI IMG/M metagenome (GOLD analysis project Ga0137403, IMG submission 122057) | Vadose zone soil fungal communities from Angelo Coast Range Reserve, California, USA - CZOMad2_1_16fungal (Hybrid Assembly) | ecosystem: Environmental > Terrestrial > Soil > Vadose zone...
CGCGTGATTGTCACCAGCATCTGATCGATCGGCATAACGCCATTGTCGACTCCGATGACGATGCGCGGAAAATCAGTGTTTGGAAAAACGGAAACGGGAATCGTGAAAGCGAGATAGGCGCCTACCAGCGCCAGGCTGACGGTCAAGAATAAAATTGGGCGGGAAAGCCGCTGAAACCAGGGTGCACGGGCTTTGTTGGTACTCGTCGCAGAGTGAGGTGCTTCGCGCCGGGGATCCATGCGCCTTACTCCTTGTCCTTATTAGCCGGTGGTTTCACAGAACTATCAGCCTTGTCCGGTTTTTTGTCCTTGTCTGCGACAGCCTTTTCGTCAGCGCCGGGTTTCTCGATGTTAATCTGCGTGCCGTCTGGCACGGCGTATCCCCCGTACGTGATCACAAGATCTCCAGGATTGATGCCGGCGGCAACTTGCGTTAATTCGGCGTTGCGAACTCCCAACTGAACTGTTTTTTGGTGCGCCTTGCCATCCGATCCTGCCAGCAGGACGTAGTCAGCACCTTCGGCATTTTTGAAAATGGCGGCCGTAGGCACCACGACCGCGTCCTTCGCCGTCTTGGAGATCATCGAGACTTCGACGGTCATGCCGGGTTTCACGGCTCCGTTTGGCTGCGACGACTCGACCCATACTTCGATTGTGGTACTGCCCGGATCCAGTGCGGGACTGACAAGACTCACCCGCCCCTTCACTGGATCATCCAGGCCCGGCACCCTCAGCTCGGCCGGGTTGCCAACTTTCAAAGTTGCCGCTTCGGATTGCGGGATGTGCGCTTTGGCGATCAGCTTCGATGTGTTCATCACGGTCAAGATGGGCTGATTTGCCGTCGCGAGATCTCCCACATAGAGCGGCCGATCCGTGACCACGCCGTCGATAGGGCTACGAATTTCTGAGTAACTGAGCTGTGCGGCGGCAGCCCTGTAGTGACCCTGAGCCGACTCCTGTGAACCCTTGGCAGCTTTCAATGCTTGCTGTTTGCCCAACCGCTGCAAATCCGCAAACTGCTTTTGCGCCTGCTCATTCTGGCTGCGGGCCTGCACAAGCGCGACTTCCGCAGCGTCCAGCTCGCGACGAGGAAGCGCGCCCTGTTGAAACAAATCTTTTCGGCTGTCATACACTTTCTGCTGCGCGTCGAAAGCAGCCTTGGCGGCCGCTGCGTCGAGCTCCGCTTTTTGGATTTGCTGAGGCAAGCTGGAGTTGACGGTCGTGACGTACGACGCTTCGGCTTGATCGAGATCGCCTTTGCTCGCTTCCGCTGCCGCCGCGAGATCCTTGTTTTCCAAGACGGCAAGCAGCTGTCCCTTTTTTACCCGGCTCCCTCGCTGCACCTTAAAGTCGGTGATCGTCGACGTGATCTTCGGCGCAATGACAGCCTGCTGCAACGGGAAGACCACTGCTTCGGCGGACGCAACCTGAGAAATCGCGGATCGTTGCGCAGGCATAGTTTGCACGCTGACGACGGGCTCTTTCTCTTTCTCCTGTTTGCTGCATCCGATTGAGAACGAGAGCAAACCTCCCAACAGAGCAGCCAGGACCAACGCCGTGAATTGCTTTTCTACGCGTGCCCTCAGTTGTCGTTTCATGGAGTCGTTAATACTCCCGTAAGCGTTTGCAAATTGGCCAAAGCGACACGATAACGGACTGCTCCGTCCTGATAGGCGGTATTCGCTTGTGCATAGGAGGTTTGGGCGTCCACAACTTCGAGCACGGTGGACTCTCCATTCTTGTAGCGAAGAGTGATCAGCTTGAGGCTCTCCGCCGCAAGCTCAGCGGACCGGCTCAGGCCACCCAGTTCCATCGACGAAGTTTCCGCTTCCGCGTAAAGAGAACGAATTTCGGCGACGAGCTTGCGCTGAGCCAGCGAAAGTTCGCGCTGTGCTTGCGTACGACGAAGCTCCGCTTGCTTCACCCTGCTTTGCGTGGCTCCCCAGTTCCACAAGGGAAGGCTCAATGTGGCCGAAGCGGAAGAACCCAGATTTGTCAGGCCGTCGGTTTTCGTAGCGAAACGCGCCGCATCGATTCCATAAAAATAGTCAAGGCTCAGGGACGGCAGATATCCCGCGCGGGCCCCAGTCACGTCGTGGCCGGCTTGCTGCACGGCGGCAAGGGCTGCCCGTATATCAGGATTGTCGCGTGCCGCTTGCTGCTGTATTTCCGCAAGAGTTGGAAGAGACGGATTGCTATGCAAATCGTCAGCGATCTCAAAGTTGTCGTTAAAATCGGGAAAGATTAGCACGGCGAAGTCGAGCCGCGCGTTTAAGAGCGCGAGTTGCGCTTCTTGTAATTGACGGTGGCGATCCTGTGTTTGGAGCTCGGCTTTAATGACGTCTGAATGAGCCACTTCCCCGCCGTTTTCCAGGTCTTGTGTCAATTTCAGAAAGCGGTCTCCCTCTTCGGCGGTCTTCTCTGTTGCCTGCAACTTTTGTTGTGCGGCCGCTGCGGCGTAATAACTTTGCACGACCGTGACCACCAAACCTCGCGCAGCAATCTCCGCACGTGCCCGGGCAACGGCTGCGGCGGCCGACGCCCGTCGCAAGCTTGCGAACATCGCGAAGTCGATGACCTGGTGTACGTTCCCCTGACCGATGTATTCGTGGACCGCGTTGTTGGCTATATAGCGCACCGGATTGCCGGGACCATTGCCTTGCGTGTAGATCGCTCCGGCGTTTACGCCAACGCTTGGCAGCAGCGCATCACGCGCCTGTGACCGGTCTTCACGTGCAAGCGCCGCATCCGTAACGGCTGCTTGAAACTGCGCGCTATTTTTCTGGGCACGAGCGAGAGCATCTTCAAGCGTAAGCCGCAGCGCTGTATTTGCAGCCGACGGCGGGGACTGCCTGGGCGCCGCAATGGAAGCGCCTTGTGCCGCTGAGCCCGCCTCCTGTTGGCCAGCCCGCGACATGGCCGTCCACAACAAAAATGCCGCGCCACAACCAATAATCGCTAGTGCACGCTTTGTTTTCACGGCTTATCTCTCATCGTTAATGCCTGACCCGGGGAGCCCGTCAAAAATCTATGTCGGCGCAGCGGCAGACATCTTCGCTTTGCAAGATCCAACATTTAAGCTTTTCCGGCGCTTGATCATCTCGTGTGCGAGAGCGTCCCCATTTCGCAGGGCCGACGAACTCACACTTGATTCCGGGCGCACACTCCTGATTTCGCAAACCGCTTGTGCCAAGGGCGAGGTCGAAAAAGGAATACTCCGTTTTTTCTAGTTTTCTAGAATCCAACAATCAAGCTACCGAGTCACAGATGAACGCAGGATTAACACGTATTGCGCTATTGGAAGTGCTACAGCAATCAGCCAGACTTCGCCATGAATAGTCCAGCGATCTCAGACTTTCGAGGAATCGCGGTTAGGTCCCGCTGCTAGTTCACCTCCTCGAAGAAAATCAATTCTGAACTCAGCGGCCAGGAGAGTTCGACCGCGACTCCGCGGGACAGCAAGTCCCTGCCAGAAACCTTTTGATCCGGCGCAGAGTGGTCCTGAAAGTGGAGCTGGTAGGAGCGGCCTGCCTCGAAGCCTTTTAGCACAAAGGTATGTATTGATTCTGTTTGCGTTGACCCGCGAAAGGCGTAAAGCACGCCGCGCCCTTTTGCAGCGTCGAAATATTCGAGTCCGTCCCAGTGGATGCCGTCTGGCCGGTCTGACACATGATAGAGGTCCGCGTCGCGGATGAGCGGCCGAAGGCCGGTCTTGTAAACCGCAAACGCCATCTTGGCCGCCTTGCGCTGCTCAGGTGTCCAAGCGGTGGTATCCAGCATGATCGTGAGCCATCCCATCATCCCGCTGCGCAACATGTACAGAAAATTCTCGATGCGAGGCGTAGGCCATTTTTCCACGTACGTTTCCAGCATCGCCGCTGGCAAGACGTGGCTGGTGTCATAAAATGCCCGGCGATTCGACAACGGATCATAGGTATCCGTAATAGAGAAATAATCGCCGTGAGCAGCGCTGCCGAAATCAATCATGCGGCCACCGTCGTTGCAAATTTCCAGAAGAAGGCCTGGATGGCGCACGCGCAAATTGGAGTGAATGGAATAGTAAGCCTGCGTTGCGTGGTAGCTGACGTCGGTCGAATTGGAACTTTCCACCCAGTAAGAACTGGCCGCCTTGCGAATGGTCAGATTTGAGGGATCGGGCGGCGCATGCGGATGATCTTTTCTGGCGCAACCCTGCGCGACGAGGTAACCGTCATGCTCCAGCATATCGAGGTGATAGTCGTTGACAATTCTGTCGACTTCCGTTTGTGCCCAGTCTCGCGCTTCAGGAACACCCAGATCGATCGTTTGCCCTTTGAAGGGTTCAGGCTTCCAATCCGCAGGCGTGTCTGCGACCGCCCAGTCGTTCACCTTGGGATCTCTAACGTTCAAGGCTCCCCTTCCGGTATCGAGCGCTGCCTGGGTCCAATCGACCCACAACCCGAACTTCAATCCCAGGCGATGTGCTTCGTCGGCGATCGAAGCGAGGCCATTTGGAAATTTCTCGGGATCCGGATACCAGTCGCCAACGCCGCGGAACCAGCCGGCGTCGATATGAAACATTTCGAACTGCAAATCCGCAGAATCGCTCAACATCTTGTAGGCGAGCTTCTCATCGATCGCCATGCCACTGCCCCAACTGTTGTTGACGAGCACCGGATAGTTGGGGTTTTTCCAAGTTTCTGCGTTCGTAAGAACCTGACGAACCCAGCGACGCAAAGTGTTTCCGGCAACATCGACTCCTCCAGTAGCGCCTCCCAGAAACACGGTGGGCGTCAGAAAGGATTCGCCCGGCTTTATTCGGCTCTTGAATGGTGCGGGATTCGGATTCAGTCCCGCGTTCGCAAGGAGCGAACCTTCTTTGCGAATTAGCTCTATGCGGGTTCTGCCGCTAAATTCGATACCCACATACCATGCGCTTTGCTGCGCGTCCGTTCGTTCGACAAAACTCCAGGGAATGATCTCCCGCGGCTCGCCTTCGCCTGGATGAGCGTACGTGCTGGAAGTACCTAGCCAGCGATATCGAGCGGGAAGAGAGAGCCGATGCGTACCCTCGGAGGATGGTGTCCCCGCGCCCTTTTCAACGTACACGTGATCGAAGGAGATCCCACGCTCTGCCTTCCAATCAAGCTGAATACTATCGATAAAGGGAATCCAGATTTCCTGTGAATCCAGATTTTCGATTTTGATGCGATGCTCAATCGGGCCGTAGTCCGCACGGGCTATCCACTCCCAGGTCATGCGAAGTCTTGGAGAAGCCGATTCATAAACATACGCAACCCTGTGAGGATCGCTACTGGATTTGCCATGACTCAAGTTCCATTCGACCGCAATCTGTTCTCCGTCCAGCTCGACCGTGGCAGGCAGTGTTTCCACGGCGCGGTTTGACCAGAGTTGGCCATCATTGGTTTTCAGATCCAAGAGGTGCGGTCCGCCGGCGGTATTTTCAAAGCGAACCCGGGTATCCGCGGTCTTCAGCGAACGCGTTTCTTGCGCACCAGACGAAATTCCTGAAAAGAACGCGCACAGAAAAAGCATAGCCCCCAGCGCGGAGCGATTCATGATGACTCCATCATCGCGAACAGGACTACGCGAGCCAAGAATCGCGCGGTCTACCGGTGTTGATAGAAAAAGAGGCGAATGCTGAGCTGCATAATGCGATTGCCAGTTTTGCCTTCAACGCCGCCAAAGGTTGGCGAGGAGAAAGCTACGGAGTCTCGCTTCGGTTTACGCTGGACTCCCGAGTTTGAAGCTCACACGCCAGGTCCCATGGAGTCGCCTTTATGACAAGTAGACTGGACGCTCAAATGGACGACGCCCTAACGAAGCAGCGAACGCTGCCGCAACCAGTGCATGGGAGCCCACGAAATTGCGGCGGAAAAAGGTATTCTTCATTGCACCTCATCACCCCGCTCGAATCTCTGCATCTTAGATTTGCGGCGCCCAGCCCTTTTCGTACTCGCGCCCCCACATCCTCATCGCTTCCGTGTCGCCCTGGATCCGCCCGTCTTTCGTGTCGAGCTGCAATTCCCGGTTGACTTCCCACGCGATGTTCGAAAGCTGCAGCATCGTAACCGCGATATTGCCTACGGAGATCGGAGCGTTGAGCTTTTCTCCTTTCCGGATTCCCGCGATGAAGTTTGCAAAGTGCGCATCGGTCATGGAATCGGCTCCGCGGAGGTCGGCAGATGACGTTACGCTGCCGGCTCTGAACTCGTTCGTCTTATTCCCTTTGAGGTCGTAGATCTCGTAGCCATCGCGATCCACGACCACTGTGCCAGTCGTTCCCATGATCGCCGAGCCGCGGTCACGCCCGTAATACTTCATTCCCTGGCAGCTCTTGCCTTCCCAAGTGAGCATCCTGTCTTCGTACTCGAAGCTTGTCACCAACGTATCGTAAAACTGCCAGTCGTCTTTGAATTGGTATCTGCCGCCTGACGCAGTAACCCGCTTCGGATAGTCCACGCCCAGCGCCCATCGGCACACATCCACTTCGTGCGTTCCATTATTGAGTGTTTCGCCGGTGCCATAGTTTCTGAACCAGTGCCAGTTGTAAGGATGCACGTTGTCCCTGTAGGGACGGCGAGGCGCCGGACCCTGCCACAGGTCCCAATCCAGTTGCGCCGGTACCGGCGCTTCTTTGCCCGTGCCAATGGACTTCCTCACGTTGCTGTACCACGCTTTCGCGAGGTAGGGCCTGCCGATTATGCCGCTGTGAATCTTTTCGACGATCTCTATGCTGTGCGGCGAAGAGCGCTGCTGCGTGCCCATCTGCACAAGTCTTCCATACTTCTGCTGCGCTTCCACGAGCATCTGTCCTTCAGCGGGATTGTGGCTGCAAGGTTTTTCTAGGTAAACGTGCTTGCCCGCCTGCAAACCGGCGATGGCCATGGGTGCATGCCAATGGTCGGGAGTGGCAATCGTGATGGCATCCACATCCTTCCTTTCGAGAATCGTGCGAAAGTCCTTCTCCACAGCCGGTGACTCGCCCATCTCCCGCTGCACAGTGTCGGCAAACTTTTTGAGAATGTTGCTGTCCACATCGCAGACGTGCGAGATGTGCGCCGCGGCCTTGTTCGCCTTGAGAGACGAGAGATGAGCATAGCCGCGGCCATTCAGCCCGATCACAGCAAAGTTAAGCCGATCATTGGCGCCGAGGATCCGGCCATAACTCTTGGCCTTTATCCCTACCGCTAGCCCCGCCGCTCCTACTGCAAGTGCGTCAAGAAACTCACGTCGTGTAACCATTGTTTTCCTCATGGCGGAAGGCCCTTGCCGCTCTGCCGCCACCGCACAGCATAGCTCGCGAACACCATGAACTCCAATCTTCTTCGCTGATTGATCGCATCCAGGCTGGCGGTAAGTTTTCCATTTTTCTGGTCGAACTTTATCAACCAATTTTCTTGCTTAAGTGATACCAGCTTCCAGGATATCAAGCGCGAAGGAAACACTCTGTGGGCCGAAATCATGCCAGCCCAAACCGTTGCTTCCAAGCTTTTCGAACGCAGCGCGAATCTTGCTTTTCAGCACCGCCTTGAGATCGAGCGTCCGGCGACCACGATAGAGTCGAGAGGCTGCACGACCAGTTCGAGTGGGTGAGGCCAGCGATGGCATCGAATACTCGGGCAGAATCGCCCGAAGTCCGGACCTATGCGAAGATTGTAGATTGTCAATGCATCTGACAACTAACAGGGTCATCGCCCATGCTGGCCGCAAAACGGGCTGCGTCCGCGCGACAGTATTTGCGACCCTATTGCTCGGGACGTTTAACGCGACGCAACTTCTGGCTTTCCAAGATCCTTCCAAAGATCAGACTGGGCAGAGCCAACAAAACGGAATGACCACAGGCGCAGCACGCGCGCCCGTAAAGGACTCGCAGATGCGTCCGATTACCGCTGGTGGATTCGTCGACGGCGCGCCAGTCGTGTTCGTTGATGCAACCAAGGCTGCCGGTCTCGACAAATTTCATCACAAAATGGGGGGCCCGGCGAAAGGCACGATTCTCGAGACTCCAGGTTCCGGTGTGGCGCTGCTTGACTTCGACAACGACGGTTGGCTCGACATTTATCTGATCAATGGTTCGACGTTTGCTTCGCTAAAAGGAACGGAACCTTCGCCACGCGCGATGCTGCTGCGCAACAATCGCGACGGAACTTTTACCGACGTCACTGACAAAGCGGGTGTGGCGAACGAGCGTTGGGGATTCGGCGTAGCAATCGGTGACTTCGACAACGACGGTTGGCCCGACATCTACGTCTCGAATTTCGGAAAGAATCGTCTCTATCACAACAATCGCGACGGCACATTCACAGACGTCGCGGAAAAAGCCGGTGTGACGCTGGGCGGTTGGTCCACGGGCGCCACCTGGGGCGACTACGACCACGATGGAAGACTCGATCTGTTCGTGCCGGGCTATGTGAAGTTTGACGTTGACCATCCGGCCGTGGCGGGAAAAGCGGGAATCCCCACCGGGTTCTGCCAGTTTCGCGGCGTACAAGTGATGTGCGGACCGCGCGGGTTGCCGGGCGAAACCGACCATCTCTTTCATAACAACGGGGACGGCACCTTCACGGACGTGAGTGTGCAGGCGGGCGTTTCGGATAGAAAGGGCTACTACGGATTTGCATCGGTTTTTGTGGATGTGGACGACGACGGCTGGGTGGATTTGGCCGTTGCCAATGATTCCGTTCCGAAGTATCTGTACCGAAACAAGCACGATGGAACCTTCGAGGACATTAGCTACATTTCCGGATTCGCCCTGAACGACGACGGGCGCGAACAGGCAGCCATGGGAATCGCCGTTGGTGACTACAACCGCGACGGCAAGGTCGACTTCTATATCACAAATTTTTCCGACGACTACAACACCTTGTACCGGAACGATGGCGACGCGAGTTTTTCCGATGTGACTTCTCGTGCAGGAATTGCGGCAGCCACATTTCCTTTTCTCGGCTGGGGCACAGGCTTTCTCGATTACGACAACGACGGCTTGCCCGACCTTTTTGTGGCAAATGGTCACGTTTATCCAGGCGTGGACCAGCAGGATTGGGGAACGACCTGGGCCCAACGGCCTTTGCTCTTCCGCAATCTAGACGGGAACAAGTTTGCCGAGGTACCTCCCGCCACCGGTAGCGGCCTGGCGGTTCTTCTAACCGGTCGAGGCGCGGCGTTTGGCGATCTCTTCAACGACGGTCACGTCGACGTCGTGCTGAATAATATTGATGGCACGCCCGCGCTGCTTCGAAACGTCGTGAAGAATTCGAACCACTGGGTCACATTCAAGCTTGTGGGCGGCGCAAAGAGTCCGCGCGATGCAATTGGGGCCAAGATGTTTGTCACGGCCGGCGGCTTCCGCCAGCGCGGCGACGTCTGCAGTGGCGGAAGTTACGCGTCGAGTTCGGATCCGCGCTTGCATTTTGGATTAGGGGCTTCGGACAAACTGGATCTTGTTGAAATTCTTTGGCCCAGCGGAAGTAGAGAAGAACTTCACGTATCGGCCGTCGACCGGATTTATACAATCCAGGAAGGCAAAGGGATCGTTCAGCCGTGAAGTGCGTGCGCGCCGTGAAGACGATGCTGGGGATACTCTTCGCCATACTATTCTTGTCGCAACCATGCAGCGCACAGAACCCGGCCGCCGGCAGAGCAAGTGCAGCTTATTTTTCCGATTTCACAGAGAAGTCCGGACTGAAATTCCGTTATCTTTCTTCCCACACCACTAAGAAATATCTTCCGGAAACGATGGGAGCGGGCGTTGCCCTATTTGACTATGACAACGACGGACTCCTGGATATTTTCCTCGTCAACGGCGCGCCGATCGAAGATCCTACAGCGAAAGGAACGATCCCGCGAAAGACAGGTTCGGAATACTGGAATCGGCTGTTTCACCAGAAGATTGACGGAACTTTTGAGGATGTGACAGAGAAGGCGGGATTGCAAGGCGCGGGTTACGGAATGGGAGTCGCCGTCGGGGATTTTGACAACGACGGCTACGAGGATTTGTATGTCACCGCGTACGGGGGCAACCGGCTATATCACAACAATGGCGACGGTACGTTCACGGATGTGACCCAGAAAGCCGGTGTCGGCGGCTCCGGTTGGTCCACAAGCGCAGCATGGGTCGACCTGGACAGCGATGGACTTTTGGATTTGGTGGTCTTGCGTTACGTCGAATGGGATTTCGACGATGTTTGGTGCGGCGAGCACAAAGAGGGTTACCGTGCGTACTGTCATCCGGACTGGTTTAAGCCGGCTGTGCCGCTCGTCTATCACAACAATGGAAATGGGACCTTCACCGAAGTCGCGAAGACAATTGGACTGGCGAAACCCGCCAAGGGACTGGGAATTGCGATCGCGGACTACGACCGCGACGGTCACATAGATCTGTTTTTTGCTAACGATTCGATGGTTGAGTATCTTTACCACAACAAAGGTGACGGCAGTTTTGAAGAGGTCGGTCTTGTTTCGGAAGTTGCCGTGGACAGCGACGGACGCACGTATGCAGGCATGGGTGTGGATTTCGCTGACTATGACAACGACGGCTGGCCGGATATTGTGGTGACCGATCTCGCCAATCAGCGTTACGCGCTTTATCACAATAACGGCGATGGAGCATTCACTTATGCCAGCCCGACAACTGGAGTCAGCCGAATGACCATGGCACATTCCGGTTGGGGGGTGCGCTTTTTTGATTTCGACAATGATGGGCGCAAAGATCTGCTCGTCGCGCAGGGCCACGATCTGGATACGATCGAAACTACCTCGCCAAATCTCCGTTACCGCGAGCCACTTCTCCTGGCAAGAAATACCGGCAAGGGGTTCGAAGATGTGACGGCGTCTGCGGGATCCGTGTTGCAACAGGAGTGGGTTTGGCGCGGCCTCGCGATTGGCGACCTCGACAACGACGGGCGGTTGGATGCGGTAGTTACGGCAAACGACGGTCCTGTTCGAATTCTGCACAACGAAACGCCAGGAAACAATCACTGGTTGGCCCTGAAGCTCGTCGGGCACAAGAGCAATCGCGACGCAATCGGTGCGGTGGTAAAGCTCGTAACCGCGAATGGTCCGCAGTACTCCACCGTAACCACGGCGAGCAGCTATTTATCATCAAGCGACAAGCGCGTTCATTTCGGAATCGGAAAAGAGGCAGTAGCACGAACAATTGAGATCCGATGGCCCAGCGGAATTACGCAAACACTGACCGATGTCCGTGCCGATCAGCTCTTGCAAGTTGATGAGCCTTCGGCATCCCTGTCGCAGCCGACCCAGCCAAAGCCATGATCTCCGCATTTCATTCTCGCTTACCTGCAGCGCTGCTTTTCTGGATAACGGTATTTTTGCTTACAACTGCCGCGCAGAATGACGATGCCTACTTGAGAGCCATGGCCCGTTTCCGGGACGGCGATTTTGCGAATGCCATAGAACTTTTCGCTGATGCCGAGAGGAACTCGCCCGGAGCAACCGACGCGTTGCTTTACAAATCGAGGGCGCTGATCAACCTGCAAAGATTTCCTGAGGCCGATAAGGAGCTGCGGCAATACTTAAAAACACACGTGAATTCTGATGATGCCCTTTACCTTCTGGGGTTTGTTCTGCACCGGGAAAACAAACCCGAAGAATCTCTCAAGGTCTACACAGAAGCTGCTGCCATAAGGCAACCAGCCGGCGACGATTTGAAAATCGTTGGACTAAACTACGTGCTTTTGAATGATTACTCGGAAGCGATCAAATGGCTCGAAAAGGCGGTCAGCTTCGAACCGAAAAACAAGGATGCATGGTATTACCTCGGGAGGGCTTATTACTCGCGCGGTCTTCTACCTGACGCTACGAAGGCCTTTTCGACGGTCCTACAGCTGAATCCACGGGATCCTAGAGCGGAAAACAATCTTGGCCTGATTCTTGAGTCACAATTGAAGCCGGACGAGGCACTAGCCGCGTATCGAAACGCTATCGCCTGGCAAAGCGAAACGAACCAGCAGAGCGAGCAACCCTACCTGAACCTCGGTAGTCTGCTTCTTGATCAAAACCGGACCGAAGAGGCGGTTGCTCCTCTGGAAAGGGCAGCTCATCTTGCGCCGTCGAATAGCACCTGCCGGTTAAAGCTCGGAACAGCTTATCTACGAGCGAAGCGTCTGCCTGAGGCGCAACGCGAATTGGAAGAAGCCACGAGGTCTGATCCGGAGAATGCGGCGGCACACTTCCAGCTTGCGCGGACGTATAAACAACTCAAAATGAACGACCGCGCGAAAGCGGAGTTCGCAAGAGCGGAAGAAATTCAAAGCCGGACCGCGAGCAAGACCATCGCCCGGCCGCAGCCTTGATCGGATGATCCTACCCCAGTCACTGCTCGCGGCGTCCGCTCCAGAAAAATGTCACTACTTCGGCGCCGCCAAGCTTGTACTGAGCATATTGCCCCCGCCAATTCAGATTGAACGCCACCGGGGACTCAGTTGTGTTCAGGACAATCACTACGACCGAACCGTCTGGATTTTGAAACGCGACATCTTCAAGACTTCCCTGCCCGAACGAGTTGGACTCGATACGCCGCGCGCCGGCTTGGAGAAATTTACTCACGTGGCCGAGCGCCGTGTAGTCCACAGTCGGTTTGATCTGTGCGGGCGATGTGGACTCGTCCACGGTAACTATGCCGCGACATGTCGTGCAGCCACCTAAATACGGTTCGTGATTCTGATTGAGCGCCAGATTCCAGAGGATTACACTCTTTGCCCAGTTGCGCGTGGCGCCGATGATCAAGTGCACTTGCTGCTGAAGCAGCTTCCCTTTTTGCCAGTCGCCGCCTGAACATTCCGTCATCCAAATATCCTTTCCTGGAAAACGCTCGTGCAGTTCGTTCTGCGCAGTGACGTTTCCGCCGTAACAATGCGTGGCAATGCCCGCAGCGAATTTCGCCGCGTTCGCATCGTTTAGAACGTTGATCGGATATGGAATCAGGTCCCAGTTGTGGTCGAAAACGAGGATTTTTGCGCGCACATTCGATTTTTGAAAAGCGGGTCCAAGGTGATCGCGCAAGAAGGCAATTTGCTCGGTCGCGGTCATGCCCATCCCTGGATAATCGTTTGGCACGTGCAACGGCTCATTCTGCATGGTGACGGCAAAAATCTGGACGCCTGCGGCTTCGTATTCGCGAACATAGTTCACAAAATATTTTGCGTATGCGTCGTAAACGGAGGGAAGCAACGCGCCCTGAATCATCGAACCGGATGTCTTCATCCAGCCGGGAGGACTCCAAGGCGATCCGATGATCTTCAGACTTGGATTGACCGCAAGAATCTCCTTCAATACAGGCAGAATGTCTGCGCGATCGTGCTCAATGGAAAACTTCTTCAGCTCGGGATCGGTTTCTCCAGCAGCAAGATCATCGTAACTGTAAGTTTGTAATGCAAAGTCGCTTGCACCCACCGGTTGCCGCAACATGCTAAGGCCGATCCCCTTTTTTCGATCAAACAGCATTAGCAGTGCTTCTCGACGTTGTGCGTCAGTGAGCTTGCGCTTCAGCAGCCACGCGGAAGATTCGGTCAGCGATGCGCCAAATCCATCGATCTCCTGGTATTTCACGCTCTCGTCGACGGTGATCGTGAGTGTGGCGGAGCGTTCTTTGCCGAATTGCAGGGAACCTTTCTCCAGAAGGGATTCATGTGCGTCTTCTGATGACCGATACACCTCAATCTGCGTGCTCCCGGCCGATTTTTCACCTTGGGCATTCGCCGGAAGAGTGCCAATAATCACGCAAACGCACGATTCGATCAGCAAGCGATAAAGGTTAGCTTGAAACAATCTCATTTTTTACTCTCATCTCGGATTAGGGTTTTTCTTCCAGCGGTGGGGACGGCGTGTCGCCCGTTTCGACCTTCTGCTGGCCTGTATATTGCTTCATCCTCTGCTGCAGCCCGACCGCTTCTTCACCTTTCAGCTTCTGAAACATCCCCATCGCTTGCCGTGCCTCGTCGTTACGCTTGAGCCGCCGGTAAACAATTCCAAGCTGATACCAGGCCTGTTGTACGGTGTCCAGATCGGAATTGCCTGTCGTGGCGCGCGTCAAATTCTCTACTGCGCCCATGTCGTCGCCCAATGCCATCTTTGCGCGGCCAAGATTGTAATCGGCATTCATCAAATTCGGCTTCGCCTTGATCGCGCTCTCAATCAATCTGATCCCTTCGGCAGCCTGATTCTTTTCTACTTCCAAAATGCCCAGCTTATAGGTCGCTAGGACGTTGTGAGGGTCGATCTCCAACTCGCGGTGAAACGCTGCTTCCGCTTCCTCAAGTTTCCCGACCGTTCGATATTGTGTTCCGAGCTCCTCATGTAGTCCCGGCTGCGTCGGCGCAAGTTTGATGGCCTGTAAATACTCGGTGATTGATTCGTCGTGCCGCTCAGCTGCAGCTGCTGTCTGTGCCAGCACCTGACGCACGCGCCAAGACGTCGGATCTTCCTTGAACATCCGCGTGTAACTGTCGCGCGAAACCAACAGGTGTGCCTGCCCGCGGTGGTACAAGATGTCAGTGTTCTTCGGGTCTAGCTTTGCCGCCCGATCCAGAGATCCCGCGGCTTCATCTGCATGCCCGGCCGCCAACTGCGCGACCCCCAGCCACATCCAAGCATTCGCGCTCGATGGATCGAGAGCGGATTCCTTCGTTAATGAACCAATCGCCAAATCGAAACGATTTAATCTGTATTCCGCAATGCCCAGGAACAGATTCGCGCCGCGCAGCCTGGGTTTCAACTTCAGCGCTTTCTGAAGACTCAATATCGCTTCTTCGTTCTTTCCCTGCTCTTCCAAAACCAAGCCAAGATTGAGATGAGCTTCAGCGAAAGTTGGTGCCGCAGTGACCGCCGCGGCAAACCCAGCCGCGGCATCATCCAGGCGGCCTTGCCTCATCGCCTCCGTAGCTTGGCGGAATCGATCATTGGGATCCGCCGGGGTTTGCCCATCGGCGGAACCTACAAGTCCGAACCACAAGCAAAAACACAAGGACAGGTTGACTGCGAGGACGCGCTTCAGAAGCGTCCGAAATGGCTTGCTAGTAGAATCCTTAATCAACTCGTCCTCTTCCCTCATTCTATACCGCCAGCGCTGATCGAAAATTGTTCAGAAGAAAATCCCCCCATTTCGCAAAGCGAAATGGGGGGGAGAGTTAGCGGTCGTCGGAAAATGGCGCGAGCCTCAGAACGCGTAGCGCAAGGTGAATTGCACCTTTCGTGACTGATCCACGGTCGAAAAGGCAGCCCCAAAGCTGCCACTGGTTGGGCTGGTGTCATACCTGCCGAATACGTGCCGGTTAAAAGCATTGATGAGTTCTGCTTTGAGCGTAACGTTTTGCCTTTCCGTGAGGCTCACACGCTTGATGATGGAGAAGTCTTCGTTGATATACATCTGACTTCGAACCTCGCCCGTGATGCGGGGGAAGTTCCCGAAAACATACCCCCGCTGCGCAACTAAGCCGGTCGCGTTAGGATCGAGGAATGCGCTGCAGTTGAAGAAAGTTGTCACTCCCGCCGGTGCAGAGAATGTACCGTCAGCGGTATTCTCGGTGCAGCCGGTCCCGCCGTTGGTCGCTGCGGCAAAATCAAAGGAAGAAGCCGTTGCGCTGAGAAGGGACTGCCCAGGCACTCGGCTAAACCGAAGGCAACCGTTGTACCCGGGTATGAATTCGAAGAACTGCCCACCATTGCAGCTAAAGGTGTTCGGTTGTCCGCTTTGGTAGCGCTGTACGCCTCCAACTTGCCAGCCGCCAAGGACCTTGTCCGTGATTCCGCCCTTATTCAGGAACTTCTTCCCTTTACCCACGGGCAGTTCGTAGATGTAGCTCAGAACAAACATGTGAGGAACGTCTTGGTAACTGATGCTCTTTTCACTTTTTAAGTTATAAGTATCTTGAGGTAACGCAGCACCTGAGAATTGCGAGAATGCCGGCAGCGCGCTATCCGCATCCGTCAGGGTCTTCGAGTACGTATACGATGCCAGGAGGTTAAGGCCATTTCGAAATCGGCGCTCGACCTTAACGAGCAGAGCGTCGTAGCTTGACTGTCCCACGTTTTCAAGGCAGCAGTCCGAGTCAATCATGCCGTACTGAGGGAAGGGACGCAGCGCCTGACCGATGGTCCCAGAGAATCCTGTAAACGGCGTAAGGCTCGGATCGGTGGAAATATCCTGGCTCAGTGTGTTGCCCATGGAAAAGAATTTGGGATTTAGACTGTTGACCTGAGCCAAAATGGAGCGCAATCGCGTGGCGTGCATCCCGACATAACCGGCGCTTAGAATCAGATCCGGCGCGAGCTGGCGCTGGAATTCTAGGCTCCAGTTTTGAACCATTCCCGGCCTGCCATATTCTGGCGCTACGTAGGTTGGGCCGCCGAAGCCAAATCCAAAACTGCCGTTCAACTGGGCGGGGTCGAGGTTCGGAGGAGGAGGAAAGGACGGGATACCGGAATCTAGCGCAATGATTGGGTCAAAGTTGGAACTCTTGCCGGCCGACGCAGTGAATCCGTCAGTCAGGGACTGCCCGAAGTCCGAATAGGTCAGCGGGCCGTAATAAATGGCATATCCTCCGCGAAGTACTGTTTGCCCGAGAAATCCGAACAAATTATTCGGCGCGTAAGCGAAGCCAACTCGAGGTGCAATGTTCTTATAGTAGGTTTTAGCTCCTGTGGCACCACTCCCAAATATCAAGGCGCCAGGCAATGGGCCGTTCGGCCCGATGGCCCCGGGGTTGGGAGCAGTAAGGCTGATGACCGATTGTGCGCCGCTGGCCTCGTGGCGAGGCGTTTCCACTTCGTACCGTATGCCCAGATTTAGCATCAGATTTTTTCGCGCCTTGAAGTCGTCTTGAACATATCCAGCGACATAACGAGAATCGAAGCGCGGCTGCCGGGAACGTACGGCAATGGACCAATTCTGCACCGCCCCAGTCAGAAAGCTTGCGAATGGATTACCCGTCTGATTGTTACTGGAGAGATTGGGATTTGCCGCAGTTTGGGAGGAATCAAAAGCTAGGCCTGGGGATTCATGCGACCGGTCGATCACCGAATACTGATAGGCCCGCCAGTCAATGCCGAGGCGGATCGAATGCCGTCCCCTCGTCCAGGAGACACTGTCGGCAACGACTAGACTGTTCACATAGTTGGCGTCAAACTGTGCATTCCCATAACTGCTCAGACCCTGGTTTCCTCCGCTAAATGAGATCTGTGGAAAAATCGGCCCATGCGCGCCAGAGATACCGAGTTGCGCTGGCCAATCCGTTCCATTGGCCGAACTGTTCACATTGTTGTTGTAAATACGGTTGAGGCCAACGCTCAGGTGATTCAAAAGTGTAGGAGCGATTAGGTAGTCCCATCCCACACGGTAGTAGTCCGTGATGAACGGATGATCGAAAGATGCGCTGTCGAGCGGCACCGGAAGGTTCGGAAAGCCGTTAACGGATTCCTGATCGCGTTTGCTGAAGGAAAAGAAAATCTTGTGTTTTTCCGACAAGTTCTCGTCGATGCGCACCGTCCACGTTGTGTCTAGGATCGGAATAACAGAAGCAAGAGAGAAATTTTGAATAAAGCTCGACATTGTGGGCTCTGGGATCAGGCTCAGGATATTTTGCGCTACGGAGCTGCTGACTGGAACCTGGTTGTTTGGGAAAGCCGTCCGGCATTGCTGGCCGTTGACGGTCTTAGTTGTTGAGGGATCGAAGATCTGGCCTTGAATGATGGGGCTGTTATCACACGGATTGGTGCCAAGAACGTTGGCCGGGTTTAGGAGAAAAGAGAAATCGCCTTTGCGTTCGGCGTCCGTCGGTACAGTGCTGAGTTCCGTTTGGCCTTCCTTCTGCCGGTACTGCTCCCACGAGAAAAAGAAAAACGTTTTGTCGTGCCCATTATAGATCTTGGGAATCCAGACCGGCCCTCCGAATGCGCCTCCATAATCATTCTTCTTGTCGATGTCGCGAGGAAAGCCGTGGAAATTGTTATACCACTCGTTCGCGTTCAGGGCGTCGTTGCGGAAGATGTCGTAAGCGGTTCCGTGGTAGCTGTTGGAGCCGGACTTC
>Ga0137403_10003789_pt1 | contig 18046 bp, 13 predicted proteins | sample CZOMad2_1_16fung_FD_122057 | JGI IMG/M metagenome (GOLD analysis project Ga0137403, IMG submission 122057) | Vadose zone soil fungal communities from Angelo Coast Range Reserve, California, USA - CZOMad2_1_16fungal (Hybrid Assembly) | ecosystem: Environmental > Terrestrial > Soil > Vadose zone...
CTATTTTATTCTTGATCTCGACCGATAAGAACCCTGGTATGTTCCCTGACAAATCTTAGGTCCTGCGGAGATTCATCGAAGGAGCAGGGCACAAAAGCCTTCTCTTCTTCTGCGCCCTGCCTTGTTTGATTGGTTCGAAGTGAGAGTAACACGAGTGTCTGCCCAGAGGTTCGCGTGAATCAATAAGGTAAACCCGTTAGAACCACGATTAGTTTAGAGAACAGTTATAGGACTGCACCAGATCAGGAGCATCCTTTGGACTGGTGTCTCGGACATTTTCATATCAATCGGGGCCGCGTTCGAGGTCGTGGCAGGTTACTTGCGTTTTCCGACCGTGCATCCGAGGAAGAGAATACTCCTTCTATCTTTGTGCTGACGCTCGATTCGCTGGAAGTTCGCAGACTCACTTCACCGGAGCGTTCGAGGAGCGATACTAATCCTGTATTCTCCCCCGATGGTCAGACTTTGGCCTTCTACAGAGGCTCGGACGGAGTCTACACAGTGCCGGTTTCGGGAGGAAAGGAAAAACGACTTACCTCGCCTTCTTTCGGCTGGGGTTTAGCCTGGACCCCCGACGGTCACGACATCGTTTTCCCCGATGCAGGTTGGCTTTGGAAGATATTCTTTCGTGGCGGTGAGCCAGAACGACTGCAATTCGGTCAAGAGGGACTTCAGCCCTCAATTAGAGGGAACCGATTGGCTTACGTACGCCAGACGGCGAATCTCAACATCTGGAGAAGAAAGCTTGATTCAACGCTTTCAGCAAGTCTGCCAGGTAGGTTCATATCTTCTACCAGGGTCGAGAGTGCTCCCCAGTTCTCGCCGGACGGGAGCAAAGTCGCCTTCGAATCGACGCGGAGCGGCGCTTATGAAATCTGGGTGTGCAGGGGTGACGGAAGTGGCCCCATTCAGGTAACCCACTTGAATTCAGTAAGTGGAACTCCACGTTGGTCGCCCGACGGACAACGGATTGCGTTCGATTCTCGCAGTACCGGTAACGCGGATATTTTCGTCATGGATTCGCAGGGTGGCCCGCCTCAGAAGATTGCGGGTGAGTCTTCGCATGAAATTCTGCCAAGTTTTTTGAGAGACGGCCATTGGGTCTACTTCGCATCAAATCGCACTGGCGCTTGGCAAGTGTGGAAGGTGCGTTCGACTGGCGGGCTCGCTCTCCAAGTAACGGGTCAGGGTGGATTTGCGGCGTTCGAATCGTCCGACGGGAGATTCCTCTATTACGCAAAAGGTCCGGGAGTAGCCGGATTGTGGCGCATTCCGACTAACGGCGGCGAAGAAATTGAGGTCATGGGCTGTTTGGAGGCAGGTTACTGGGGTTATTGGGCAGTGGTCGAGAACGGCATCTATTACCTGGACACGACAGCGAAACCTGGGATCAATTTCTTCGACTTTGCTACCCATCGGATTACGCGAGTGTTTGATCTGGAGAACCGTCCCGCCAGGGAAGCGCTGGGATTGTCGATCTCTCCGGACAAAAAGACAATCCTTTATACACAACTGGATGCGTCAAATAGTGACATTCTTCTTGTGGAGAACTTCCGATAAACTTAACCGGCCTGTCTGCGTTCCTTCGGGCAAAGGTTAAGGCCAGTCAGATGACCCGGAGGAGCAGCGCGACCCCAGGGCGGCGCTGAGGACCTCAGATAACAAGCTCTGATGAGGGCGCTCAAAGCCTTCTACTATTGCTACTCAGTTGCCTGATTTGGGCTTTTCTGACACGATTTCGACCTGCATAAGGACTGACGATGGTTCAAATCAGATTTCTACCGTTGAAAGCAAAAGAGATGCCGGGGAGGCCAACCTACATACTACCTACGGTCAACGAGGAGGCAAATCCCTCCTCCTCCGCCACATCGTAAAGCGCATACCTATCGCTCAATACATTCGTTAAGTCGTGAGTTGTTTTCTCGCTTCGTTCACCAGCGCGACAAAGCGACGGGCCAGATCTGAAATCGGTTCGGACTTGCGGGCCTTCAGGGCATCTTTCAGGATCAATTCACTGCCCACGCCTAGAGCTGTGGCGCCAGCGCGAATGTAATCCGCAGCGGTTTCGATCGTTACGCCACCCGTGGGAATCAGGGGCACTTGCGGAAAAGGACCGCGCAGGGCCTTGATGTAAGCTGGCCCTCCTAAATTGCAGCAAGGAAAAACTTTCACAAGATCCGCGCCAGCATCCCAGGCAGCCAGGACTTCCGTGGGCGTAAGAGCTCCGGCTATGACGACAAGTTTGAACTTTTTTGCCGTTGCTACCATGTCCGCGTCGAAGCCGGGGGATACCAGGAATTGAGCGCCCGCGTCGGCGCATTGGCGGGCCATTTTTTTGTTGAGAACGGTGCCGGCTCCGAGCAGCAGCTGCGGCATGGTTTTTGCCAACCCAGAAATTACTTGCAGCGCTCCGGGAACGGTCATGGTGATTTCAACGATCGGGATTCCGCCGCTCCACACGGCCTCCGCGGCGAATCGTGCTTCTTCGGAAGAAGAAGCGCGAATGACTGCAATGATGCCGATGCTCGCAATTTGTTCGCGCACAGATTTTTTCTTCATGTATGCACGCGCTCCGGTTTTAGCGGGCAATTCTCGCTCCCGCTCCTTTCATTACTTGCAGGACCTCGTCCAGCGTAGCCATGGAAGTGTCTCCAGGCGTGGTCATGGCCAGAGCGCCGTGGGCAGCGCCGCATTCAACGGCCCACTGCGGGCCTTTTCCGGCGAGGAAACCATAGATCAAACCCGATGCAAAGGAATCGCCGCCGCCAACTCGATCGAGGACTTCCAGGTTCTCGCGGGTCGTAGCTTGAAAAAAATCACCATCAAAGTAACAGATTGCGCCCCAATCGTTTCTGGTGGCGGTTGTGGCTCGGCGGAGCGTAGTGGCGACCACCTGAAAAGAAAAATCCTGCACAACTTCGCGAATCATCTGTTTGAAGCCATCGGGGTTCAGGATGGAAAGATGTTCGTCCAAGCCAGGCACGCTGTAGCCGAGCGCTGCGGAGAAGTCTTCCTCATTGCCCAACATAACGTCAACCAGCGGGGCGATACGGCGATTGACCTCCTGCGCGCGTTTTTTACCTCCGGACGATTTCCAAAGGGATTCGCGGTAATTCAAATCATACGAAACAATCACTCCGTGTTTGCGCGCGGCCTGCATAGCTTCGATCGCGACATCCGGAGTGGGTTCGGACAAGGCGCAAAATATACCGCCGGTATGAAACCAGCGAGCTCCATGCGAAGAAAAAATAGAATCCCAATCGATTTGTCCGGGTGCTAGCGCCGCGACCGCGGTGTGGCCGCGATCGGAGCATCCGAGAGCGGCGCGGACTCCAAAACCGCGTTCGGTGAAGTTCAATCCGTTGCGGACCGTTCTGCCAACGCCGTCATAGTCCACCCAGCGGATCAGTGATGAGTCGACACCACCCTGACTAATTAAATCCTGTAAAAGCGAGCCGACGGGATTTTTCGCGAAGGCGGTGACGATGGCGGTGTTTTGACCGAAGCAGCGCTTTAATCCGCGTGCGACGTTGTATTCTCCGCCACCTTCGCTCACGCGAAAATCGCGCGCGGTCCAGATTCTGTATTCGCCGGGATCGAAGCGCAGCATGACTTCACCCAGGCTGATCAAATCCCAGCGGCACGCGTCTTTCGGTTTGATGGAAAGAGCCATATTTTCCTTACTGCGCGCGTCCGATTTGCGCGGGAATCAGTTTAGGGCTGAGGAGATGGATGAACAACAACGCAAGCAGGTAAGCGGACGAAGCGATGAAAAAGGGAATCATGTAGCTGCCTGTCCATTGCAGAATGTGGCCGACGATTTCGGCGATCAACATACCACCAATCGCTCCAGCCATTCCGCCGATGCCGACAACGGAAGCAACGGCCCGGGAAGGAAAAAGGTCTGAAGACAAGGTATAGAGATTCGCAGAAAAGCCCTGGTGGCCGGCAGCAGCAAGTCCAATGACGATGCTGGCGGACCACAAGCCTGAAATGCGATACACAATGGAAATGGGCAAGACCAGGAGAGCACAGAGAAACATGGCCCATTTTCGAGCTGCGTTTACGGAATGTCCGCGGTGGATCAGGGCCGAGGAAAACCACCCGCCTGCAATACTGCCGACGTCCGAGATGACGTAAATAACCAGGATCGGTAGACCAATCTGAGTGAGATGCAAGCCATGGACGCGCTGCAGATAATCCGGAATCCAAAAAAGAAAGAACCACCAGACGGGATCCGTCATGAATTTCCCAGCAGCAATTGCCCAAGTCTGTTTATGAGGAAGAAGTTGCGCCCAACGGATTTTTCCGGAGGAGCTTTGCGAATCATCCGCAATGTAAGCGCGCTCACCTTGCGTGCAGCGAGGATGATCTTGCGGCTTACGATAAAGCAGCAGCCATAGAATCAGCCAGGCAAAGCCGAGCGCTCCGGTAAACAAGAAAGCCCAACGCCATCCGAAACGCACCACTATCCAAGGCACGACCAGCGGAGTGATGATGGCGCCGACGTTGGAGCCAGCATTGAAAATTCCTGTTGCCAGCGCGCGCTCTTTTTTGGGGAACCATTCGGCGACAGTTTTGATACTGGCCGGAAAGACGCCCGCTTCACCGAAGCCCAGCGCCGAGCGGGCAAACATAAAACCGGAAAGCGAACCGGCCATGGCGTGGCCCATCGAGGCCAAGCTCCAGAAAACCATGGCAGCGGCATAGCCGAGGCGTGTGCCGAGGCGATCGATGGCGCGGCCGACGCAGACTAAACCAACAGCGTATGCGGCCTGAAAGGCGAAAACCAGGTTTCCGTAGTCAATCTCGTTCCAGCCAAATTCGCGCTGAAGGGGGCCTTTGAGCACGCCGAGAACCTGACGGTCCATGTAGTTTTTGGTTACGCCTAAAAACAGAAGTGCGCAAATGACCCAGCGAAAGCGGCCTGCGAGCAGGCCAAGGTCGCTCGAGCCGGCAAAGGAATCCGCAGGCGATTGAAGACCTGCGACCGGACCGCCTCCAGTGCTAGGATTTTCGTCGCGCATTGCTCCCCGCAAATTGATTTGCCTGTTCGGCTAGGAATTCCCGCTAACGCATATCATTGTAAACAAGTTGAACGGCGCGAGCGGCTTGAACATCTCACAAAAGCAAGGTTTTGCAAGAGCGCGCACGGAAGGGCCTGAATTCGTGTAATTTGGGTGCGAAACTCTGTACGTGAAAGCGCGGGGGGAGTTGGATGTCGAAAAAGATGATGGTTCGGATGTTGCTGGTTTGTGGAGCGTTGTTGATTTCTGGCCGGCTGGCAACAGGCCAGACGGCAACCAAGCGAGGAAAACCGGCGGATGCCACACTTCCGATTGCGGTATCCGGGCATGAGGAGCGGCTGGGCGCTGCGATTCGCGACCGAGTGAAAGCGCAGGAGCCGAAGACCGACAATCTGGGAAATGTTTACGTCACGATTGGAGAGGGCGCGCCACACAAGTTGATTGCGGTGGCGATGGATGAACCAGGATACGTGGTCAGCGGAATCACCGAAGACGGATATTTGCGCGTGCAGCGTTTGCCGCAGGCTGCGGTGACTCCAGTGTTCGACGTGCTGAATTTCGCCCAGCCGGTGTGGATAATGACGCGCAGCGGAAAACAGATCAACGGCGTGTTCGCGGGACTGAGCGTTCACCTGCAGCCCGGGCGAACGGGCGGCCCAAAGATGAATCATCCTGATGAATTGTTCGTGGACATTGGAGCGAAGAGCGCGGCTGAGGTTCGTGCGGCAGGAGTAGACATATTGGACGCAGTCGCACTGCAGAGGAATTTGCTTGCAGTGGGAAGAGAAGAAATCAGCGGGCAATCTTCTGGAGATCGCACGGCGTTATTGGCGGTGCTGGGACTCCTGGAGAAAGTGCGAGCGAACGATATTAAAGGAACGCTGACGGTCGCGTTTGTCGCGCAACAATGGACGGGCGGCCGTGGAACGAACCGATTGCTGACCGAGATTCACCCCGACGAAATGATATTTGTGGGGCACGTCACCGCGAAGTTGCCAGCGGATGACAAGAGCGGAGCCGCTTCGATAGCGGCACAAAAACTCGGTAGCGGAATTCTGATCGGAACCGCGGACACGGCATCGGCTGCTGGAGATTTTGCTGGCGAGCTCAAAGCGCTGGCGGAGAACAAGACAATTGCGGTGACGTTACTCTCCGCGAATTTGCCGCGCATTGCCGGCTACGTGCCCGGGGCGCAGTACCCGAAGCGGGTTGTTGAAATTGGAGTGCCGACACTTTGGGCGGAAACTCCCGCCGAGACTGTAAACAGAAAGGACGCAGCGAACCTGTTTGAGTTACTGGCCGTGTACGCTGGAGTGAATGCACCAGAAGAAATAAAGGCGCAATATTCGGCAACTGCAAGCGTTCCCGGCACGATCGAAGAGTTGGTGACGGCTTATGGAGCGAGCGGCCACGAGGCTGCTGTTCGTGAAAAAGTAAGGGAACTGCTTCCCGAATGGGCGCGGAAACGAACGCGAACGGATGACGCTGGTAATTTGATTTTGCATTTGGGAGACGAGAAGCCCGTGAGAAAAACGCCGAGCCTAGCGTTCGTAGCACACATGGACGAGCTAGGTTATGAGGTAAAGAAGATTGAAGATGACGGACGAATCGCACTGGAAGTTTTGGGCGGAGGCTACACGCAATACTTCCTTGGCCACACGGCGTTAGTGCATAAGTCAGACGGCAGTACCGCGGGCGCGGTAATGGAATTGCCCGGCGGATGGGACAAGCCGGGATTCGAATGGCCGCAGAATTTGCGCACGATGGATGATCCTGTCCGCGCCTACGTGGGGACGAATTCGCGCGAAGAAACAGAAAAACTTGGTATAGCGGCGGGCGACTGGCTAACGATTGAAAAAACGTACCGACCACTGCTTGGAACGCGAGCGAACGCGCGCAGTTTTGATGATCGTGTCGGCTGCGCGGCGTTGATCGCTGCGGTGAAAGCGATCGGTCCGACTCTGCCGGGACGTGATGTCGCTTTTGTCTGGAGCACGGAAGAAGAAATTGGGCTGAAAGGCGCCGCGGCGGCGGCGGCGCACATGTTCGGAGACGGAAAAGTTCCCGATTTCGTTTTTGCGATCGACACGTTTGTGAGTAATGATTCACCGCTAGAGCTGAAGCGATTCGGAAACGCCGAGGTGGGCAAGGGATTCGTGGTGCGCGCAGTCGACAATTCGAATGTAATTCCCCTGCGATATGTGGATCGAGTGGTGAAGCTCGCTCACGAAAACAAGATAACTGTGCAATATGGCGTAACCGGCGGAGGAAATGATGGCGCAGTGTTTACACGATTTGGCAGCGTAGACGTGGCGATGGGATGGCCTCTGCGTTATTCGCATTCTCCGGCGGAAGTGATCGATACGCGAGATTTGGATGCACTTGGACGGATCGTGGCGGTTGTGGCGAAAAGCTGGTGAAAAGCCGGCTTCATGAATCTTGCGTCAGGGCGCATCGAAGAAAGCATTACTGCTTGGTGGGCTGAATAAATTCAGCGTAGCGTTTGGCGATCGCCGGCCAAGCAAAGAATTGTTCGTACATGGCGCAGCTGCGCCGGATCAGTTGCAAGCGTAAATCGTTCTGCGAAAGAATACGGACCAGCGCTTGGCCGATCTGGGCTTGCAACGTTTCTTCGCCCAGGTTTTCCGGCAAGAGGAACACCCCGGCAGTCGTAATCGGAGGCGCGGTTTCGCTACCCTGCAGCGCAATCACGGGTAAGCCGCACGCAATTCCAGCGATGGCGCTGCCGCGCCGCGACGAAATTGTTCCTCTGAGGAATAAAAGAACATCTACAGCGGCAAATTTTGTGAGTAGTGTCGTGTCCTCGAGAAGGCCGGTGACATCAAGCTCCACGGCCTGGTCTTTGAGAGCTTCTCTGAGGACGCGCTCGCGTACTTCTGCGTGCCGGCCGAATACAGCCAGCCGTAACGGTCCCAATTGTTGCGAAGCGTGAAGAATAGCGGCGATAATGCCGCGCGTTTCGCGATCGCCGGCAATTCCACCAGTGATGCTGAATACGCCGACGGCCGGCGGAGCATGAAGCCGGTCATGTTGCTGCGGCGCCGACGGGAGCGGCAGATTTGCGCCGACCGGAATAAAGGAGAACTTTTCCGGGATATTACCGGCCCAGCTAAGTTTTTCTGGCGGGACGGTTAAGACCGCATGGTCAGCGAGTGCCACCGCGCTGCGCATTACCCGCAATTGAATCATGCGGCGAAACCGATCGACGACGCGTGTGCCGCCGAAGGGTTCGGCATCGTGAAACGTAATGGCTATCCTCGCGCCGGATTTTTTGAGTTCCCGCAGAACTTTAATAAATCTTCGCGGAAAGCCGCGCTCGGACCAAGAGAGCGCGGTGTACTGAACTAAAATCCACGTGCCACGCCATACTTTTGCCTGAAGCCGCAATGCTTCGAAGGAAGCGCGCCACCCGTGCTGGTTCCACGGGACGCGCCGGATTTCGAATTGAATATTGTGGGCGACCAGCGCTTGGCCGAGGTAGCGGCAATAATCTTCGACGGCGTCGGTGGGTTCGTCGCGGCGTCCGAGCAAAGCGATGAGGCGTTGCGCGGTCATTTTTCGACGAGGAAACTGCCGATGACCAGGGCATCCATGCCGGAACTGAAGAAAGTGCGCAGCGCATCGGTTGGCGTGTGTACGATGGCCTCGCCGCGTAAATTGAAAGAAGTGTTCATGATGACAGGGACGCCGGTGACGGCGCCAAATTCGTCGATCAAACGATAGTAAAGCGGATTCACTTCGTGCTCGACGGTTTGCGGACGGGCGCTGCCATCGACGTGGGTTACGGAAGGAATGACGCTGCGTTTTTCCGGTCGCACTTGCGCGGTGAGAATCATGAACGGCGAATCGTACGCGGATTCGAGATAGTCCGGCGCAACTTCTTTTTTTAGAGACGGAGCGAACGGGCGCCACCATTCCCGGAATTTTACGGCGTTGTTGACCTTGGTGTTCATTTCCGAATCACGCGGATCGGCAATGATGGAGCGGCTGCCAAGCGCGCGCGGACCAAACTCCATGCGGCCTTGAAACCAACCGAGAATTTTGCCCTGGCTGAGAAGTTGCGCGGCGGCTTTCGCGGGATCGCTCAATTTCGTGTGGCGAATCTTGTAGGTGAGCAGCGCCTTTTCGATTGCATCGTCGTCGAATGACGGGCCCCAATAGCCGTGGCGCATTGGCTTGCTGGGAAGTCGCCCATTGTCATCGAGATAAGGAGCCAAGGCTGCGCCGAGAGCCACTCCATCATCGGAGGCCGCAGGCTGCACGAAAATGTTTTCGATCGCGCCAGAAGCTACAATCTTCCCATTGGCTTTCGAATTGAGGGCTACGCCACCGGCCAAACAAAGATTTTTCGCGGCAGTTTTTCGAAGCGCCAGCTTGACTACGGACATCATCGCTTCCTCGCAAGCATCCTGCACCGCGAACGCGATATTTTTGTGATGGCCGGAAATATCGGATTCGGGATCGCGTGGCGCGCCGAGCAGCGAAGTAAAGTGGGAAAACTGCAGGCCGTCGCCGATGAGTGTTTTCGTATTTACCCGATATGGCGTGTTGTTGGGATTGATGAAGCTGCTCAGGTCAATTCCCTTTTGGCCGTAGGGCGCCAGGCCCATCACTTTCCATTCATCGCTGTTGGGAACAAAACCGAGGAAGCCGGTGAATTGCGCGTAAAAAAGTCCAAGCGAATCGGGCCAATTGAGAGTGAGAACGTGATCGAGCCGACCCGCGCGGCCATACCAAATCGAAGTGGCTTCCCATGCGCCGCGGCCGTCCATGACGACGACAGCGGCGTCGTCAAATCCAGAATAGGCGTAAGCGCTGATTGCGTGTGCGAGGTGGTGATCGACGAAACGAAAGCGTGCCTTGTTCGCACCAAACAGGCGGCGGTATGGCGAGGCCCCGGATTCCTGATGCCACATGCTGAGGAAGTGGCGCGAGGAATTCAGAAAGTTTAGGTACGAAAGAGGCCATTGGCCGGTCGCGTAGAGTTTTAAGTCATGACGGTAAACCGGGCCGGCGGTTTGCCAACCAAAACAAACTTCATCGATTTGCGCGGGAGTGACTTTCGCGAAGTCGAGACAAGCTTGAATGGCGAGTCTGGGGAAACCGGCATCGTGCTTGATGCGCGAGATGCGTTCTTCCGCCACCGCGAAAAGGAGTTCGCCGTCGCGCACGATGCATGCCGAGGAATCGTGCATCTGCGAGTAGTTGATTCCAATGGTCAGCATGAATTTCGCAGCATATTCAAATTAAACATAAAATTGGCCGGCACGCGAACTTGCCCAGCACTGATGCATGATGTCCAGCTCATCGGGATCGCAATGATTTGAGCCAGGAACGCGATAAGAGTGAGGCCCCTTGCATTGTCTCGCGAAAGCCCCGACCGGCAATGTGGCGAAATTGATTGGCGGCGCAAGAGGTGAGGCCGTGAGCGGCGAAAAAATCGAGGGCTACGAGGCGGGCGCGCGACTCTGGCCAAGAACGAGCCGGCGCCGGTTTTTTCTGGCCGAACCGCGCCAAGCGCGTCAGAAGTTGGTCCACGCGGCGATCATAGGTATGTTCCGCCAGGACCAGAGCTCGCGCGGTTTCGCCGATTCGCGTGCGCGCCGGTTCGTCTTGCAAATACTTGCGAACGAGAGCACTTATTTCGGCGGGATGGTCGTAACCCACGAAGTGAATGCCTTCTTGAAAGCCCAGTTGGGTTAGCTCAGTGGGCATGGAAGTAAGAAGGAGAGCGCCGGAGGCCAGGACCTCGAAGACGCGGAGATTTGCATCCTGGGGAAAATCGTCGCGGCCGATATTCACAACAATTTGCGAACGGCAATAGACGTTGGCAACCTCTGCGACGGAGTACAGGCGCGACCAATCGTTGGTGTGAAACCCCTGCGCGAGTTTCGGCAGCCATTCGGCGCGAGTTTTGTAAAATTCGCCGGAAGTTTGGCCGATCCAGCCAATCTCGAATTCGCGCGATGGGTCGACGTCCAGGAAAAAATCCATGCGAACAGCGTGCGGCAACAAAAAAGCTCCAGGATGTCCGGCGCGTTTGAAGCGTTCTTCGTAGCCGGGATGGAAAACGGCGGCGTGATCAAATACTGCTGACCAGTGGATGCGACGTTCAGTAAAGGCGTAGGTATCAGGATGAAAACATACCGTCGGAATTTCGGAGTGTTCGAGCCCGATTGGGAAGAGCGGGTGTGCCGATTCGAAATGAAAGATTGCGGAAGGAGGGGTCGGACACCTGCGTAAGACATCTTCGAGCGGCGCGTCGAAAGGAATCGAATCATCCACGCAGAAAAACTTAATGCCACGGCGGCGGAAGGCATCCGCATATCCCGGTATCAGCTTCCAATGATGTTGTTCGCGGCAGAGGCACAGGATAGTCATGCTGGAATGATGAGTTGAACTTGTTTCCGCCTTGGTTTAGAGACTAGCGGGCAACGCCCGAAGTGTGCTCCGTTTGTTGAGCGGCGATAATTTCCTGGAAAATTGTGTGCAGACTACGCGTGATTTTCCAGTGCGGATAATGTGACTGGAACTTGCGCAGGTCTGAGATGTAGCAGATGTGGTCGCCTTTCCGCGCTTCATCGACATACTTCCAATCCAGCCTTTTGCCAGTCATCTCGGCAATTTTCGCGATGGCCTCGAGCATCGAGATGCTATTGCCGCGCCCGCCGCCAAGGTTATAGACCTCTCCTGGTCTTGGGTTCGCGGCAAATTCCTCGATGGCACGAACGACGTCGTGGCTGTGAATATTGTCGCGGACTTGTTTGGCCTTGTAGCCGAATACTGAATAGGTGCCGCCACTAAGCGCGACTTTTACGAGATAGGACAGAAAACCGTGCAACTCAACGCCGGAATGCGATGGTCCGGTGAGGCAGCCGCCGCGGAAAATGCAGGTATTCATGCCGAAATACCGGCCGTATTCCTGCGCGACCAGATCGGCAGCAGCTTTCGAAGCTCCAAATAATGAATGGAGAGTTTGATCGATGCGGCAGGACTCGCTCACTCCGGCACCGTCCTCCGGTCGAGAATAGTCGTAGCGGGTTTCCAGCTCCTTCAACGGAATTTCGTTGGGCGCGTCACCGTAGACTTTGTTGGTGCTCATGAGAATGAAAACAGCGTCGCGGCAATGTTGCCGTGTGGCTTCGAGGAGATTGATCGTTCCGAGGGCATTGACCTCAAAATCAAGGATGGGAATATCGCGAGCTTTGTCATGGGAAGGCTGCGCAGCGCAGTGAACAATCAAATCGAAGTGATTAGATTTGAACAGTTCGTCCAGCGCGTTGCGGTTGCGAATATCGAGGTTGGCATGCTGAAAATTCTTGGTGGAACGCTTGAGGCGGTTCAGATTCCAGGTGGTGTCGCCCTGGGCGCCAAAAAAGACCTGGCGCATGTTGTTGTCCACGCCGATGACGCGATGGCCTTGCCGGTCAAAATGCTCCACCGCTTCAGAACCGATTAGTCCGCTGCTGCCGGTGACGAGGATTGTTCTCATATTTTGGGTCGGCGGGTGCAAATAGTGTACTCAACTTTTCCACGCGCCGCACGCCACGGATTGAAAATGCCTGCCAGCTACCAAATCTTGCAGGCGTTTTCTCGAACCATGGCGTCGCCTTTTTTGCAGCCAAATGCCTTGGCGAAGAGTTCCATATTGGAGAGCGGCCCGTTCACTCTGAACCTTGAGATGGGGTGCGGGTTGCTATTGGCCATTAAGCGTGCGTATTCCGGACGCAGGTTGGCGCCCCATACTTGCGCCCAACCGAGAAAAAATCGCTGCTCGGGAGTGAAACCGTCAAGACTTGGCGGCCGCTTGGTCTCGATCGACTTTTCGTAGGCGGCGTAGGAAATTGCCAACCCGCCAAGGTCCGCGATACTTTCGCCCAAAACCAGCTTACCGTTTTCGTGAAGGCCCGGCTCGACTTCGTAGCCGTCAAACTGCTGTTGAACGCAGGTGGCGCGCTGATCGAAATTTTTGCGGTCGTCCTTGGTCCACCAATCGCGGAGATTGCCTTTACCGTCAAATTGCGAACCTTCGTCGTCAAAACCATGAGTGATTTCGTGGCCGATTCCGGCGCCCATGCCGCCATAGTTGATCGCGTCATCCGCCTTGGGATCAAAAAACGGCGGCTGCAAAATTCCGGCAGGGAAAACGATTTCATTCATCGTCGAGTTGTAATAGGCGTTGACGGTTGGAGGCGTCATTCCCCATTCGGTGCGGTCTACCGGTTTGCCGATCTTATGCAGATCACGGGCGTGTTCGAAGCTGATGGAGCGCCGCACGTTCGCGAGGTATCCGGAGCGTTCCACGGAAAGCGCGGAGTAATCGCGCCACGTATCGGGATACCCGATCTTGATCTGGAAGGCTTGCAGTTTTTCCAGAGCCTCTTTTTTGGTTTCCGGTCCCATCCAGGTGAGCACGGGAATGTCGCTCTTCAAGGCGGCAATTAAATTCAAAACCATTTCACGCGCGTGCGCTTTGGCTTCAGGCGGGAAATACTTCTCAACATAGACCTGCCCTAGCGCTTCGCCAAGATTGCGGTTGACGCTCTGTACGCAGCGCTTCCAGCGTGGCTGAATCTCCTTCGAACCGGACAGCTTCGCTCCGTAAAAGTTGAAATTCTCCCGCACGAATGCATCGGAAAGTTCGTTGGCGCTGGCGTGAATTACGTGCCAGCGCAGGTACGATTTCCATTGATCGATAGGAGCTTCCGTCAACAGACGGTTGGCTTCCCTGAAAAAATCCGGCTGCGCAACGTTGATAGCAGAAAGTTGCGGAGCGTTGCGTTCACGAAAATAGGCTTCCCAAGGAAACGCGGGCGCGAGGCCTTCCAACTGTGGAAGGGTCTTTTTGTTCCAGACGGCATGAGGGTCGCGCATCTGCACGCGCGCCATCGAAGCATTGGCCAAAGTTGTTTCAAAATTCATCGCGGTTTGCGCTTCAGCGTCAGCTTTTTCCTGCGAATCACCAGCAAGCGCAAACATTTTTGCAAGGTGTGCGACGTAGTCCGCGCGCAGCTGTTTGGACTTGTCATCGGAGCGGGTGTAATAATCGCGCTCAGGAAGCCCTAACCCGCCCTGCTCGACTTCGGCGATTACCTGGGTGCTATCGTCCAAGTCCTGAGTGGAATCAAAATTGAAAAGATAGCCGCTTCCAGTTTGTTGCAGACGCGAAATCAGCGGTTGAAGCTCGCTGGGTTCTTTTAGCTTATCAATGGCACTCAGATCCGCAGCGATGGGCTTTATTGCGGACGCGTCGATTGCCGTCGTGTCCATGCAACTTGCGTAAAAATCGGCGATCTTTTGTTGATTCGAACCGGAGGGCGGATTCGCTTTCATCGAATCTTCCAGGATTCCGCGCATCGAAGACTGATTTCTGTCGGCCAGGATAGTGAAGGAACCCCAGGAAGGAAACTCCGGTGGAATCGGATTCTTTTTCATCCAACCGCCCATGGCAAATTCGTAAAAATCGTCACACGGTTTGCAGGACCTATCCAGATTCGCGGTGCTGAATCCCCATCCACTTGTAGAATCAGCGTTACCACCGCTAGCCTTAATTACTCCGATGCAAGCGACGCACAAAATCAGGACGGCAAAAATCCGGCGAAACGGAAATGCATGGAACATCGTTCTCCCCATCGAATGGCAGGATTCTGGCTGGATTCAACCCTACCGAGTTTAGCAAAATCGAAGAATTGGACACAAAAAGTTGCTCGGCTAGAGTCAGTGAGCAGAGGTTCCGTAGAATGTACCGGTGCCACTGCGTAAATCTCGGCCGTAGGACAGCAAAACGCTCACACTACCGAGCACTCGGACTCTGGCTTGAATCCCGGTGTCGAAAAGCCATTTCTGTGAACCAAATAATCCGCTTGGATCGGCAATCGCTCCGGTATCAAAGAATGGACCAAGCTGCAGACGAACGAATGCCCGGTCGTAAACGGTCTTATACAATTCGGAAGTCAAGAGTAGATACCGCCGGCCCAGCGGCGCGCGGCCCTTGCGGCCATCGAGAGTGCCCGGATGTCCGCGAAGCCAAAGGTCGTTGTCGCGTTCCACTCCCAATTGATAAAGTTCGTCAAGCGGTACATCGCCGAAAGTGTCACCGCCGCGCAGCCTGGAGAGAAATTCGTAATCGTCGCCGCGCGCTTTCGGCAACCAACGGGATTTCAATTCGCCATTGACCGACGCGAAGGCGCCGAGGCCAGAACCGTAATTTCGTCCGGCGCTGACTTCTGCCCGACCATCCAGCGTGAGGCGGCGTTCCGGCACTCGAAGCAAGGTGCGATGTGCGCCAAGCCGGGTATCGAGCGTTCTGCTATCCGTGAAAAAGGGAGCGCCGACGCCGCGTAGACTCGCGGGAACGTTACGAAATTCCCGAGAAATCGCCTCGAGCCCTGCTTTTAAGTCCCATCGCGCGGTTTCGATCAGATGCAGCTCCGCGCCACCGGCGAATCGTTTCAGGTTCAGGTTCGTAATCGGCATCGCGCTGCCAGAAAAAGTCTGTGACAAATTCCAGTTTTCATTACGAGCGTCGACGAAAACCCGCAGGCGCTTGCCAGGCTGCTGGAATAGCGGAAACTGCACACTCGCGGCCACGCGGCGTTTCTGTGAATCCCAGCGCGCCAGCGAATCCAAATTGATCGCGTCGCCACGGAGGTTGTAATACGAAGGGTAAATCGTTTCATAGGGAAGCCCTCTCAACAAAGAGATGGCGCCATCCAGAAGAGATAAGCCCCAACCGTTTCGTTCGGTCAAGCGGAGCGTAGCTTTATAGTCGTCGCTGTTCGAACTGGAAGTCACGGGTGAAAGTTCCACTCGCCGGTTCGGAAATGTCCCCAGATTTTCGAGAAGAGCGCTAGTCTGCAAGAACGAATCAGCGCTAAGAACGGCGGGAGGGGAAAAAAGCACAGCCCGATCGAGCAATGCCTTCCTTGTTTTGGGTGCAGGAACTGCGTCGACCGCAGCCAGCCGCGGCTTGTTGATCCGATTCCAGTACTTAAGCGCTGCTTCGAGGTTTCCTTCGAGCAGATAAATCGTTCCGAGAAACTCCGCTAGGTAGGAGTCAGCAGGGTCAAGACGCATTGATCTGCGCAGGTCGCGTTTCGCCGCGGAGAAATTATTCAGCTTGTATTCCGCCCCTGCACGCTCAGTCAGGAATCGCGTGTCACGCGGTACTTTTCGCACGCCGTTTGAAAAAGCATCGCGTGCTTCCCGCCACCTATCAAGGTGGGAAAACGCCATACCTGCGTAGTAATCGAAATCAGCGGACTGCTCCGCTGGACCTTGCGCCTGGCGCAAGATCTCTTCCCATTTTTGTTGTTCGTAGAGCTTTCTTATGGACTGGAGCCGTTGCTCTTCATCCGCCGCTCGCACGGCAAGCGGGGAACCGAGCAGCATTATGATTTGTAGAACAGGATGGTAGGCTTTCACTTCGAATGGCTCGGCACAGCCAGAAGCGTCCAGTTGTCCGTGCCATGCCACACCTTTTCGAACTCCAATCGCTCGGTATGCAAGAGTTTACCGCGTTCCGGATCGTTCACGAGTACCGCCGTATCCTGCGGACTGACGCCCACGATTACGGCGTAGTGTGCTGGAGCGCCCTTGGCTTTTAAACCCACAATCAGCGGACGGCCCTTGGCAATATGGGAACGCAGGTCGCGCCATTCACCACGAAATGAAAAAACCTCGAACCCGGATTCACGCAAGTAGCGTTCCATGTCCGAGGCGTAGATACCGCGCGGCTTTGCGGAATACAATTCGCGCTGAATCCTGGCAGGATCGGTGCGTTCATCCGCGACGGAAGCATCTTTTGTCTGCCAATAGCGCAACACCATGGCAAGCGACGCAGAACCGCACCCGTCTTTCTCCTGCCGGATATACGGAACGTCCAGCCACAGGCCGGGAGCGCCATTCGCAGCCACGACACAGCAGGCCAGGAATAGCGCTCCGAATAGAACGAATTGTCTTCGGGCCAGCAAAGGCTCTCCCGCCGCCAAGGCGCGATTCAGCGGACGGCGATGATAATTAAAATCAGCGCGACTGCAACCAGCAAGATGATGATCAAGTCGCGATCGCTCATTCTTCCAGCAGCGAAATCCTTTTGTACCTCGCGCGAACGTTCCGCCATGCGCGCGAGATCATCGTCGTTCACCTGGCTTATCGCCTGGTCCACCTTTTGGTAGTCCATCCCAGCGGACTTTAACGCTTCTCTGCCGGCTTGGCTGGCAAACATGTCGCGAACCGCAGCTTCGTTCGCTTGCCGGGTGGCTGCTGACTTCTGCACATCGTTGTGAAGCTGGCCAGGGGAGACCGCATGGTCCTTTTCCTGTGCGTTCGCGGGAATCACACTCACGAACGTCAGGCTTGCAGCAAGCACAACCGAGCACACGCGCATTGCATAGCGAAGCTTCATTGAGCCTCCATTTTTTGCTGGGCTTGCTATTATGCGGCTGGATGGAATCAGGGCTTTATAGGGTATTTCTTGTATTTCGCGAGATCGACATGTTGCCAGTCGCCGCGCTCAATACCCTCGCGGATTTGTGTGGGAGTCTTTCCCGCTCGCGTTTGTTCGTTGGAGTACAGCGCTTCTCCCATGCAAATGTTGCACATTGAACCGTGAGTGCTGGTGAAGCAATCAAGCAAGCTGCCGTGACCGTGGGCACGGTCGCAGTGGCAGTAGCAAGGCTGCTGATATAACACTTTCCTTACTTTTGCGGCCAGCGCATAGGCGTTTTTTATGACGGGATTGTCAAACTGCGTTGGATCCATGGTTTCGGGCAATGCTTCGGTGGGGGGTTGCGGGTGATACGCCGGCACCGGTTCTTCGGACTGCGCGGCGGCCTGCTTTGCGTTCAATCGCGCACCAGAGGGCAGCATGACTACCAGCAATGCCGCGGCGAAAAGAAACCAGCCCATTATCCAAACACGTTTCGATTGCATTTCAACTCCCGCGGAAAAACCGCGCACGTATTGTAATACACACCGCAACAGGAGACGCGGCGCAA
>Ga0137403_10003790_pt1 | contig 18045 bp, 17 predicted proteins | sample CZOMad2_1_16fung_FD_122057 | JGI IMG/M metagenome (GOLD analysis project Ga0137403, IMG submission 122057) | Vadose zone soil fungal communities from Angelo Coast Range Reserve, California, USA - CZOMad2_1_16fungal (Hybrid Assembly) | ecosystem: Environmental > Terrestrial > Soil > Vadose zone...
TCGTCTCGACGCCCCCGACCCCGTTGGCCGGTTTTGACCCGTCGACGTATGGCCGGTTTTGAGGTGTCGACCGAGGCGAATCGAGGTTCTGCGTGTGGACGTTGCCGCGGACGTACTCGCCCGCGCTGTGATCCACGGACTCGTGCGGGTAGCCCTTCTCGGTGAGCTTCTTGTAGGCCGGGTGGTCGTCGGTGGCGACGAGCGACACCTTGTCCGAGATGGTCTCGCGGACGAAGCGGCTGATCGTCCGCGCGTCCGCGCTGCCGATCACCTTGGCGACGACGCTGCCCTTGCGGGCGATGGCTCCGATGACCGGCGTCTTGGTCCCAGCGCGCGGATGCTTCTTGGCCCAGCCACCACTACTCGGCCGGTGGCGATGGCGGTGGGGCTTCCCACCTACGTAGGTCTCGTCGATCTCGACCACGCCCATCAAGTCCCGGAACTCGTCGTTGTCCATCGCGGCCCGGATGCGCTGGCACATGTACCAGACGGTCTCGTAGCTCGCCTGGTCGTGGAACACCATGCGCTTGATCTGGAGCGCCGACATGCCCTTCTTCGAGTGCAGCATCATGAAGGCCACGGTGAACCACGTGCGGAGCGGGTACTTCGTGTTCTCGAAGATCGTCCCCGTGATGACGGAGAAGCGGTAGCCCTTCTTGGCGCACCCGTGGCACTGCCAGTGCCAGGCCCGGTGCTTCAAGGCGTAGACCTTCTTGTTGCCGCACCGGGGGCATTCGACGCCCTCCGGCCACCGCTGCCCTTTCAGGAACTCCTTGCAGGCGTCCTCGGTCGGGAAGAGGGCCGTCAACTGGCTGAGCTTCAACATGGCTGAGAGCTTAGCCCAGCCGGGGGCTTCTGTCAAGTACCGGATAATCGCCCCATACCCGGCGTTCCCGGGCGCTGCAGGCCAGCCCGGCGCTTGGAGAGCGTGAACACGAGCGTGTCGGCACGCTGGCGGGGAGAGTCGCGGACGACGCCACGCCGAGCGCGCTCAGCGCGCCCCGCGCTGAGCGTCCCCACCGCGTCGAGCGCGACCGCCTCGACCCGGATCAGGGCCGCCGCGGGCCGCCGAACTCGGGCTCCTCCCAGAACTGGATCAGCGCGCCGTGCGCATGGCGCGGATGGATGAAGGCGGTCCGGTGACCGCCCGGGATCTCGGCCTTGCCGACCAGCTCGATGCCGTCGGCCTCGAGGCGGCGCACGAGTGGGTCCAGCCGGTCGACGTCGATCGCCAGGTGGTGAAACCCCTCGCCTCGCCGCGCGAGGAAGCGCTCGACGAAGCTCGCCGGGCGTGCGCTCTCGATCAGCTCCATCTTGTAGCCCGCGAGCCGGAAGCTCTGGAAGTTGTACGCCCCGTCCCAGCCGAGCTGCTTCGGCCTCGCCGCCTCGACCGGGAAGATGCGCCGGAACCAGGCGAGCGTCGCGTCGATCGAGCGCACGGCGAGCGCCAGGTGATCGACGCGGAAGCGCACTCCGTCGCGGGTCGCGACCGGGTCGGTCGGGTGATCCTCGGGCGGCGTACCGTGAAACCCCGGGACCTGCCAGAACTGGACCAGGATGCCCGGCGCGGTGCGCGGCGAGATGAAGGCGGTCTCGTCGCCGTTCCCGTAGTCGCCGCGGTCGACGATGCGCAGCCCGTCGCGCTCGAGGGCCGCGGTGTAGGCGCCGAGCCGGCCCTCCTCGACGTCGATCGAGAGATGGTGCGGGCCCTCGCCGCGGCGGGCGAGGAAGCGCTCGACGAAGCTCCCCGGGCGCGCGCTCTCGATGAGCTCGAGCTTCCAGTCGCCGACGAAGAAGTCGGTCCAGACGAACTGGTCATCGTAGCCGGGGCGCGGCTCGACTCGCATGCGGATGGGGAGCACGCGGCGGAAGAAGGCGAGCGCGGGGGCGATGGCGCGGACCGCGATCGACACGTGGTCGACGCGGAGCGCGGGAAAGGACGCCGGCATGGCTACCCGGACGGCCTCCCGGCACTAGGCGCGCGGGCGCGGAAGTTTCGCAGCTCGGCGGTGAGGCCGCCCGCGCCGTCCTCGACCACGACGTAGCCGCCGTCGCGCAGTGCGCCCGCGTTGAGCACCAGCGTCTCGCCCACGCGGTCGGCGCCTCGTCCTTCGTGGATGTGCCCGACGACGGCGAGCTCGGGCCGCCGCGCTTCGATGAAGGCGCGCACCGCCGGGCTGCCCACCGGCCGGCCGTTCACGAGGCGATCGAGGCGCGTGTCGAAGGGCGGGGTGTGGCAGATCATGAGGCGCCGGGGAGCGTCCGCCACCGCCGCGTGGCCCCGCTCGAGGACGGCCCGCAGCTCGTCCTCGTCGAACTCGGTCGGCGTGTCCATGGGCGTGATGTTCGAGCCGCCGCAGCCGAAGACGCCGAGGTCGCCGAGCCGTCGCCCCTCGCCGTGGAGCGAGATGCCCTCGGCGCGCAGCGCGTCGATCACCCACGGCATGTCGAGGTTTCCAGTAACTGCTAGCACGCTTGGGCAAAACTGCCTGACCGCATCGACGACCCGGAAGGCGTCGGGCGGGTCGCCAAAGTGCGTGAGGTCGCCCGTCAGGATCGCGCCGTCGGCTTTGCGGAGCACGGCGCCGAGTCGCTCGATGGCCCGAAAGGCCATGTGGATGTCACCGAAGCAGACGAGGCGCACCGCCGCGCTTCTAGCCGCCGCCCCACGTCGTTGCAACGTGGGAGGCCGCCTTCCGTAGACACGATGCATACCGCGTTGCGGACGGGTGCTTCGTGACGCGCAAGGAGTGGCACGACGGCACGACGCCATCCAGCCGCCGCATCGGATGCGCTCTCGTCACGTTGGCGGCGTCGTCGTGCTGGCGCGTGACTGCAGTCAACGCATCAGGGCGATCAGGCGGTCGAGCCACCAGTACCCCGCCAGCGATCCCATGGCGTACACCGGCACGCGTTCGAGCCACCCGGGGAGGTTCTCGACCAGCGTGCCGACGCTCCGTCGGAGCGCGAGCACGCCGAGCACGAAGCCGACCTGCCCGGCCTCGATCCCCACGTTGAAGGAGAGGAGCGCGAGCGGGATCTCGCCCGCCGGCAGCCCCGCCTCGCGGAGCGCGGCCGCGAAGCCGAGCCCGTGCAGAAGCCCGAACGCGGCGGCCATCAGCCAGGGGCGCCGGCGGATGAGCGTCACAGCGGCGCGCGGTCTCGCGAGCTCGACGGCCAGCGCGAGGACGCTCGCCGCGATCGCGACCTCGATTGGCCCCGAGGGGACGTCGACGAAACCCAGCACGGCGAGGGACAGCGTGATGCTGTGACCGAGCGTGAACGCGCTGACCGTGGCGAGCAGCCGCCGCGTCGTTCCGGCGAGGAGCACGAGTCCGAAGACGAACAGCAGGTGATCCGGCCCGGTCAGGATGTGCGCAACACCGAGGCGCGCGTAGTCGCGCATGACGTCGAGCGCACGCGGACGGGCTGGAACGGTGAGCAGGAGCTTCCCGGGCGACGCGACCCCCTGGACGAGGCGACCGTCCGCGAGGGTCACGCGCACGATGGCGCCGAGGGCGACACTGCCAGGCCCGCTGACCCCGATCCGCTCGCCGACGAGCCCGCCCCTCCCACAGTCGATGGTCCAGCGCGTCCAGACCCCGCCGCCCTCCTGCGTCACCGTGGGCGTGCTCACCGTGCGACAGCGCGTCGGAAGGACCGGCTCGAGCTCCGCACCTCGCGGGCGGACGAGCGGGGTTTTCCAGCCTACGTCCACCTGGCCACCCGCCGTCTCGCGCAGCTCGAGGACGCAGGGCGCAAGTGGATGGGCGAGGACGGGAGGCGCCAGCCCGAAAACCAGGGACGCGAGGAGCGCGAACCGCATGCGCCATCTTACCGCAGTTCAGCCGCCGCTCGACAAGTCGAAAGCGTCTGCGGTAAGCGCCATGCCATGCGGCAGGCCTTCGTCCTCATCGCCCTCCTCGTCGGCTCGAGCGTGGTCGGCGCGACCCCGCCGTGGCAGCGGACGGAATCCCGCGTGCCGTGCACGAGCTTCGACCCGCTCCGGGCTCCCTACTTCGGGGACCTCCACATCCACACCCACTTCTCCGCCGACGCGTACATCTTCGGCACGCGGGTCGGCCCGCCCGACGCGTACGCCTTCGCGCGCGGCGCCCCGATCGCGCTCGCCGACGACAACGAGGCCCAGACGCGGAGCACCCGCCTCGACCGCCCGCTCGACTTCGCCGCGGTCACCGATCACTCGGAGTTCTTCGGCGAGGTGCTCCTGTGCGACACGCCCGGCTCGTTCGTCTACGACGACCCGATGTGCCAGCTGCTCCGGCGATCGGACTCGCCCGACCAGCAGAACGCGCCGATCGTCCTCTGGCAGGCCCCGGATGGAGAACCCGCCCCGATGCACCATCCGTTCTGTAACGAGCCCGGGGTCGACTGCGGCGCGGCCTCGGTCTCCGTGTGGCAGCAGATGCAGGCCGCGGCGGAGGGGGCCTACGACCGGACCGCGGCGTGCGCGTTCACGACCTTCCTCGGCTACGAGTACACCGCGAGCCCGTTCGGTGCGCACCTGCACCGGAACATCATCTTCCGCAACCACCGGGTCCCGCCGACGGTATCGAGCTACATCGAGACCGGCGCTGGCGGCATCCCCCAGGGTTTCTGGTCGGCGATCGAGGATACGTGTCTCAACGCCGGCATCGGCTGCGACGCGGTCATCATCCCGCACAACTCGAACCTGAGCGGCGGCCAGCAGTGGGCCGACCCGGCCGACGCGACCGAAGCGCTCAGACGGCAGACGCTCGAGCCGCTCGTCGAGATCCACCAGATCAAGGGCAACTCGGAGTGCCGCTTCGACCGGCGGGCCGGCGCCGGGGCGGGGACCGCGGACGAGCTCTGCACGTTCGAGCAGCTGGACAAGGCGCAGGAGGGCCCTCAGGGGAACCCGGTGTCGATCGACCAGTACCCGCTCCGCAACATGGTCCGGAACACGCTGAAGGACGGCCTCGCGCTCGAGGACCGCCTGGGCACGAACCCGTTCCGTCTCGGCTTCGTCGGCTCGACCGACAACCACGACGGCGCCGCCGGCAGCGTCGACGAGAGCGGCTGGGCCGGCGGACAGGGGAACAACGACTCCTCGCCGGCGCGACAGATCGGCAGCAACGTGCGCAATAACCCCGGTGGCCTCGCCGTCGCGTGGGCGGAGGAGAACTCGCGCGACGCGCTCTTCTCGGCGCTCAAGCGCCGCGAGACCTACGCGACGAGCGGGACGCGGCCCGTCGTCCGCTTCTTCGCCGGTGATCTCGCCCGCGTCGAGTGCGGGTCGCCGACCCTCGTCCACGATGCGTACGTGAGCGGTGTGCCGATGGGCGGCGAGATCGGCGCGGTGCGTGGCGGCCGGAGCCCGAGCTTCGTGGTGTGGGCGGCGAAGGACCCAGGAACCATGGATGCGCCCGGCACGGATCTGCAGCGCATCCAGATCGTCAAGGGCTGGGTCGACGCGAGCGGCGCGACCCATGAGCAGGTCTTCGACGTCGTCGGTGACCCGCACAATGGCGCCGACGTCGATCCCGCGATGTGCGCGCCGCGTGGCCAGGGCGCCCGGGAGCTATGCGCCATCTGGAGAGACCCGACGTTCAGTCGCGAGGAGCGCGCGTTTTACTACGCCCGCGTGCTGGAGAATCCAACCTGCCGCTGGAGCACGCGCGTGTGCAAGGCGGCAGGGGTCGATCCCTTCGCGTCGGACTGCGCCACGCAGGCGGCGAGCGCGGGGTCGGACTTCGCCGACTGCTGTAGCGGGCCGGGCAACGACGCGTTCCTCGATCCGATCGTCCAGGAGCGCGCCTGGACGTCGCCGATCTGGTATCAGCCGGACGGCATCTCCCGGGTGCGCGCGAGGGTCCGCTACGGGGCGCGGCCGGCAACGGACCGTCTTGCGCTGCAGATGCGCCTCGGACGCCAGGCCGCGGACCTCGATCCGACGCGCAACGACATCGTGCTGCGCGTGAGCGACGACGACGACATCCTGGCGGTCACGATCCCGGCGGGGACATTCGTCGCTGCCGGCGTGAGGCGGTTCGTCCTCCCGGCGCCGCTCGGTCCCGTCGCGAAGGCGAAGCTCACGCTGGCAGGACGTCAGGTGCAGCTGAGGCTGACGACGGTACGGACGGACCTCTCGCGCGCCGACCGAAACGATCACATGGTCACCGTCGCGCTCGCCGCGGGAGTGTACCGCGCGTCGCACACGCGGCTCTGGCTAGCCAGCGGGACCACGCTCGCGGCCAGGGGACGCTGATGGCGCGGTTGCTCCGGGCGCCGCTGGTCCACTTCCTGGTGCTCGGGGGGGCGCTGCTCGCGCTCCGCGGCTGGTTCGATCCGCCGCGGGCCCCGAGACCGCGGGTCGTGATCTCTGCCGCCGACGTCGCGCGGCTCGCGGAAGCGTGGACCGAGGAGCACGGGTCCCCCCCGGACGCCGCGGCGACGGAAGGTCTCGTGAACGCGGCGATCGACGAGGAGCTGCTCTATCGCGAAGCCCTCGCTCGCGGCTTCGATCGCCAGGACAGCGCCGTCCGCGAGCGGCTCGTGCGTCTCGGCGGCTTCGTCGGCGAGGAGAGCGCCCGGGATCGCGAATCGCTCGAGCGCGAGGCACGGCGGCTCGGTCTCGAGCGAAGCGATCTCGTGATCCGGCGACATCTGGTCGAGATGATGGAGCTCGCTGCCGGCTGGGTCGGCGAGGCCGATCTGCCGTCGGAGACGGAGCTCCGGGAGTACCTCGCCCGGCATGCCGAGGACTTCGCCCAGCCGGCGCGGCTTCGGCTGACGCACGTGTACCTCAGCGCGGACGCGCGCGGCGATGCGACCGCGGACGCGCTCGCGCTGCTGGAGGAGCTACGCGGCTCGGGGGCCGAAGCGGGCGCAGGCCGCGGCGACGCGTTCATCCGCGGCGCCGAGTTCGACGGCTCACGCGACGAGCTCGCACGCGCGTTCGGGACGAGCTTCGCAGAGGCGGTCGATCGTGCGCCGTCACGAGCCTGGTTCGGGCCCGTGCGCTCCGGCTATGGGATGCACCTGGTGTGGGTGCATCGACGAGAGCCAGGCCGCACGCCGTCTCTCGCGGAGGTAAGGGGGAGGGTGCTGCAGCGGTGGTTGCGGGAGCGGGCCGACGAGCGTCGAGGGGCGGCGGTGCGTGCGCTGAGGGCGACACACGACATTGAAGTAGAAGACGGATCCGGCAGGCGGGAGCGGTGAAGGTCGCTGCGGCCCGGGAGTCATCGATGAGGCGTAGGAGCCGCGCCCGCACCTCCTCGAGGGCGGCGATGTTCGTCAGGCCCGCGTCTCTCGGAGGGCATGAGACAAGGCCGGCGCCGGGCTGCTACAACTCCGCGCACGACCATGGTAGGGTACGCCGCCCGTGGGCGAGGTCATCGCATTCGCGGAGATCGTACGCATGCGACGGCAGCGCGTCGCGCGTGCCGTGCATGCCCGCTGCCGGATGCTGATCGCGGCCTCGGTCGTGGCGGCGCGGGCGGAGCTGGTGGGCGCGCCGGCGCCCGAGCAGCCGGTGCGGATTGCCCGCCTGCGCAAGCTCGAGCAGCTTCACGAGTACGCGAGCGCCCTGGGGTGACGGCCGCCCGGGCGGGGAGGGGCTGGTGACGGTCGAGGTCTGGACGGTGGCGGCGGCGCTGGTGGTGAGCGGGGCGCTCCTGGTGCTCGCCCGGGAGGTTCGCCGCGCCCGCGCCCCCCGCGACGACGCCGGGGCGCTGCTCCTCCTGCAGCAGCAGCTCGACGCGCTCCGCGCCCAGCTGGGCGAGGCCCTCGCCGGTCAGGGGCAGCTCGTCGGTCAGCAGCTGGCTCTGCTCACGGGGCAGATGAACGACCGCCTGCGCGAGGGCCTCGAGCTGGTGCAGCGCAGCCAGTCCGCCGTCGGCGAGCGGCTCGACAACACCTCGCGCGTGGTGGGCGAGGTGCAGAAGGGCCTCGGCGAGCTGCGCGAGGCGACCGCCAAGGTCTACGAGGTGGGGCGCGACGTCGCCTCGCTGCACGACATCCTGCGCGCTCCGAAGCTCCGCGGCGGCCTCGGCGAGTTCCTCCTGGGCGATCTCCTGGCGCAGGTGCTGCCCCCCGCCCACTTCACGCTCCAGCACGCCTTCCGGAGCGGCGAGCGCGTCGATGCGGTCGTCCGTCTGGGCGACGGGCTCGTCCCCATCGACGCCAAGTTCCCGCTCGAGGACTTCCGGCGCCTGCTCGAGGCCGCGGACGACGACGAGCGCGCGCGCGCCCGCAAGGCCTTCGTCGCGCAGGTGCGCAGGCACATCGACGACATCGCGACCAAATACGTGCTCCCGGACGAGGGCACCTACGACTTCGCGCTCATGTACATCCCCGCCGAGAACGTCTACTACGAGACCATCATCCGCGACGAGGAGCCCGGCCTGGCAGCCTACGCCATCGGCCGCAAGGTCATCCCGGTGTCGCCCAACTGCTTCTATGCCTACCTGCAGGCGATCGCGCTCGGGCTGCGCGGGCTCCGGATCGAGGCGCGCGCCGAGGAGGTGATGGGGCTGCTGGCGCGCCTCGGCGGCGACCTGGATCGCCTGAAGGAGGACTTCCGGCTGGGGGGCAAGCACCTGACCAACGCGGCGCAGGCGTACGGGGCGGCCGAGCGCCGCCTCGAGCGGCTGGGCGGCAAGCTCGTGGCCATCGGCGGCGAGGAGCCGGTCGAGGACGCGCCGCGGCAGGCGCTCCTGCTGCGCTCGTCGTCGTAGAGTGGAGGTGTACAGCATGATCACCGTCCCGGCCGTCCGGCTCCACCAGTTCGGCGTCTTCCTCTACCAGGCCATCCTGGGCGCGCGTGACGTCGACCGGCTGGTGCGCTTCGAGGTGCTCTCCTACGACAGCGGCGCGCACCCGCCGGCGGGCGCGAAGCGCAAGTCGAAGAAGGCCTCACGCGTCAACTGGGAGCTGCTCGAGAAGCGCATCGCGGCGAGCGCCGAAGCCTACCAGCGCCCGATCATCAAGAAGAAGATCGCCGAGCTGGTCGACTACTACACGCAGTGCTCCGAGACCGGGAACCTGCCCGCCATCCCGGGCGCCGTCCTGCTGGTCGCGGACCGGCGCCTCGAGTTCACGCCCACCAGCTCGCACCGCGTGCTCGGCGTGCTCGAGATCCCCGCCGAGGAGGGCGTGCTGCGCGCCCTCGACGGCCAGCACCGCCTGCTGGCGCTCCACCAGCTGATCGCGGCCGGGCAGGCCGAGGACGTGCAGGTACCGGCGGTGATCTTCGACCGCCTGACGCCGGACCAGGTGGTGGAGCTGTTCGTCACCATCAACGCCAAGCACACCAAGCTGAACCCGTCGCACCTGATCAGCCTGGCCGGGCGGCGCCTCTACCCCGACAAGCAGCTCGCCGCGAGCCACGACATCATCCGCACGCTCAACGAGTACACGGACTCGCCGCTCCACGGCGAGATCAAGCTCTTCGGTGTCGGGCACGGGCGGGTAGCACAGGCGCCGCTCGCCGAGGAGCTGAAGGGCATCTTCACCGCGCTCGACGCCCTCGGCGGGCGGCAGTCGGACCGCTTCCGCGACGCGTCGCAGCGCTTCTTCCTGAACTACTTCAAGCAGATCGCGGCCGTCTTCCCGCGCGCCTGGGTGGGCCGCAAGTACAGCATCAAGACCGGCGTGGCGCTGCGCGCCTTCCTGCGCGTGGTGCCCGACGTGCTGAAGGCCATCCGCGACGGCGGCGGCGACCCGCTCGACGCGCACGCCATCCGGCAGGCGATCAAACCGTGGGGGCTCCTGGTCGGCGACGGCCGCTTCGAGACCGAGGGCGAGTGGCGCCAGAAGCAGGCCGGCGGCACGCGCGGCACGGTCGAGCTGCTGGCGCGCGAGCTGCGCGCCGCGCTGCGCGGGTGACCGCGGCGGCCACCGTTCGCGTCTTGACCGGTCCCCGGAGCGCGTGCCAGAAGCCGCCGCATGGCGAACTTCGTCAAGGTCGCCGCCGTCGGTGACGTCCCGCCCGGGACGGGGAAGTGCGTCGAGGCGGGTGGCAAGCAGATCGCGCTCTTCAACGTCGGCGGCGCGTTCCACGCGATCGACAATACCTGCCTCCACCGCGGCGGCCCGCTCGGGGAGGGCGAGCTCGAGGGCGCGATCGTCACCTGCCCGTGGCACGGCTGGCAATACGACGTGACCACCGGCTGCAACACCATGGACGAGAGCGAGTGCGTCGAGCGCTACCAGGTGAAGGTCGAGGGCGACGCGGTCCTGGTCGCACTCTAAGCGACCCGAGACCCTGTCTCGGGTCGGGACCGGACGCGAGCGTGTGACGTCGGTGGGTCATGCGCGGGCCGTGCCGCGGCTGGCAAAGCCAGCGCGGCAGACTTTCCGGAGCATCAGCGCGTCACCCGAGGCGACGCGCCTGGTCGTGACGCATGATGGCTGCGGAGGGCCTCGACGTTTGCCGCGCCGGCTTTGCCGGCCGCGGCACGGCCTCCGCATGATCCACTAGCGCGACACGCTCGCTGTCTTCTTCGACCCGAGACAAGGTCTCGGGTCGGCTACTTGCGGAAGCGGGGCGGGCGCTTCTCGAGGAAGGCGTTCCGCCCCTCGAGCGCCTCCTCGGTCTGGTAGTAGAGCTCGAGCGCGCTGAAGCCGAGCTCCGTGATGCCCGCGATGTGCTCGGTGTCGGCGTTGAAGGACTGCTTGGCGAGGCGGAGCGCCGTCGGGCTCTTCTCGAGCAGCTCGCGGCACCAGCGCTCGGTCTCGGCGCGCAGCTCGGCCGCCGGCACGACCCGGTTCACCAGGCCCATGGCGAGCGCCTCCCCGGCGCTGTACTGGCGGCACAGGTACCAGATCTCGCGCGCCTTCTTCTCGCCCACCACGCGGGCCAGGTAGGCGGTGCCGAAGCCCGGATCGACGCTCCCGACACGCGGCCCCGTCTGCCCGAAGACGGCGGTGTCGGCGGCGATGGTGAGATCGCAGAGGACGTGCAGCACGTGGCCGCCGCCGATCGCGTAGCCGTTCACCATCGCGATGACGGGCTTCGGGATGGCACGGATCACCCCGTGGAGCCCGTGCATGTCCATGCCGAGCCCCGTGCCGCCCGTGTAGCCGCCCCCGGTCCGCTCGCGCTGGTCGCCGCCGGCCGAGAACGCCTTGTCGCCGGCGCCGGTCAGCACGACGACCCCCACCTCCGGGTCGCCCCAGGCGGCGCGGAAGGCGGCGATCAGCTCGTCCACGGTCTTGGCGCGGAAGGCGTTGCGCACTTCGGGGCGGTTGATGGTGATCCAGGCGACGCCGTCGCGGGCGTCGTAGAGGATGTCCTCGTAGGGCATGGGGGTCTCCTGGCTGGCGGCCTGCTACGCTGGGCCGGTTGCGTGTGACAGCCCGAGTTGAACGCGAATCGCCCGTTCGACGTCCCGCATCTCGAGGGGGCTCACGTTTCCGGCGCGGCGCAGGAGTCGCTCCTTGCTGACGGTCGCGATCTGGTCCGCCATCGCCTTGCCCTGGCGACGGCCGACAGTGACCCGGGCCTCGCTCGGGTAGAGCTTCGACACAGTCGATGTGACGGGGACGACCTGGACGCGGTTCAGGTAGCGGTTCGCCGCGTCGTTGCTCACAATGACGGCCGGGCGCCTCTTCCGCGTTTCGCCGCCGGTGGAGGGCTCGAAGTTCACCCACCACACCTCACCGCGTCTCATCGGCTACATCCCCCACGGTCCCCTCTGCCCACTCCAGAGCGTCGGCCTCGCGCTCCTCGTCCCGCGCCATCTGCTTGTACGCCTCTTCGAGGTGTTGGCGAGAGACTTTGGGGCGGACCAGGTCTTCGATGAATCGGCTGATCCGGCGCCTTCCCACCACGGTGTGAAGACCCTCGTACACCTTCTCATCGAGGGTGATCGTGAGCTTCTTCTGCAAGGCCGTTCCTCTACGTGTAGAACACGTGTAGCATCCACGCTGAAGCTCGCACAAGTCCGAGGGCGTCTCGCACGAGCCTCGCAGGCGCAGTTAGGCAGCCCGTCGTGGGCAGCCGAGACGTCACCAGCAATAGACTCGCCGCGCCTCCGCCCGCAACTCCGCACGGAAGTCGGGATGGGCGATGGCCAGCAGCTCCTCGACCCGCTGGCGGAGCGTCTTGCCCCGCAGGGTCGCGATGCCGTGCTCGGTCACGACGTAGTCGGCGAAGCCGCGCGGCAGGGTGACGGGCGTGCCGGGCGGCAGCACCGGCACGAGGCGCGAGCGCAGCCCGTCCACCGTCCGGTGCGCCGAGGGCAGGACGAAGATCGCCCGCCCGCCGGGCGAGTACGCGGCCGCGATCGCGAACGCCGCCTGGCCGCCGACCCCCGACCAGAGGTGCGTGCCGATGCCCTCGGAGGCGACCTGGCCGGTCAGGTCGACGAGCAGTGCGTTGTTCACGGCGGTCAAGTTCCGCTCGCGCAGGAGGGTAGTCACGTCGTCGGTGCTGCCGAAGCCGTAGAGCGCGAAGCCCGGGTGCCCGTCGACGAAGGCGAGCTCCTCGGGCGTGAGGCCGAGCATGAACGAGCCCACCACGACGCCCGGGTGGAGGACCTTGTGCCGCCCGGTGACCACGCCGCGCCGCACCAGGTCCGGGATGCCCCCCGTGATCGCCTCGGACTGCACGCCGAGGTCGTGGCGATGATCGAGGTAGAGGCCGAGCGCGGAGGAGACCGTGCCGATACCGACCTGGAGCGTGTCGCGGTCGCGCACCAGCTCGTGCGCGACCAGCGTGCAGATGACCTCGGTGGCGGCGGTCTCCTCCTCGGTCCGCGGCGCCGTCGCCACCATCCCGGTCGGCTCGTCGGCAGGGACGAGGTGGCGGAAGCGCTCGACCGGCGCCCAGCTGTCGCCGCCGGTGCGGATGAAGTCCTCGTGCACCTCGCCGATCACCGTGCGCGCGGCCCGGCAGTAGACGGGCGAGAACCAGGCCCCGGTGCCGAAGCTGCAGCGCCCCTCGGCGTCGGGCGGCGACACCGGCACGAGGTAGACGTCGGGCGCCGGCGACACGCCGGGCGGGAGCGCATCCGCGTGCCAGTGGCTGACGGGCAGATACGCGACGCGCCCGGCGTTCACCGCGGCGCGGTCGACGGCGGTGGCGTAGTTGGTGGTGAGCGCGATGGTGTCCGGGTCCCAGGGAAAGAGCGAGGCGAGGTGGTCGACGCGCACGCCGCCGAGCGCGCCGGCGCGCGCGGCGAGCGCGCGACAGAGCGTGTGCGGCGTGTTGCTGAACGAGGCAACCGCGACCGTGTCGCCCGGACGGACGACGCCGAGCGCCTCCTGCGCCGTCGCCAGCCGCTCGCGGTGCCGGTCGCGCCACGACACGGGCGCGGCATCGCCCGCCGTCGGCCGCTTGTCAAGGCGGAGCGCGCGGCGCATAGCTGCAAGCGCGATGCTGGAGACCGCGCTGCACTCGCATCTCGCCGCGCGCGGCGCGGTGCACGCGGCGGAGCGCGGCGTCGTGTTGCCGCGCCGCTTCGGCGACGATCCGGCGGCCGAGTACGCCGCCTTGCGCGAGGGCGCGGCGCTCGTCGACCTGGGCTTCCGCACCGTGGTGCGCGCGACCGGCGCGGACCGCGCGACGTTCCTCCAGGGCATGCTCACCAACGACGTCGCGTCGCTCGTCCCGGGCACGGGGTGTGCGGCGCTGCTGCTCACGATCCAGGGCCGGGTGACGGCGGACGTGCGCGTCGCCGCGCTCGAGGATGCGCTCCTCCTGGACGTGGATGTGCGCGCGCGCGCCGCGCTCGTGGAGGCGCTCGAGAAGCTCATCATCGCCGACGACGTCGAGCTGGGAGAGCCGGGCGAGCCGCTCGCCCTGATCGGGGTCGAGGGACCCGGTGCCGCCCGGCTGCTGCCCGACGGCGAGCGCCTCGCCCCCTACGCCCACGCCGTCGTCACGCTCGCCGGCGTGGCGGTGCGCGCGCAGCGGGCGAGCGAGGTGCGCGGCCCGGGGTTCGTGCTCCACGTGCCGGCGGCGCGGGCGGCCGCGGTGTGGGACGCGCTCGCGGCCGCGGGGTCGCGACCGTGCGGCCTGGAGGCGCTCGAGTCGCGGCGGGTCGAGGTCGGCGTGCCGCGCATCGGGGTCGACATGGACGGCGCGACGCTCGCGCTCGAGGTCCCGGTCGAGGACGCGATCAGCGCGACCAAGGGCTGCTACCTGGGGCAGGAGGTGGTCGCGCGCGGCACGGCGCGCGGGCACGTGAACCGACGGCTGGTCGGGCTGCGCCTGGAAGGGCCGGAGCCGCCGCCCGGCGCGCCCCTCGTGCGCGAGGGGAAGGAGGCGGGCCGGCTCACCTCGGTGGCGCGCGCCTTCGGCGCCGGTGGCCTCGCGGCCCTCGGCTTCGTGCGCCGCGAGTGGTGGGAGCCGGGCACCGAGCTCCGCGTGCGCCACGGGCACGCGGTGACGCTCGCGCGCGTGGCCGAGCTGCCGCTCGCGTGAGCGCCGCTTCCCCGCCGCGGCGCTTTCTGCTAACCCCCCGCCATGGCGACGCAACTCGGCAAGCGCTACCTCTGCGACACCTGCGGGACCGAGATCCTGTGCAACAAGCCGGGGACGGGCAGCATCACGTGCTGCGACCACGAGATGAAGGTCAAGGAAGCGAAGCCGCTGCCGTCCTCCGACTGAATCGTCCCGACTGGCTGCTCGAGAACGCGCGGGTCGTGACCCTCGACTCGCGCCGGCCCGTCGCGCAGGCGGTCGCGGTGGGCAGCGGGCGGGTGCTCGCACTGGGCTCGTCGGCGAGCCTCCGGCGGCTCGCCGGACCCGCCACCGAGCGGGTCGACTGCCGGGGCGCGACGGTGCTGCCCGGGCTGATCGATCCGCACCTCCATCTCTTCGCCCTGGCCGCGCGCCGGCTGAACCTCGACTGCGCGGCTGCGCGCAGCGTGGAGGAGCTCCTCGCGCTGGTCGGGCGGCACGCGGCGGCGCTGCCGGCGGACGCGTGGGTGCGCGGCGAGGGCGTCGATGAGGTGCGCCTCGGCCGCCTGCCCACGGCGCCCGAGCTCGAGGCGGCCGCGCCCGGCCATCCCGTCCGCCTCCGCCACCGGAGCCGGCATGCCTCGGTCCTGAGCACCTCGGCGCTCCGGCTGCTGGGCGACGGGCCGGGCATCGAGCGGCGCGCTCGCGTGGCGACCGGGCTCGTGTTCGGGCGCGAGGCCACGCTCGGCCGGCTGGTCGGGCGGCCCCCGTCCGACGCGCTGACCGACGGCCTCGCCGCCGCGGCGCGCGAGCTGGCGGCGCTCGGCCTCGCCACGGTCGCGGATGCGACGCCGCGCCGGTATCGCGCGCTGGCGCCGCTCCGCTCGGCGATCGGCGCCGGAGACTTCCCGCTCCGCGTCTTCGCCATGCGACCGCCGGGGTCGCGCGCCTGGGGGGCGGTGGGGCGCCTCGTCCCCGGGGCCGTCAAGATCATGGTGGAGGAGGAGCCGCCCGGCCTCCGGCCGCGCCCCGCGACGCTCGCCCGCCTGATCGCGCGCGCCGCCGCGTCGGGCGCACAGGTCGCGGTCCATTGCGTGGGCGCCGCCACGCTGGCCGCCGCACTGGCCGCCTTCGCGGCGTTGCCGCGGAGGCTCCGGGCCGGCCGTCGCCATCGGCTCGAGCACGTCGCCGAGTGCCCGCCGCCGCTGGTCGCGCGCATCGCCGCCCTGGGGCTCGTCGTGGTGACCAATCCGGCCTTCGTCCACTGGCGCGGCGACGCATACATCGGGGAGACGGCCGCGCCCGCGCGCGCGTGGCTCTACCGGGCGCGTACGCTGATGCGTGCAGGCATCCCGCTGGCCGGCGCCTCCGACGCGCCGGTCGTGCCGCCGAGCCCGTGGGTCGGCATCGCCGCGGCGCGCGCCCGGCGCACGGCGGCCGGGGCCACGCTCGGTGCGGCCGAGCGCCTCGGCGCCGGGGCGGCGCTCCGCCTCTTCACTACCGGGGCGGCATTCGCGCTCGGCGCCGACCGGCTCGGGACGCTCGCGCCCGGCGGCCCGGCCGACCTGGTCGTCGTCGAGCCCGATCCGCTGCGTGCGCCGCCCGACGAGGTGGCCGATGCGCGGGTGCGCCTGACGCTGGTTGCCGGAGAGCGCGTGTGGCCGACGTGAGGGCGTTCGCGACCCTGCGCTACGAGAAGCGCGGCGCGGTCGCGGTCGTGACCCTCGATCGCCCCGAGGTGCTGAATGCGTACAACGTCGCCATGCGCGACGACCTCTACGCCGCGCTCGGCGCCGCCGACGAGGATCCCGAGGTGCGCGCGCTCGTGCTCGCCGGCCGCGGCCCGGCCTTCTCGACCGGCGGCGACGTGCGCGAGTTCGGGACCGCGCCGTCACCCTTCATCGCGCGCGCCGTCCGCTGGCGGCGCGACGTGTGGGGCCGGCTGCTCGAGCTCGGCGCCGCGACCGTCGCCGCCGTGCACGGCTACGCGGTGGGCGGGGGGATGGAGATGGCGCTCCTCTGCGACCTGTGCGTGGCGGCCGACGACGCGCGCTTCGCGCTGCCCGAGACCGGGCTCGGCATGATCCCGGGCGTGGGCGGCACGCAGACCCTGCCCCGCAAGGCCGGGACGGCGGCCGCGCTCGATCTCGTCCTCACCGGGCGCTGGCTCGACGCCCGCGCGGCGCTGGCGGCGGGGCTCGTCGGCCGCGTGGTCGCGCGCGCCCGGCTCGAAGCGACGGCGCTCGCGCTCGCGGGCCGCCTGGCGCGCCTCGATCCGGCCGCGGTCAAGGCCGTACGCCGCGCCGTGCGCGGCGCGCACGACCTCCCGCTCGAGGCCGGCGTCGCCCTTGAGCGGCGACTCGCGCTCGCGCTACAAGGCCGGCCGTGAACGCGGTCAGCTTCCTCTCCATCCCGGCCGGCATCGTGCCCGAGCAGGAGGCACTGGTGTGCGAGGGAGCCCGCTTCACCTACGCCGAGACGTGGGCGCGCGTCCGCCGGCTGGCGTCCGCCCTGGCGCGCCTCGGCGTCGGGCACGGCACGCGCGTCGCCGCGCTGCACGTGAACTCCCACCGCTACGTCGAGGCGTACTACGCGACCGCGCTCCTGGGCGGCGTCTTCATCCCGCTCAACTACCGCGCCAAGCCGCCCGAGCTGGAGCACATGCTCGCCACCGGGGGGCCGCGCGTTCTCCTCGCGGGCGAGCGCTACCTCGAGCTGGTCGAGTCGGTGCAGTCGAAGCCCCCGGTCCTGATCGCCTTCGACCGGCCGGCGCGCGGCTACCCGGGCTACGAGGAGCTGATCGCGGGCTCCGCCGAGCACGAGGAGGAGGCCGAGGTCGAGGACGGCGACGTCGCGATCCTCATGTACACGAGCGGGACGACGGCGCTTCCCAAGGGCGTCATGCTGACGCACCACGACTTCACCGCCTACGTGACGGCCAACGTCGAGCTGGCCGACGGCACGCCGCGCGGCGCGGCCCTCCTGTGCGTGCCGCTCTACCACATCGCCGGCGCGACCAACATGATGACCACGCTCTGGACCGGGCGCCGGCTCGTGCTCATGCCGCAGTTCGACCCGCGCGGCTGGCTCGAGGTGGTGGAGCGCGAGCGCATCACGCACGCCTTCCTCGTGCCCACCATGCTGAAGCGGCTGCTCGACGAGCCGGAGCTCGAGCGGCGGGACCTCTCGAGCCTGGAGATCCTCTCCTACGGGGGGGCGGCGATGCCGTTCCCGGTCGTCCGCCGTGCGATCGAGCGCTTCCCCCCGAACGTCGGCTTCGTGAACGCCTTCGGGCAGACCGAGACGACCTCCACGCTCACCATCCTCGGCCCCGAGGACCATCGGCTCCAGGGGACGCCGGATGAGATCGAGAAGCGGACGAAGCGGCTCACCTCGATCGGGCGCCCGCTGCCCGACGTCGAGGTGCAGATCGTGGGCGACGACGGGACGGTCCGCCCGCCCGGCGAGGTAGGCGAGATCTGCGTGCGCACGCCGCGCGTGATGAAGGGCTACGCGGGCGGCGAGTCGCCCCTCGTGCGCGACGGCTGGCTGCCGACGCGCGACATGGGATGGGTGGACGAGGACGGCTACCTCTACATCGCCGGGCGCAAGGACGACATGATCATCCGCGGCGGCGAGAACATCGCGCCCGC
>Ga0137403_10003792_pt1 | contig 18035 bp, 31 predicted proteins | sample CZOMad2_1_16fung_FD_122057 | JGI IMG/M metagenome (GOLD analysis project Ga0137403, IMG submission 122057) | Vadose zone soil fungal communities from Angelo Coast Range Reserve, California, USA - CZOMad2_1_16fungal (Hybrid Assembly) | ecosystem: Environmental > Terrestrial > Soil > Vadose zone...
GCAGCAACGGCAGAGCGCTGCAGCAACGGCAGAGCGCTGCAGCAACGGCTGAGCGCTGCAGCAACGGCTGAGCGCTGCAGCACCGGCTGAGCGCTGCAGCACCGGCTGAGCGCTGCAGCACCTGCTGAGCGCTGCAGCACCGGCTGAGCGCTGCAGCAACGGCTGAGCGCTGCCGCAACGGCTGAGCGCTGCCGCAACGGCTGAGCGGTGCGGCACCTGCTGAGCGGTGCGGCACCTGCTGAGCGGAGCGGCACCTGCTGAGCGCAGCGGCAACGGCAGAGCGCAGCGGCAACTGCTGAGCGCAGCGGCGCCTGCTGAGCGCAGCAGCGACGGAGGAGCGCAGCATCGACGGCGGAACGCAGCAGCGACGGCGGAGCGCAGCAGCGACGGCGGAACGCTGCAGCGACGGCGGAACGCTTCAGCGACGGCTGAGGGCCGCAGCAAAGGCAGAGGGCCGGAGAGATGGCAGCACGCAGCAGTGATGTCAGACCGCCGCTGGAATAGCAGACTGCCGCTGGAATGGCAGAACGCCGCTGGAATGGCAGACCGCTACTGCAATGGCAGACCTTCTTTCATCTAACGCAGAAATACCATCCATCAAGAAAAACCGTATGGAACATCAAGAAGGATTAAAACACAATCCATCCCATCATTTTAAACATCCTCTGTAACCATTACCCATACCAATACCAATCTGTTTTAGTTTTATAATTTATCGCCTTTAAGTTCGGCTTAATGAAATGTCTAATGGTTCAATATAGCACTCGTCCAAACTATATTTAAAATTTTCAATTTCATTCCCAGTTATTCCGCTGGCATCCAACCGGAAGGGCAAACAGCCAACATTGTCAGACCGCCGTTGCGATGCCTGACCGCCGCTGGATCGGCTGACCGCCGCTGCAATGTCAGACCGCCGCAGCAATGGCTCACGCCCGCCCGCCGCCACATTGACTGACCACCGTTGGGTGTTTTCAGAGTTATTGCAAGGGGCTTCATCACTGGTAAGAAAACATGCATTCTACAGGGAATGCGCAGCACCACAGTACAAAAGGAGACGTTGTGGCGGCGGTGAATCAATCCAAATGATCATGTTGAATTTGGAACGATACCTCCTATGCCGCTGACTTCTGTACATAATCCTATTCTGTTTTCTACCAGATTCTAAATCTCAAATATCGCCAGAGAATCACAAGTCCCAATAATGTCCGATATACAAAGGTAAGACGTTGCGATATACATAACCATCATGTCTGCCTTGTTCATTCCAGTTAGTTTGGAGCAGATGCATATTATATCAGATTATCTGTATGCCTTATACATGGCCAAAGTAGTTAATCGGAGCCCAGGTACAGCGGCGGCAGCGGCCGTGTTGGCCCCATCCAATATCCCATTATCATTAATGGCGGAATGCGAACAGCTTTCTACTGTGCTGGCAGATGCATATTGCAATCCCAGTCGGTCCACGTCCATTGTATATTCATTCCGTTCATTGATCGGCTATCTGTTCAAGTTAATGTGCCATGGTCCGCTGGAGAATACAACGACCTGCTGCCGCCGCGGCCAAATGGCTTCAACGGCCCCGTTGAAGATCAAATGGAACGCATGTTTCCACCTCTGTTCGCCACACCCTACCCAGTTGTGCAGACGCCATGCAGCCTGTCCGATGCTTCAATGGCAATCCTTTATTGGTATCTGCCTAATGCGCTGACTGAGCACCGCCAGGTACGGTCCGTTGATTCAATCACCGAATAAACTGGTCTCACATGTGTTGCAGCACACCATTTGGAATGCAACAAAGCATCTCCAGCCATTCTTCAATGGTGGTAAGAAGGACGGCAGCTGGAGGTCATTGGAGATGCTGTTCAAACCACCGGAGGATTGCACGACCACCCATTCGGGATGTGTCAATCTCTCTCCAGGATGGTTCGAACAAGGACATGATGTGGGTAATTCATTATATATATCGTATGACTATTCCTTCCATATATTTAACGGATGTCAGACCGAGGAAGATGATCTTAAACCTTCCGCAAGTTTGAAACTGGAGAACTCTAACACAGGCGGCCGGGCCTGGCTCTGCGACATCGCGGAATCATCTGCCCTCATCAGCGCAGTTTTGAGGGTCGTTCATCCGGACCAGTATTTGATGGGCCGGTCCGCCATTGAGAAGATGGGCGAACGGGAGCCGCTCATTGCCGTCCTAGCCATCTGGATCTCCGTTTTCAATGCGGTCCAGATACTCAGCAACCGAGAAACGCCCCGTCACCGGGACCGGTCATCTCCTCCTTGGTACGATATACTAACTACAGTCGGCCCATACCAGTCTGCCATGTTTGAGTTGCCAGGGGTCGGTCTTAGGTTTCCCTACAATTCAGGTACTATCATATCTCTTTGTGGTAGAATTCTGAGGCATGGGGTATCGGAGGCAGATGGTGACCGAGTGTGCCTTGCCTATTATATGAGAGAGAATGTGCAGAGAAGGTTGGGAAGTACATTTGCTGGGTGGAGTAAAAGATATACAGAAATTGTAACATGAATAGAAATGTTCATTGGGTCTGTTCTAGCTACATCCATTGAATTGCATTCTACACAATGGTTCATCCTACTTCCTGCTCCGTCCTCTACGCACAGTGGGATGATCTTTTGACACGCCGATTGGGGGGCCTTTCTTGTCGGTGATTCCACCGTTCCTCTTCCGTTTGCGAGGTCTCTCCTCTTCCCCATCTGTCACTCCACGTTTCTTGCCCCGGGTCTCTCGTGGCTCATACTGAGGGCCTGTGTTTGGCTGATGACGGCCCTTGGAAGTGGACTTTGCTTTCGGCCTTGGGCGGGATCCAGAGGCAGATGTGGCCACGCCGTATTGCTTTCGGACGGCGGAGAAGGGCAATTCGATGGGACCACGGAGCTCATCCTCCACCTCCTCCTCGTCTTCCTCCTCCTCCTCGTCCTCCTCCTCGTCCTGCAAATCATCGTGACCATCGGCTGGTGGATCTCCCTCCAAATTGGACGAATCGTCACTGGACTCATCCTCCGATGATTCCTCTGACGACGCTTCCTCCTCCGATGAGGAGATTGGTGCTGGTTGCTTCCCCTTTGCCGCCCGGCCACCGGTCTTCGTCTTCTTCTTTCCACCAGCAATCGTTGAAGCTTTCACGATGTCCACTGGATCTCCGGATTTCCCCTTGATCTTCTTGAACTTGAATACGGTCTTGATTTTTGGATCCGCCTGCCTGTCATACCAAAACTTCAACAAATCCCTAGCTTCGACCTTGCTCAACTTCGACGGCTCGGCGAATCTGAAATTTGAAGGAACATATTCCGAAGAGACATATTCATCTTCTCTTCCCATCAATGCTCCCCAGGGAACGACGATCTTTTGGCTGCCGGATGCAATGCCTGTTGAATTTCAATGAAGGTGATGCAAATATGGAGAGGTACAAATAACTTACGATAATGTGCAACGATGAACTGCCGGACCACCGAGCAGAGGGATTCAACCCTCATTCCTCCATTGAAATCGGGATCAGGCAACACAGGTTTTCCATCCTCGTCCAGCTCTAGAAGGACGGCCGGAGTTTTCTTCTTTTTTGCTGGTATTTCCCTGTCACCCTCCTGGAGATCCTCGCCTACCATTCCATCAGTAGGTGTTTGGGGATGGAGAGAAGGTTCGGCCTCACCCATCTGGGATTGTGCATACCGTGTCCACTCCTGCATAATGGGTTCTTCTTCCCAGCCTTGCCGAACTTCAGAGAGAGATTTGCCATCTAAGGCATCGTTGAAATCGTGACTTTGTTTAACAAGCATCAGGCCCCTTTATTTTATCATTTGGTTGCTAACTCACCTGGACACACAAACTGTGCCTTGAGTATCTACATGTGCAGAGAGCACCAGGACCCTCATCCCCAGCTGACGATACATTTGCCGAGCAAATTCGTTTACATATCTTCCGCCATGCAGCTCGGCGGTCCTACAAACCGGTGAGAGGCTTTCTCATCATTTTGACGGATCAGCTTACCTCCGTTGCACTTCCTCTGGAGGGGATTGGCCGGTCCATTCCTTGGCCAACCTCTCATATTCCTCCTTCTCCACCTCGGAAAGACCGTCCTCGATTTCTTTCAAGGCGGTCTGATACCCAGCGAGGTATTCCGGTTGGCCCGGTGATGCACCGGTTTGTTTCTGGCAGAGTTCCTTCACCTCCGCCTTTTTGACATGGTCCACCACCATCTTCAAAGACCATTTCTTGACATAGTTCACATGGTCCCGGACAGCATTTTTCCTCCCATGATTGTAAAACCAGGCTTTAACCACCTTCCAGTTGCATGAATTAAAACTTGACCATTCATATATAAATACATGTGTATTGCTTACTTTCTTGTGCTTGGCCACTTCCGACTTTATCATGCTGGGAGCCTCCGATGCCTTTGTAGCCTCAGAAATAATCCCTCTACGTTGTTTTTTGGGAGCATCACGGAACCTTGACAGAAAGGTTTTCAGGACTTCCACAACTCCTTGTGAGGGCTCGGATGTGTTAGACATTATCGGAGAAGCTTGTTGGTGGCTGTGGCGGTTGAAGTGTGATGTTGGCCAAAGCGGGACACCTGTTTCCATTGTGGGTAGTCATGGAATTGGATGGGCCAACACGTCATTTATCCAACCTAGGCTCCTGCATATTTCTGATAGTAGATATAATGGTCGATCCCTGTTGATTCTGGGTCAACTGATCAGAAAATCTGATGCCAAATGGCTACCACCCCACCCCTGTCACTTTTACATCGGGATTGCATTTGACCGCCGGTGGTTATAGATTATGTTTGGGATCAGTGTACAGGGACAGTAGCCGGTGAAGAAGAATATCTAAGATTAACTGTGCCATCAATTTGTATGACATTGAATAGTTTGGATACGAGCTACAGTATTAGCCATCAACTACTGAGAAAGATGGCCCGGATGGAGTATATCTGGATACCGGTCCACCAACCCTGTCCTCACCATATCCAGGCGGATGCTTGACCATGCAATGGCCCTATGCACCTGGGAGTACATAAGCGATATCTCCACATTCCACTCGTTCAAATCCACCATCAGCGTATCGTCCATCAGTCGACCCGATATCATCTCGGTCAACCGTTGGATATACATTTCCCCATCCGTCACAGCTTGACTCAGATGCTCCTCAAATTTCTCCATCGATCCCCGACTTTGATGATACTTCCAGAGTCCCCAAATGATGCCAGAAAGGTCATTATATTCCCGGACGAATTCCCACCTCTGAATCTCCGTAAAGATGAGGTCCAGTTGTGGCCACAAATCGTTTTTGCCTCGGCGGGTGGCGGGACGTAGGCCAACAACGATCTGGGTCTCCATTACAGGGATGGGAAGGTTTTTATAGTTCTCCGGAGATGAGAAGAAGGTATTAGAGGTGCTGTCTTCCATAATGACTTGGACAGATCTACATAGATACTCCTTCAGAAAATATTGCAGTTGGAGTGCAAAGAATTCTCACCCAGACCCAATCTCTTTCTCTGCGGACTGGATCATTTCACCTGAAGGGACTGATTTTTTGGACCTATGTGTGTATTTATGAACTCGGATGATATTGGGGAGGAGGCAATGATGTACCTGGATTTTGCGTAATACCTGTTGTTGGATTGCCGGCGTGCCTCACGGACATCTTCTGGTGTGTTGTATTTCCTTGGCCTTCCTCTGCCCATATAGAAGGTGTTTAAAAATGACGAAGAAGGGATTGTCAAAGAGGTTGCAATTTTATCAAGTGGGATTCAGACATTAAGACAGAAATTCTCAAGACTTTAAATACCTTCCCTGTTTGGCTAACATCATCACACTTCCCCCTCCTCGCAAAAAAAGATTAGTACAAAGAAATGTAAAATGACACACATCCATCAAGTGGTGCCCTTATAATATTTAAATTTGTGGAAGAGATTGTCAAAGAGGTTGCAATTTTATAAAGTGGGATTCAGACATTAAGACAGAAATTCTTAAGACTTTAAATACCTTTCCTGTTTGGCTAACATCATCACACTTCCCCCTCCTCACGAAAAATGATTTGTACAAAGAAATGTAAAATGACACCCATCCATCAAGTGGTGCCCTTATAATATTTAAATTTGTGGAAGAGATTGTCAAAGAGGTTTCAATTTTATAAAGTGGGATTACATTAAGACAGAAATTCTTAAGACTTTAAATACCTTTCCTGTTTGGCTAACATTATCACACTTCCCCCTCCTCACAAAACATGATTGGTACAAAGAAATATAAAATGACAACCATCCATCAAGTGGTGCCCTTATGATATTTAACTATGTTGATGAAATTATCAATGAGGCTGCAATTTTATGAAGCCTGGGATTCAGACATTAAGAACAAAATTCTTAAGACTTTAAAACACTGGTCCTGTTTCGTTATAATCATCATACAGCTTCACATCCTTCCCCTTCACCCAAACCATGGCCGGCACAAAGAAATATAAACTCGCACCTACCCATCAAAGAGTGATATGGAAAACGGTTCGTACCAGCCGTGGACTACGGTCCAAGCAAGTGGCTATAGTGGGAACCGAGGTACATGCCTCTCCATCACCTTCAAGACATGCCACCAGTCCCAACATCCCAGATGCACAATATGAAGACTCACCGTTGATGATGCCTCTTGGAAAGGTACACATAATTAATATACTTCTTGGTAGATTATTATTAAAATATCTGTTCAGACACAAAATGACTATCTTAGGCTCTTCAAGGAGAAAATAGGAATTTATCTCAACAGGATGTTGGTAAACGAGGCACCTGACGCCGGAGTTCAATGCCAATCTTGCAAGACAAGGCAAATCGCCTGGAGGTGTCTGGATTGCTTGGGAATGACAGACCAATGCACCGATTGCTTCAGAGATCATCACCGTTTCCTGCCGTTTCACCGCCTACAACAATGGTCCGGCTCGTATTTTCAACCGGCATGGATGTGCCAAGTTGGAGTGGAGATACATCTCGGACATGGTGGAAATGCATGTCCAACAAGGAGAGACTGGGCCGGCTCAATTCCCACCGGTACAGAGACCCAGGCCGGCTACCGATTTGATGGCACCGCCGATATCGAACGAAACGGCGGTGACGTGGATGACACTGGGGGTGACGTAGATGACATTGGGGGTGAATGGGTAGATGAGGATGATGAGGATGATGAGGATTATGGTCTTCCAAAGCTCAAGGGTGATGATGTCTGCATTGTGGTGGATAAATCGGGGGTGCATCGGATTCGAGTAAGGCCTTGTGTTTGCCATGGATGTCCGCCGATGGACCTGCAATGTCTTGACATGGGACTATTTCCCGCCAGCCTCCGGAGAATCAAAACCGTGTTTACATTTGCTGTCCTGGACGACTTTAGGATGGACAATTTGGAATGCAAGACGGCCGGCCTAAACTACTACAATAAACTCCGTCGACTGACCTCTAACGAGTTCCCCCGGAGCGTACCCGTTTGTCGCCTGTGTTTCACTTGATCATACTCGAACCTGATTGTGAATGATTTTAGGATAGGTACAGGGAAATGCTTCGAGCATCCCGGTTGTGGCGGAACTTGAAGTATCGAAAATGGCATGGGTTTGGGCACCAACCCAATGAGCCTGGACCTGGCGGTCTGGCTTTGTTCTGTGCCGCTTGCCCACAGCCAAACATCAACCTTCCAGAAGGATGGAGAGAAGACCCCAATCAGTTAGTATTGAATCTGATTCCCAATAGTGGATACCTGATGGTTTATGCAGGTGGAAATTCACCCGGGGATATGTATTTGATGGAAACTTTTCAGCGGAACAGTTGAAAATGAAGAATCCCGAAGATGATGTACAGCTGTCCGATGGGCACGGTTTCATGACCACAGATGCCCCGTATCAACGGCATCTTCGAGTGGCAAAAGAGGTGAAGCAGAACATCACTTGCAACAACTACACCGCCATCGACAAGGTCAACCAGTTGAAACACCACCTTGTACATACCGGGATCGGAGCGGCGGCATGTGCCAGGCATGGTTGTTTCGTCCCTCACACTGTGGTGGACTTTCAGAAAGGAGAAAGGTCAGGTATCTCTTAGGTGCCCGGTTTCCAATGCTGACTGCCTCATAGACAGATGAATATGGACTATTGTGTCAGCGAAGCCTTGAAATTCAACATGGATGGAATCAGACGGTCGATGCTCCTCTATGATATCATGTGTCAATTTTGGAAGAACCTCCGCCGTCGGTTCCAAGGCAGTCCCTATCTCTCATTCCCCGAGGCTGTTGAGATCCTCCGGGGTATCGGCCTCTTTCACGTTCATGGCCATAAGGATGAATGCTATGCAAGATATGCTCCCACCTTTATTCCAGGGGCTGGAATGGTGGATGGGGAAGTCTTGGAGACATTATGGGCTGTCTTGAATGGAATTGCCAACAGCATCCGGAGTCAATCCACCGGACACCGGAGAGAGACGTTGGATGACCACATGAACGATTCAAACTGGAAAAAGCTTGTCAATATCGGTGAGTGCAACCTGAACCAGTCACCCCATTACAAACCCTGATTATCATTGTGAGGAGCAGTAATCCGGCTCTGCAAGAAATATGCAGAGGCGAACAAAGCCACAAAAGATAGCGACGCCGACTTTGTGGCCTTGAACGACTCCGCAGATCCCGCCATGGTGCAGGAATGGATGGAACAGGAGGCGGACGCTCTGAGGAACCGAGATGTGGACGAAACAGCAATGGATATATATGATATCAAAATCGAAAAAGGTCATTCAGTCCCATCCATTGTTGTCACTCTCCATTGATCTGCATGGAACGGAATAGGCCCTACACAGGCGGAGCTTCATTTAGAGCTGTTGACCGAGGAACAATCAACCGTCGGTCGAAAAGGATCTTCGAGCCTGCTTGCTCAGGCTTTGAAATTGGAAGAATCCCAGTGAGTGCCGAATGATAAAGTGAAAAAAACAAAGCTTAAACTGCGTGTAACAGAGTGACCCTCTCCGCTGTGGTTAGGAAACTTGGTCGACAGCCAACCCCGGAGGAGAAATTGAATGTTGCTCAGAGAAGGGAACGGCTGCAAGGCAGAATCGACACATATCAGCGAAAGGCGGCGGAATTTTGGGCTCCTGATTCTGCCGATTCATTGTCATCGGCATACCACCAGGACGAGCTCGAATTTCTGTCGTCCGACTCTGACGATGAAGCCGACAACGATACCAATGTTTTCTTAACATCTCCGTTCGATTCACAAAATCCGCCAGAGTCAGTTCCATTGCTCCTACCTTCGAATCTGGGTCTTTCGGTCTGCCAGGAGGAGGGTTACTCCAAATATGTCCAACAAGAACGTACTTTACGAGTTGGGCAGGCCAATGATGCATTACAGGGTCTAAGGCTGGCATTGAGCCGAAAGGCGGTGATATTCCGCGAACAGATTCGCCCAGCAAAAACAAAAACCAGGAAACTCCGATCATGGGATCAAATCCGCATGGTTGATGTAAACGGACGACACCATGCCACCGTATATATGCGGGCGCGGGCGGCCATGATACGTCTCGGTGCCACGGAGGAAGATCTGGCAAGATATCAAGTACTGAAAAAGGAACATCTGACTGTCACAACGGCCAGGATAGATCCATCATTACGGGGTCAACGAAACCACTCATTGGCATGGTTTTGGACTATGGATGTCAAAAAGGATACGGATCAAGGACCGGGAATGGCGGAATGTAAGTTGTTTCAATGGGATCTTTGGTTTGGCTTGGTGTTAATAGAAGTGCAGTTTATAGAGTCCACTGGTTAAAGGCAAAAGCACGGAGAGACAGGTGGTCAGAAGAATCGACCTTGTTGTCCGATGAGATGGATTGGGTGCTCCGTTATTTCCAAACTCAAGCGGCCTGTTGGCATGATAGGGCAACTTCAGCCAGCGGCGGGGACAATGACGAGTCGGACCTTATCGACCGTGCATCTGTCGGCATCGTTGGCCAAGGACCAGCTCTTTCAAGAGGTCACCGTTGCTATGCTTTACGTCAAGAGAATATGTGGTGCAAATTTTCTGAAGCTGCCAGGCTGAAGTTTACCCAAGCCAAGCAAGAAATATAGCCCCAAGGTAGCATATGTATTTTAATGGTGTTTCTTATTGGCATCAGCATATTCCAGAGACTTCCACCATCTGCTTATACAGTATCCGGTTTCATTATGAGGATTAGTAGACAAGGGGAAACAATTCAGCAAAGATGGCAGAGGAGACCATAGGTGATCAGCAGTGTTGCAATGAATGGGGGTACATCAAATACTAAGTATCCAACAAATAGGAATGTCCATAGGCCATGGATATTAATTCCACAGACATTCGCAGATGGCAGCATTTTCAAACAAGTACCCAAGAAAACATGAATGACCTTATCCACACCATCGCATTGTTTCGCCGCCGCCCTATTGTGGAACCGCCGCCGCATCGTGTCATCATGGCTGTACATGTAGAAATCCAGACCGTTCAGCCAATCGGCGTCGGATCATTTGGTATTTGATTGTTTGTATGTGTTGCTTTATACCGTTCAGTACCGTTCCATCACCAAACTCAAAATGGACGTTGATTCCAACATCCCCCATGTTTCCGATAGCAGCTCCAAATCACCGTCGCCGGAAGCGCGGCTGCCCCCAGTTTTACAGTATATTCAGGACTGGACGCCCCGGATGGCTGCGGCATTGGCTGCTCTCCCCGATCGCGAGGACGTTTGCCGTCGTGATAAGTTTGTATCTGGTATGGAGTGGGAATTTGTATGTTTCCCCGCATTCTCTTTGTAACTCTACCTCACAGTGACACAATTTAGTGGCAAGTTTCGGCAAAGATTGGCATGGCAATGGCTCTCAATTTAACATTTGAGATTCCGGACCTTGTCAAGCAACTGTCGGAGATGTTTTTGATTGTCCCCTCCCATCGCATAACATTTCTGGAACGATTACATGATGCCGTCATTTCCAACCCTCGCTCATCAGAGATCTTGAAGACTGGTCTGGTCGATGCATGGTGGCTGGACCTGTCCTCGGCATCCTTTCCAGAGTACTCAGTGAGTCGTCCATCTTTTCTTATTATCCATATTCTCATGTTGCTGTACAGTACAGTGGCCATCAAGACCGGCAACGCCGTTTGATCGAACGTCTCGACGTTCTCAGGAGGATGACACAACGGGCTCTGGATCTCAATACTCGCCACGTGTCGTCCCGTGCCTCCGAAGTCGTTCAACTCACGGAGGCGGCTGAGTCAATCCGGCAAATGTCATGGAGGAGTTTGCAGGTGGAATTGGAGGAGGATATCGAGGCGGCGTCAGGAGCAGAGGCACCGGCGGGGGCCAACATCATGGCATAGCAGTAGCTGGACTACCCACAGACATTTGTATCCATCCTTTGTCAAATGTATATATGCAGACCAGAATATATATTTGCAAATTGCCGATTGATAGTGTAACAGAATGTATACCCATTGAATCCTTTGTAAATTGACAAATGAACAATAATTTACCAAGGGGTACAGACAATAATTGTAGTCCCAAATGTAATCTTGATCACCACCACTGGGTTTTACCATCATGGCTGCTGAGTTCATTCTGGCAACTTGTCATGTTGAGTTTCATTTAGCAGCACCGTTTCAATGTTTTGCCATGTAAGACTGATGGGATTTAATGTACTTATGAATCAGTTATGTACTGTGCCCCATGGCAGCGAACGCCATTGCAACTAATCTCGGATGTTCCACCGTCATATCCTTCCATCACCGCCGCATTTTTGCACTGCCGTTGTATTTCCTCTACCGCCACCACAATCATGACCGCCGCATTGTTGCACTGCCGTTCGCGCCATTGTTTCGCCGCCGCCAATTGATTCATCGCTGCCGCATTGTTCACCGCTACCACATCTTTCACCGCCGCCGCATTGCTCACCGCCGTCGCATTGTTCCACCACCGCTATTTTAACGGTTACACTGGGTAATGCTGGATGTCATTCTTGCTTTCCTCAAATTGTTGACCCGCCGCCACATTATTCACCGCCGTCGCATTGTGTCACAGCAGCTAATTTTGACTGTTACAGTATGTAATGCTTGATTTCATTCCTGCTTTACTTTCTCCATTATGGACTGCACACAATAGATGTCTCTTCCCTGGTAAACTATACAAAAGAATGTAAGAAAACATATCTGCACCGTTGAATGGTATTACCGCCGCCGTCTTGTGCACCGCCGCCGCATTGTTCCGTCGCCGCATTGTTCATTATTCTGCTGCGTAATGCTCATTGTCATTCATACGTTCCTACCTTCATTATGTACTGTAAACCATGGAAGTGAACGCCATTGCAACCAATCTCTGATGATCCGTGCCATCGCATTGATTCATCGCCGCCGCATTGTGTCACCGCCGCCGCATTGGGTCACCGCCGCCGCATTGTCTCACCGCCGCCGCATTGTGTCACCGTCGCCGCATTTGTTGATTATTCTGCTGCGTAATGCTCAATGTCATTCATACTTTCTTCCCTTCATTATGTACTTTACACTATGGCAGTGAACGCCATTGCAACCAATCTCTGATGATCCGTGCCATTGCATTTATTCATCGCCCCCGCATTGTTCACCGCCGTCGCATTGTTCCACCGCTGTTCAATTTGACTGCTATAATGTGTAATGCTTGATGTCATTCCGGCTTTCCTTCAATGGTGAACCGCTCATTGTTTACCGCCGCCGCATTGTTCACCGCCGCTGATTTTGAATGTTACGGTGGGTAATGCTTGATGTCATTCTTGCTTCCCCATCTCCATTATGTACCCTACACAATAGATTGTTCTTCCCTGGTAGACTACACCGATGGATGAAAGAAAACATATCTGCACCGTTGAATGGTATTACCGCCGCCGTATTGTTCACCGCCGCCGCATTGTTCGGCGCCGCTAATTTTGAATGTCACGGTGATTAATGTTGGATGTCATTCCTGCTTTCCTATTTCCATTATGTACTGGACACAATGGATTTCTATTCCCTGGTAGACTCTACCAACGGATCTTAGCAAACATATCTGCACCGTTGAATGGTATTACCGCCGCCGTATTGTTCACCGCCGCCGCATTGTTCGCCGCCGCTGATTTTGAATGTTACGGTGGGTAATGCTTGATTTCATTCCCACTTTCCCATCTCCATTATGTACTGAACACAACGGATATCTATTCCCTGGCAGACTATACTAACGGATCATAGCAAACATATCTGCACCTTGAATGGTATTACCGCCGCCATATTGTTCACCGCCGCCACATTGTTGGGCTCCGCTAATTTTGAATGTCACGGTGCGTAATGTTGATGTCATTCCTGCTTTCCTATCTCCATTATGTACTGTACACAAAGAATTTCTCTTCCCTGGTAGACTCTACCAACGAATGTAAGAAAACATATCTGCACCGTTGAATGGTATTACCGCCGCCGTATTGTTCACCGCCGCCGCATTGTTTGCCGCTGCTAATTTTGAATGTTATGGTGGGTAATGCTTGATTTCATTCCCTCTTTCCCATTTCCATTATGTACTGAACACAACGGATTTCTATTCCCTGGCAGACTATACCAACGGATCTTAGCAAACATATCTGCACCGTTGAATGCTCTTACCGCCGCCGTATTGTTCACCGCCGCCGCATTGTTCACCGCCGCTGCATTTTTCGCCGCCGCATTGTTTGTTGTCATGTGTAATTCTTGATCTCATTCACACCGAGGTCACATCATCTCATTATATCACCATATTGATATTCAATACAAACACCCTTTCATTATACATCCCCCGCCTCTAAATCTCTCATCAACCGCCCAGTTTCATAGATAATCTGTGCATCTAAATATCGTTGCTCTTTAATTTCCTCCATTTCCTTTCTCAATGGGAGAGCTATCCTTTGTGGGAATGACCGCATATCTGATAACGGTCCAGCTACCTTATCCAAAGCATGACGGTTGGGTTTGACCCGTCTGGCTGCTGCTGCAATCATCTGCAATGCTGCACTGGTCTGGTTGTTTGGATTACCATAGACGTTGTCAGAAAGGTCATCGATGCAAACCCCGGCAGCCTCCAAATATGCCGCATCGTGTGCGGTGTCTACATTGGCCTGCATGGAACGATGCATGGAGGCCGCATAACGGAAGGCGTTGTCATCCGGCGCTGGGTCTCCAAATGGATCGGCCGCCAGTGTACCGGCTGATGCTGCCGAAATCAACGCCGCCGCCACCCATGGCTGGTCGGTCTCGTAGGCAGGTGATGGTTCTCGTAAAACATTTGCCGAGGGGACAGCAGGTTCCGATTTCTGTTGAGAAACTGGTGGCTCTGATAGAAAAAGGTTTCATTTTGAAACCAATGAAGGGACCATAAGATGGCTTACTGGCTCTCCTGGGGCTCATGAAATCCAGTTTCTTGGGAGAAACTCCAAGCTGGAAGTTGGATGGCTTAATGGCTCTCCTCCTTCCCATGAAATCCCCCAGGTTCTTCTTGGCATTGTTGCCGTCGGAACGAGCTATATATACAGATTGGCATTGAGCATTTATGATATACTTCCAATTTGGGAACTTAAGGGGCTTGAGAGTACCTTTAGGCATTGTGGAAGGAAGCGGATTGGTGTGAGTTGTGTCACTTCCAATTTGGGAAAGCAAAGGGCTTGATGTAGCCCGACAAATCCAATCTAACAATCCTCGTGAGTGGCCGTGGCGGCGGCGGCTAAACCGCAGTATTTGAGGATGGTTTTCCAAACCTGGCTCAGGGCTTCCTTCGACAAAGGCTCAAAAGGGGGCCAAGATTTATACGTTGCACATGAATAATCACTGCGACAAGCAATGAAAGTGTTCAAGCACGGTTCCTCCGTCCCACTCTGTAACATTTATGCTCCGAGTATAATTGGGTCTGCCAACAGCCTGGCCATCAAAGAACAAACAATTGATGCAACTGGGACATTTTGACCCGACGTCCATCCCAAGGACAACGAAAATGGACATGTCAAGCAGGAGATGATAGTGGTTTTTTGAGCAGTTGATTTCCTACCGACAGCGAGTATAGCAATGTGATCCACACAATGGCGTAAGTTGTTGCAGCGGCAGGGAAACAATGCGGCGGCGGTAACCGAATGCGATGGCGCGGATCATCTGGTATGGGTTGTAATGGCGTTCATTTCCATGGTGTACAGTACATAATGAAGGTGAGAAAAAAATGAATCACATAGAGCATTACGCGGCAGAATAATGAACAATGCGGCGAGGGTGAAACAATGTGGCGGCAGTGACACAATGCGGTGGTGAACAAGACGCCGGGGCTGAAACGGTTAGGCGGCGGTGAAGCTTTGCGATGGTGGGGAAAGAATTGGTGCAAATCATTGGGGATTACTTTCAATGGCGCACTCGATTGTGCATTGAACATAATGGAGGTATAAAAACATGAATGACATGGAGAATTACACAGCATGACATTGAAGGCCGCGGGGTTGACTCAATTGCGCGGCGGCAAACAATGCAGCGGTGGCAAACAATGCGGCGTGGCTGAATTAGTATGTCGTCGACGGCGAAGCAATGTGGTGGTTGACCCAACATTAGTTGAAATGGCGTTCACTCTATTGTGCAGAGTTCATAATGCAGGTAGAAACATCAATGAGATCGAGAATTACACACCATGACAGTTAACAATGCGGCGGCGAACAATGCGGCGGCGGTGAACAATATGGCAGCGGTAATACCATTCCACGGTGTAGATATGTTTTCTTACATTCGTTGGTATAGTCTACCAGGGAAGAGAAATTCATTGTGTACAGTACATAATGGAGATTGGAAAGCAGGAATGACATCAAGCATTACGCTCTGTAACAGTCAAAATTAGCGGCGGTGGAACAATGCGACGGCGGTGAACAATACGGCGGCGGTAATACCATTCAACGGTGCAGATATGTTTTCTTACATTCGTTGGTATAGTCTACCAGGGAAGATAAATGTATTGTGTACGGTATATAATGGAGACAAGAAATCAGGAATGACATCCGCATTCTTCACCGCGACATTGTTTCGCCGCCGCCAAATAATTCATCGCCGCCGCATTGTTCATTTAGAAAGGGTTTAGGTAGTGCATTCAGGCAATTGGTATGACATGGGAGAAATGATTGGGGGAAACTGTATTGGCCGACATGTATGGCACAGAGAAATGATTTGAGCCAACTTGGTTGGCTGACCTGTATGACAAGGATAGGTATCGGATCCGGCCAACCTGTATGACGCCGATAGGATTGTATCCGGCCAACCCGTATTCCACGGAGAAATGATTCGGGCCAAGTGCATTGGCCGACCTGTATGACACGGATAGGTATCGGATCCGGCCAACCTGTATGGCACGGGGGAATGATTTGGGTCAACTGCATTGGCCGACCTGTATGGCACGGATAGGTATCGGATCCGGCCAACCCGTATGGCACGGAGCAATGATTAGAGAACTACATTGGCCGACCTGTATGCATGGATAAGTATCGGATCCGGCCGACCGGTATGGCACGGAGAAATTATTAGGGCCAACTGCATTGGCCCACCTGTATGGCATGGATAAGTATCGGATCCGGCCGACCGGTATGGCACGGAGAAATGATTTGGGCCAACTGCATTGGCCGACCTGTATGACACGGATAGGATCGTATCCGGCCAACCCGTATGGCACGGATAGGTATCGAATTTGGCCAACCTGTATGGCACGGAGCAATGATTTGGGCCAACTGCATTGGCCGACCTGTATGGCACGGATAGGTATCGGATCCGGCCAACCTGTATGGCACGGGGGAATGATTTGGTCCAAGTGCATTGGCCGACCTGTATGACACGGATAGGATCGTATCCGGCCAACCCGTATGGCACGGATAGGTATCGAATTCGGCCAACCTGTATGGCACGGAGAAATGATTGGGCCAACTGCATTGGCCAACCTGTATGGCACAGAGCAATGATGTGGGCCAACTGCATTGGCCGACCTGTATGGCACGGATAGGTATCGGATCCGGCCAACCTGTATGGCACGGAGCAATGATTTGGGCCAACTACATTGGCCAACCTGTATGGCACGGAGAAATGATTTGAGAACTACATTGGCCGACCTGTATGGCGCGGAGCAATGATCTGGGTCAACTGCATTGGCCAACCCGTACGACACGGAGAACCGATTTGGGGCAACTACACTGGCCAACCTGCATTTTACGGATATGCAATTGATCCGGCCAGCCTGTATCACACGGATATGTCAGTCAATCCGGCTCTTCCGTGCTACACAGCTACAATAACGTCTCGGCCGGAGCTTGGGTGGCCCGTGTGGATAGGCTTTTTGTCAAGCTGGGTGGCCCGTGTGGTACGGTAAATTCCACTGAATGGGCTGTTTAATCATCTTCTTTTTTTCATCACTAAACTGTGCAGAGTCCGCTGAGGAGGCAGATAGTCAAGAGCCACTGGAGTTTGATGATAAGCAGTACCCACGACTACCAGACAATGTTCTGGAAATGCGACTTCATCGTCGGAAAGCCATTCTAAGACAGTTTATGGCAGCAGTGAGACGTATGTATTATCTCATTCCATTTCAGACGACGTGTACTCACTGTGAAATACAGAGTTCTATCAGCTTCATGGCCGAATCCCGTGGAGTGACATTGCTGAGCACCCATCCCACCATCTGAAAAAAAATTCACGCCCAGATTCCGATTATCGGCTTGAAGAGCCGTCGCACATGAAGTCCAGTGGTGTCAATGCATGGCTTCAACATTGGCTCAAGATGCAAAGGAAAGGGAAGCATCCTCTTGCGCTCAAGGAACTGTCGGATAAGAACCGCGATGCAACCAAGGAACCGACAATAAAGGACCGACAGAATATGAAGAAGTCAAAGCCCGGATACGTTGAACCCGACGAAGATGATGAGATGAACATCGATGATAGCATATCGGATGCTGCTCAGACGAATGCGAAGGGCGGGAGCGATGGCCCATTGGTTCCAAAATCACCG
>Ga0137403_10003793_pt1 | contig 18034 bp, 15 predicted proteins | sample CZOMad2_1_16fung_FD_122057 | JGI IMG/M metagenome (GOLD analysis project Ga0137403, IMG submission 122057) | Vadose zone soil fungal communities from Angelo Coast Range Reserve, California, USA - CZOMad2_1_16fungal (Hybrid Assembly) | ecosystem: Environmental > Terrestrial > Soil > Vadose zone...
CGACGGCAGCATGCACTCTCTCGACCAGCCCCAAGGATCCCAATACCTCGCGCACCCGCGCAAGATTTTCGGCTTTCGGCGGCACCAGGGGCAATCGCCACACCGGTTCCAGCAAGCCCATTTCCGCCATCGCCGCCTTCACCGGAATTGGATTCGACTCCACAAAATTAACTTCCATCAGCGAATGGTAGCGTCGGTGAATCTCCCGCGCGCCGGCGATATTGCCACGTATGGCCAGCCGCGCGAGTTGCGCCATCTCCGCGGGAATCTCGTTCGAGACAACCGAGACGACTCCGCGTCCGCCAAGCGCGATAAGCGGAAGGGTAATGGCATCATCGCCGGAAAGCACGATGAAGTCGTCGGCAACGATATTCAAGATCGCCGCCATCTGCCCGATGCTGCCAGAGGCCTCCTTGATGCCCACGATGTTTTCAATTCCAGCGAGACGTTTCACCGTAGCCGGCTCGATGTTCACGCCCGTGCGCCCTTGCACGCTATACAAAATGATCGGCAGCGAAATTGCATTAGCAATCGCTCGATAGTGTTGATACAAACCTTCCTGCGTCGGTTTATTGTAGTAAGGCGTAACCGAAAGAATCCCATCCGCGCCGATCGCCGCGAGTTCGCGCGCCAACGCGATGACTTCGGCCGTGTTATAGCCGCCAGCACCGGCCAGCACCGGCACCTTACCCTTCGCCAGCTCGACAGTTATTTCCACAACCCGCAAATGCTCTTCGTGCGTCAACGTAGGACTCTCGCCGGTCGTGCCGCAAGGCACCAAGAAATCAATCCCCGCATCAATCTGCCGCAGAATTAAATTTCGTAGCGCGGATTCATCGAGCGATCCATCCGCGCGAAAGGGTGTAACCATCGCCGTACCGCATCCCGTAAACATTTCGATTCTCCTTCTTTTTAACGATCCCAAATGCAAACTCTTTGGTCGTGGCACAGACTTCAGTCTGTGATCCGCGAACCAACCAGCCCGTCACAGCGAAACCTTCGCTCGCTCCTGTTTACTTGCACCGTCGCCGTTACGTGCTGCTTCGCCCAGTTCCCCCAATATCTCCTGAAATTCAAACACGCCTTTCTTCCCTGCCACCCACCGGGCCGCCTGCAACGCCCCGCGCGCAAATCCTTCGCGGCTGCGCGCGGTATGCCGCAACGTAATGGTATCGGCCAAAGAGTCGAATCCAATCTCATGCGTCCCCGGATGCGCTCCTGCGCGATTGGAACTTAGCTCGATCGCCCTGTCGTATCCGCCGGCGCGCATATCGTCCGCCAATTTCAGCAAGGTACCAGAGAGCGCGTCCTTTTTTGCCGCGTGATGAATCTCCCAGCCCCACGCGTCGTACTCCTGCTGCTGCGCAAAAAGCGTCGCCGTGTACATCACGGCCTTAAGAAACAGATTTACGCCGACGGAAAAATTCGGCGCCCAGACGAGACCTGTCCCGCCTTCCTGCACCGCCCGTTGCACGTCGGGAAGATGCGCGAGCCAGCCGGTAGAGCCCACGGCTGCGTTCACACCAGCGGCCGCAAGCTGCTGAATGTTTCGCGCTGCGGTCTGCGGTGTCGAAAATTCCACGGCGACATCGACACCTTGCAACGCCTCTCGCGTCAATCCTTCTCCGCCCGCATTGTTCTTGCTGTTGAACCTGGCGCACACGGCAAAGCCGTATTCCGGCGCGAGGCGCTCAACCAGGCGTCCCATCTTTCCGTGCCCGACAATGGCCAGGCCCAACGTCATGACTGCGCCTGCCTTTGCGTCGCATTTCCCTGCTGGAGCAGGTGCGTCACCATGCGGGCGTAAATTTCCACCGCCTCCAACAGCTCCTTTTTCGAGATGCGTTCTTCCGCCGTATGTGCGACGTGAATGCTGCCCGGACCGATTAGAAATGCCTGGCCCCAAGCGTCGCTCAACGCCGGTATGTCCGTGGTGAAAGCCACCGCCGTGGTCGGCAACCCGTTAAAACCTGTCAATTGAATCGCCGGCGTGTGCAAATCTTCGCGCGCCATCGCGCGGCCCACCACCGCCGCGGCCACTGCTTCGCGGAGCGGCGCAGGGTCACCGACAGTGCGAAACATGATCTCGGCTCGCGCTTCGTCGGCGATCACGTTGGGGGCGCGCCCGCCCGAAATCGTTCCCACGTTCAACGTGCAACCACCAAGTATCGCGTCCAACGGCAAAGGAATTCGCCGGATGTCCTGCAGCACATCCAGGAGGGTGTGGATCGCGGAGTGCCCGAGTTCCGGATACGCCGAATGCGCCAGCCTTCCCCGCGCGATAACCTCAAAACGCAGCGCCCCTTTCGAACCCAGCGCGATACGATTGTCGGTTGGCTCGCCGTTGATCAGGAAGCGTGAGCCGCGCGGCGTCGCAGCCGCAGCTTTCGCTCCGGCGGAATTGCGTTCTTCGCCCACCAGGAACAACAACCCGAAATTTCGCGTCCCCGCACCCAATAACTTCTCGGCCGCCGCGATCATCGCCGCGATAATCCCTTTTGCGTCGCACGACCCTCGACCCCACACAAAATCCTCATCCTCGTTGGAGGCAAAAAACGGCGGCACGGTATCCATATGCGTCGACAGCGTCACCACCGGTTTACCCCAGCACACAAAAATATTGTCGCGCTGCGGCTCGACCGAAATACGTTCTAGCCGCCCGTCGTAGCGCGCCGCCAGCGCGGACAAGTGCGCGAACAGGAAGTCGCCAACCGGTCCTTCGTTGCTGGTCACCGACTCGATGTCGACCAGCGCGCGCGTGAGTTCAAAAAGATTCATAGCCGTGAAGTTTTCCGCCCGTTCAAAAAAATTGTTTATGGGAAGAAGAGCGAAAGAGAAAGGAAGGAACCGCGAGGAAAATACTCGGGCTGCTGCCTCTCGATAGCGCTTCATCCAATAACCGGATGACAGTGGTCAGGCCTTAAACCTGACCCCCAACCGCCGCAGTATCAGCTGCTGCAACGATTTCGGCGGACAACCCGTGGCCGGCAATCGATCCGGTCTCTCAATCACCGAATCAACTACCAGCGGCCCCTTTCGCCAGGCTCCCGACGCTGATCGGAAAACAAGCCCGGCTACTGATGGCCTCCGCACCTCTACCAAGAACAATCAAAGTCTAGTGGAGCGCTTTCGCGCTGTCAATTCTCAATTGTGGCGGCCGCCGGCGTTTAGCCTGAACTTCGGAGGGTGGCGGGCGCTTTTGTACTAGAAGGCTACAGCTCGAGAGGTCGAAGCGGCGCGCCTTGCGTGGCGACGATGAGTTCGCCGGTGAAGGAGCATTTGGCGGGCCGGCGGTGCAGCGCTTCTTCGGCGGAGATGCGGGCCACGTCGGGATTGTTGTTCTCCAGCGACAGGTGCCCGAGGACGAGATAGCGGGCGCGGGCGTCGAACCCGTCGGGATCGCACAGGTATTCGCTGACCGCGTGATTCGAAAGGTGCCCGGTGCGGCTCAGCACGCGCTGCTTCACGACCCACGGATACGGGCCGACCTTGAGCATGTCGAGATCGTGATTCGATTCCAGCATCAGGCAATCGGCATCGCGCAGATGCACCTTGACCAGCTCCGGCATGTACCCGAGGTCGGTGACCAGCGCCATCTTGACGCCCTCGGTGCGAAACGTAAACCCGATCGGGTCGGCGGCGTCGTGCGGAATCGCAAACGCGTGCACTTCGATATCGCCGACGCAAAACCGCTGTCCTGCGTGAATCGTCTCGACACCACGCAAACGCTTGCCTAGTCGATCGGGCAAAGCGCGATGCAGCGCGTCCATAGTCGGCTCGGTGACATACAGCGGCGCCTTCCACATGCCCAGCATCTGCGGCAAGCCGTTGCAATGATCGCTATGTTCGTGGGTGATGAGGATGCCGTCGAGGTGCTCGACGTCTTTTTCGATGGCCGCAAGCCGCGCCAGGGTTTCGCGTTTGCCGAGTCCAGCATCAATCAGGAGGCGGGTCCGCTCAGTCTCGAGTAAGGTGATGTTCCCCGAGCTGCCCGACGCCAGAATGGAAACCCGCAAGCCGATCGCTTCCCCCTCAGTGAGGCAGCTCGGTGCGAAACGCACCGAATTTCCTGCATCATGGCAGAGCGGTGAACGATCGTCAACGAAGAATGCACGTCGTCGACATTTCAGTTACGAGTGAGCAGTGGGTCTTAAGCGAGGTCTCCGATAAACTCCAGCTATCTGGACCAACATGCGGGAGGAAAGTTGAATTGGCACGGCACAGTGAAAGAGTTCGGTTACGGCCTCATTCCGAGCGTCTTCAACAGGGATGAGGTATCCGCCTTGCTGCAACAGCTTCGCAGCGAACAGTTACCGCGAACGCGCGCAGGCGTTCGTCACGCCATGAGGAGCACCAACGTGGCGCAGATCTCGCGAGACCAACGCATGATGAAAATCGCACGGCGGATTTTGGGAAACGGTGCGATTGCGTTTCGCGCGACTCTGTTCGAGAAGTTCCCAGACTCAAACTGGTTGGTGGCCTGGCACCAGGACACGGCGCTACCACTGCGAGAACGGCGAGAAGTCGCCGGATGGGGACCCTGGTCGGTAAAAGATGGCGTGAACTATGCCCACGCACCTGCCGAAGCGCTCAAGAAGGTCGTGGCGCTGCGTATACACCTCGACGATTCGACGATCGACAACGGGCCGCTGCGCGTGTTGCCGGGAACGCACACTCGAGCGGTGCTGACCGACGACGAAATGCACGCGATCGCTGAACGCACTCATGGCGTCGATTGCCTGATGCCCTTGGGTGGCGTCGTCGCTATGAGGCCATTGGTGATACACGCGTCGTCAAAATCACGGACGGAGAATCCGCGCCGGGTACTGCATATCAAATACGCGGAGTCCTTGGCGATTACTGACGGGCTCGAATTGGCAATTGCCTAAGTTTCGCGAGAACTAGCAGGCGAGGCGGGAGCGGTCGAGGGTGAAGCCGTTGAGGGGGCCGAGGGCGGTGACGGCGATTTGTTCGGAGCGGAAGAATTCGCGGGCGACCGACTGGATTTCTTCGCGGGTTACGGCTTCGATGCCGGCGAGGATTTCGTCGAGCGAATAGAAACGGCGGAAGTAGAGTTCCTGGCGCGCGAGGTTGGACATGCGGGCGCTCGTGGATTCGAGGGAAAGCATCAGCGAGCCTTTCAGGTGATTCTTGGCGCGCAGCAGCTCTTCTTCGGTGACCAGCGATTCCTTGATGTCGCGAAATTCCTTGATCACCAGATCGATGACCTGGCCGACAGTTTCTTTCGCGGTGCCGGCGTAGACGGTCATCATGCCCGCGTCGGAATAGGGCGTCAGCTCGCTGAACACAGCGTAGGCCAAGCCTTGTTTCTCGCGAATATTCTGGAACAAACGCGAAGACATTCCGCCGCCCAGCAAATTATTCATCACCGCAACTGCAAAGCGGCGCTCGTCGGCCAGTGGCACGGAAGGCACGCCGATGCACACATGCACCTGCTCGAGATCGCGCTTCGATTCGATGTGAATCGGGGCCTGCGTCGACGGCGCATCATGTTCTTCCGGCTCACCGCTCGGCTGCAAGCTGCCGAATTCCCGCTCCACCAACTCCAGCACCTGTTCGTGCTTGACGTTGCCTGCCGCGGACAGCACCAAGCGATCCGGCGCGAACCAATGCTGAAACCTCTGCCGCAGCGAATCGCGGTTAAATTTCTTCACCGTTTCCGGTGTGCCCAAGATCGGCCGGCCCAGCGGATGCTCCGGCCAGAATCCCCGCGTAAAAATTTCGTGCAGCAGATATTCCGGGTTGTCCAGGTCCATCTTGATTTCTTCCAGGACCACCTGCCGCTCTTTTTTGACGTCTTCGGAATCGAACTTGGGGCGCAGGACGAGATCGGCAATCACATCGAAAGCGATCGGCATGTGCTCGTCGAGCACTTTGGCATTGAAACAAATCTGTTCCTTTGAGGTAAACGCGTCGAGCATTCCGCCAACGGAATCCATCTCTCGCGCAATCGCTTCCGCGGAGCGACGCTCGGTGCCCTTGAAGACCATGTGTTCCATGAAGTGCGCCAGCCCATTTTCTTCCCGCACTTCGCGCCGCGAGCCATTGCGAATCCACACGCCCACGGACACCGAGCGCACGTGCGACATCGTCTCGGTCAAAACCACCAAGCCGTTGGGTAGAACGCGTTTTTGGATGTCGCGTGCTTCGCTCGCCACCGTACAATTGTGACACAGCCGCGCGGAAAGAAGAAATACAAGCGGGAATCACGTTAAATAGCTAAGAAAACAATTGCTTACGGACTCCGGAACCACCTAAATCAGCTTCTCGTCAGGATGTAACTTGCCGTATTCGCTGGTGTAGTGCAGCGGAACATCGGCGTAGGTCCCCTTCTCGCGCTGGTAAACCTCGCAGGTATCGAACGGCTTGGAATATACGTGAATGCTGACGGCGCGCTGGTTGAACTCCCGCAGGTTGAGCACCTGGTGGACCGGCTCGAGCGGGTTGACGTAAGCCGGATGCGCGGCGTCCATGTCGTAAATGTCGGTCGGCAGGATGTGACACGTGCCGAGCGCCACATCGCGCTCGTTGACGCGAAAATTCTGCACCCGCAGGCGGCCAATCGGCGCGGACATCCAGCAATTCTGATCGCGGTGATTGTGCACCCGGCTGGACTGGCCGATTTCCCAGCAGATGGTCATGCACTCAAACACGTCGTTTTTGAAAATCAGATTGCGCGTGTAATTGCCCTTGGAGAAAAACAGATACTTGTCGAGCGTTTCGGGACGAACCACGTGCGAGAGGATGTAATCCTGCACGTTTTGCAGTGTAAAGTCGCGCTCCGGAATCGCCGCGAGACCTTTCACCCACTCAGCGATGGTCACCGTCTCTGTAGTCGCTTGCTTCTGCATGACGCGCCTCCGAGGGGCAATCCGGAAATTGCGGGGATTGCCAAAGAATTATAGCGCCGTTTCCAGCATGCTACTATGGATGTCAGCGTGAATTTTTCCGCGCGGCTATCTCATGTCAACGGAACTCCTGGGCAAATCGAAGGACGATCTGACCGCCATGTGCGTGGGACTCGGCGAGCCTGCGTATCGCGGCGCCCAGCTTTACCACGCGCTGTATGTCGAACGCATCTTCGACGTGACACAGATGTCGACTTTGCCTGCGGCGTTGCGCGACCTGTTGGCGGGCGAAACGCAGATCACATTGCCAATTGTGAGGCAGCGGTACGTTTCGCGAGATGGTTCGGTGCGCTATTTGTTCGCGCTACCGGGATCGGAAACATCGAAGAAAGAAGAATTCACCACAGAGGGCGCAGAGCACACCGAGAAAGTCCGACCCGTGCGGCCCGCGTCCGTGGAAGCAGTGTTCATGCCCAGCGAGGGCCGGCAGACCATCTGCATTTCGACCCAAGCAGGTTGCGCCGTAGATTGCCAATTCTGCCTTACGGCGCAGCTCGGATTGATCCGCAATTTAACGCCGGGAGAGATTGTCGCGCAGGTGCTGTTGCCCCTCGAGGAGCACAAAGCGGCGCTGACGCCGAATACGAATATCGTGCTGATGGGGCAAGGCGAACCGCTATTGAATTTCGATCCCGTAATGGCGGCACTGCGCATTCTGCTCGATCCGAAAGGCGTCGCGATTTCACCGAAGCACGCGACGTTGTCGACCAGCGGCATTGTGCCGGGCATCGAGCGCCTGGCCAAGGAAGAAATCCGCCCGCACCTGGCAATTTCCCTGAACGTCTCAAACGACGAGCAACGCAACATGCTGATGCCGATCAACCGGAAATATCCGGTAGCGACGTTGATGAAGGCCTGCCAGGAATATCCGCTACGCTCGTGGGAATACCTGATGTTCGAGTACGTGATGCTGGGCGGCGTGAACGATTCGATCGCCGACGCGCGGCGCGTCGTGAAACTGCTGGCGCCGCTCAAAGCCGCGAAAGTAAATCTCATCCCGTGGAATCCGGGTCAGCTCCCGTACCACGAGTCTTCGGTCGAAGACATCGACCTTTTCCAAAAGCTGCTGATCGAACGCGGCATACCAACCTTCGTGCGTCACTCCCGCGGCCGCGACGTGATGGCCGCCTGCGGCCAACTCGCCTTGAACGAAATCACCAGTTCCCCGCTCGCTGTTCTTCCTTGATTATTTTTTTTTGAAACTCACAGCCGCTCAAGGGTCGCAGCGTCCAGCTTTCCGTCGAAATATTTCTGCAATGCCTGCGGAAATACCTGTTGTTCGGGCGCCGCAGCCGCGAATAAGGTCATCGAAGAATGAAATTTCAAATCGTCAGGGTAACCGAAAATTTCGTTCGCGGAGCGCCCCTCGACCAAATTCACCAAGCGGGTACACTCGCGGAGTCGCGGACCCAAAATTTCGTGCCGGCAATAAACGTCGGCCTCCGCAAGTGAAGAAATCGCAAACCGGGCAGCCATCGAACTACGCCCTAGCCCCTGAATCTGTGGAAAAATGAACCACATCCAGTGGTTCTGCTTGCGCCCGGCTCGCAATTCCGCACAAACCCGCTCAAAAATTAGATTTTGTGCCTCGACGAATCGCTGCAAGTCGCAGATCTGATGCATGTCCCTCGCCTCGTTGGGAGGCACCTCTAGCCGCCCTCTTTTACCCTGAGCCTCGAAGGGCCGAGAAGGGCGGGGTTTAGATGCCACACGATCACAGCGCGGCCGCGCACGTAAGTCCACTCACTACGTGCGAATGCCAATGACGGCCATCAAGCGCCCGCTGGCCGCGCCTTCTTTCCGGTAGCTGAACAGGCGGTCGACATCACACGAAGTGCAAAGCTCGGTGACAAAAATGTTTTCCGCCAGGAGCCCAGCGTCCAGGAGTTGCGCTCGGTTAGCTTTTTTCAGGTCGAGCAAAACCTTGTTGGGAGGCGGCTGATGACCCGGAGGCATCATGTTAAGCCATTGCAGAGGGTTGGGTTCGTCGCCAGTGCGCAGTTCGTCGAAGAATTCGGCGGCGTTAGAAAACTTCGCGGCGAACGCGGAGGCGACCTCGGTGCCAACCTCGTAGCAGCAGCCACCAATCGTCGGCCCAATCGCACCAAGAAGATCCTGTGGCCGGCAGCCGAATTCCATCTGCATCTGACCGATGGTCTTGGTGACGATGCGCTGCAGCGTGCCGCGCCAGCCAGCATGAATCGCGGCAACAACCCGCCTCTTGGGATCGACCACCAGGACCGGAGCACAATCGGCGGTGCGAACACCCAGCAGTAAGCCGGCACGATTTGTGGCAGACGCGTCGCCCTTGCACTGCTTTGCGGGTGCGGCGTCAAAGGATCGAACCACGTCGGAATGAATCTGGTGCAAGGAAACCAGTTTTAGATCGGACGCGCCAAGCGTCGCTTGAAACCTGCGCTTGTTTTCTTCAACGTTTTCACGAGTGTCCCATTCGACGGCGCCGAGGTTTAGGACTTTTTCGCCGTCCATTTCACTGACGCCGCCCAACCTCGTGCTGAAACCATGCACGAGCCACGGAATTTGAGAGAACGCCGGAACTTGTAACACCTGAACGCCGCGGAGAGTCCGCTCGGTCCAAGGCTTCGTAACCACGCACGTCTTCGGCTGTTTGCGGTTGCGGCGCTTGGTCGGCGATGTTTTCGCAGTGGCCACGGCCTTACCAGTATAATCGCAGTTTGCGTGGGAGTTGCGTCGCGCGGCTGCGAACGGATGGAATCCGCACTGTTCCCGCGCATGGTGCGGAGCAATCATCTTGGAGGATGCGGATACCCCTTTCAGACTCCGGTGGGTATGGTCATGGATACGCTGTCTTCCAATCAGGCGCTCACGCTGTTCGGGAAATGGGAGCGGGAAAACAAGTCGATCGTGCTGCTGTTTTCCACGCCCGCGGCGGCCATGTCTTTCAAGAATGGGCGGATCGTGCCATTCGTGGACGATTGCCTGATGCTCTCGTTTGGCGAGGACAACATACTGCGCATTTTTCTTCAGGCAGCAACGTTCTGGCGCTTGGAAGCGGGCGACATTCCCGAAGACTCGCGGGAGGTCGTCCCCAAGTTTGAACAATGCGTGCGCATCGTCTCGGAGAATCCGGAGCTGCAATGCTTCCTATGCGCGACCAGCCCATTGATCTCCGGTTGAATACCTATCCGTGTAGGGGGAGATATTGATCGTCGGTTTGGGCGTGGACATTGCAGAAGTGGCGCGCGTCAAAGCGGCGATCGAGCGGCACGGCGAGACTTTTTTGCGCCGGGTGTACACTCCGAAAGAACGCGAATACTGCGAGCGTTTCAAAAACAAGTACGAGCGGTACGCAGGGCGCTTCGCGGCAAAAGAAGCAGCGATGAAAGCGTTAGGCACAGGGTGGAGTCGCGGCGTGCGCTGGGTGGACGTGGAAGTCGTACGCGAAAAGGGCGGCCGGCCCACGATCAAGCTGGCGGGCGAAGCAAGCAATGTAGCCGAGCGCATGGGTGTGAAAAACATCGCGCTGAGCATCACCCATACCGCCGACCAAGCCTTCGCGCAAGTTATCTTCGAGAATTGAGCCTGGTGGCGCTGGCTTCCAGCCGGCTCTTCGCCCACAAACTTGCTCCGTCGAAATTATTTCACCACCAAGAACGAACCAAGCGCCAAAGCATCGATGCCGGAGCAATAGAAGCTGCGGACGGCTTCGCGGGGGTCGGAGACTAGCGGTTCGCCGAACAGGTTGAAGGACGTATTGACCAGGACTGGCGCCGGGGCGTTTTCGCCGAACTTGTGGAGCAGGCGCCAGAAACCGGGGTTGGAATCTTTGTCCACGGTGTGCACGCGGACTTCGCGGCCGTTGAAGGCGAATTGCTCCAGGCCCGGAACTTGATTCTTGAGCGTGCCGAGCGACGCCATGAAACGGCAATTTGGGGAGCAGTCGAAAAATTCGGCGGCGCGCTCGGCGGGAACCGATAGCGCGAACGGATGAAAATCGGCGCGGTGTTTGATGTATTGGTTCACGTTGTCGATGACATATTCCGAGAAGGGCGACGCGAGGATGCTGCGATTACCCAGCGCTCGGTGGCCGAATTCGGTGCGGCCCTGGCACCACGCGACAATTTTATCTCGCAGTAAAAGTTTCACGCTCTCGGCGATCATCTGGTCTTCGCCGGACAAATACTTGTAGATGATTTTGCAGTTGTCGAGGACCGCCTTGATTTCCTGGGAGTTCAGGTCCGGACCGAGAGCCAGCGTGGTCATCGCGGCGCGGCCGGATTTTCCGGAGAGTTTTTTGCGGGCCAGAAACGCGGCGCCCAATGCCGTTCCTGCATTGCCGGCCACCGGTTGGACGTGAACACGATCGAAAGTGCTGCGCGTCTCCAGCGCGCGCACCAATAAAACGTTGAGAAAAACGCCGCCAGCAATGCACAGCAAGTCGGCGCCGGTTTGCGCCTGGAAGTGATGGGCGATCTCAAGGACGGTTTCTTCCAGGAAGAGCTGGGCGCTGCGAGCTAGCGCGGCGCAAACGGCCGGATCGCCGCGGAACTTGTCTTTGTGAATTTTCAGTTCGCGGTAAAACTGCGGGGAAAAGGTGCCGCGTTCGTCTGGGCCTGCGGCGAAATAGCGGCTGTCCAGTACCGGCAGTCCGTCGGCGCCGGTGCGAAAGAGTTTACGAAAGACGGGGAGATACTCGGGCTGGCCCTGGCGGCCGAGCCATTGCACTTTGTGTTCGTCATAGTTCGGGCGCAGGCCCAGCAGCGCGGTGATCCGCGAGTAAAACCAGCCCAGACAATCGGGAAACTGCATGGTGCGCAGAGGGCGGATTTCGTCTTTTTCGCCGAGCGAGACTTGGCCGCAGCGGCCGGCGGCGCCGCCGTCGAGCGTCAGTATCAAGGCGCGGTCGAAATCGGATGTGTAGAACGTGCTGGCCGCGTGGCAAAGGTGATGCTCGTATTGCTGGAGTTTTACGCCGCGGTCCAGGTGTTCGCGAAGCTGCGGAATCGACGTGGACTTGCGAAGGTCGCGTGACGAGCGGCGTTTGCGATTGGCGGAAAATTTCGAGCCCAGCCCGGACTCGCGAAGGCGCGCTTGCTGCGCAAGATCGGCCAGTGCGGCGGTACTCAAATCGGATGGCCGCACACCCTGCTGCTCCAGCACCCGGGTCATCGCCAGATTGGGGACATTGTCCGCGCCCAGCGAGCGATCCAGTTTTTCTTCTTCGATGGCGCCAAGGATCGATCTTTCATCGAGCAGCGCGACGGCCGAATCCTGGTCTAGGCTGGCGATCCCAAGTACGAGCATAGAGAAAGCTTCTCACCCTTTCACGACACGTGCTAAGCGGCAAAAACTTCAGAGGCTCCCGGTTGTGCATTCAGGTAGCCGGACGCAGCGGAAACAATACGTGCTTGCATCATCTGATTTGGCGGCCATTCACCCGGCAAGCGGACCTGAAGATAGTTGCTGGAGATGGCGGGCGTCCAGCTTGCATCTACCACACGCGACGTGTGGCGCAGCGTAAGAACTTCGAGAGACCTATCCGTTTGCAAGCGAAGAAATGCGGCGGATTTTTCCTCGCCGAGCGAGCGCAGCTCGCGTGCGCGGCGGTGAATTACGGCGGCAGGAACTTCGTTCGAGAGAGCGGCGGCGCGTGTGCCTGGGCGTTTCGAGAACGAGAAAACGTGAAGATACGTGAACGGCAGGCGCTCGATGAACGCCACGGTTGCGGTGTGGTCCTCTTCCGTCTCTCCCGGAAAACCGACGATAACGTCGGCGCCGGCGGCGGCGTTCGGAAGATGCTCGCGGATGAGCTCGATGCGGCGGGCGTAGTGCTCGGCGCGGTACCAGCGATGCATGGCTGCGAGAATGCGATCGGAACCCGATTGCAGCGGCATGTGAAAGTGCTGCGCCAGGCGCGAGGTGGAAGCGAACAGCGCGATCAAGTCCTGAGTGACGTCGAGAGGCTCGATGGAACTGGTGCGCAGACGCGCGATCTTGGTTTCGTCGAGTATGCGGCGGAGCAGGTCGTCGAACTCGACGCGTGGCGAGAGATCGCGACCGTAGGTGCCCAGGTTGATGCCGCTGATTACGATTTCGCGATAGCCGGATTCGCTCAGACGGCGAATTTCTTCGACGACTTCGCGCGGCGGGAGGCTGCGGCTCTTTCCGCGAACGAACGGAATCACGCAGTAGGCGCAGCGGCTGTTACAGCCATCCTGAATTTTCAGTGTGGGACGAGTGTGATTCCCTTCCCCGCCAAGAATTGGCGCGGCGAGAAATGAATTCTGGGCAAAAATATCGCCCGTTAAGATTTTCGCCAGGCCGCTCTGAAACGCGGAAATTTGCAGGGGCACAGCATTGCTGTGCCCCAACTTGCCTGGTCGTAAGACAGTTTCGGTATTTTGGATCCCGTTCAGCAGTGTTTCTGTGGAAACGAACCCGTTCGCGGCGGAGCGACCTTGACTGCTCGATACCTCATGCACAAGGTTAGGAATTTGTGGCTTGTGCGAATTGCCGACAACCCAGGAAACACCCGGCAGCGCAGCGAGTTCTTCAGGTGCTCGCTGCGCGTAACAGCCGGTGACGATCACCTGAGCCGCGGGGTTACGGGCATGAATCTTCCGAATCGCGTCGCGAGCCTGGGTATCCGCGGCAGCGGTCACCGTGCAAGTATTTACGACGACGACGTCGGCGGCGGTTACTTCAGTAGCCGCGGAACAGCCGCGTTCTAGCAATTGGCGCTCCAGCGCAGCGCCATCGGCTTGCGTCGCGCGGCAGCCGAATTGTTCGATGTAAAAGGTCGTCATCTGCTCAGCACATGATAGCTGCTTCGCAAATCCGCGCAAAGCCGCGCCAAGAAGAAAAACCAGATCGCAGCTCCTTTACTGGAAACAGCGAGGCCGATACAATCGCCCCTGCCAATGGCCCGTCAACGATCTAGCCCGTCCGATCTTATTGATCCCAAAGTCTCGATTGTGATTCCGGTTTACAACGAGAAGAACACCATCGATGAAATCCTCAGGCGCGTGCTGGACACCGAGCCTCGCAAGGAAGTGATTGTCGTCGACGATTGTTCGACCGATGGGACCAAGCAAATCCTGGAAAGCATGGCAGCGCGGCAGGCCAAAGGTGAGGAGTCGGCGCCCGCTCAGGACGGGGCCGATTCGATTGCGCTCCGCGACCTGCGGTTTTTCTTTCAGGCGCAAAATCAGGGCAAGGGCGCGGCCTTGCGGCGGGGGTTCGCGCAAACGACGGGCGATATCGTGCTGGTGCAGGATGCGGACCTGGAATACGATCCGCGCGACTACCACAAACTGCTGGAGCCGATCCTGGATGGACGGGCGGACGTGGTGTATGGATCGAGGTTTCTGGGTGGGCCGCAGCGCGTGCATTATTTCTGGCATTACGTTGCCAACAAGGTTCTGACGCTGCTTTCCGATATTTTTACCAACCTGAAATTAACGGACATGGAGACTTGCTACAAAGTTTTTCGCAAAGAGGTCTTGCAGGGAATTCATCTGCGGTCAGACCGCTTTGGGTTTGAGCCGGAGATCACCGCGAAAATCGCCAAGCATAATTGGCGGATTTACGAGGTGCCAATCTCGTACGCCGGGCGCACCTATGAAGAGGGAAAAAAGATAACCTGGAAAGATGGAGTGAAAGCTCTCTGGTACATTGTGCGGTTTACGTTTTCGGATTGAGAAGCTGGCGGGTCGGACCCGACTCCGGAGAAGCGTGGCTTGCGGTGTTGGCAAGCTGTATACCCTCCACACTCCCTTTTTGCGTAAGTGTTGCTTCTAAGAGGGTTAAAGTCCTTTGCATTGATAGACTTCTGCAAGTGTTGATTCTAAGTAGGTTATCCGACGACGCGAATTGAGATTATTTTGAACCTGAACGTGCGCTTTTTGGGGCTACCAGACAGCGATACTTCTGAATGGGGCTAGTATAACAGATATAACTACATTGTCAAGGGCAATTTTGGGAAGCGGGCAGGCTGGGCACGAACCGGCAGGGTGCCCTTCGCGGCTCAGGGTTAAACCGGCGCTACTAGTTGGCGCTTGATTTGGCCGGGATGCTGGCGGAACTTGAAGCAGGGATTAGGGTTGGGCCATGCGGCGCTGGAACGTCAGGAGAATCAGGTCGGCGCGGCGGCGGACTCCGAATTTGCTCAACAGGTTCGACACGTGGAATTTTACGGTGCGCTCGGCGATGTTGAGCTTGCTGGCGATTTCTTTGTTGGAGAGATTTTCCAGCAGCGAGTCCAAGACCTCTTGTTCGCGGCGGCTTAGATTCGTGACTGCATCGGTTTTTAAGCGGCGACCCTGGCCGGTGAGGATGGAATCTACGAAGCCGGAGAGTACCGAGCGGGGGACCCAGAAGCCTCCAACCGCGACGAGAGGCAGCGCGCGAATCAACTGCTCGCGGGCTTCCACGTAAGTCAGCAGCCCCTTCACTCCCAGGCGCAGCAACGAATAGCTGTTGGCGTCGCTGAGCTGCTCGCCAACGACGATTAGCCGAGCTTCCGGAAAACGTTCCAAAATATTTGCCAGCAGCGCGCCGGTGGCCGGGCGGGCGGCGTGGGCGTCGATGACATACACCTGCGCTTGCGGCGGCTCCAGAGTGCGAAGGTCGGGCGCCAGGACTGATTCCAAGTGCTTGACGGAAACTTTGAATTGGGGTTTGGAGAGCAAACGTTCGAACTCGCTCAGCACCAAAGGGTGCGGCGAGAGGATGCAGACTGATAGTTTCGTGGTAGCGCGTTTCGTAGCCACTGTATTCCCAGACTAGTGAAAACTGTACAGACGGGCAAGGCCCATTCCGGCTCGTGTTGTCGAACTGTTACGTGACATCTTGGGCGCTTTTGAAAGCGCCCCCGGAGGGTTCGGCTGCCTCGATTGGACCATTCAGGAGCCGGAGCCGGCAGGATGCTGACGCGACCAGGCCGGCTGGCGGGTCCTGAGAAATCCCTCTTTCGCGTGATTCACCCGCCTTCTGTCGACTGGCCCTGGTTACCATTCGCGGCTGGAAAGCACCAGTTCAATGGAAGCAGGTTCGATTTCCCGGGTCACCTGCGTAAAATAGAGGTGTAGCTGAAGCCCGGCCTTCCCGGCTGGACCCACGGATTTCGACAAGGGCATCGGGAAGTCCGACAAGGAGTTTTTTCGAGGCATGCGCAATCCGACCGAGTCTGCGAAAGCCCTGCGGGAGTTGCTGGACCAGCGCATCTTGGTGCTGGACGGCGCCATGGGCACGATGCTGCAGCAGCGGGAGCTGACCGCCGAGGACTTTGGCGGAGCTGCGCTTGAAGGGTGCAACGAAAACCTGGTGCGTACGCGGCCGGATGTGGTGCTGGACATCCATCGGAAATACTTTGAGGCAGGATCGGACATCGTTGAGACCAATAGCTTTGGGTCGGCTTCGATTGTCTTGGCGGAGTATGGACTGGGAGCGGACGCCTATGAGTTGAGCCGGCGTTCGGCGGAACTGGCGCGGCAGGCGGCGGACGAGGCCGGCGCCACAGGGAAAGCGCGGTTTGTGGCCGGGTCCATGGGGCCAACGACGAAAGCAATCACGGTTACGGGCGGCGTGACTTTTGAGGAGTTGCGTGCCGCCTACTACGTCCAGGCGAAGGGACTCGTGGAGGGCGGGTCGGACCTGCTGCTGGTGGAGACCTCCCAGGATACCCGCAACATCAAAGCGGCGTTGCTGGCGATTCAGAATTTGTCGAAGGAAATCGGCGAACAGGTGCCGGTAATTATCTCGGTGACCATCGAAGCCATGGGCTCGATGCTCGCGGGGCAGACGATTGAGGCCATGTGGGCGTCGCTGCGTTATGCCAAACCGCTGGCGTTTGGCATGAACTGCGCGACTGGGCCGGAATTCATGACCGACCACATTCGAACCTTGAGCCAGCTTACCGGCGAGTTTGTGTCCTGCTATCCGAATGCCGGTTTGCCGGACGAAGAGGGCAAGTATCTGGAGACGCCTACGTCGCTGGCGGCACAGCTCGAAAAGTTTGTCGATCACGGCTGGTTGAACATTGTCGGTGGATGTTGCGGTACGACCGAGCAACACATTCGCTCAATTGCGCAGATGGTGGAGGGTAAGAAGCCGCGCCAGCGTCCTGTGGAGGCGCACCGGGCAATTTATTCGGGCATCGAGACAATCGAATCCGACGACAGCACACGGCCCTTGCTGGTGGGCGAGCGGACCAACGTGATCGGGTCCCGCCTTTTCAAGAATTTGGTGGCGGAAGAGAAGTGGGAAGAAGCCAGCGAAATTGCGCGGAGGCAGGTGCGAGGTGGCGCGCAAGTGGTGGACGTATGCCTGCAGAGCACGGACCGCGACGAAAAGAACGACATTCCGCCGTTTTACGAGAAATTGATCCGCAAGGTGAAAGCGCCGGTCATGATCGACACCACCGATCCGACGGCCATCGCGCAGGCGCTGACGTATTGCCAGGGGAAAGCCATCATCAATTCCATCAATTTGGAGGATGGCGAGGAGAAATTCGAGCGGGTGGTGCCCATCGCGCACGATTTCGGCGCGGCGGTGGTGGTAGGTTGCATCGACGAAGACCCGCTACAAGCACAGGCGTTCACGCGCGATCGCAAGCTGGCCATTGCGCAACGCAGCTACACGCTGCTGACGGAGAAATACGGGTTGGCGCCCGAAGACATCATTTTCGATCCGCTGGTCTTTCCTTGCGCAACGGGGGACGAAAACTATATCGGTGGCGCGGTCGAGACGATGGAGGGGATCCGGCTGATCAAGCAGGCGCTTCCGGACACCCGAACGATCCTGGGCATCTCGAATGTTTCGTTCGGATTGCCGGCGGGCGCGCGGGAAGTGGTGAACTCGGTTTTTCTGTATTACTGCACGAAGGCGGGATTGGACCTGGCCATCGTGAACACCGAGAAAATCGAGCGATTTGCGTCGATTCCAGAGCACGAACGGAGGCTGGCGGAGGACTTGCTCTTTTCGCATCCGCCGGCGAACGTTCCGGCGGACCACTCGAACTCTGAGCTATTGCGGGATGTTCCCGCGGACTGGCGCGAACAACGCAAAGAGCAGCGCGCCGCGGTCAATCAATTTCATATCGCGGCCATCGCCGAACATTTCCG
>Ga0137403_10003794_pt1 | contig 18032 bp, 13 predicted proteins | sample CZOMad2_1_16fung_FD_122057 | JGI IMG/M metagenome (GOLD analysis project Ga0137403, IMG submission 122057) | Vadose zone soil fungal communities from Angelo Coast Range Reserve, California, USA - CZOMad2_1_16fungal (Hybrid Assembly) | ecosystem: Environmental > Terrestrial > Soil > Vadose zone...
GGAATGGCAGACGCTACGGACTTAAAATCCGTTGACCGTAAGGTCGTGTGGGTTCGACTCCCACCCTCGGCACCAAAACATTTCAAGAATTTACCAGCAGTTATGATCTGAACTGAATTCTCGCTACCGAGTTTAGTCCGTTGCGTCACCGATCTTGATTGAATTTACTGAGGAATCGTAAGTTCATGCTCGATCGCTAGTCCCCCATCTGTCAGTCTCACTCTTTGTTCGAGATTAAGCCGCGTGCGTCTTGGCTGGTTGATAGGTTCCGGGAACAGTCCTGGCGGCAATGTTCTAAAGGGTCCCTCATCCCACCTCCAGGAATGAGTCATCCATCTGAGACTGGCGGCTAACGCCGTCCGGCGACTGCAGAGGTCCCAGAGTTTGCTCAATCGCTGGCGATCTCGTCTTTGGTTATTAGGGAACAAGGAGCGTGGTGAATCGCGGTCTTGTTTGATTCTGCTTCCGGTTTTGAGCTGGCACTCTTTTGCGCGCTGCTGATTCCTGGCAAGGTACAGGCGCTAACTGAAAAGCAGCACTCGACCAGAGAACTTTGATCATCATCTTCTCTCCTTTCAGCGCCGACAAACTTCGTCACTTCGAGAAAGCTGCGATCGCACCACGCGATTAGACTTGGTTTCCTTTCAGGGCACGTCGACGAAGTATCCTGAAAGAAGAAGGTTCATAAAGCCTTCGCCGGTCCCAACGCGAGACCATTCGACGTTAACTGTGTTACCGGCATTCACATACATTTTGGTTTGTTGGCTAATTCCAAAGAAAGTCGTGGTGCTATCAGAGCCCAGCGTGACCGGGATAAAGTAATGGTGCACTGAACCCGCAAGCGGACCCTGAGAGCCGACATCCGTCCACGAGATAAACTGCCCAAGCTTAAGGGTCGCAAGCGCCGATACGTATTCGATGACGAGACGTTTGCCCGCAGGTACAGTTGTAAGCGTACAGCCCGCGCTCGTATCGCGCTCGGGCATATGGCAAGAGGCCTCAAGGGTGAAGGGTTGAAAGCTCGCCCCTTCCTGCGCCGCGACGCTTAGCGGAAAGGCAGAAGTTCCGTTCCCATTCAGAGTCGCATCGTGCACAACGGGCCGAGTCGCACTGGGAAACGCCTATCTAATGGCAGGCCGTTACACGGACGCAATCACAGAGTTTCAGAAGAATATCGATTTGGCCGGACGCCGACAGGACTATCTCGCCTTCCTTGCTTCAGCCTATGCAGCTTCGGGTAGGCGTGCCGTCGCAGAGCTAATCGTCAAGGAAATGGAACAGCACTACGCAGAGCAACAGACAAATGGAAGCGATCTGGCCATGGTCTTCGCACAACTAGGAGACAAGGACCAGGCATTTGCCTGGCTGGAGAAAGATTTCGCGGCACACAGCCATGAGATTGTCGGACTCAAATGGTTTCCGGAATTTGCGCCGCTGCGAGATGATTGGCGATACACAAGCATCCTCCAGCGAATGGGCTTGCCGTTGTGAGGCCGCGGCTGAACTCAGGATTCTCGCGCCTAAGGATCGTGCTTTGATTCTCACTTGCCAGAGACTAAGCCGGATGATTCGTTAAGTATGTAAATCACTTCATGTCCGGCGGGTGCAAAATCAAAGCGAGCGCTCGCCGAGTCGATCTCCTGCGACGGAGATTACTCCGTTGCGCTCCTCAGTTTGATTGAAAATTGCTGAACATCAACCTGCCTCAGCGCGTCTGACTCGGCGGGTTGACATTAACGTTGAGCTTGATTGAATTCCTCTGCTCCACGTTGCCGGCTACATCTATTGAGCGAAACAGAATCGCGTGCGGTCCGATTTCGGTCACGTCAAGATGAGTCCCGGCCGTCCACGTGCCATCGTCCAAACGATATTCCGTCCGAGCAACGCCAGATAGATTGTCAGATGCACTAAAAGTAACGGCCTTATTTACTGTCAGCTTTCCCTTGACATCTCGCGTGGTCACCGTAGTCACTGGAGCAGTTGAATCAATCATCACGATGGTTAATTTCGGCACTTCCACGTTGCCTGCCAGATCTTTAGAACGAGACAGAACGTTGTAGACGCCGTCGTCGCGCAGGTGGAGACGATCGCAGGCAAATGGTGTCCAGGTCGCCTGGTTGTCCAGACTCCACTCGGTCCTAACGACACCTGAGAGATCATCGGTAGCGGAAAAGTCGACAACCGTCGGCCCCTGGTACCAGCCATGCAGCCCTGTCGGCGCCGGCAGCATGGTGGACGTCACGGGTGGTGTCGAGTCGTGGGCCGGCAGAGTTCTATCTGCGATCCCAAGCAGATCGTGCTTCGCCTGATCGAGCAGTTGCTGGACCGACATGTAGCCAATGACGTCACTCGGTTTCGAGACGCACTGATGTTTGTTCGCGTAGAGGACGTCCGCGTAGGGGACTTCCAAATAGTCCATGGGCTGCGAGCCAGAGTTCCCTCTTTGGTATTTCTTCTTCGTTACCGTTCCGGTTACACCTCCGGAAAAATAGCTGGCGGCCGGAGTGTAGTCGAAGAAGACAGCCAGAACGTTGTAGGCCGCCTCCTCTACGGTGAGGTGTCCGCATTTATCAGTTTCGGATATTGGGCATCCCACCAACTTGGTTCGTTTGCCGGAAACGGCATGATCGAATTCGGCCCCACCAAGAAACGGCAACGACGAGGTAAGCAGCTTAACGCCGTAGAGGCCGATGTTGCCGGCTTCCTCATTGCTCGAGGCCGTCAATCCGCCGATTTGGGTGGCCCTTCCATTTCGATTCGTACCTACCGCGCTCACGAAATTTGAAATGATGGCCGCTTTCGCGCCGCAGGATATTCGATTAGTGCCGGCAGCCCCGACGCAGTCGGACCCGAACAGCAGACTGTCGATGGGTGGCGAGCCCAATTGCGGCATGTCTCTGCCACCGTCGGGCCCGAGTGTCAGAGTCACGCCTGAAAAAATCCCTTCGTAGGTAGCAAACGTTTTCGTCCAGGAATCAACGAACACCTGATCAGAGTTCTGGTAACTGGGTGGCTCTTGAACGGTATGGGCAATCACCTGGGCCCACGTATCATCAACCGATAGACCTGATGGCTGGGGGATTTTCGGGTCGACGTTGTCGCTGGTAGGCAGGATAATTTCGTCTGATGCGCCTATCGGCCCCGCGACCGCGATCGCCACAAACGCGGGATTAGGATTGGAGTTTGCGTCGGCGTTGTATCTGTCGTTGAGATGCCCCAGGAAATCCGACCACGCTTGTTGATAGGTAAGGTTCCAGGGCAGGGGAAGCTCGATGTTACCGTCGTCGCGTTGCTCTTCCGGAAACCCCTCAAAGCTCACCTTCCCGCAATCGGAAGGAACGAGTTGAGGGTCACCGCCATTAAAGAGTCCGTCACACGGGGCAAGTTTGCCTATTAGCCATTTCGGTGAGACAAAGCCCGGCGTAATGATCAGTTGAATTGACTTTGGGGTCGGAGACTGACCAACCGCCGCGAAGGCGTCATCCAGATAACTCCAATCGTAACCCTGCGGGTAAGGAGCTTCGGCAAATTCGATGTTGTCCCAGTGCGCGCCAACCGCAATTCCTGCGATGGCCGGGTTAGCTAACAAACGCGCGTAGAGCTTGCGAAATTCAGCGTGAAGAGTATCCGCCGAGTTCGCAATCCCCTTCTTTTTATTCTTCTCCTCGAACTTTTTTTTCGTCTCCTCAATATTGACCTTGGCGTACAGGCCCAAAGGTCTACGCGGGCTCGTCTCGTCGATAACGCGGGCCGAGGTTCGGCTCGAAGATGAAAACTTGCCGGCACCGGACAACGCCGTCAGCACCAGAAGACTCAGTACCATAGACTGCTTCAACAAATCGCGCATTGAGTTCTCTCCTCTTTACAAAAATAAAGTCCGAGACGGGAAGCTGTCACCGGGTATTTACCTGGCTTCTTTGGTTGGCCATTCGCGTCTCTACCTATTAACGCGACGCGCCTTCGGCAAAACCACCATCCCCGCCGGAGTTTTTTTGAAGACTCCGAAAACCTTAATTGAGTCGCGAACGGTTCCGTCGCCAAACATGATTGGAGGCGCGATTAGCGATGGTATACTTCGGGCCCCAGACGCAGTCGTAGAAAAGTGTTTAGAGACTTGGACAAAGGTCATGCCGGCAAAGCCCCCTGCACCTCAGGACGTGACCCAGTTGCTTATGGATTGGAGCAACGGCGACCAGTCCGCGGCGGACCATCTATTTCCGCTGGTCTATGGCGAACTCAAACGCATGGCGCGTCGCTATTTGCGAAAAGAAAATCCGGGCCACACCTTGCAGACCACGGCACTCGTCAATGAGGCTTACCTGCGGCTTGTCGATCAGAAACGCGTTCACTGGCAGAACCGCGCCCAATTTTACGGAATCGCCGCGCAGATGATGCGTCGCATCCTCGTCGATCATGCGCGCAGTCACGCGCGTCTAAGACGCGGCGGTCAGGCGGTTAAGATCTCCCTCGATCACATCGCCACGCTGGCGGATGAGCGGGCGGCGGAGTTGATCGCGCTTGATGAGGCGTTGGACAGTCTGGCAAAACTTGATGAGCGGCGCAGCCAGGTCGTCGAGATGCGCTTCTTCGGCGGGTTGAGCAATTCCGAGATTGCCACCGTATTAAAGATTGCGCCGAACACAGTCATGCGAGATTGGAACATGGCGCGCGCCTGGCTCTACCGCGAGCTACAGAAGCACGAATGAACCCTGAACGATTCCAACAGGTCAGCCAACTCTTCCAGTCTGCGCTGGAGCGCGAACCGCACGAACGCGAGTCTTATTTGCAGCGTGCCTGCGGCGGCGATGATGAACTCCGCGGTGAAGTCGAGTCCCTGCTCGCGGCGCGCGGCCAGGCAGACAGCAACGATTTCCTTCACTCGCCGGCGGTCGAACGCGCCGCGCCGTTGTTGATCGAAGAAGCAAAACTGACAGGCAGTTTTGTCGGTCACTACCAGATTCTGCAGCAACTCGGCGCGGGTGGAATGGGCGAGGTTTATTTGGCGGAAGACACTAAGCTCAACCGCCCCGTCGCGATCAAAGTCTTACCGGCCGACATTGCCAACGATCAAGACCGTATTCGCCGTTTTGTCCAGGAAGCGAAAGCCGCAGCCGCGCTCAACCATCCCAACATTGCCCACATTTATGAAATTGGCAAGAGCGAGGGGGTTCACTTCATTGCGATGGAATTCATCGATGGTCAGACTTTGCGCGAATTGATTCACGGCCAGCAAAGGGACCTGAGAAAACTTTTGCATTACTTGCAGCAGGTGGCAGAAGGTCTAACGAAAGCTCATGCCGCAGGTATTGTTCACCGCGACTTGAAACCCGACAACATAATGATCGCGCGTGACGGTTACGCGAAGATTCTTGATTTTGGTTTGGCGAAACTGATCGAAGGACGGAAGCCTTCTGGACACGGCTATACTTCGAGCGAGGTCGCGACCGCTTTGATGCCGCAACACTCACTTCCCGGCACGGTGTTGGGAACGGTCGGTTACATGTCGCCCGAACAGGCGCAGGGCCGAGTCAAAGAAATAGATCACCGCTCCGACATCTTCTCGTTTGGCTGCGTTCTGTTTGAGGCAGCCACCGGACAGAAAGCGTTCGAAGGCAAGGACCCGCTGGATTCTCTCCACAAGATCGTTCACGCGCCGACACCGCAAATCAGGGACTTCGACGCTAATTTGCCGGAAGAGATGCAAAGGATCGTGCGCCGATGCCTGGCGAAAGAACCTGACAAACGCTATCAGTCGATCAAAGACGTCGCGATCGAACTGGAAGAACTGCAACAGGATTTGAAAAAGAATACTGAACTTGAATACTCCGCTCAACCATCAGCTGAACGCGGCCGATCGACCGCGAGCGGAGCGACTCAAGCGGCCAGCACATCATTGGGGACTCCCGCGCGTTCAAGTTCGAGCGAGGAATACATCGTCGGTGGAATTAGAAGACACAAGACCGGAGCGCTGGTGACTCTCGCATTGTTTCTGGTCGTCGGCGCTGGCGTCGGTTACGTCGCTTACTGCTTTGCATCGAAGTCGAAAGCAACCACGCATTTTCTAAACCCGAAGCTCACTCGCCTGACGACGGAAGGACACGTCAACGGCGTCACCATTTCGCCCGACGGGAAATACATCGCCTACGCGGTGAAAGAAGCCGGCAAGACCAGTCTTTGGACCAAACACCTGGCGACGGGCAGTCGAGTGCAACTCGCGCCGCCGACTAACGGCGCGATCGCACCGGCAACTTTTACTCGCGATGGCAGTTATATCTATTACACGCTGTTCGACGAGCAGAATCCGAAAGGCACCCTCTTCCAGGTGCCGGTGTTGGGCGGCGCGTCGAGACGAATCATGGTGGACCTAATGCCCTCGATCTCACTGTCACCGGACGGGAAGCAATTCGCGTTCATCCGTATTCATGAGAGCGCTCGCGATCCAACGGAAGATGAACTGTTGACGGCAAATACCGATGGCACAAACGAACGACATTTGATCACCGTGAGAGAACCAGAATGGTTAAACCCCGGCATCGCCTGGTCGCCCGATGGCAAGGTGTTGGCGGTGGCACATGGAAGCAACCAGGGCGGTGAACACAACGCTGTCGCCACAGTCTCGATCGCCGACGGCAAACTGAAGGATTTTTCGCAGAGCTCGCTGGGTCTCGTAAGTGTTGCCTGGCTCCCGGACGAAAGCGGTGTCGCAGTGGTCGGCCGGGAGCGAGAATCGCCCAATCTGCAGATTTGGGAGGTCTCTTTTCCGGAAGGCACGACGCGCCGCATTACCAACGATCTGAATTCTTATTATCCGAGTCTCTCGGTAACCGATTCCGGAACGATCGTTGCGATTCAGGACGAGACCACGACTAACTTGTGGGTCGCGCCTGGGGGCGATGCAAGTCAGGCCCGCGCAATCACTGCTAACCAGAACATCGAGCACGGTCGCTTCGGCATCACTTGGACTCGTGACGGCAAACTTGTTTATACCTCGAATCTCGATGGCAAGGAGGGAATCTGGACGATCGGCGCCAACGGCGAAGACGCTAGAGTTTTGACCGAAATGCATGATAACGGCCCCGAAGTCTCGTCAGACGGCCGTTATCTCTTCGTGGGATCGATGCGTTCAGGCTATTCAGAGTTGTGGCGGATGGACCTTGACGGCGGAAATCCAAAGCAGTTGACCGAGACAAAAGGAATCGACGTGTTTACTATCTCACCGGACGATCACTGGCTGATCTATGAACCCTTGACGGGAGGTCTATACAAGATTTCGACAGATGGCGGCACTCCCACCAGAGTTCCCGGTGTCACCGGTTACGTGTCGCTTTCGCGTTTGTCTCCTGACGGCAAGCTCCTGGCTTACTTGACTGTGGATGAAAGAACCAGGCAGCCAAAACTAGCTGTGATTAAGTTCGAAAATGGCACGTCCTTTAAGGAATTTAATCTGCCGTTTACATCCGGTGACTACTTCGAATGGTCGGCCGATGGCCGCTCTTTAATTTACAAGAATACGATCGGCGGCGTGGGGAACCTCTGGAGCCGGCCGCTGGATGGCGGCCCCGCCAAACAAATCACCGACTTCAAATCAGATTTGATTTATTACTTCGCGTACTCGCGCGATGGCAAACAACTCGCGCTCGCACGCGGTAACTATACCCGCGACGCAGTGTTGATTACCGACTCGAACTGATGACGATTGCCGCATCGTGATGCCTACGTGGTTGAGAACTTAATCCTCCGGTGTTCAGGAAAAAAATTGTCAAAGCACTCAGGACCTGCAGCTTCCGTAATTGCAAGATCGGTTTACTCTTCTCCTCAGTGATATCGCTCCGCGCACCAGGCCTCAGAAATTACTGCTAGACATATCCGTGTTCGAGCGCTTTCAGAACAGCTCGCGTGTTACCAATTCAGGTTTCTCACTTTATCAAAAGCAACATCACTCCGAACAAAAGCGCGACACATGAACCACCGATCAAGGTATAGAGAAGTACTTTCGGAGTCTGCACCAGAAATGACTCGCCTGGATCTTCCGGGTTGTAATGAACGTCGACTTCGTCCGGAAACTTATTGGCGGTTCTTTGCGCCCAGGCTTTGGTGTTGTGCTGCGGCTGCTGAATACGCTGCGGGCGGATGCGATCGCTGACGAATTCTATTTCGGCGACCCTATAGAGGTACTTGACCAGAGGGGAATGGCGAAACGCAGGCGGACCGGCGGTTGGTATGTATGGTTGATAAGTACCGCGCTCGATTACTCTTCCCTTCGTGGTGGGCCAACGATCGAGGGCCGCGCGATTTCTCAACTGCTTGAGACCCGTCCAGAGCAAGACGACGCCCAACAGCAAAGCGAATGCGGCGGCAAAGATTGCTTCCATTAGGACTTCTGCCGAATGACTAGCGGTCGAGCACCAGCCTGGTGCCGGTCGGGGTTGTAGCAATCGTGATGCGCCTTGAGTACGGCGGATCTGAGTAGGCTTCCCACCAACCCTGGAATGTGATCGCGCCGTCTTTCACGATCAACCTGGGCGCAGTAATCTTGTCTATTTTCACGCCGGGTGCAGATGCCGGGCTGAGGCCTTCGGCATTGAACAACCAGGCGATCCGTTTGAGCGCGCCAGCGGCATCGAGGCTGCCCGTGCTAAGCAGATCAAACCAGTCGCTGCTCTCTGCCTCGGTCACCGCGTGGCCATTACGATCCAGCGCAACTCGATCCATCAGCGGCGTCCAACTGCCCACCGGCCGGTCGCCGTGATAGAAGAACCCCCAATCACCGGCGCGCAACGAAACTACTTCGTGGGGTTTGTCTTTGATCGGTTTTCCCTGCTTCTCCATCCACGTGACATACCGCTCAGTATCTTCTACCGGTGTAGGTATTGGAGTCGGAGGCGGCGGATTTTGCTCTGATGTCGCAGGGTTCTGCGCCCGAGACTCATTAGTTTGATACGAAACGCCGAGCGCCGAAAGGACAAACAGTGCGACTAACCCAATTCGGTTTGCTTTCATGATTAACCGCCTAGCGAAGTGCGACGCGGAGCTTAAAACGCGCGGCAGCATCTTCTCGTGTGAAGACTGTAATCCGATAGTCCCCGTTCATCGTCAATGTACCTGACCAACGTTTGACTCCGCGAGCCGTCTCGACGACTTCATTTTTGGATCCAAACGGCGAGGGTTTGATGATGGTGAACATCGCCTGATGATTACTGGAACTAATCTGAATCGTCAGATGTTGTCCGGCCCTTACGCGCAGCGAATACTGTTCAGATCCGTCGTTGGTCATGTCGGGACCGACAGTCTTCGGTGTCGAGACCGTGCCCTCCACGACAGTAGTTGTCGTGCCCGGCTTGAACTCGATCGAGTAGATCGGCTTTGTTCCGGCGCTGATTTGCGCCGACACGATGTGGGCCATGATCAGTAAAATCGCTAACCACGCGAAACGTTCAAGAGATGTGTTCAAGTGTTTCACTCCGCGTCTTTTCTGTTCCCTTGAGCCGGGCGCGTGTTTTGCCGACCACTTTTCCAGATAAGAGATTTCCGCGAAAACATTTCACCCAGCCGGCTCTGCCCAAAAAGTCGATCCGATCTGGAACGAGCCAGTTAATACTGGGAGCGCGGGCGCCCTCGCCCGCTATGAGCGCGAAGCGCGAAACAGTTACAGCCAAGAGGTTTGAAATTGAGCGTGCTGCGCACGCTCGGGCGGGCGAGGGCGCCCGCGCTCCCAGTATTCGCTTGTCTCTTTCTGCGATTCCCCGCCCTTCGGTGTAATATTTTCGAGGCCCGACTCATGTAATGGTCTCAACGGCTCATAAACAAAATCGCAGCGCTGATTTGCGAGAGCGAACATTTCGCCGCTTGCTGGTTTGGCTTGACCAGGGAGTGGATACGAATGGTCAGAGTTACCTCGTCATCAGAGGGCGCCTGCTCGGTTATTTTGATCGGAAGAATTGTTTGCATGCGGACGAACTGGCCGACGAAACGCTGAATCGCGTGGCGCGCAGGCTGGAAGAAGAAGGCGGCAATATTGAAACGGAGATCCCTGCCAAGTACTGCTATATCGTGGCCCGGTTCGTTTTCATGGAACACCTGAGAGCAAACGAGAAAGAGATTGCCGCGCTTGATAACGTTAGCCGCCAGGCGAATGTAATGTCGAACGAAGATCGCGATCGGAAAGAAAAAATGTTGGAGTGCCTCGATCATTGCGCAGCCAAGTTGGACTCGTCGCAACGCGACCTTATTTTTGGTTACTACGTAGGCGAGCAACGCGTGAAGATCGAAAATCGCCGTTCGCTGGCGCAAACTTTGGGGATTACCGTGAATGCGTTGAGTATTAGAGCTTGTCGGGTACGCGACAAACTCGAAAGTTGTGTGAAGGAATGCGCGGGCCGTCAATGAAATACTTCTGACAGCCTGGCTTATATCGTTGGAGCGGATGTCTAGCCTAAAACGTATGTGCGATGAGTAACTCGACCAATCAAAACCAAGTCAGCACTCAATACCTGCTCGGCACTTTGCCTGAGGTAGAGAGAGAACGCCTGGACGAGTTAAGCGTTACCAGTCAGGAATTTGCCGATTCGCTAAGCGCGAGCGAAAAAGATCTGATCGACTCCTACGTCCAGGGCGAGCTTTCAGGATCGACGTTGGCCCAATTTGAGTCTCACTACCTGGCCTCACAGATTAGACGTGAACGAGTTGAGTTCGCCGCAGCGTTCCAGGTATTCGCAAAGAAGCAAGCGGTCTTCGATGGTTCATCAATTCGCAGGCAAGCCGAACTTGATAGAAAGCGAAAGGGTGGCTGGCTTTCAAGGTTAAGTGTTTTCGGCGGACAGTATCCCGCACTGCAATGGGGTGTCGCGGTGGCGGCTGTCGTCTTCATCGCCGCCGGAGGATTTCTGCTGTTGCAAAACGCGCGTCTGCGTCAACAAATGTCGATCGAGCAGGCGCATCGTGATGAACTGCAGCAACGTGAATTGCAATTGCAGAAGGAACTCGACCAGCAGCGAGCCAGCAACACAGCGATTGAGCAGGAGCTGGCGCAGGTGCGCGAAGAACGAGCGCGCATGGAAGAAGAGCTGAAAAAGTCAGGCCAGTTCCCTGCCAGCGGTACCGGCATGTTGTCATTTGTGCTAACGCCGCAATTGCGCGGCGCTGGTCAAACTAAATCAGTCTCAATCCCGGCCAACACCAGTCGCGTGACAGTGCAGTTGAGCCTCGAACCAAACGATTATCAGACTTTCGCGGTGGTCTTGCTCGATCAATCCAGTCATCAAGAGCTTTGGCGCAGCGGCAAACTCAAAGCCAGTTCGAGAGGCGATAATAGAACTCTCAATGTCGGTTTCTCAGCGGGCTTGCTCAAGCCTCAAGTCTACGCCCTGCAAGTCTCCGGCATTTCCGCAAACGGCCAATCCGAAGTGCTCAGTGACTATCCTTTCAAAGTCGTGAAATAATACGCCACCTGACAATCGCGCCTAAACGATTTTCAGCATGGCTGTATGACTCCTTGGAACTATTCTCTGATCCCGTCAAACCGGCTTCGCAGGTGGTCACGACTGTCTTTTCTCTTTTTGGTCCTGCTGATCTCCCTGTGGATCCAATCTGCGAACTCGCTTCAGGTTCATGGCCAAGCCAACTCAGTCTCAAACCCTGAAGATACACTCGAGCTGGGCAAACCGATACAACGCGATATTGCGGGCGGGCAGACCCAAAGCTACAGGGTCAGACTCTCCAAAGATCAATTTGCGGGCCTGAGTATTCAACGCCGCGGCATTGATGTCGTCGAGCAATTGCTCGCGCCGGACGGCAAAGTGTATGCGAGGTTTGCGTCTGAGTGGCGGACGGACGTAACTGAGAGCGTGGGGTTTGTTGCTGAAACATCAGGAGTCTATCAACTGGACGTCAAGGCTCCAGTTAGAGGTTCGACCGGTAGTTATGAAATCCGGATCATGGAGATTCGCGCCGCGACTGATCCCGATCGTTGGCTAAATGAAGCCCATCGGCTGAGCACAGCGGCTACAACTATTAGCGGCGCAGGAAAACTTGATGACGCGCTGGTAATGGAGATGCGCGCAATTGAACTGGCCGAAAAGGCATCCGGGCCGGATGATGCCTTTGTCGGCCTCCTGCTCAACGAATTGGGATCTCTGCAAAGGAACAAAGGCGAGTATCCGAAGGCTGAGGCGACACTCAAACGAGCGTTGGCCATTAATCAGAAGACATTAGGCCCGGACCATACGCAGACCGTGGACTCGCTAAATCGACTTGGCTTGCTCTATCGCTCGATGAATGATTACGCGAAGGCAGAACCCCTGTTGCGTCAATCCCTTGAAATTACGGAGCGAACGCTTGGTCCGGACAATCCGAGGGTCGTAATTTTTCTGGACAACCTGCAAACGATTCACTTCGATTTGGGAGATTGGGAACAAGCCGAACGCGACTTGGAACGCGCGTTGGTGATAGCGGCAAAAGTGCTCGATCCTGATCATCCTGATCAGGCCCGGCTACTCAATAATCTCGGAAATCTCTATCGCCTTCGGGGCGATAACGCCCGGGCTGAACCACTGCTGTTGCGGGCGCTGGCTGCTTACGAGAAGACGTTCGGTGCTGAGTCGCCTCGGGTAGCCGACACCCTGCAGAACCTCGGAATTGTCGCCAGACAAAAGAAAGACTACGCGCGGGCCATCGACTTTTACTCAAGAGCTTTAGCGATTAGAGAAAAGACCGTCGGGCCTGAGCACCAAAATGTCGCGGCCCTGCTAAACAACATCGCCAATATCCATCACGCCCAACATGACTTTGCGAAAGCGCTGGAGACTCAGCAACGCGCCCTCAAGATCGCCGAAAAAGCTGTGGGCCCGTATCACGGTCTAACGCTGACGTTGCTCGCGAATATTGCCAGGAGTTATATGGCAATGGGTGACCGTGCAAACGCCATTGAATTTCAGACACGAGCTGAGATGGGTCAGGAAACCGCCGCAGCTTTGGACCTGGTTATCGGTTCCGAACGTCAAAAGCTTGCTTATGTTGGTGACCTCGCTGAGTCATCCGCCCGCACGATTTCTCTTAATCTCGATCTGGCGCCGAATGATCCGGACGCAGCTAATCTGGCTGCCCTGGTTCTGTTGCAACGTAAAGGACGGGTGCTTGATGCGATCTCCGACAGCTTCAAGTCTCTGCGCGAACGATCAAGACCCGAAGATCAAAAACTGCTGGATCAGTGGAGCTCGGCGGTGGCGCGGCTCGCCGGACTTGCGCTCGACGGGCCGGGAAAGATGGCGCGAGAGGAATATCAAAAGCAGCTGACCTCTCTGGAAGAAGAGAGAGAGAAACTTGAAGCAGAGATCAGCGAACGCAGCGCGGAATTTCGCGCGCAGACACAGCCGGTCACGCTGGCCTCGGTCCAGGCCACTATTCCAAATAACGCCGCGCTGATTGAGTTCGCCACCTATCGTCCGTTCGATCCGAAAGCGGTTAGCACCGATGAAGCGTTCGGCAAACCTCACTATGTTGCTTACGTAATGCGGCGCGAAGGAACGCCGCAAGGTAAAGACCTGGGTGAGACCAAAGCGATCGACGATGCAATTGATGCCTGGCGTCAGGCCCTCCGCGATCCACAGCGCGGCGATGCGCGCGAACTCGGACGAGTGGTTGACGAGAAGGTGGTGCGCCCGATCCGCGATTCGTTAGGCGATGCCAGGCAACTGTTTATTTCTCCAGACGGCCAGTTGAATCTGATTCCGTTCGCAGCGCTCGTCGATGAGCAGGGGCGTTATTTGATTCAGCGGTATTCGCTGACGTACCTGACGAGCGGGAGGGATCTCCTGCGGATCCAAATTGCGCGCGAAAGCAAAACCGCTCCGCTTATCGTAGCCAACCCATCATTTGGCGAAACCGACCAGGTGTCAGCGAAAACGAAATCACCCGCGAGTAACCGCACGCGCAAGAACGGGCCCAGCATTATCGCGGGAGCGGACATGTCCAGCATTTATTTCGCTCCGCTTAGCGGGACGGCGCAGGAGGCACTTTCGATCCAATCGCTGCTTCCCGGTGCCCGCCTATTAAGCGGGTCTCAGGCCACGAAGGCTGCTCTAAAGCAAGTCAGCGCTCCGCGCGTTCTCCATATCGCCAGCCACGGTTTCTTTCTCACCGAACCGGCTAAAGACAAGAGCACGACAAACCCGACAAACAAGAGTTCTCAGACGGACAACCCGTTACTGCGTTCAGGCCTCGCCCTGGCCGACGCGAACCTTCACCGGGGCAGGGTTGGCGATGATGGGATTCTCACGGCGCTGGAAGCCTCGGGCCTGAATCTGTGGGGCACAAAACTAGTTGTGCTCTCTGCCTGCGACACCGGAGTCGGCGAAGTGCGCAATGGCGAAGGCGTCTATGGCTTGCGCCGGGCGTTCACACTCGCCGGGGCTGAATCTTTAGTGATGAGCTTGTGGCCAATCAGCGACTACACCACGCGCATGCTGATGACTAGCTATTATCAAAACCTCAAACTGGGCATGGGTCGGGGCGAAGCGTTAAGACAAGTGCAGCTCGGCATGTTGAAGAAGAACCCCAAACTCCACCCTTTCTACTGGGCCAACTTCATTCAAGCCGGCGAGTGGGCCAACCTCGACGGCAAGCGCTAGACAAATCACCAAAGAGGACACAGAGAATCCACGGAAACTATCTTCGGTTTCCTTGGTATTCCTCTGTGTAACAAGTCTGGAGAAATTTGTTTTTCTAACAAAGTTTTACGGACACACAAGTCCCGTTAGGGATGAAATGTTTATAGATACCTCACTGATTAAGTTTTTATCAGCTCCAAAGGAGCGCAATGTGCGTGGTCCTGTTTCGCTCCTACGGAGCTTGGACTGGTTTGTAAATCGCCTAGCTATAAACATTCTGCTCCTCCGGAGCTTAGACGCATTTGGCAGCGCTCTGCCGCGCTGCGACCTCGGTGGTTGAATTTTCCCTTGAAATGTTTTTCTCCAAACGTCTCATCAGTGTGGACAGATAGATACCGAAAGCCGTTCGGAAAAGGGAGACATCATGCTCGCTTTGAATTTGACCATACGAACAATCATAAATCTTTGTCTGCTCGTCACAGTCCTGCTCTGTACGTCGCAGCAACTTACCGCCCAAGTCAACATTCGGGGCATCTCCATTCCGAAGCCGAAATCCGACAAGCCAAAAACGAGTCAACCAGAGCAGCCGACCTCCAATTCAACCAACAATGGAAATTCCGCTCCGCAAGGCGACGTTCAGACCAATCTCACCGCGCCGGCTGATTACGACGCGAACCTGAACGTGGGCGATCAAGCGGTTGCCGTTGACCGTTTCAGAGACGTCAAGGTGGTCAGGATTGCCGGCAAATCAGGCGCGGCGTACAAAGTCGCCGAACTCAAATCGCCGGATTCGATTCAGTGGTACAGCGCCAATTCCGTCTATCCCTACTTCAATTATCAGGCGTTCACGGAAATCATGTACAACTACAAACACTTCGTGACGCCTTACCTCGCGTGTTTCGGCAAGAAGCACAATTTGGAAGAGAAACTAGTGACTGAAGAAGGATACAACGCCTTCGGCGCACGCCATTTCGACAATGCGCAGGACGCGCAGAAGACGTTGCAAGCCGAGCAGCCGAAGTTGGCGGAACTCGATAGCCAGTTGAAGAGCAAGCTCGGCGGCGCAGCGCCGAACACCTTCCTGGAATATCTATCCAACCCGGCCATCGTCTCAGAGATAGTTTCCCAGCGCGCCGAATATCTAAAGTGTGCGGTTGGCGTGGAAGATGAGAAACCGGATATTACTCTCCCCGTCTTCCTCGATGACATCAAGAAGGCGCAGGGAGAAGCCGAAAGGTACTCGCCCGAAGAGTACTTGTATCTCGTCAGCGCCGGCGGGCCGAGTGAGCAGTTGCTGTACGCCGTCTCGCGGCGGGCGCGCGAAGAGTGGGCGAGCAAGGTGCTGAAAAACCCGGCATCGCGCGCGGAGTTTGACGCCGAGTGGGACAAGCTGGCAGCCATCGCGGCAAAGAAGATTCCGACTTATAAGCCTTCGGCAGCGAGCTATCGCTTTCGCGATCCCGCCGGCGAAAAACTGTTAATGGGAGCTCTCAAAAACCCGGCGACGCTCAAGATTTTCCGTATCGGCACAGACAGTGCCGGATGGGAAATCCAGAAAGACAGCAGCAACTTCCCCAGCTATCGCTACAAAACCATGAAAGTTTATTTCCGCGATCCGAACGACGACCACCCTTACTGCCGCGTCGTCTCAGCGCGCATCAAGCAGGACTACGCCGGCGGCGGCAGATACAACGCAGAGATTTATCGTTCAAGCGTGGCCGACGAAATCTTCGGCTGTCCCTGATGAGCATCCGCTTATTGAATTCTTGCGGCAGCAAAACGCCAAGCCCGTGAACAGAGGTGAGACGGTCTCGGCATGAAGTCCAATTACGCCCGGCCGGTAGTTTTCAGATGGAAACGACGACCAGCTCGGAAGAACTTCGAGCACCAACGACAAAACTTTAGGAGGACAAAATGAAAACAACATTCTTACTAGCGGTAGCTGCTTTCGGAATATTCGCCCTTTCGGGCTGCGGAAATGCTGGCAACACCAACACCGCAACGACCAATACCGGTCAAAAGACAAACGCCACGGCGACCAGGACGGGTAACATTTTGAAGCCCGGCGATGTCAGTCCCGACAAGGCTATTAAGATTAGTGACCTTGTTGACAGCGTGGCGTCGGACAAGGACGCCTGGAAGGGCAAGGAAGTTACCGTTACCGGATACGTGTCGGGAACGTCCGGTTCGGAAAGCCACCTGCTACTAACGATGACAGATGAGCAGACTTCAACTAACAAGAGAGACATCAGCTGTGCTTTGCAAGGAGTTAAGTCCGCTGATGTCTTCACAAAAATCATCGAAGTCAAGGGAAAGATCAGTTCTTCAAACATGGACGGCGAATTTAAAAGCGTCAATCTCGATCCCTGTGAGCTAAAGAAATAGGCGTTACTAAACTTTGCGGCCGTCGCGCGCAAATCTCAAAATCCCACAACAACCGGCAGCTCCGCCGAACCAGGTCGCAGGGTGAATCTGTGGCATTGATGTGGGGCACTAGCCCGACCGTAAGGGAGGGCATCTATATAGACAACGCCGAAGGCGTTTGCAAATTCCAGCCCAGGACAACGCCCTGGGTCAGCAAGAGTCAACCAATCGTCGAACTCTGAAAGAGTTCGCAAGAGTCAGTTCCTGAGGTAGTCCTCATTATGGCGCTAGCGAACTCTTTCAGAGTTCGAATTACTCAACAGGCCCCTTTACCCCAGGGCGTTGCCCTGGGCTGGAATTTGTAAACGCCTTCGGCGTTCTAGCCCTCTACGCGACCCATGCGCTGCCCTTCAAAGCACAACTAATCGCACATAAACTGGCGGCGGATTTTCTCGACGACCTCGGGGCCACTCACATCGAACGCGCCCCCAGACGATCCAAACCAACGCCGCCGCCTGCGGGAAGTCCAACCCCGCCGGCGCCTCCGAGTTAGTAGGTATGTCAGTACCATCTGCGTAAGCGGATGGATTAATCTACAACCTGTGTAGGCCCGTGGAACCACCCGCGGAGCGGGTGACGGCATAAAGTCTCGCACCCCAGCCGAGATGCTCGGCTGGGGACCCCGCCCTGGGGTGAAGCGAAAGCGAAACCCCAGAAACCAATCGAACAAAACGAGCAAGCCCGAGAAGCGGGCGGCAGATTTGGAGTGCGGCGGCTTGTCGCGCTCTAAGATCCAAAGCGCCGAGAAGTCGGCGCACTCCAAACTATTTCTGTCACCCGCCCCGCGTAATTAATAGAATCGAAGAATCGAAGGCCTGACCCCTTGATCGTTTCATTGTGATGTCGGAACGATCGTGGGGCCGACCGAAGAGTACAGGGACGATTGGGCGATGACTAAATAGAAGTGTAGAGGCAGACGCCTCGGCATGAACTAATCACAAAATGAAGCTTCCCGATGACGAACTGAGACTACTTCATTCCAACCATGATGATCGTGAAGGAGCC
>Ga0137403_10003795_pt1 | contig 18027 bp, 16 predicted proteins | sample CZOMad2_1_16fung_FD_122057 | JGI IMG/M metagenome (GOLD analysis project Ga0137403, IMG submission 122057) | Vadose zone soil fungal communities from Angelo Coast Range Reserve, California, USA - CZOMad2_1_16fungal (Hybrid Assembly) | ecosystem: Environmental > Terrestrial > Soil > Vadose zone...
CAGCGAAGAGCGGGGGCTTACCACTGATTCACACTGATACCACTGATAAGCCGTTCACCGCAAAGGTCGCGAAGGTCGCAAAGGGGGAAGAGCAGGAAGAAGGCTTACCACTGATTCACGCTGATGACACTGATTAAAGAGGAACCTACTGCGGGCAGAACCGTTTACGGCAAAGGACGCCCAGCCACCCCAGCAAGCCAAAACCGGGCTCGCCGGGGGCCCCGGTTGCGCAAAGAAAGTCGGGGTGATGGATGGGACAAACGCACGCCAAACTGGGATACCCTGGGATGAATAGGGAGGGGGCAGGGCTATCGCCGTGATCGCCGACATCGGAAAAATAAGGAGTCGAGCAGCGCAATTTGGTTTGAGGGCAGCCTACTTTACTTTAAGCACGACGGCGGTCTGGTCGTCGAAGACATCCGCACCGGCAGCGAAATCCTCTGCGGCCTTAAAAATAGCGTCTACGATCTCATGCGCATTGCCGCCGGCGTTCTTTGCGATAACGTGCTCCACGCGGCTTCGGCCAAACGGTTCGTCTTTAGAGTTGCTGGCATCAACAATGCCATCGCTAAAAAAGACGAAAATATCGCCCGGCTGAGCGTGAACTGTGACTTCGTCGTGGGAAACGTCTTCAAACATGCCTAATGGAAGGCCAGCAGCCTCCAGCATGTGGGCATGGCCATCATGGCAGTAAATGGGACGGGGATTTCCCGAGTTGGCCACACGCAAGGTGCGTTTCTCGTCGTCCCAGAGCGCGCAGGTGAGGACGAGATACTGCGCATCCAGCCGTCGATGCATTAACGAGCGGTTGACAGCATTCAGCATGTCCGCAGGGTAAGGTTCATCACGGGCCAGGCTGCGCAGGATACCGCTGACCAGCGCGGCATATAAAGCTGCTGGAGCGCCCTTACCGCTTACGTCGCCCACGACAATGCAGGCGCGGGGAAGAGTGTAGTCAAGAAAATCGTAGAGATCGCCGCCGATGGCATGCGCCGGATTGAAGCGCGCCGCAACCTCCGCCCCAGCCATGCTGGGACACGTGGGCGGAAGCAGATGATGCTGCACTTCCCGTGCCATGGCCAAGTCGCGTTCCATACGCTGCTCTTCACGCGCGATGCGCTCATAGAGCGTTGCATTTTCAATCGCGATGGCAACCTGCGCGGCCAGCGTGCTCACGGTCCGCAAATGATCTTCAGTGAAATAGCCCCGGCGCGTATGTTCCAGGTCAAGAACGCCAATGACTTCGTCCTTATATATAAGAGGGGCGCACAATTCAGAGCGCGTCTCAGGATTTGCCTTGATATAGCGAGGGTCGCGCGCGACATCAGGAGCAAGCACCGGCTTCTTGCTTTGTGCTGCCGCGCCCACCAGGCCGCGACCCACGGGAATGTCATGCTTGATCTGGACATTTTCCTTAAAGCGGACAGAAAAGCGGTGCACCAGCTTCTGCTTGCTGGCGTCAAGTAGCAGGATCGAAAACATATGGTAGTCGATGACCTTCAATAGAAGGTCGCCGATGCGCTTGAGCAACTGGTCAACATTCAAGATTGAAGTGAGGTCGCGGCTGATATCGTTCAGCAATGCCAGCGTTCCGGCTTGCTTGACGATGCGTGTATACAGTCGGGCATTCTCAATACTCACGGCGATGCGCGACGCGATGAGCGTGAGCAACCGCGCGTGCTCTTCCTTGAAATAGCCGCGCTCGCGCGCTTCCAGGTCCATCACGCCAATAACCCGGTTCTTGCTGATCAGCGGCACAGCCAGTTCGGACCGAACGCGGGGGACAGCATCAATGTAATGCGTCTCTTTGGAGACGTCGTCTACCAGAATAGCTGTGCGTTCCTGAACCGCCCGACCGGTCACGCCCTCGCCCACTTTTACGCGAATCCGCTCTGCTACCTCGGGAAGATGGCCAATCTGAAACCGGAAACGCAGCTCCTGCGCGCGCTCGTTCAGCAACAGGATGGAAAAAATCTCATAATCGATAACGCGCTTCACCACCTCGGCCACCCGCTGCAAAAGCGTGTCGAGATCAAGCGTGGTGTTGAGCACGTCAGCCACTTCAATAAGAAGTGCTTCAACGTCCACGCGCTGCGGTGGGGAAGATGTAGCCATCGGGTCCATCCACGATGATAACAGTAAGCCGCGGCGCTGCGAGAGCGGTGGAGAACAGGTTCCACAAAAATTAACCGCTCAGGAATGTGAATTCGGAGCGGTTAAAGATTCTTCAGTTTCGGAGGGGTCGAATTAAATATTTATTTAAACCGATAGACGAGTCCCACGGAATAGCGAGCATCTTTCTGGTTGGTGGAAAAAACATGTGCGCCGTGATAATCGAGCTGGACCGGACGAATGGCAAAGTTGGAGTTCAGGTCGTAATCAACGCCACCGCCGAGTGTCCAGGCCGCGCCGGTGCTGCTCGGGCCGCCGTCGGCGCTGAAGTGAGCGACGCCAAGCAGGCCGTGCACGAAGAAGTTAAGCTTGTTCGTCCGGTGCGAGATCTGCGGCCCGAACAGAATGTTGTATTCGCGCGCTGAAAGGCCGCCGACTGACTTGTAATTCCCGCCCAAATCAGCCTTCAGACCGAACCAGTCTCTCAAATTGCCAGTAAGAGCAGCTTCCCATCCGCTGCCGTGAGACAGCGTGTCGCCATTCAGAAGCGAGTAGCCGATAAACACATCGCCGGACGAACCTTCATGGCTCATGTCACGCGTCTTCTGGGCCCAGCTGCCGATGGAGAAAAATAGAAACGTAAGTATGACTAAAAGTTTGCGCATCTTGCGGTAATGCCTCCTGCGGAATATTGAGTCTCTATTGTGACGGAGCAGCGCAGAAAAGGTTGAGAAAAAATGTCCGTAATCCGTTACGAAGGCGGTACGCTGAATGACCGAATTTGCGGTGCTTAGCGCTTTACCCTCGGGGTGAACTCAGGCGCACCTAATTCGCCGACAATCGCGACTCCCGCGCTGGCGCCGATGCGATTTGCCCCGGCATCGATCATCCCGTTGGCATTCGCGGCGGTACGAATCCCGCCGGAAGCTTTCACACCGGCCTGATCGCCGACAACGCCCCGCATCAGGGAAACGTCTTCCGGCGTGGCAGAGCCGAAGAAGCCGGTGGCGGTCTTGACGAAGTCTGCCTTCGCGGCCAGGCTGAGCTGGCAGCTGAGAATTTTTTCTTCCAGAGTGAGCAGCGGAGTCTCAAGAATCACTTTAACGATCGCGCCGCTGCCATGAGCGACTTCCGCCACCGCCGCGATGTCATTTTGAACGCCCTGACGGTCGCCTGATCTCAGCGCGCCAATATTCATTACCATATCCACTTCGTGAGCACCCAAACGGATGGCTTCGGCGGCTTCAAAGCGCTTCACGGTCGTGTGATTTGCGCCCAGGGGAAAGCCGATTGTGGTGGCAATCTTTACCGGCGTCCCGTGCAGCACGGAGACAGCCAGGCCAATCCACCAGGGATTGACGCAGACGGCGGCAAAGTTGAAGCAGGCAGCCTCTTCACACAGACGCACGATCTGATCTGCGGTGGCTTCTGATTTGAGTAGGGTATGGTCGATGAAACCGGCAACGGTTTGCCAGTTCCGAAGGAAAACCTGAGCATCTGTCAGGACCTGTGACATCCAGAACGGATTGTATCACTACTTTCCTGGTCTTCGCGTTATTGGTCTTCTGAAAAGACGCATATGTCCGGCAGGTTACGGAAGCGCTCAGCGTAGTCCAATCCATAGCCGACGACGAATTCGTCTGGTATCTGGAAGCCTACATAGTCGGCCTGCACCGGCATCTGGCGTCGCGAAGGCTTGTCCAGCAGAGCGGCAAACTTCAGCGTCCGCGGCTTGCGGGCAAGCAACAGCTTCCGTAGAAAGCTGAAGGTCAATCCAGTGTCGAGGATGTCTTCCACCAGGATCACGTTCTTGTCTTCCAGCGGCGTGGTTACGTCTTTGATGAGCTGTACTTCGCCTGCGCTCTCTTTTTGTGTGCCATAACTGCGCACGGCGATGAAATCAAACGTGGCGTCGAGTTCGATCTGGCGCGCAAGGTCGCTGAGAAACAGACATGCGCCTTTGAGCACACCAACCAGAATCACTGACTCTCCGACAAAATCATGGGAGATCTCCTGGCCGATGCGGGCTACGCCTTCAGCGATCTTTTCACGGGAGATGAGGACTTTCATGTTGGTTGGCATTGGGGAAAAGGGATTGTATCGAAAAACGCCACTAGCGACTAGCCGCTAGCTACTGGCTGTTTTAGAATTTCCCAATGCCGCTGCCTGAATACAAACAACTGGTGGACGAAGCCAAGCGTGAAATCAAAGAGATTGTCCCGGCTGACCTCAAGCGTATGCAGGAAGAAAAGCAGAACTTCACGCTCATTGATGTCCGCGAACCGGATGAGGTGGCCGAAGGCGCCATTGCCGGGTCGAAGCCGTTGCCGCGCGGACAGCTGGAACACAAGATCGATACCATCACCATCGACAAGGATCAGCCAATCGTTTGCTACTGCGGCGGCGGCGGACGCTCCGCCCTGGCCGCGCAGTCACTGAAAAAGATGGGCTTCAAGAACGTGATGTCACTGGCCGGCGGATACAAAGGGTGGAAGCAAGGCGGGTAAAGCAGGTATTTAATGTTTGGTAATTAGTATTTGGCGAGCGGCTCGCACGTTCTGATTTTTTGTCGTGCATTTCTTGGTGAGGCATCGCACTTCGAGATTTTTGAATCATGTTTAGCATATCGATGGCCGCAGCTCGCCAAGTACCAGGTACTAAATACTTGTTCTTAAATTCCATCCTCACATCAAAGGAAAGCTCATGAACCTGAACGGAATCGAAATCACTTGGCTCGGACACGCAACCTTTCTCATCGTTACGCCCGGCGGAAAAAACTTAATTCTTGACCCCTGGGTCACTGGCAATCCTTCCACGCCCGCCGACAAAAAGAAAATTGACAAACTCGATTACATGCTCATCTCCCACGGTCACAGTGACCACTTTGCCGACGCCGTGGACCTGGCCAAAAAGCACAATCCCAAAATTGCCGGCATGTATGAGCTATGCACTTTCTTGCAAAAGAAGGGCGCTAAGCAGATTGCTCCCATGAACAAGGGCGGCACACAACAAGTGGGCGATATCAAGGTCTGCATGGTCAATGCTCATCACTCTAATACCATTGACGACGATGGAACCTCGGTGCCAGGCGGGGAGCCTTGTGGCTTCGTCATCGAGTTTGAAAACGGGTTCAAGCTTTACCATGCTGGAGACACCTGCGTGTTCGGAGACATGGCTATCATCCGCGAACTTTACGCGCCTGATCTGTGCATGTTGCCTATTGGTGATCTTTTTACCATGGGCCCGAAAGAAGCAGCGTACGCTTGCACTCTGCTCAAGCCCAAGGCCGTGATCCCAATGCATTACGCAACGTTTCCGGTGCTTACCGGCACGCCGGAAGCGTTCCAGAAAGAGTTGAAAGCCCGTGGTGTCACGACCGAGGTGATCACGATGAAACCGGGCGAGACGATTTCGTAAACAAATCAATCGTGAAACTCATTGTGGTAGAGACGTAGCCTGCTGCGTCTCTACATTTGGAGCGTCGCTATGCCTGGAATCACTGAATCCGCTGTTGATCAATACATGCTCTCGCTGCTGCCGGCGCGCGACTCCGTCTTGCAAGAGATGGAAGCGCAGGCTCTCAAGCGTGATATCCCGATCGTTGGACCGGCCGTGGGGCGTGTGCTCTTTCAATATGCGCGGCTCATCAATGCCAAGAAAGTTTTTGAGCTGGGCTCCGCCATCGGATACTCCACGCTCTGGTTTGCCAGGGCCGTGGGAGAGGGCGGGGAAGTCTTCTATACCGATGGCGACTCCAAAAAGGCCGACGAGGCCAGCGGGTACTTTCGCAGGGCCGGAGTCGCGGAGAGAATCCACATCGGCGTCGGCGACGCCCTGGACCAACTGGCCGCCCGCCAGCGGGAATTCGACATCATTTTCAACGACGTCGATAAAGAGTATTACCCACGTGTGCTTGATCTGGTGCCGAACCGACTGCGCCGAGGCGGCCTGTTCATTACCGATAACGTCCTCTGGTCTGGCCGCGTAACTCAAGCAGATCCTCAGGACAAAGCTACGGTGGCAATCCAGGAATTCAACCAGCGCTTGTATGCGATGAAGGAGTTCTTCACCACCATCCTGCCATTAAGGGACGGCCTGGCGGTAGCAGTGATGGCCTGAGGGCCCTCCACCTTTACGGACAAATCAGCGGACCAAAAGCTGTCGCGCCCCGAATCAGCGCTTTGGTATTGGGATAACTGAAAGCGCTATTGATAGCGGTGGAGGTTGATTTCTGTTCGAACCATTGCAGCAGAGCTTCCGTCTGCGGATGATATGTGACGCCGGAGACATGGATGGGAAACATGGGGTTTGGCAGAACTTCCACAGGGTCGCCGGTTTCAAGGTTGTCCTGGCAGGTGCCGGGTTCACTAGGATACTGCCAGGCCGGGACCAGGTTGTCGACAAACGGGTCATTGAGCGACTCAGAGATTTCATGGCTGAGCGCGGTTACATCCTGAAATCCACTGAAAACGCCGGGTGAAACCCAACTGGCAAAGGCAAATATCCACCGCGATTCCTTTGGAACTCCCGCGTCAGTAAAGAACGTGTGGAATCCCAGGACGCAACAGCTTCCCACACCACCCTCGCCGTTCAGAGAGAAGAGGAAGGTATTGGGGAAAAGCGCGATGTTCAATGCGCCGGTGGTGAAGCGTCCGGCGTTGATTTCATTCGCTACAACATTGAAAATCTGTTGGTTGATAAACTGGTCCAGAAGGAAGACCGCTGTGTGGCCGTCGCTGGCTTTTTGGGTGAAATACGTCTGCACCTGGGTATTGAAGCCATTCACGTTGACGGTCATGAAGCGCGGCACGGCGATGGTAAGGCTATGAACGATGGCAACCGGATGCAAAATGGTGTGCCAACCCGCTTTCATTTTGTGGAAGAACTCAGCGCGCTGCACCGCATCTCCAAATTGGATGGCCGCGCCGCTCGAGTAATTGGAGGCTTTGAAGTTGGGCGAGTTGAGAGTTGGAGTTTCGAAAGGCGCAAGCGAAACAGTGGTAAAGCTGACCAGGTTTGCGTTCTGCAGCCTGAGCGAGACGGCGACGATATGAACGGGAATACTGGTTGAACTACCGTCCCAGGGCGGCGTGCCGACCATGGTAAAGTGCCAGGTTTTGCCGCGGCTGACGAATGATCCGTCAAAATTCGGGACCGTAATAAGATTTGCTCTGCTGAACGGAACACCCAGCGCCCCCTGTTTCAGTGCCGTTGAAGCTGCATTCGAAGAAACATTAGATTGCGAATGAATGGAAAGCGGGCTGAGTCGCTGATACTTCGGCGAGGGCGGCATAGTGGCTGGAAGGTCTTTTACGCTGGAAATGTCGGGCAGACTCTGGCCGAATCCGCAAACTGAGATGAACACAAACACTAACGCGGCAAGTCTGACTCGCTGGGTCACGTGCGCTCCTGAGGCCGGGAACCGACGTTCAGGCACAAACAGGCTTGTTCCTGAAGTCACTTAGTAAGATGCAGGATTACAGGGTCGCATCACGGCACATTATTTGCGATTTACGGAATGAAAGAATTCGGTATTAGCGCATGGTTCGGCCAGCCTGCCTTGGTCTTTTGCCACTTGAACGCGTTATGATGTTTCTTAGTCCAGCATGGAACAAGACCTTACAATTCTCAAAGATGACATGGTCGCCTTCATTGAGGGTCACGGCCTGCGCCGGTTCAGCGCTTACGTGAGCGACGAGGTGGCCAATGTGCCTTGGTCGACTGACGAGGACCATCCTGACGGCTGGAAGGACTTTGTGGAACTGGCCAAGGCTTCCAACGTAAGTTTTGTCACCATGAACCACGTCTCTCTTGATAAAGAAGACGTGGACTTGCTCATCAACCGCCTCCAGGAAATTGAGTACATGAATGAAGAGGATCTGGAAGAGGCCGGCTGGTTGCGCAGTTTTGTCGGCAAGGTGGGCTATCTTCAGCTTGGCTTTCCCTGTCAGGGCGTGATGTTTTTATATGAGGTTTCCACCCCCTGGTATGACACCTATCAGCGGCTAGAGAGCGCGGCGGATGATTACGATGGGATCCTGATTGACGACACCGATCAGGACGACGAGTAGGCCGCGAATGCGGTGGTCGTTTTCCAATCCCGATGCGGCGCAGGTGGAAACTCTCCGCGTTGAAGCTAAGGTCTCTCCGATCGTCGCGCGGCTGTTAGCGCTGCGCGGCATCACCGCGGCAAATGCAGCAAATTTCCTCTCGCCTTCCCTTGACCACCTGCATTCACCCTACCGGATGCGCGGCATGACCGCCGCTGTGGAGCGCCTGAGTGCCGCCATCGCCAACAAGGAAGGTATTTTGATTTATGGCGACTATGACGTGGATGGTACGACCGCTGTCGTCATTCTGAAAACCGCGATTGAGCTATGCGGGGGCGCGGCCGATTTTCACGTTCCCCATCGAATCAAGGAAGGCTACGGCATTAAGGATGACGTGATAGAACGGGCCGCAGCGGGCGGGATAAAAGTGGTCATCAGCGTGGATACCGGCATCCGCGCGTTTCAGGCGGCCGAAACCGCGCGCCGCGTAGGCATTGACCTGATCGTAACCGACCACCACCTGCCCGAAGCGCATGAAGGCGTACCCAATGCCTGGGCAGTGCTGAATCCCAACCAGCAGGGCTGTGATTATCCCTGCAAAGAGTTGTGCGGCGCGGGTGTCGCCTTCAAAATTGCGCAGGCATTATTTACCAAATTCAAGGATCCGGTGGATCAGGCAAAGCTGATCCCATCTTTTCTCAAGATGGTGGCCATCGCCACTATTGCAGACGCCGTTCCGCTGGTCGGTGAAAACCGAACTTTCGCGCGTTTAGGCCTGGAAGGATTGCGGAGGCCGGTCAATGGAGGTCTTAAAGCATTGATGGAGGTTTCAGCCCTCACTGGCGATCGTGCTATCGGAGCCGGTGATGTTGGCTTTCGCCTTGGCCCACGCATCAATGCCGCCGGACGGATGGACGTTGCGCGCGATGTAATTGAGCTTTTCACGTGTAAGGACCAGGCCCGTTGCAAAGAGATCGCGGAAAAACTGAATCAACTCAACCTTGAGCGCCAGACGGAAGAGCAGCGCATTGTGGCTGAGATTGAAGCGCAACTTGCCGCTGAACCTGATCTGACTGGCAAGTTCTGTATGGTGTTTGATGGCGACGGTTGGCATCGGGGCGTCGTCGGGATTGTGGCTTCACGGGTGGTGGAAAGGACCGGGCGTCCGGCTCTGGTCATCGCCAAGGAAGCAGAGGAGGCCCATGGGTCAGGCCGCTCCATCTCCGCTTTCCATCTTCTGGATGCACTTGAATCCTGTCATGATCTGTTTACCCGCTTTGGCGGCCATGCACATGCGGTCGGCTTTGCCATGCCGAGCAAAGATGTTCCTGCCTTAAAGCAAAGGTTGAATGCTTATGCACAAGAGATGCTTAAGCCTGAAGATTTGTTACCGGAACTGAACATCGATGCTGAAATCCCTCTCAGTTCGGCTACTCCAGAGTTGCTCGAGGATTTAGGCCGGTTGGAGCCGTTCGGTCACGGCAATCGCGAGCCGGTGTTCTCCAGTTGCTGCGTGAGCCTGTTAATGCCGCCAAGGATTCTGAAGGACAAGCACATTAAGTTGCGGGTGAATCAGAAACCGCCGAACGCCAAGGCCAGCTTCAACTATGAGGCCGTAGGCTGGCGGATGGCGGAGCGCGCTCAGACGGAGGCCCTTCAGTCCGGGGATAAGTTAGATGTGGCTTACAAGATCGGTCTAAACTTTCATCCCGACTTCGGCGGCCTTGAATTGACCCTCGAAGACTTCAGAAAATCAGTTCCAGCAGCAATTTCTGTTTGCGGTTGAAAGACAAATCGCGTTATAGTCCCCGTGCTATGCCAGAAAACTTTATCTTTTGTTCCAAGTGCGGTGCGCAAAACGCCGCAGCGGCGCAGTTTTGCCAAAATTGCGGGTTAGGACTTTCCAGCAGCCTTGCGCCAGCTCAGGCGGCAGCTCCAGCCTGGGCTTATGCCGGCGCCCCTCCAGTTACTTATTTGGCCGCTCCCGCTTCTCCTTACGGTGGTTTTTGGATTCGCCTTTTGGCGCACTTGATTGATCATGTGATTCTGGGTGCGGTAGCCGCTCCTCTGTTCTTTATCATGGTTCTACCGGCAGCTCTTCGCGTGGCACATGAAGCGGAACGAAGCCAGGAGCCGTCCCCGGAGCTCATTTTCGCGATATTGAGTTCAGTTTTCATTTACGTCATTCTGGCATTTGTCGGACAGTGGCTCTATGAAGCCTTACTGACTAGTTCATCATGGCAGGGAACCCTAGGAAAACGCGTTCTGCGGCTTAAGGTGGTAGATGAAGCCGGCAACAGGATTAGTTTTGGTCGCGCTACGGGACGGTTCTTTGCCAAGATTCTTTCCTCCATGTTTTTCTGTATCGGCTTTCTCATGATCGCATTTACCGAGCGCAAATGCGGTCTTCATGACATGATCGTAGGCACCGTGGTGGTGCGTTACTAAGCCGCGCGTACTTATCAGGGACCAAGCCGTGGATTCGTTCTGTCATTTACCATGAAGGCATGCCCTTTGATCCCAAACGGCTGAGAAAAATCTTTGCCGCCGGCGCTGCGTTTGTGGTTGTAGTCGCGGTCGGGTTTTATCTCCACGGGATCTTCAACACGCAAACTCTCATTCATGAAACGCCCAGGAATATCCCTTCAGGCGTGGAAAAGAGCGCTACTGGTTTCAATCTTTCCAAGTCAGAGGATGGGAAGACGCTGTTCACCATCCATGCAGCCAGCGTGCAGCAGTATAAAGAAGGCGGACGCGCGGCACTACACGACGTCAGCATCACCGTGTTTGGACGCAACCAGGACCGCTCCGACCAGATTTATGGGGCTGACTTCGCTTATGACCCGGTAGCAAAAATTGTTACGGCGGAAGGCGAGGTCCGTATCGACCTGGAAGCCGTTTCCGCGTCGACAACTCCCACGGGCCAGCCGCCCGCCGCAGAAACCAAAAACCTAATTCACGTAAAGACCAGCGGGCTTACGTTCAACGAAAACACAGGAATCGCCCAGACTCAAGCAGCCATTGAATTTCGCGTGCCTGAAGGCAATGGCTCAGCGGTGGGGGCGACGTATAACTCTCATGGCGGCGTACTCATTCTCAAGTCGGCCGTGCGACTTACTAGCACCGGCCCGCGCAAAGCGACGATCACGGGGCAGAGTGCGACGATCACCAAAAATCCGAGCAAGGTCGTAATGCAGTCTGCAAGGGTGGAGGAGCCCCAGCGCGTGATTTCCGCTGATAGAGTCACCATCTTCATGGGCGGTGACAACACTATTGAACGCGTCGTAGGTTCTGGCAACCTGCATGCCGAAAGCACCGGCGCAAAAAAGTTTGAGGTTGACGCCCCTGAGGGAGAACTTGAGATGGCGGACGCGAACCAGGCGCGTAGGGGCGTTCTTTCGGGTGGAGTGACGTTCGCGAGCAAAGGCGATTCTCCCGCCGAAGGGAAGGCGGGAAAGATTCTGCTGTCGTTTGGAGCGAACAATCGCCTGACGAAAGCCAGGGCGCAGGATTCGGTTCAATTGAAACAGGGGCCGGCAGGAAAGTCGCAGGAGCTGCACGCAGTGGCATTGGATCTTTCCGTGAAGGACGGCCGCAGATTGGAGAAGGCCGTGACGTCCGGCGGTCCGGCGGAGATTCTCCGCGAGCAGGCGTCCGGCAAGACCACGATTAGCGCGGGACATTTTGAAACAGTCTTCAATGACCAGAATCGCCCAGTGTCTCTCTATGGCACTCCCGATGCGAAGATTATTGATTCCGTTCCCGGCAAACCGGACAGAGTTCTCATGTCGCGTGAGCTGACGGCAAAGTTCAATGACAAAGGTGAGATCATTTCAGCCGACCAGAATGGCGATTTCCATTATCAGGAGGGAACGCAGACGGCCTCCGCCGAGGGCGCTAAATATGCCGCAGCCGAGGAAACGATCCTTCTTTCCGGGTCGCCGCGCGTGGTTGACGCCGCGCAGGGCGTGACGCTTACCGCCGATAGCATCCAGCTAAATCGCAAAACGCGCAACGCGTTGGCCCAGGACAATGTAAAAACCACATATTCCAAAATGAATGCGCAGCCGGGCGGAGCCATGCTGGGATCAGCCGACCCCATCCACGTTACAGGATCGACCGCAACCATGAACTCTGCGACTGGAGTAGCGCGCTACACGAAAGCCCGGTTATGGCAGGGTCCGAACATCGTGGAAGCGCCAACCATCAGTTTTGATCGGACAAAACGCAGCCTTCAGGCCCAAGGGGGACAGACTGGCCATGTTGCATCAGTTTTTGTGCAAAAGGACAAAAACGGCAAGCTGACCCCGGTCAACGTGACGTCTGACAGGCTCTCTTACGTCGACGCGGAGCGCAAAGCAGTCTTTAGCGGTAATGTGATCGTCCGCGCTCAGGATGCGACTATCACTTCGGCAAGCGTTCAAGTGATCCTATTGCCGAAAAATGGTCAGGCGGAAAACCAGAGCGCGAGTCAGTTGGAACGCATTGAAGCACAAGGAGATATCAAGATTGTGCAAGGGGGCCGGAAAGCTGCTGGTAACAAGCTTGTGTACACCGCCGCAGAGGAGAAAATGGTGTTGACCGGTACTCCGGGAAAGCTCCCTAGCATTTTTGATGCCGAACGGGGGCAAATCTCGGGCGATTCGTTGACTTTCTTTACCCACGATGGTAGGGTGCTGGTAGGTAGCGGAGAAACCTCCAAAACCGAGATTCCAAACAGGATTCCAGACGCGAGCAAGAAGTAAATGCAAACCTTGGCCACGGACGAAATCGCGAAATCGTACCGCGGGCGCAGGGTAGTCAATGGCGTCAGTCTTCACATCAATCAAGCTGAAGTAGTAGGGCTGCTCGGGCCCAATGGCGCAGGCAAAACCACATCTTTTTACATGATTGTGGGGCTGGTGCCCCCCGATAGCGGCCGCATTCTGATAGACGGTCAGGACATATCCAATGTTCCCATGTATCTGCGCGCCCGCAATTATGGCATCAGCTATCTGCCGCAGGAGCCTTCGGTTTTTCGCAAACTGAGCGTGGAAGAAAATATTATGGCGGTGCTGGAAGTGCAGCCTATCTCATGGCAGGAGCGCCGCCGCAAGCGTGACCAGTTGATCGACGAACTGGGCCTGGGACATATTCGCAACAATATGGGCTATGCTCTTTCCGGCGGTGAGCGACGCAGGGTGGAAATCGCGCGTGCCTTGTGCATCGCGCCGAAGTTTATTCTTCTGGATGAACCCTTTTCAGGCATTGATCCGATTGCCGTGCTGGATTTGCAGAAGATAATTTTTGATCTGAAGGGAAGCGGCATCGGCGTTTTGATCACAGACCACAACGTGCGCGAAACGCTTTCTGTGACGGATCGGGCCTACATCATTAATGAAGGCCGTATTTTCCGTACCGGCACGCCGGAGCAGCTCGGCAACGATCCTGAGGTAAAAAGAGTCTATCTGGGTGAGAGTTTTTCGTTTGTTTAGATCTGAATAAAAATTGCTTGAATTACGAGGGTACTCTTTTGGGCCAAGGCCCGGCATGTAATAGTAGAATTTAATCAAAGAAGCACGGATGGTCTTACTCCAAAACAAACTGAACCTGAGGGTCTCGCAAAAGCAGATTCTCACTCCAGGGCTGGTCCAGATGGTGAGCGTGCTCGCGCTCAACAAGCTGGAGCTCAAGGAGATGATCAACACGGAAATGGTGGAGAACCCCGTGTTGGAGGAGCTGGATTCCTCCGTTCCACTGCTGGATGAAGTCGCCGGCCGCGAAGAAGCTCACGAGCGCCAGGACGCAAAAGACATCAAGGAGAAGGACGAAACCGGCCCTGAGGCCGAGAAGAAAGATCCCTTCGATGAGATCGATTTCGGCTCATTCTTTCGCGACTACCTGGATCCCGGCTACCGCAATTCCGCCGACCTGGAAGAGATTGACCGGCCCTCCTTTGAAAATTTCCTGTCTAAACCGGGGACCCTCGCTGACCATCTCATATGGCAATTAGGGTCTGTCACGGTGCGTCCTGCGGTCTATGCGGCCGCTGAGTTGGTTATCGGCAACCTGAACGAAGAGGGCTACCTGACAGCCTCAGACGACGAATTAATGGGAGTGGCGCAAACACAGGAATCTGTGGATCCGAATCCTGAAATCGAATCGACGGATGGGGGAGTGGTCGATACATCAACAACCGAACCATCCCATCTCGAGTTGATTGTGTCCCACAAGCCCACGCCGGAAGCCGTTGCGGCGGAGAAAAACAACGGTCTTACCCCGGTGCTGCAGTTTACTCGGGACGATCTGCGGGAAGCTATCTCCCTTATTCAGCATTTTGACCCGGTTGGCGTGGCGGCGCGTGATCTGCGTGAATGCCTGATGGCCCAGCTTGAGCATCTGATCAAGACACGGGACATGGAAGGCTCCGACGATCCTGAAAATGATCAGGTAGTTGAAGACGCGCTGAAGATGGTGGACAAGCAGCTCCACTTTTTGCAGAACAAACAGTACAAAGAAATTGCCAAGGCCATCACCCGTCCCATGGATGCAGTGATTCAGGCACATGAATTTATTCGCACCCTCGATCCCAAGCCAGGCCTGCGTTACAACAAAGTCGAGCCCAAGTTGATCGAGCCGGACGTTGCCTTTGTCAAACATGGCGATGAATACCTCGTCTTGATGAACGACGAAGATCTGCCTCAACTCCGCGTCAGTCCCACCTACCGCAAGATGTTGAACCAGAATGGCGGCGTGGAGAAGGACGTAAAGTCCTACGTGAAAGAGCGCTATAAATCCGCGGTGCAACTGATCAAAAACATCGAGCAGCGGCGGCAGACAATCTTGAAAGTTTGTTACGCCATCATCGGACGGCAGCGTGACTTTCTTGATCAGGGTATCGACCAGCTCAAGCCCATGATGATCAAGGAAGTCGCCGAGGAGATTGGCGTGCATCCATCAACGGTCAGCCGCGCGGTTGCCAGCAAATACGTTCATACCTCGCAGGGCGTGTTTGAGCTGCGCTACTTTTTCTCCGAGAGCGTGCAGGGGCCTGAAGGCGCCGGCACATCTCTCCTAATCCTGAAGAGGCGCGTCAAGAAACTGATCGAAGAAGAAGATCCGGCGCATCCCCTGACGGACGACCAGATCACGCGCGTCCTGCAGTCGCAGGGCATTCAGGTTACGCGGCGTACGGTAGCGAAATATCGCGAAGACATGAAAATACCAAGCACACACCAAAGGAGGACCAAGAGCTAAGCGGGAAAGCGCGGCGCCATCCGAGCCAGCGCTTCTCGGGCAGACGTTAAAAAAGCCGCCTGTAGTGTGCCGTACCTCCCAAGGCACCTGGCAGACGACTCTCAGTTGGACCCAACTTCAGGAGGGAGTCAATGAACGTCGAATATACTGGCCGCCAGTACGAAATCACTCCTATCACCCGCAAGCAGGTTGAAGGCGGGCTTGAAAAAATCCAAAAAATCCTGGGCACTTTTGAATCGCACGTGATCCTGTCGACGGAAAAGCGTCGCCATATCGCGGAGATCACCATTACGGTGCGTAATCACGCGCCCATTGTCGGACTCTCTGAAGCCCCGGAGATGATTGCGGCGATTGGTGCAGCGCTGGACAAGATCGAGCGCCAGGCGGTGAAATACAAGACACGATGGAAAAGCAAGAAACGCCAGGCCCGCAAGAAAATGGAGCTCGCCGGCGAATCACAACAGGAAACCAGCATTGCCATTGCAGTGAACGGCGATCTGACTACGGCCGTGCCCGTGAAAGTTCACAGTTTTCCCAGCAGAGTGAAGGTAACTGAGACGCACGTGGTCAAAAGTTCCGACTCTGTTTCATACAAACCACTGAGTCTGGAGGAAGCGGTAAAAGAAGCTGAATTTCGCGACCGCGAAGTGTTTGTTTTCCGCGATCTAGAAGGGCGTGTAAAGGTACTCCATCGCAAGCGCGACGGCAAAATGGAGCTGATCGAGGCGCCATGATGGGCGTTCGCATCAGTATTGAACTGATAAATAAAAAGGCGCTCTTGCGAGCGCCTTTTGTGCAAAGCTTATTGATGATGTCAGGCGGCGGGACGCTTCTGTTGAAGTCCGCCACTGAACAGTTCAATCATGGCACGATTGAATGCCGGGATATCATCCGGCTTGCGGGCGCTGACAAGATTGCCGTCCGTAACCGCTTCTTTATCGATCCACTCAGCTCCGGCATTGCGCAGGTCGGTCTTGAGCGATGGCCATGAAGCGATCTTCCGGCTACGGGCAGCTCCAGCTTCAATGATGGTCCAGGGGCCATGGCAGATTGCCGCCACCGGCTTGCCGGCATCAAAGAAAGCTTTCACAAACGCAACCGCTTTGGGTTCGATGCGTAACATGTCAGGGTTGATGACGCCACCCGGAAGCAGTAACGCGTCAAAGTCATTGGGGCGGGCGCCGTCCAGTGTGAGATCCGCCGGAACTTCCTTGCCCCACTTTGTCATGTCCCAGCCTTTCACTGGACCTTCTTTCAGCGACACAATTTTTGTTTCAGCGCCGGCTTTGTCCAGAGCTTCGCGCGGTTGCAACAATTCCACCTGCTCAAAGCCATCGGTTACCAGGATTGCTACTTTCTTACCTTTCAAATTCTCATTGGCCATTTTTATAAATCCTTTCTTAAGGATAGTGCTGCGTTAAGTATTGTTTCGGATGGGTGGACGCAATGAGCCCGCGCTGGCGTTAATCCAGCGCGGGCTGAAGTTAGGAGATGTGATTGTCTAGGCCGCGACGCTTCCGTTCGTCCACGGATCAAGAACAACTTTGGTGCAGTGGTCTTGCTTATCGCGGAAGATTTTGTACATTTCGGGGGCTTTGTCGATCGGCACCCGATGGCTTACAACAAAGCTAGGATCGATTTTGCCGCCCTGAATAAGTTCCAGCAGTGGTTTCATGTAGCGCATCATGTGCGTCTGGCCGGTCTTCATGGTCAGACCTTTATTAACGTAAGCGCCCATGGGCATCTTGTCGATAAAACCACCGTACACGCCGGGCACAGAAACCGTGCCACCCTTGCGGCATGCCATGATGACCTGGCGTAATACGCCAGGACGGTCAGGTTGCAGCTTCAGCGCCTGCTTGGTTCTATCGATGGCCCACATCGGTCCGGTGTAATGAGCTTCCATTCCCACCGCATCCATGCAGGCATCTGGTCCGATGTTGCCCGTCATGTCTTTCAGAAGCTGAACAACGTCATCAACTTCTTCGTAATTGACGATTTCCGCTCCGGCCTGTTCCGCCAGCTGCAAGCGATAGGCAAACCGGTCAATGGCAATCACGCGCTCGGCGCCCAGAAGAAATGCGCTACGGATGGCGAACTGGCCCACAGGACCACATCCCCAGATAGCCACCGTATCGCCGGGCTTGATATTGCAGTTTTCCGCTCCCATGTAGCCGGTGGGAAAGATGTCTGAAAGAAAGACGACTTGTTCGTCGGCAATGCCTTCAGGAATTTTCAATGGACCTACATCGGCGAACGGTACGCGGGCGTATTGCGCCTGGCCGCCGGCATATCCACCCAACATGTGTGTGTAGCCGAATAGCCCTGAAGGTGAGTAGCCCATCATCTTCTCGGCAATCCAGTAGTTCGGATTTGAGTTGTCACAGCATGACCACAACTGCTGCTGACAGAAGAAGCATCGCCCGCAGGCAATGGTGAAGGGTACAACTACGCGGTCTCCCACTTTGAGTTTCTGGCGATCGACACCGCCGCCGATCTCGACCACTTCGCCCATAAACTCGTGTCCCATAATGTCGCCTTGCTCCATGGTAGGCATCAGTCCGTTGTATAAGTGCAGGTCAGAACCACAAATACAAGTGCTGGTAATGCGAACAATCGCGTCACGGGG
>Ga0137403_10003796_pt1 | contig 18027 bp, 19 predicted proteins | sample CZOMad2_1_16fung_FD_122057 | JGI IMG/M metagenome (GOLD analysis project Ga0137403, IMG submission 122057) | Vadose zone soil fungal communities from Angelo Coast Range Reserve, California, USA - CZOMad2_1_16fungal (Hybrid Assembly) | ecosystem: Environmental > Terrestrial > Soil > Vadose zone...
CATGCCCTGGATGCCAAGATCGGCGCGCTCCAGATGCGGAAAGAATTCGATCGCGATCGGCAAGGCGGCGGTGCGGACATCGATCATGAACGGCTTCTGGCCGAGCGCCCGCGCCTGCGGCTCATCGATGGGAATGACACCGAGCGGTCGCGCGGCGTCGGCCGGCCACCGCGCGGTGGTCGTGTAGAGCATGGCCGCAACGTCGGCGCGGCCGATTCGACGCACCGCCAGGACGTAGCCGATACGAGACTTCGGCCCCGGCGCTGCCGGCTGTTCGGCGGTCGGAAACCGGCACCAGACGAATTGTCCGGGCCGGTAGGCCGGCGTCACCGCGGGACGCCGCTCAGGTCGAGCAGGGTGTGAAAGAGCCGGTCGCGCTTCTCGCGCTGCCGCTTCGTCTCGCCCGGGATGGGCGCCGGCTTGGACTTGCGGAGCTTGCCGGGCGGGATCGGCCCGCGCAGCTCGATGGCGGGCTTGCGGGATTTGCGCGGCGTGCGCTGCGCCCTTTTCAGCTTCTCGCGCAAGGCCGTTTCGACGTATTCGGCCAGCGTCCGCTTTTCGACCCTGGCGCGCTTGCGGGCCTCGCGCAAGAGCACGGGATCAACACGCAGGGGCAATGATTTCGGCATGCATTCTCCCGTCATCGATCGGCGCCGGCAGCGTAGGATGCGGGACCGCGGAGGTCAACGCGACTTGGCAGATGGGGGCCCGGCGCCGGCTAGGAGCGATCCTGCCCGGACCCTGATCGTGGGCGCAGATTCCGGCGCGCTTCGCGGGCGCGAACGATCGGTTCGACGCGGGCTCTGAGTTCGTCCAGCGCGGCGAGCTTCTCGGCAAAGGTTGCCGCCGCACGCTGCCGCCTGCCTTCGGCCTTGCGCGCGAAGATTTCCGTGTTGTCGGGGTAGTCTTTGCGGGCGTTCGACATCGGCTAAGGGCGCTGCAGCGGGTTCTCAATGGCTGCCTTGAGACAGAATTCTCTCCAGGCCGCCATCAAATTATGTCTCTCCAGAACGTCTTGCAAGCGATCCAAGTCTACCGCCTGTTGCTCCAAGAATGCCTGAATTCTCGCCAAGTCCTTGAGCCTGCCCAGTTTCAGGGCAATCGCGACGACGTGCTCGGCGCTTAGACTGCGCACTTTGAGCGGTTGCTCGCCGGGGCCGGCCAGGTCCAACTCGACAGCTCGCTCGAGAGCCTCTTCGTCGAGCGCAGACCCCACCGGCAGGAATTGGACCGGCCAACCCTCGATCATGTGACCAAGGTTCGTTCGCTCGGTATACCCCATGTCAGCCAATGCCCTTTCGATCGGCCCGAGCAGAAGAAGGCCCGATGGTCGTCTCTCGAATCCATCGATCGAAATGAGGACGTCGAGGTCCTCCGTGAGCGTCGGTTGAATGTAGTTGAGGGCAGCGACGGCTCCGGCGATGGCGTAGCTGCGGATCACGCCCCTCTCGGCAAGCTTGGTGATGACTTCGATGGTTTTTCGCATTGTCATCGTGGCAACCGGGCCGGCGTCCTGAAGCAGAGCGGTTGTGCCGACTATATGCTCAGGCGTCGGGTCGGCAATCCCGCTTTCGGATGCCGCAAATTCGGTTGTCACCCTGGCGAAAGCCGAGGCCTATAAACATCGGCCTCTGGAATATAGGCCCCGGCTTTCGCCGGGGTGACAACCGAGGGGCTGCGCTGCCGGGGTCCCTGTGCGACGCACGCTGCCCTTGCCTCCGCTCCCCGCCCTCGCTACCTTCCCGCCGTCGCCACACGAGCCCGGAGGGAGGGCCGCATGAGGAAGCACGTTCGGCCCCAGACCCGTGGGCCTGTGGGCGCCCCGCAGCGCGTCGTTGCGGGGCTGGCCTGAGGCGAACCCGACGCAGCTAGCGTCCCGTCTTGCGGCCGGCCCCGGCAGCGCGCCTTAGGCGCTGTCGGCTTGGCGAATTGCGAGCCCCTCCGCTTCTCACCGTTTCCTGCTCTTCTTCGTTTCGTCGTGAGATTTCCATGGGCTCGATCATTCTGCGCGAGGTCGGCGTCGCTACCGCCGGCAAGCCGCTGTTCCAAGACCTCAGCTTCACCCTCGCCGACGGCGACCGCCTCGGCCTCGTCGCCGGCAACGGCGCCGGCAAATCCACCCTGCTGCGCTGCCTGGCCGGGCTGGCCGAGCCGAGCGCCGGCGACATCACCCGGAGTCGCGGCCTGCAGGTGGCGCTGGTGCCGCAGGACGTGCCGGCGACCCTGCTGGACCTGCCGCTGGCCGATGCGCTGCGGCGCGCGATTCCGCCGGGGGAGCGGGAAGAGCGGGGCTGGCGCGTCGACCTCATCCTCGATCGCTTCGAAGCACCGGCCGAGTTGCAGGGGCGGCCGCTGCGGCAGCTCAGCGGCGGCTGGCAGCGGCTGGCGCTGATCGCCCGCGCCTGGGTGGCCGAGCCGGACGCGCTGCTGCTGGACGAGCCGACCAACCATCTCGACCTCGCGAAGATCCGGCTGCTGGAGGGCTGGATCGGCGAGGAGGGCGCAGGGATGCCGATGGTCATTGCCAGCCACGACCGCGCCTTCCTCGACGGCTGCACCACGCGCACCCTCTTCCTGCGGCCGGAGCGCTCGCGCCTCTATGCCCATCCCTACAGCAGCGCGCGCCGGCTGCTGGACGCGGACGACGCGGCGGACGCGGCGCGGGCCGAGCGCGACGGGCGCGAAGCCGCGCGCCTGCGCCGCAGCGCGGCCGAGCGGCGCAACATCGGCGTCAACAGCGGCAGCGACCTGGCGCTGAAGGTCTCGAAGCGGCTGACGCAGCGCGCCCTGGCGATCGAGGAGAACGCGCGGCCGGCGCATCGGGAGAAGAACGCGGCGGTGCGGCTGGCGAGCAGCGGCACCCATGCGAAAGTGCTGATCGGGCTCGACGACGTGACGGTGCGGCGGCCGGATGGGGCGGCGCTCTTCCGCACCGGCAAGCTCGAGCTGAAGCGGGGCGAGCGGCTGCTGCTGCTGGGCGAGAACGGGGTGGGGAAGTCTGTGCTGGTGCGGCTGCTGCGGCAGGCTTTGACGGACCCGGCCGGCGTGGCGGGCATCCGGGTGAGCCCGAGCGTGGTGATGGGCTATCTCGACCAGCAGATGGCGCATCTGCCCGAGCGCGACACGCCGCATGGGTTCATCGGCGGGTTGGACGTCGGTGGTGGTCGCTCGAATGCGCCACACTTGAACTTGTCACCCCCGCGAAAGCGGGGGTCCAGGGCAAGCGACGGAACGGCCGCCCTGGATTCCCGCTTTCGCGGGAATGACAATGGAAGTGGGTGGCGACAGGGGAGTGCCTCCTTAGGCGATCAGCGGATTATCGGCCTGCTCGCCGGCGCCGGCTTTCCGCCCGACCGGCAACGGCGGCCGATCGGCGAGCTGTCGCCGGGCGAGAAGGCGCGGCTGGGGCTGCTGGCGCTGCGGCTGACGGAGCCGAACTTCTATCTGCTGGACGAGCCGACCAACCACCTGGACATTCCCGGGCAGGAGCAACTGGAGGCCGAGATCCTGGCGCACGACGCGAGCGCGATTTTGGTCACGCATGATCGCCGCTTCGCGCGGGCCATCGGCACGCGGTTCCTGGCCATCGCGCGGGGGCGGCTGGTGGAGGTGGAGGCGGACGATCCGGCCTGGCTGGGGTGAGGGATCGTTGCACGCGGACCCGTAGGGGCGACCGGCAGGTCGCCCCTACGGGAGTCCCCGGGGCGTTCGCTGCGCGTTCGCGGACTCGCCCGTCATCGGGGCTTCTGATACGATCGGCGGGAGTGTTTTCCTTGAGGTGTTTCTCATGCGTGTTCTCGTGTTCGCGTTTGTGGCGCTGCTGCTGCCCTGCTCCGCCTGGGCGAGCGACTGGGATGATTGCCAAGGGAAGGGCAATCCGGACCTGGCGATCCGCGGCTGCACCAAAGTCATCAAGAACACCAAGGAAACGCCGAAGAATCGCGCCCTCGCCTTCTACTATCGCGGCCTGGCGCAATCCGGTAAGGGCGCCTTTGACGCCGCCATCGCGGACTACAGCGCGGGGCTGAAACTCAATCCCGCGCATGCCGAGTCGTACAACAACCGCGGCGCCGACTATGAGCGGAAGGGCGACAACGCCCGCGCGCTGGCGGACTACAGCAAGGCCATCCAGGCCAGGCCGGACTGGGCCACGGCCTACAGCAACCGCTGCTGGAGCTACTATCTGGTCGGCGACTTCAAGCACGCGCTCCCCGATTGCACCAAATCGCTGGCGCTGAACCCGAAGAACTCCCACGCCCTCGACAGCCGCTGCGCCGTCTACGTCGGCAACAAGCAGTACGACCTGGCGATCGCCGACTGCAGCAAGGCGATCGCGCTCGACAAGAACTACGGCTATCCCTACTTCAATCGCGGCGACGCCCTCTATCGCAAGGGCCAGCTGGCCGCGGCGCTGGCCGACCTCAAGACGGCCGAGCGCCTGATCCCGCAGAGCAATGCGGAATACCACGCGAAGGTTCAAAGCCTCATGCGCGAGATCCAAGCCAAACAGCCCTCGTAATCATCGCGCCCTTGATGGCGGCGCCGCGCGCGACGCGCTGCTTCCCCTCGCCTTGCCGCGCGGAGCGGCAGCGCCGACAATCCGGCCGGGGAGGCCGCGCCCATGAAATCCGAGCAGACGCAGGCGTATGACGACGCGCTGGTGGCGTTGCTGGAGCTCGTTTGGGGCGAGGGCTACATGTCGCCGGGCGGGCCGGACGAGATCCGGGCCATCGTCGAGGGCGTGGAGTTGGCGGGCAAGGCGGTGCTCGATCTCGGCTGCGGCACCGGCGGCATCACGACGTTCCTGGCCGAGACCTATCGGCCGGCCAGCATCGTCGGCGTGGATATCGACCGCGGCCTGATCGAGCGGGCGACCAAACGCGCGGCCGAGGCCGGACTCGGCAAGAGCATGACGTTCCGCACGATGGCGCCGGGGCCCCTGCCCTTCGCGGACGGCTCCTTCGACGTCGTCTTCAGCAAGGACGCCATGGTGCATATCGAAAACAAGGAGGCGCTGTTCGCCGAGATCTTCCGGACCTTGCGGCCGGGCGGCAGCGTGGTTGCGAGCGACTGGATGAGCGGGACCGACGGGCCGTTCTCGGCGGCCATGGCCTATTACCTGGAGGCCGAGGGCCTCGGCTTCGGCATGGCCTCGCCCACCCGCTATCGCACGGCCATGGCGGCCGCCGGGTTCCGCGACATCCGCATGATCGACCGCAACGCCTGGTACGGGCCGGTCGCCCATGGGGAGCACGACGCGCTCGCCGGCCCGCTCTACGACAAGCTGGTCGCGCGCGTAGGCAAGGCCTTCGTCGACCACGAGATCGAGGTGTGGCGGGCGATGACGGTGGTGGTGGACAGCGGCGAGCTGCGGCCGGGCCACCTGCGCGCGCGCAAGGCGGGTGGATGATGGGCCGTACGAGCGAAGGATTCACCGCAGAGGCGCAGAGACGCAGAGAAGGGAAGGGTCGAAGAGCGTCGGCTGCTCTCGGCACATCCATCTTCTCAGCGGCTCCTCTGCGTCTCCGCGTCTCTGTGGTTCAATTGATCTTTCGCGCGCGAGGCTCGTGACATGATCGCAGAGGTTCCCGTCATCGAAACGGCGCGCCTACGGCTGCGCGGCCATCGCAGCGCGGACTTCGGCGACTGCGCGGCGATGTGGGCCGATCCCGGGGTCGTGCGCCACATCGGCGGCCGGCCCTTTCCCGCCGAGGAGGTGTGGGCGAAGATCCTGCGCTATGCCGGGCTGTGGTCGCTGCTTGGCTATGGCTATTGGGCCATCGAGGAAAAGGCCTCTGGCCGCTATGTCGGCGATGTCGGGTTCGCCGACTTCAAGCGCGACGTGCGGCCATCTTTCGACGGCGCGCCGGAGATCGGCTGGGCGCTGGCACCGTGGGCACGCGGCGTGGGCTTTGCCACGGAGGCCGTCGGCGCGGCGATCGGCTGGGGCGATGGATATTTCGCAGCGGCGCGGACCGTATGCATGATCGATCCGGAGAATGCCGCATCGATCCGCGTCGCGGAGAAATGCGGGTATCGGGAATTCGGGCGCACCCTGTACAAGAATCAGGCGACGATCCTGTTTCAGCGGGAGGGGCGCGTCGCCCGCTGACGCATCGAAGGCGGAGCGCGTTCGAGCTGCGATGGTCATGACCGATCGACATAGGTGAGTAGACCTATGACGTTTCCTTTCACCGCCGATCTTGCGCCCTGCACGCCGTAGCAGGTCCACCTCCTGCCAGCGCCGTACATTTTCGATCGTGGGGCATTTTTTGTAACTACTTGTTATTTTATGCGAATTTCTTTTAATTTGTGGCAACACGGATTCGAGACCCCCGGATATTCCAGGAGAATGGGGATCGCGTGGTGATCGTTTCGAACGATCGAGGAGGTGGATCGATGAGGATTGAAACCGAACCGCGGTACCGGCGGCGGCGCGCCCTGGATGCCGATGCCGCGGTCGTCTCTGCTCTTTTGCCGTTTTTTTGACGGCATCTTTGACGGGCGCTTGAGCCCGGTCCCCCAAGTTGGCAGACGAGGCCGCGAGCCCTGCGAGTCGGATCCTGCACTCGCCCTGAGCGGCACAGTCCCCACAATCGAAGGTTTGCTGAGCCATGATCGGCGATGTTCCGTTTTGGAAAGCTGCTTTCTCTCGCGAGCGGCCGAGAGTGGCGGTCGACATTGACGGCCTCGCCGGAGGACCGCTTCAGCGCCTCGCAATTTTCCTTTCGACGTGGCTGGGGCGCGGGGCGGAACGCCGACACCTTCAAAGCATCGGCGATCATATGCTCAATGACATGGGCGTATCGCGCCGCGATGTCGAGCACGGCGTCCACGACTTCGGCGCACGGCGCGGCCATGCCGAGTATTGACGTCGACGGCGCGCGGGTCGCGTATGCCGCGGCAGGATCCGGCGAGACCGTGCTCCTGCTGCACAGCTCGGCGAGTTCGAGCGCGCAGTGGCGGCCCCTGACCGAGGCCCTGCAGCCGCGCTGGCACGTCCTGGCGCCGGACCTGCATGGCTATGGCCAGACCGATCCGCGGCCCGGCTCCGCGTCACCCGGATTCGCTGACGCGGTGGCGCTGGCCGACGCCGTTCTTGCCGAGAGCCCTGAGCCCATCCATCTCGTCGGCCACTCCTACGGCGCCGCCGTCGCGCTGCGCTTCGCCGCCGACTGGCCGGAGCGGCTGCGGAGCCTGACCCTGATCGAGCCGGTCGCGTTCCATCTGCTGTGCGGCGCCCCGGAGGGGACGGCGGAGCACGGGCTGTACCGCGAGGTGGCGGCGCTGGCGGCCGATGTCACGGAGTCTGCCGCGGACGGCGACGGCCGCCGGGGGATGGCGCGCTTCATCGACTACTGGAACGGCGCGGGCAGCTGGATGCGGATGCGACCGGAGGCGCAGTCCGCGCTGGCGCGACAGGCGCCAAGGGTGGCTCTCGACTTTCGCGCCGCCATGACGGACCCGACGCGGCTCCGGGCCTTGCGGTGGATCGCCGTGCCGACGCTGATCCTGCGCGGCAGCACGTCGCCGCGGCCGACCCGGCGCATCGCCGCGCTGGCCGCCCAAGTCCTGCCGAAGGCGCGGCTCAACACCATCGAAGGGGCGGGGCACATGCTTCCGCTCACCCATCCCGCCGTCGTCAACGCGGCCATCACCGACCACCTGTCGCGCAACACGGCCGCCCGGCGGCGGCCGGCGGCGGCCTGAATTCCCCAGCACCCAAGGAGACCCAGAGATGACAACCACTTCGAAGAATCCGCAGACGCTCGCCCTGCATGGCGGGAGCTACCGGGCCGACCCGGCGACGGGATCGGTGGCGGTGCCGATCTACCAGACGACGTCCTACCAGTTCCGCGGCACCGAGCATGCGGCCAACCTGTTCGGGCTGAAGGAATTCGGCAACATCTACACCCGCATCATGAACCCGACCTGCGACGTGCTCGAGCAGCGCATCGCCGCGCTCGAAGGCGGCGTCGCGGCCCTGGGCGTCAGCTCGGGCCAAGCCGCCTCGGCGATGGCGATCCAGAACATCGCCCAGGCCGGCGACAACATCGTCAGCTCGACCGATCTCTACGGCGGCACCTGGAACCTCTTCGCCAATACGCTGAAGAGCCAGGGCATCGAGGTGCGCTTCGTCGACCCGGCCAACCCCGAGAATTTCCGCAAGGCGACCGACCAGAAGACGCGCGCCTACTATGCGGAGACGCTGCCCAATCCGAAGCTGCAGGTGTTCCCGATCAAGGAAGTCGCCGATATCGGCCGCTCGCTCGGCGTGCCCCTGATCATGGACAACACCGCCTGCCCGATCCTCTGCAAACCGTTCGAGCATGGCGCCGCCATCATCGTCTATTCGACCACCAAGTACATCGGCGGCCACGGCACCTCGATCGGCGGCCTGCTGGTGGACGGCGGCAATTTCGACTGGGAGAAGCACGCCGAGCGCTTTCCGCTGCTCAACCAGCCCGATCCCAGCTATCACGGCGCGGTGTGGACCCAGGCGGTGAAGCCGCTCGGCCCCATCGCCTACATCATCAAGGCGCGCGTCACCATCCAGCGCGACCTCGGCTATGCCATGAGCCCGTTCAACGCCTTCCAGTTCATCCAGGGACTGGAGACGCTGCCGCTGCGCATGCGCGAGCATTGCCGCAATGCCCAGGCCGTCGTCGACTATCTCGTCAAGCATCCGACGGTGAGCCGGGTCATCCATCCGAGCCAGCAGAGCGGCGAATTCGCCCGCCGCGCCAAGACCTACCTGAAGGACGGCCTCGGCGGCCTCCTCGGCTTCGAACTGAAGGGCGGCAAGGAGGCCGGCCGCAAGTTCATCGACTCGCTGAAGCTGTTCTACCACGTCGCCAACATCGGCGATGCGCGCAGCCTCGCCATTCATCCGGCGACCACCACGCACTCGCAGTTGTCGGCCGAGGAGCAGCTGGCCACCGGCGTGTCCGAGAACTATGTGCGGCTTTCCGTCGGCATCGAGCATATCGACGACATCCTCGCCGACCTCGAGCAGGCGCTGGGGGTGTCCGGCAAAATCCCCCTGGCCGCTTGACCTATGAGCGGGACAGGGTGCGGCAAGGCGATCGCACCCTGTCCCATCTCTTCGAACGTCGCCCTTCCCGGAGGTAGGCTTTGTCCATCGCGCTTCCCATCGGTCTGCCGGCCCGGTCGACTCTGGCGGCGGAAGGCATCGAAATCCTGACCGGCGATGATCTGCGCCGCCGGGGCGACCGGCCGCTGCGCATCTGTCTCGTCAATCTGATGCCGGACAAGATCGCGACAGAGACGCAGATCGCCCGGCTTCTCGGAGCGACATCGATTCCCGTCGCCCTGACGCTGTGCGTGCCTGATTCCTATCGATCGAAGACGGCGCCGAAGAGCCACATCGCCACGTTCTATTCGTCCTGGAGCCAGATCCGCGACGAGCGCTTCGACGGCCTCGTCGTGACGGGCGCGCCGGTCGAGACCTTGCCGTTCGAAGACGTGACCTACTGGACCGACCTGCGCGCCATCTTCGACCGGGCGAAGGCGCGCATCCCGAGCAGCCTGTACATTTGCTGGGCCGCCCAGGCGGCGCTCTACCATTTCCACGCCGTGCCGAAACATCCGCTTCCGGCCAAGATATTCGGCGTGTATCGCCAGCGCGTGGCCAACGCCGAGTCGCGCCTCCTCAGAGGCTTCGGCGCAGAGTTTCCGGTGCCGGTATCGCGGCACACCGAGGTTCGTGCCGCCGATCTCCCGGAGCAGGCCGGACTGACGGTGCTCGCCGAGTCTGCGGAGGCGGGACTGTGCCTCATTGAAGACCGCGAAAATCGCGCGGTCTGCATGTTCAATCACCTGGAGTACGACGCCGGGACCTTGCGGGAAGAATTCCTCCGCGACCGCCTGGCCGGCAAGCCCGTCGGCGTCCCCGCCAACTACTTTCCGGACAATGATCCCACGCGCTTCGCGATGAACGTCTGGCGGCCTCCGGCCGCTCTCCTGTTCGGCAACTGGCTGCGTGAGATTCGGCGGACGGCCTGGTCGCCGGTCGTCGATGAGCCGCCGGCCCCTGACGGCTCCGATCTTCCGATATCCGCGGCCGCTCGATTTCTTGCGAGCGCCCTGCATCACTAGGAATTTTTCTTAGTTGAGTGCTGTTAATAGCGAAAATGTCTCAATTTGTGGCAACTCGGATTTGAACCCTCACGCACTCCGGAAGGATTGAACCCGCATCGCCACCATCGGGACGGACGCCGCCCCGGAGATGCGATCGCGATGGAGCTCGAATGAAGTCTGCCGCCCGTCAACCGGCGGTCACGCTTGCGACAATCTGCCTGCGTTGAAACCCCGAATGAGGAGACCCATGGGTCGCATACTCGTCATCGACGATGATCGACTGCTTCGCGTCACGGTGGAGCGGATACTGCAGTCGGAAGGTCATGAGGTCGCGTCGGCATGCGACGGTCACGAGGGACTGAAGCGGTTCCGCTCGGATCATTTCGATCTGGTCGCCTGCGACATCTTCATGCCGAACATGGAGGGCCTGGAGACGATGAGAGAAATACGGGGCCTCTGTGCAGCATTGCCGCTCATCGCGCTCGCGGGTCGCCCCGCTTACGCCGTCGGTCCCGGGGCCGATACCGACGTCCTGCGCATGGCGGGCCAGCTCGGCGGCACGGCGACGCTCGCCAAGCCTTTCAGGCGCCAGGAATTGCTGGCGCTCGTGGAGCGGTGTCTCCAGCCGGAGGCGGGCGCATGATGCTCGATCCGGAGAATGGAGCGGCAGCGACGCCGGGCGGCAACCATCTAGTGCGGGCCGCGTTGGGGTCGATCGGACGTCGAATTCGGAGAGCGGCGATCGACATCGACGGCCTCGTCGGAGGGCGGTTTCAGCGCCTCGCAATTTTCATTTCGACGTGGCTGTCGCAGGAGGCGGAACGCCGACGTCTCCGGAGCCTCGGCGATCATATGCTGAGAGACATCGGAGTATCGCGCCGAGACGTTGAGCGTGAGGCCGGCACGAGGAGGTGGTATGATGTGTGAGTGCGGCACTCTCCGGCCGTCTTCCAAGAGATGGTGATCCAGCAACCCCCGAGTTGGAACGCGGCGGAATCCTCCAACGCGCCAGGTACAGGAATCAGTCGACGTGTATCCCTCGCCGGTGAGGCGCAACGCTGCATTTTCGATCTTTCGAATATGTGATCAGGTTCGGCGCCGGAGCCGCTGACAACGGCCGCAGCGGCCAGGCTTCCGGAAAGCCATTCCGACCATTCCCGGGCCTTCGACGCTATCGGCACGCCACAACCAAGAAGGGGACCATCCATGGGTCGCAGGTACGAAAACATCCTGGAGACGGTGGGCCGGACGCCGGTCGTCCGGATCAACAAGCTGGCCCCCCGCGACGTGAATCTCTTCGTCAAGATCGAGGCGTTCAATCCGCTGGGCTCGGTCAAGGACCGGCTGGCCCTCGGGGTCATCGAGGAGGCCGAGAAATCCGGGCAATTGAAGCCGGGGCAAACGGTCATCGAGGCGACCAGCGGCAACACCGGCATCGGGCTCGCCATGGTGTGCGCCCAGAAGGGGTACCCGCTGGTGGTGACGATGGCCGACAGCTTCAGCGTCGAGCGCCGCAAGCTGATGCGCTTCCTCGGCGCCAAGGTGGTGCTGACGCCGGCGGCGGAACGCGGCAGCGGCATGGTCGCCAAGGCCGTCGAGCTGGCCAAGGCGCATGGCTGGTTCCTGACGCGCCAGTTCGAGAACGAGGCCAACCCCGACATGCATTCGCGCACGACGGCGCGGGAGATCCTGGACGATTTCGCGGATACGACGCTCGACTACTGGGTCACCGGCTATGGAACGGGCGGCACGCTCAAGGGCGTCGCGCGCGTGCTGGCGAAGGAGCGGCCGGAGACGAAGATCGTCGTCTGCGAGCCGGAGGACGCGCAGCTCGTGGGCAGCGGTATCGGCCAGGAGCGCAACCCCGACGGCTCCGCGTCGAAGGGCCATCCGGCCTTCAAGCCGCACCCGATGCAGGGCTGGACACCCGATTTCATCCCGAAGCTCACGGGCGACGCGGTCGACATGAAGCTCATCCATCGCGTGCTGCCGATCGCGAACGCCGAAGCGATCCGCTACAGCGTGCAGCTGGCCCGGCAGGAAGGGATCTTCGTCGGCATCACAGCAGGCGCCACCCTGGCGGGCGCCGTGCGCCTCTGCGGCGAGGCCCGCAAGGGCGCCACGATCCTCTGCATGCTGCCGGACACCGGCGAGCGCTATCTCACCACCCCGCTCTTCGCCGACATCGCCGCGGACATGACCGGCGAGGAGCTGGACATCGCGCGCTCGACGCCGCTGTTCAAACCGGCCTCTTGAGAGTTGCGGCCGCGCCGACGGGTCGGCGACCACACCGACCGACGCGGATTCGCGTCAGAACAGAAAAGTCACCTGTCATACCAGCGAAAGCCATAAACACAGGTCCGTGAATATGGATGCCGGCTTTCGCCCATAGGCGTGCCCCGGCTGCGAAAAAGCCGGCCCGACTGAGCGTGCAGCCTTGAACCACAGAGTTTCCGCCGACTGCGTCGACCGACGAGGGCATGAAACAAGCTCCGGCGGCAGCACCCACTCCCGTGTCACCCCGGCGAAAGCCGGGGCCCATAGACACAGGCCTCTGGAATATAGGCCCCGGCTTTCGCCGGGGTGACAGCCGAGATTGTAACTTCTGAAAGCGTCCTGTTTCCTTTCGGACACAGAGGCACGGAGGTACACAGAGCAAGGAAGGGGACCGCAGATGAACGCAGATCAGAAGGGATGAACACAGATAACCTGATTGCGCGCCGGAGGCGCACAGGAATCCTTATCGGCGTTCATCTGCTTTCATCTGTGGTTCCAATTCTTTCCTTCTCCGTGAACCTCTGTGGTTCAGGGCCGCATACTCGATCGCGGTTAGGCTATCCGCAGTTGGGGGCGCCTTGAGTTAGCGCCTATGGGCTTTCGCCGGCATGACGATGAGAGTCCGGTGGTTCAACTTATCTTGATCTCTTGATCATACTCTAACTGTTGCGCCAGACGCTCGCGAGCCACGGCTGCCGCTCGCGCGGGAGGCCGGGCGGGCGGTAGTAGTGGCTCAGCTCCAGGAAGCCGGCGCCGGTGAGGTAGCGGCGCCAGGTTTCGAGATCGTAGTAGCAGCCGTAGCGGCCGTCGTGCAGGCCTTCCTCGTTGTTGCCTCTCGGGTTCGAGCAGAACAGGACGCCGCGCGGCCTCAGAGCGGCCCGGAGTTCGAGCAGCACCCGCGGCAACTCTCGGCGGGGGACGTGGAACAGGGAGGCGTTCGCGAAGATGCCGTCGAAGCGGTTTTCCGGCAGCGCGAGCGCGAGAAAATTCTGGTGCAGCACTTCGCACCCGGAATGGGCGCGGGCCATGGCGACGAATTCCTGCGATCCATCCAGGCCGATAGCCTCGTGTCCCAAGGAGCGGAAATGGCGGAGGTCGCGACCGGGGCCGCAGCCGAGATCGAGGATGGAAAAGGGCGGATCGGTTTCGATCGCATCGAGTAGCGCGGCATAGTTCTGGCTGACGTCGTGGTCTCTGGTGCCGTGCCAGAAGGACTGAGCCTCGCGGTCGTAGTGGGCGAGCGTCACCTCTGATACGCGAAGCGACGGCGCGGCGGCGGTTCCGGGCGGTGCGATGTCGGAGTCATCCGGACGACCGCTCATGCCGCCCCTACTTCCCGAAGCCGTGACGCAGCCACAAGGGGCCGATCAGCGGATCCGCGGCGACGGCCGCGATCACGGCCAGGAGTCGGCGGGATGTTATCGGCTCCGGCGACCACGCCGTCAGCATGGCCAGATAGACATCCGCCAGCGTGAGTGCCGGTCCACACAGGAACGGTCCGGGCGACAGGGCTTCCTCGATGACGGCGAAGCTCTTTTTCATATGCGCCGCGCCGGCAGTCTTCACGCCGGGAATTCCGGCGGGGTCGCTGGTGTAGCGCTCCGGGTAGAAATAGCGCAGGTCGCCTTCGTAGAGATTGGCGGCCATGAAGAACATCCAGCGCAGAAACTGCGCATGGGCCGGCGTCGCCGGCGGGGGCGCCAGCCGCTTGTCCGGGAACGCATGGGCGAGATGGAGCAGGATGGCGGCGGACTCGGTCATCGCGGCGCCATCGGGGAGAAGCAAGACGGGAACCTGCCGCATCGGGTTGATGGCGACGAAATCCGGGCGGTTCTGCTCACCCTTCGCGGTATCGACCGTGATCACCGTGTGGGCGGCCCCCGCCTTGACCAGGGCCGCCTCGACGGCGAAGCCGCCGGAGCCGTCGTGACTGTAGAGCGTGTAGGTCATCCCAAGAGCCTCCCCGATTGCGCGGCGCCATCGCCGATGCTGGCGCGAGGCTATTGCAATGCCGGGCCGCGGTCGAGGCCAGGCTGGCCGGATGTTACCGACGGTCGACTCACGCCGCCGAGGGCGCCGGTCGCGCGGTTGCGGCGAGGGCGTCGCGGGCTTCGGCGACGAGCGCGAACGAGCGCAGCCGGGCGGCATGGTCGAACATCTGGGCGGTCACCATGACCTCGTCGGCGGCGGTTTCCGCGATGAAGGCGGCGAGGCCGCGGCGCACCGTCTCGGGCGAGCCGACGACGGCGTAGCGCAACGAATGCTCGAGGCCCGCCTGCTCCATCGGCGACCACAGCCCGTCCGTGCTGTCCACCGGCGGCGGGAGCTGGCCGGGCGCGCTGCGCCGGAGGTTCACGAAGGCCTGCTGCAGCGAGGTGAAATGGCGGCGCGCCTCGGCGTCGGTGGCGGCCGCGAAGACGTTGGCGCCGACCATGACGTAGGGCCGCTCGAGCTGCGCCGACGGCTTGAACCGGCTGCGATAGATCGCAAGGGCATCGTGCAGGTGGTCGGGCGCGAAGTGCGAGGCAAAGGCGAAGGGCAGGCCGAGCACGGCCGCGAGCTGGGCGCTGAAGAGGCTCGAGCCCAGCAGCCAGATCGGAACGTTCAGCCCGGCGCCCGGCACCGCCTGCACGGCCTGGCCGGGTTCGGCGGGCCGGAAATAGGCCTGCAATTCGACCACGTCCTGGGGGAAATTGTCGGCGCCGCCGGCGAGATAGCGGCGCAGGGCGCGGGCGGTCGTCTGGTCGGTGCCGGGGGCACGGCCGAGGCCGAGGTCGATACGGCCGGGATAGAGCGACTCGAGCGTGCCGAACTGCTCGGCGATCACCAGGGGCGCATGGTTGGGCAGCATGATGCCGCCGGACCCGACGCGAATCGTCGAGGTGCCGCCGGCGACATGGCCGATGACGACCGCCGTGGCGGCGCTGGCGATGCCGCGCATGTTGTGGTGCTCGGCCAGCCAGTAGCGGCGATAACCCAACCGTTCCGCATGGCGGGCGAGGTCGAGCGTGTTGCGGAAGGAGAGCGCGGCGTCGCCGCCCGCGATGATGGGGGAGAGGTCGAGAACGGAGAACGGGACCATGGGTCTGCTGCTCGCTCCTGCTGGCGTCCTGGCCGGTTCCAAGACATTGTCCGACATTCGCGTTCTTACAAGACCCGCGCACGCCTGTGGCCCAGTCAGAGAAATCGGACAGGCGAGCGAAGAGGCGCTAGGATAGGGGGATCGGCGCCCCGATTCGCCGATCAGCCTCGCCTCCAGCCGGGAATTCGAGCAGCGGCTGGAGTATCACCGGAACCGCAATCATTCAGGAGACCATCCATGGCCAAGGGTCAACAGCGCAGTAATCGCGAGAAGAAGAAACCCAAGCAGGCGAAGAAACCCGCCGCACCGGCATCCTCCTTTGCCTCGGCGCAGGCCAAGCCAGCCGGTCCGGCGCCCGGGAAGAAGTACTAGCGGGCGAGTTCCGCAGAGCGACCGTAGGCGGCGGAATCGACTCTGTCCCTGCTGCCTCGTCGACGCCTGGGCAGGACCTACCATCGGATCTCCTCGAACATCCGCCGCAGCCGCTCTCCGCGCGCTCGGTTGACATTCTCGACCCAGACGACCCGACCCTCCAGGTGGGCGCGGAAATCGGGTAGGTTGGCGCGGTTCTCGGCCTGCGGACCGTTTTTCGCGCAGTTGTGCAGCGTGGCCTTCAGGCGGTCGTAGCCGACGCGGGCGACGTTGAGATGGTCGTTGACGACCAGGCCTGTCACGCGCTGGCAGCCGCCGCGGCGCATGATCCGGGTCTTCCGATGGTTCAAGGTGTAACCTTCGTCGCGAGCGATGTCGGCCACGGCGGCGAGAAACGATTTGATTCCGCGCATGAAACGCTCGTCGCCGGAGAAGGCAAGATCGTCGGCGTAACGCGTATAGTTGGCGTCGAAGGACTTGGCCAAGCCGTGCAATCGGGCGTCCAGCTGCCAGGCGGCGAGATTGGCGAGTGCCGGCGAGGTCGGCGCGCCCTGCGGCAGATGCGGAGACTCATAGACCTTGCGCGTCTGCCAGTCATGCCGGCTGGTTTCCGGCAATTCCAGGAAGACCGTGGGCGGTGTGCGCGCGCTGCAGAGTCCGGTCAGTAGACGCGCGACCGCCCAAGGATAGCCGAGACTGCGGAAGATGCCGTGCACGCGCCGCAGCGGCGTATTGAGAAAGAGACCGTGGCGACCACGGCCTCGCCGGCGTGCGCCTGGGCCCCGCCGAGGCAGGAGCGGCCGGCCACGAATCCATAGGCGCGGTCATGGACGGAAACGGAATCGAGGATGGCGCGCAGAATGCGCCGCTGGATGGCCTTCAGTATCGGTTTGGGCGACTCGATCAGCCGCGGTGGGCCGGACCGTTTGGGCGCGAAGGCGTAGCCGTAGTGCCGAAGGAGGGGGATGGAGGTGCGCCGGTGCTGGTCCTTGGCATCCGCGAACCATTGCAGCTCACTCACTGTGAGATCGAGCCAGTCCGCGAGGTCTCCGGGCGTCGCCAGCCGGGGGACATCGAGATCCTGAAATCGCGGTGCCGGACTGAACTGCGGGGATTGCAGGACCGCGGGGAGGCGCCCCTCACCCTTTCTGACAGTCGCACTGGCGCGGTCGAACCGGCGCGATCCGAGGAAGAATTCGACGAGCCAGGCCGGCGCGGGCGGGTAGGCCGTGGAGACCCGGTCCAGCAGTTCCTGAACGAGCGCGCGCTGGGATTTCGGCGCCGCCGGCCCGAGCACGTCGCTCGTCCGGGACAACAGCTCCGGCAGCGTCCAGTCACCCGCGAGCAGGGCTGCAGCGAGATTGCGGGCCACCCATTCCCTTGAATTCATCCGGCGGCATCCGTGGGACGGACCAGCAGGCGGACACTCCAACCCATCGCGTCTGGCGTGATCAGGCGTAGGTGGAGCCTACCGACGATCACGCAGCGTCCTGCCCAAGAAAGCGAATTCCCCTGGGGTAGCCCCAGAGATCCCTGGCCGTACCCGAGAGCACAAGCAGCAGGGACTGCTTGGAGCGCCCGCCATGGCGAAATAATAGGTGGCACTTGGAACCTGTCAATCGGCGGGCCGTTGCGCGTTTGCTGCCGGGCGCGCGGATGGATAACCTGCGGGGGAAGCCGGGGATCGCGCGGGACAAACCGGTGTGGAAACGGTCTGAGTAGGGCGGGATGCGCAGCGTGCTCGGCGTCGATGTGGGCGGGACTTTCACGGATTTCGTCGTCTATGACCCCCGGACCAAGCAGGTCGAGGTGTGGAAGGAGCTGTCGACGCCCGGCGATCCCGTGACGGGCATCCTCAGCGGGCTCGCCGCCTATGGCGACCGCGGGCGCCTGGAGAACCTGCGGGTCGGCACGACGGTCGCCACCAACGCCATACTGGAGCGCAAGGGCGCGGTGGTCGCCTATGTCACGACCAAGGGATTCCGCGACGTGCCGTTCATCCAGCGCGGCAATCGCAAGTACCACTACGACATGAGCTGGGTGAAGCCGAAGCCGCTGGTGAAGCGGCGGCATTGTTTCGAGCTGACCGAGCGCATCGACGCCCATGGCCGGGTGGTCACGGCGCTCGACGAGGCCGAGGTGCGGCGGGTGGCGGCCGACATTCGGGCCATTCCGGAGATCGAGGCGGTGGCGGT
>Ga0137403_10003797_pt1 | contig 18025 bp, 12 predicted proteins | sample CZOMad2_1_16fung_FD_122057 | JGI IMG/M metagenome (GOLD analysis project Ga0137403, IMG submission 122057) | Vadose zone soil fungal communities from Angelo Coast Range Reserve, California, USA - CZOMad2_1_16fungal (Hybrid Assembly) | ecosystem: Environmental > Terrestrial > Soil > Vadose zone...
TCGACGAGGATGCGGGCGTCGCGCGCGAAGGTCGCGGGATCGCAGGAGACAGCCACGACCTTCGGGACGGGTGAAAGCGCCAGCCGTTCGGCCTGGGACCTGGCGCCGGCGCGCGGCGGATCGAAGACGATCCCATCGAAGCGCGTCAGTTCGTCTTCGGTCAGCGGGTCAGCGGCGAGATCGCGGTGCTCCGTCGTAACGGTTTGCCCCAAGGCCGCGCGGCGGGCCGCGGCCGTGAGCGCGCCGATCGCCTCGGCGTTGCCCTCGACCGCATGCACGCGGGCGCTGCGTGCCAAGGGAAAGCTGAAGGTGCCGCAACCCGCATAGAGGTCGGCCACCTGGCGGCATCCCGCCAGAGCCTGCGTGACCATCGCGACGAGCGCCGCCTCGCCGGCCGCGGTGGGCTGCAGGAATGCGCCGGGCGGGAGATCGACCGCAACGTCCGCGAAGACGATCTGCGCCGGGCGGCGGACGATGACCGGCTCCGGCGGCGAGCGATCCGCTCGCCAGGTGATCCGCGCGAGATCGGCGCCATCGGCCAGGGCCGCCAACGCTTCGCGCGATGCCAACGAAAGGGACCGCTTTCCTTCCAGCAGCAGGTCGACGCCGGCAGCGGTCGCGACGGCCGTCACCTCCATCCGTTCCCCATCCACCAGAAGGGCGAGGAGCGTTTCCCGGAGCGGCGGCAGCAGGAGACTCAGCACAGGCGATACGACGAGGCAGCCGGCCGCGTCGATCACCCGGTGACTCCTGTGCTCGTGGAAACCGAGCCGCACCGATCGCCCTACCCGCTCGGCCGCCAGGCTCGCCCTTCGACGGGTGCCCGGCGCAATGCGCTGCAGGGGACGCAGCGGCGGGTCGGCGAATCCACGGTGCGCGAGAGCCGTCCGCACCAGTTGCTCCTTCCACGCGGCGTAGCGCTGATCTTCGAGGTGCTGCAGCGCGCAGCCGCCACAAGCGCCGAAATGCGGGCAGGGCGCGGCTACGCGCCCCGGCCCTGGCGCCAGGACTTCCACGATCCGGGCCGCATATCCGTCGCCGCGGGGTCGCTCGAGTTCCGCGCGCAGCCGATCGCCGGGTAGGGTAAACGGGACGTAAACAGGGCGCCCGTCGGCACGGCCGATGCCATCGCCGCGCGCCCCGATGGACTCGATCGCCAGTTCGACGACCCTGCGGCTACGGCGCTGTTTTGATTGCCTTTCGGCCATGCGGGCTGCTCGTCACCGTCAAAAGGCTTGAAAACGCGGCGGCAAAGCCATTTATTGGAGGCTGTCTTAGACCATTTGCCGAGAGGATCGGCTACACTCGTGAAGAACCTGATCCAGGAAGCCGAACCGCCCCAGCAGGAATGGAGCTACGAGGCCCGCCGCGTCAAGATCCACGGCCCCGAGGCCTTCGACGCCATGCGCCGGGCCGGGCGCCTCGCCGCCGAGACGCTCGATTTCATCACGCCGCATGTGCAACCCGGCATGGCCACGGGCGAGCTGGATCGTCTGTGCCATGAGTTCATCGTCGGGCATGGCGCCATTCCCGCGCCGCTGAACTATCGCGGCTTTCCGAAATCGATCTGTACCTCCATCAACCATGTCGTCTGCCACGGCATTCCCGGCGACAAGCGGCTGCAGGAGGGCGACATCGTCAACCTCGACATCACCGTCATCCTCGACGGCTGGCACGGCGACACCAGCCGCATGTTCGGCGTCGGCAAGATCGGCGTGAAGGCGCAGAAGCTGATCGACGTCACCTACGACGCCATGATGCGCGGCATCGAAATCGTCAAGCCCGGCGCCACCCTGGGCGATATCGGCCACGCCATCCAGTCCTATGCCGAGTCCCATCGCTTCTCCGTTGTGCGCGACTTCTGCGGCCACGGCATCGGCAAGATCTTCCATGATACGCCGAGCATCCTGCATGTCGGGCGGGCGGGCGAAGGGCCGGCCCTGCGCGAAGGCATGTTCTTCACCGTCGAGCCGATGATCAATGCTGGCCGCTACGAGGTGAAGGTGCTGGAGGACGGCTGGACGGCCGTCACCCGCGACCGCTCACTCTCCGCCCAGTTCGAGCATACGGTGGCCGTGACGGCCGACGGCTTCGAGATCTTCACCCGCTCGCCCACCGGGCTCGACCGCCCGCCCTATACCAGCTGACGGACGTCGGCATCGTGGCCGACGATGGCGACGACAAGCCGGGCTATGTCGGCCATCGCCAGCGCCTGCGCGACCGCTTCCGGAACGGCGGCGATGGCGCGCTGCAGGACTACGAACTCCTCGAACTTCTGCTCGCGCAGGCGCAGAAGCGCATCGATACCAAACCGATCGCGAAGGCTCTCATCAAGAGGTTCAGCGGCTTCGCCGGCGTGATGGCGGCGACGCCGGATCAATTGCAGGAGGTGGACGGCGTCGGGCCCGCCGCCGCGGTCATCATCAAGGTGGTCCAGACCTGCGCCCTGCGCATGGCGCAGCAGGAGGTCGTCAAGCGCGAGGTGATCGGCTCCTGGAAGAAGCTGCTCGACTATCTGCGCATGGCCATGGCCGAGGAAAAGACCGAGCAGTTCCGGCTGCTCTTCCTCGACAACAAGAACGCGCTCATCGCCGACGAGGAGCAGCAGCGCGGCACCGTGAACCACACGCCCGTCTATCCGCGCGAAGTGGTGAAGCGGGCGCTCGAGCTGGGCGCCACCGCCATCATCCTCGTCCACAACCATCCCTCGGGCGATCCGACACCCTCGCAGGACGACATCGCCATGACCAAGGAGGTCGCGGCCGCCGCCGACAAGCTCGGCATCTCCGTGCATGACCACATCATCATCGGCCGCAAGGGCCACGCGTCCCTGCGCAGCCTGGGCTATCTGTAGGCGGCCGCAGCATGAGCCTCGACGTCGACGTCGCGCCGGACATCACGCTCACCTTCGGCGTGCCCGTCATGATCCACATGGCTCCCGGCGCCGCGCCCTTCAATGACGAAGTTGCGGGCAAAGGCATCCGGCGAGCAGGCACGGCGCATTCTGTGGACTGCTTCGATCACATGCGCTGACCAGTGCGTCTCTTCGTCGGGCAGGACGACTTAGAGGGGGTGTCAACGATGATCCCTCCGTCATCGGTCGGCGTCGCGGCAGGAGGTACGGACTCTGCAGTCGGACAAGATGATGAACCCGGGATGAAGCGCCGACCGAGCGACGGCCCGCAGTGACTGGCGGCGAGAGATGCCGCTGCCGCTGGCCGACGCGAAGGTCTCGAAGTGACCTTGCCAGAAGGATTACAGGAGGTAATGAGAACCTCCCTCTCGGGCGGCTCCGTGTCAGATCTCGCACCCGATGCCTGGCGACTCCAGGCTAAGGTGAGGACCGTGTCTGGCAACGGATACATGGCACTGAAACAAACGCTATGTCGAGATCGGACGCCGGAACCTATCGCAAGCCTATGAGATTACCCGCAAGCCGATTGTCGAAGGTGGGACTGGCGCCTCGTTGAACATATCCATTCCGACAGTCCGAACTGCCCCCAAGCACTCTACAGAGACGCACGTTCAACAGTCCTGCCGCTAAACTGCCATCGGCTCGCAACGCACGCCCGATAGGCTGGCGTCTTCAAAACCGCCGGGGGGGCATCATGCAGGTAAGAAGTGCCATATCCGCATTTGCGGCCGTCATTGGCATGGCAGCGACGGCGCCGTTCGCCAGCGCCGCGTCCGTGAAGGAATTCAACCACATCGTCGTCATCTATCAGGAGAATCACAGCTTCGACAATCTCTACGGATTGTGGGGCGAGGTGGACGGTGAGCCCGTGGACGGGCTCGGCCGCGCCGATCGTGCCCGCAAGCAGGTTCGGCAGAACAACGCAACACCGTACACTTGTCTTTTGCAGAACGGTGTGAATCTCACCTCGCCGTCGCCGTTGCCGACGACCTGCACCGACACGACGGGCACGCCGTTCGCGAGCGCGTTCGAGAACAGGCCCTTCGCGATCGACGATTATATTGCCCCCGAGGACAGAACCTGTGCAGTGCCGGGCGTGTTCGCGCCCAACGGCGTACTCAACGGCACCGGCGTGCCGGGTGGCTGCACGCGGGACCTGGTCCATCGCTTCTATAACGAGCAGTACCAGATCCATGATGGCAGACAGGACCGCTACGTGACGGGCAGCGACGCGGCCGGGCTTTCGATGGGGTACTTCGATACGACGCAGCTGCCGATCTACGACTATCTCCACAGCCACCACGCGCCCCACTACGTCATCGCCGACCACTTCTTTCAGGGCGCCTTCGGCGGATCATTCCTCAACCACCAATGGCTGATCGCGGCTGCCACACCCGTCTTCGCCGGCGCGCTCAGTGACGGCAGCGCGAACGACCTGCACTCGGTGGTCGATGCGAACGGCATGCCCACCAGTACGCCGCTTTACACGAGCCCGCTCGGCGCCGCCGCGAAAGACTCCTCGCTCACGGCCTCCTGCAAGCCGCCCGCGGGCCGGCCCGCCACGCCGGCGAACATCGTGTGCGGCGACTACGCCATCAACACCACCCAGCCGTTCTACTGGCCGTACTCGCCGGGCACTGCCGATGCACGGCGACTGCCGCCGCTTGCCAATCCGACGATCGGCGACCGGCTCTCGGTCGCGGGTGTCGATTGGGCCTGGTACTCGGGCGGCTGGTCGAATGCCAATGGCGACGTCGGCGCGCCCGGCTGGACCAACGGCAGCGGCCCGACCTGCAGCGACCCCAACGCCAACCCGGCCCCGGGGTTCCCGCGTTGCCCCGACAAGCTTTTCCAGTATCACCACCAGGCGTTCAACTACTTCGCCAACTACGCTCCGGGCACCCCGGCGCGAATCGCTCACCTGCGCGACGAGGCGGAGTTCATCCAGGCGGCCCAGAACGGCACGCTCAAGGCCGTCAGCTTCATCAAGCCCGTGGGTGAGGAGAACGAGCATCCGGGCTATACCGGCGTGAACGGAGGTGAGCTCCACCTGGTCAAGCTGATCCAGGCGATCGAGGACGGCCCGAACGGCAAGGACACGCTCATCATCGTCACCTACGACGAGTTCGGCGGCGCGTGGGATCATGTGTCTCCGCCGAACGCTCATCGGCCCAGCGACAACGCCCCTCACGACAAGTGGGGGCCTGGCACCCGTATCCCGGCGCTGCTGATCTCGAAGAAGTTTGACGATTCCGCAGTCGATCATACGGCCTATGACACGACGTCGATCCTCAAGCTGATCGAGGACCGTTACCATCTGAAGCCGCTGAGTTTGCGGGACATGAAGGTGACGAGCCTGAAGAAAGCCTTGGATGCTGCCGACTGAACGGGGTTCGCTGGCTTGGCGCGTAGCACAACATCGCCGGCCGCGCGCCATCGACGCCCTGACATAAGCCGCCGGTTGCGGACGGCACGACGGTACGCACTTTCGTACCGTCGTGCCGTCCCATTCGGGATAAAACTCGGCACCGGAATCTAAGAGTCCATCCGGAAAGAAGTTGAGTCTGGGGAATCGGATGTGATTCATTGTGGAGCACCTGATTCGCGGCAAGGAGTGCTTCGATGTGGACGAAGGAGAACCGGCGGCTTTATGAACGCAAGGGGCTGCGCTATCCGAGCGATCTGACGGACGGCGAGTGGGCGCTGGTCTCGCCGCTGATCCCGCCAGCCAAGCGTGGCGGGCGGCGACGCACGGTTGTGGTGCGCGAGGTGTTGAACGGGATCTTCTATGTGCTGTCGACCGGCTGCCAGTGGAGCGCACTGCCCACGGACCTGCCACCGAAGAGCACGGTGCATGACTATCTGAGCCTGTGGGCATGGGACGGCACGCTGGCGCGCATCCATGAGAAGCTATTCGTGGAGCTACGAGCGCGCGAAGGCCGTGAGGCCAGCCCGAGCGCGGCGATCATCGATAGCCAGAGCGTCAAAAGCGCCGAAAAAGGGGGGCTCAGATCGATCCATCGGGTTATGACGCGGGCAAGAAGGTCAAGGGCAAGAAACGCCACATCCTCGTCGATACGCTCGGCCTCTTGCTGACCGTCGCGATCCAACCCGCCGACGTGCAGGACCGTGACGGTGCGTTGCCGCTACTCAAGGAGGCGCGCCGGCGCTTCCCGTTCGTCGACAGCATCTTCGCCGACGGCGCCTGCCAAGGCGAGCGCACCGCCGCGGCCGTTCGCGACATCGGCGCTTGGCAACTCGTGATCGTCAAGCGGCCGGAGCTCCACAAGTTCATCGTCGTCCCCAAACGCTGGATCGTCGAGCGCACGTTCGCCTGGCTGGGCCGCTGTCGGCGCCTGGCCAAGGACTTCGAAAACCTCACGCGCATCGCCGTCGCCTTGATTCGCCTCGCCATGATCCGAGTCATGCTCCGCCGACTTGCAAGGACTCGTTCATGAATCCAAACTTCCCGGATGGACTCTAAGTATTCTTCTGAGATCCGAAACGGATTCTTCGAGCGCATCAAGCCACCGCACCGCGTGGGAGGAGCGGGCCTCACCTTTCGGTGGAGAGCGCAGCGGCTCGAGCACCGTTAATCAAAACTTAATGCCGCCTTCATCGCCCTAACACAGGGTCGGCCTACGGTCGACTCAAGTCTCTGGGCGAGCGTCTTTGGCGGCGTGCTACGGGCGAGGTGCGGATGCCCTTCTCGTCATAGGACGATAGTCCTATTTTCATCGACACGGTCGAATAGGAGAACGGACGATGATCTCGATCAGTCTGCGGTTGCGATTGACTCTGCATGGGCTCGCGCTCGGCGGCGCGCTGGCGTTCGGACCGCTGCCGTCGTGGGCGGCCTCCGATTCCGTCCCCTCGGCGGCAAGCTTGGCGACCGGCGTGATTGAAGGAGAGTTGCTGCCGACCGGCGCCAGGATCACGCCCTCGGCGGCGCCCGGAGCCGTCTTCCAGTCGCTCAATCCGGATCTGCCGACGCGGCCCGGCTATCTGGCCGACCATGCGGTCGCCATCACGGTCGCTCCCGATGAAACCACCATGCTCGCGCTGACGAGCGGCTACAACCGCAACAACGGGCCGACCGGCGCTTCGGCGCCGGCGGAGTCGAACGAGTACGTGTTCATTTACGACATCGCCGGCGGCACGCCCGTGAAGAAACAGGTCATCCAGGTCCCCAACACCTTCAATGGCATCGCCTGGAATCGCGACGGCAGCGCGTTCTACGTTGCGGGCGGCGTCGACGACAACGTGCATGTCTACAAGAAGCTCGGTGCGGTCTGGGTCGAGGACGGTTCGCCGATCCCGCTCGGCCACGGCAATGTCGGCGTCGGCCTGTCGGTGCGGCCGGCGGCTGCCGGCCTCGCCGTCAACGACGCCGGCGACCGCCTGCTGGTCGCCAACTACTACAATGAATCAGTGAGCCTCATCGACCTCGCGGCCCGCGCCAAAGCCGCCGAGCTCGATCTGCGGCCCGGCAAGGTCGACCCCGCCAAGTCCGGGGTGCCGGGCGGAGAGTATCCGTTCGCGGTCGCCTTCGCTGGCAACGGCAGGGCCTATGTGTCGAGCCAGCGCGACCGCGAAGTCGTCGTGCTCTCCGTCGCCGGCAATGCGCTTGCCGTCGAGAAGCGGATCAAGACCGAGGGCCAGCCCAACAATCTCCTCGTGAATGGCGATGGCACGCGGCTCTACGTCGTCTGCGACAACAGCGACGAGGTCGTCGTCATCGATACCACGAACGGCAATATCATCGAGGAGATCTCGACGACGGCGCCGAAGGCCGTGTTTTCGAACCCCGATGGCTTCAAGGGCAGCAATCCGAACAACTTGGCGCTGTCGCCGGACGAGGGCACGCTGTTCGTGACCAACGGCGGCACCAATACCGTCGCCGTGATTCAGCTCGGCGAGGCCGTGATCGACGGCAATGACAAGAAGAAAATAAACGGCAATAGCAATAACAACAACAATAACGAGCGGCAGAAGAGCCGCGTGATCGGCCTCATTCCCACCGGCTGGTATCCGGGCGGCGTGGCCGTCAACGGCAACGGAAGCATGCTCTACGCAATCAACGGCAAGAGCAATCCCGGCGACAATCCCGGCGGCTGCCGCGATACAACATCGATCGCGGCCGAGTCGCTCAATACCTGCCGCGCCGCCAACAAATATGTCTGGCAGCTCGAGAAGGCCGGGCTGCTGTCGCTGCCGATGCCGGATGCCCGCAGCCTGGCGGCGCTCACCTGGCAGGCGGCCTTCAACAACAATTTCCCGGCCTTCGCCAAGCGCCGCGCCGGCCAGGAGGTGATCGGCTTCCTGCGCGGCCGCATCAAGCACGTCATCTATATCGTGAAGGAGAACCGCACCTACGATCAGCTGCTCGGCGATCTCGCGAAGGGCAACGGCGATCCCGGCCTTGCGATCCTCGGCCCCTACAGCCCCAATCACCAGCAACTCGCCACCCAGTTCGTCGACTTCGACAACTTCCAGGATTCCGGCGAGACCAGCAACACCGGCTGGAACTGGACCACGGCGGCGCGCAGCACCGACGCGCTCGAGAAGATCTCGCCGGTGAACTATGCCGGCCGTGGCCTCTCCTACGAGGCCGAGGGCGTCAGCCGCAATATCAACGTCGGTCTCCCCACGGTCGCCGAGCGGCAGGCGGCCAATCCCTACAATCCGGCCGATCCCGATCTCCTGCCTGGCACGGCCGATATCGTCGCCCCCGACGCGCCCGAAGACGACGATGCCCCGGCCGGCACCGGCTATCTCTGGGATTCGGCGTTGCGTGACCACCTGAAGGTGCGCAACTACGGTTTCTACGGCGACCTCACGCGCTACTTCCTGGCGGCAGCCGATCCGGCCTTCATCGCGCTATCGCGCCATCCCTTCGCCGACGGCGTGGTCCAGTTCATTCCGGCCAAGCAGTCGCTCAAGACCATCAGCGATCCCTATTTCCGCGGCTACGACCAGAAACACCCGGACTACTGGCGCTTCAAGGAATGGGAGCGCGAGTTCGATCAATACGCCGCCAACGGCAGGCTGCCGCAACTCAGCTTGGTCCGATTTGCGCACGATCACTTCGGCGATTTCGGCGCGGCGATCGACGGCGTCAACACCGTCGAAACGGAAATGGCCGACAACGACTACGCCGTCGGTCTCCTGATAGAGAAGATCGCCAAGAGCCGCTACAAGAGCGACACGCTGATCTTCGTCATCGAGGACGATGCCCAGGACGGCGGCGACCATGTCAACGCCCGCCGCAGCATCGGCTACATCGTCGGCCCCTATGTGAAGCAGGGCGCCGTGGTCTCGACCTTCTACACGACCGTCAACATGCTGCGGACGATCGAGGACGTGCTGGGCATCGAGCCGCTCGGGCTCAATGACGGGTTGGCGGTGCCGATGAGCGACGCCTTCGATCGCCAGAAGAAGAACTGGTCCTATACGGCGGTCGTACCGGACATCCTGCACTCGACCCAATTGCCGGTGCCGGCCGCCGCAACGGTCGTGGCTGCTACAATGGCCACGGACGCGGCCACGCTTTCGACGGCCACGATGAGCGTCAGTGCCGGCGCTCCCGCCGGCTGCTTCTCCAAGTCGAAGCTGACGGCGGCCGAATGGCAGGCCGCCATGGCCGGCCAGAACTTCACCGTGGAAGACCAGCTCGACACGGCGCGCTTCAACCAAGCCTTGTGGGCGGGCCTCGTCGGCGCCGACAAGCCCCAGCCCACGGTCCGCGACGGTGCGGATCTGAGCGCGAACCGCAGCGAATTGCTGGCCCAGTATCGCAACGCCATCACGACCGAGTGCGGCCTTGACCTGTCGCAGAACTGACTGACAGAGCGATGCAGACCCCGCGGCCGCTCCGCCGCGGGGTTGCGTCCCCTCCTTCTCAGACGAAAATCGGCCGCTCCTCTGCCCGCAGCGGCCTGAAGGGCGCGCCGTACGCCGCTCCGGCGCGAGGCGCTCCGTTGTCATGCGTTGCGCACGGCGACGGAGAATCGAGAGAGGATCGACCTTGTTGGAAAGGCCGAAACAGTCCAAAATGAAGCCTCAATACCGATTGATTCAGGGAACGTCGGACAAGGCGCATGAAAAGCGGCCGGACCGATGTGGCGGCGCGTGGGAGAAACCAGGCGATGCGCTCGCTCAGCGAACGTCAAATCCGCTGGACTCTGGTGACGGTGGGTGTGGGATCCTTCGTGGTCCTTCGTCTGCTCGATTTGTGGACCGATACGGACCCCTTCTCACTGCCGGCGTTTCTGATCGACACCGCCCAGGTGCTTCTGCTGATCACATCGGCGGTCGGCCTCGGGCTCCTCGTACAGCGCATGCAAAAGCAGCATGAGGAGAAGATGACCCTCATTCGCGACCTGCAGGTGGCGCGCGCCGAGGGCGCAGACTGGCGCGCCAAGGTGCGGGCGAATCTGCTGGGTATCAAGGCAGAAATGGAACGCCAGTTCGACCGATGGGACATGACCGCGGCCGAGCGCGACGTCGGTCTCTTGATTCTCAAGGGATTGAGCCACAAGGAGATCGCCACATTCCGCGGCACCTCCGAGACGACAGTGCGGCAGCAGGCGCAGTCCATCTATCGAAAATCCGACCTGCCGGGCAAGACCGCCTTCTCCGCCTATTTCCTCGAGGATCTGCTCACGCCGAGCGTGCCAGCGCCCGGCCCCGGAATTGTCGGCGCAATCGCACCCGACCGTCTCGGCGGGATATCGGAGCTTACGAATCCGTAAGATCCCGGCGAAATATTACGGACCTGCAATATCTCCTCGAATTCGCACCTGCAACGGCCGATTTTCATACAGACGTACGACAGCATCTGACAAAGAGCGGATTTACCCGCGGTGCCGGCATCGCCCACCCTCGCAAGGTCACAACAACCTTGAGGAGGACGAAGTCATGGCACGGCCGAAGTTCCTGACCTTCTTTTGCGACACGCGGCGGCTCCTCCGACGCGCGAGCACACCGACGGCAAACGTGATTTCCGGGCTCCTGATAGCGGGATTGGGGACCGCCGCCGTCGCGCCCGGCGCCCTTGCCGCCACGTTCTGCGCGCAAACCGCGGATGCCGCGCTCGCCGCCTGTCAGAACGACGTTAACGTCACGTTCTTTACGTCCAAGGGCATCTGCATCAATGAGACCGACGACAAGGATCGGGCTACGTGCAACGCCGACGCGCAAACGGAGAAGACGGACGGTCTGCAGCGGTGCAAGGACCAGAAGCAGGAGCGCCTGCGTGTCTGCGCCATCGTCGGGGACGGCCGCGGCGGCCGCTATGATCCGGAGTTCGAGCCGTCGCAGTTCGCCAACCCCGACCGCATCGGCGACAATGTGAAGCCGAACCCCTACTTTCCGCTCGTGCGCGGCACGGTCTTCACCTACCAGGAGAAGATGCCCAACGGCAGGCCCAGCGGCCAAGTCACCACCGACACCGTCACCAACAAAACCAAGCTCATCGACGGCATCACCTGCCGCGTTGTCGAGGACGTAGTCAAGAAAAACGGCGTGGTGATCGAATTGACCGACGACTGGTTCGCCCAGGACCTGGCAGGCAATGTCTGGTACTGTGGTGAGTTGGCGCGCGTGTTCGAGACGTTCAAGGGCGACAGGCCGCAGGATCCGGAATTAACCACCATCGACGGCTCCTTCAAGGCCGAGCGCAACGGCGACAAGCCCGGCATCATCGCCCTCGCCGCCCCCAGCGTCCACGACGCTTACTACGAGGAGTTCTCGCTAGAAAACGCCGAAGACGCCGCGGAGGTCACCAGCCTCACCGGCAGCGCCGCGGTGCCCGCGGCGATGTGCGACAAGACCTGTTTGGTGACGCGCAACACCTCGAGTATCGATCTCGATCTTGAGACCAAGTACTATGCGCCGGGCGTCGGCCTCATACTCGAGGTCGACCCGGATGGCACGCGGAACGAACTCATCAAAGTGTCACACTGAGCGAGCCCACGGCAGGGCACCCCCTCCCCCGCTTTGCGGGGGAGGGCCTTGTTGTCAGAGGTCGTCGAAATCGTCGAACATTTGTTTACGCGTGTGGCCACTTGGGTCTATGAATCTGTTCTGTCCATCGTTGGTCGTGTTCGGCGCTCACGACAAGTAACTGGGTCGAGCGTTGGCGAGGGAAGCGGGGCAGTGGGGCGGGTCGGGTATCGGAGAATTGCTTGCGTCGGGCTGGTGACACTGGCCTGCCTGGTCGCCGGCTGCCAGAGCGCCACCGACAAGCGTCGGCTGGCGCAATTCATTGGCGGCAAAGAGCCGGGCGTGGCTGCCCAGGCGACGGATAGCGCGCCGTCCGCTCCCAACAGCCAGATCAGTCTGGCGAAGCCAGTTGCGCTGGGACCTGCCGGGATCGACCAACCGCCTTCGGACACCGCCGGAGTTCCAACGCTATCGGGACCGGAACTGTACCCTGGAGTGGGTATGACCGTTCAGCCGGCGGCGCAGACAAATCCGGTTAGCCTGGGTTCGAGCGGCGACATCACTCTCAACTTCGTCAATGCCGATATCCGCGAGGTGATCGACACGGTGCTCGGCAAGACGCTCAAACTCAGCTTCGTCATCGATCCGCGCGTGCAGGGCGTCACGACGCTGCGCACGACCCGACCCGTGCCAAGAGATCAAGTGATCGGGGTGCTCGAGGATGTCCTGGCTATGAACGGCGTTGCCCTTGTCGACAGTGGCGGCCTCTACAAGATTCTGCCGATCGAGGATGCGGCAACGGCGCCTGAGATTCTGAGCGGAGCCGGGCCCGTGCGCGTAGAGCAGGGATTTGGACTGCACGTCATTCCATTGAAGTACGCTTCGGCGGCCGCACTTCGTGAAGTCGTCGAGGCGTTCGTGCCGCCTGGTCGCGTGCTGCGCATCGACGCTGCCCGCAATCTGGTCGTTTTCGTCGGCACGAGTCCGGAGTCCAAGGACATCGAAGATCTCATTGCCACCTTCGATGTCGATTGGATGGCCGGCATGTCGTTCGGCCTGTTCCCGTTGCAGGTTGCCGATCCCGAGAGCATGGCAACTGAGCTTGAGCGCATATTCGCCCAGCAGGAAGGCGGTGCCCTTTCCGGCGTGGTTCAGTTTCTGCCGATCAAGCGCCTGTCGGCGGTCTTGGTCATTACCACCCAGGCCGCCTATTTGACCGACGCAAAGCAATGGATTGCCCGCCTGGACCGCGGACAGGAAGGCGACCAGCGCAAACTCTACGTCTACTACGTGCAGAACGGCCGGGCCCCCGAGTTGGCTGACGTGCTCGGCCAGGTCTTCGGCATTCAGACGGGCACGGCGGCGCGCGAAGAACGGCCCCAACTCGCCCCCGGCCTCACGCCGACAAATCTGGGTGGCGGCGGCTTCGGCGACACGGGAATGGGCAACAGCGGCTTGGGAAACACCGGCTTGGGAAATACTGGGCTGGGTAGCACACCGGGTCTGTCGTCTTCGACCTATCCGCCGCGCCAGGGCGGGTTCGGAAGCAGCGGTGCTACTGGCTCGACGCCGATCCAGTTGCAGTCCGGAGCCGGCGAATCGCCGACGGGCGGCGGCCCGCTCGCTCCAACGGAAGGCGCAGCACAAAGCGGTGTTCGCATCGTCGCCGATGCGCGCAACAACGCGCTGGTGGTCTACGCGACGCCGGCGGAGTACGCCACCATCAATGCCGCGCTCGAGAAACTCGACATCGTGCCTCTGCAGGTGATGATCGAGGCGACCATCGCCGAGGTGACGCTCAACGACACGCTCAAGTACGGAGTCGAATGGTTCTTCAAGAGCGGCAACAATTCCTTCTCTTTCTCGCGCCTCGCGACCGGCGTCGTTACCTCCGCGTTTCCAGGATTTTCCTATCTCTTCGCCGGCGACGATGCGCGCGTGGCCATCAACCTGCTGGCCCAGGTGACCGACGTGAAAGTGATCTCGTCGCCGCAGCTCATGGTGCTCGATAACGAGTCCGCGCGGTTGCAGGTAGGCGATCAGGTGCCAATTCTGAGCCGCACATCGCAAATCGACAACGGCAACGTGATCAGCGAAATCCAATATCGCGACACCGGCGTAATCCTCGATATCATTCCGCGCGTCAACGCCGGCGGCCTCGTCGTCCTTGACATCGTTCAGGAGGTGAGCGACGTCGCGGCAACGACCACCTCCGACATCGACTCGCCGACGATCCAGGAGCGCCAGATCGCCAGCACGGTCGCCATCAACAGCGGCGAGACGGTGGCGCTCGGCGGCCTCATCCGCGACACCAACGACAACTCCGAGAATGGCCTGCCGGTGCTGAAGGACATCCCCGTGCTCGGAAACCTCTTCAAGACGACGTCGGATTCGGTGCGGCGAACGGAACTCATCGTGCTGCTCACGCCGCGGGTCATCCGCGATCGGCAGGACGCGCGGACAGCGACCGACGATCTCCGCAAACGGCTGCGCGCACTGCCGCAGCTGGTGCCGAAGATCCAGTGATGCGGTTCGGCGATCAACGCGGGATCGCCCTTGTCGCCGTTCTGTGGGTGGTCGCGATTCTGGCCCTTGTCGCGGCGGTTTTCATGCGGGAGGCCCGCACGGAGATTGCGCTGACGCGCAACCTCGCCGAGGAGGCCAAGGCGGAGGCGCTGGCCGAAGCCGGCGTCAATCGCGCCATTCTCATTCTGCTCGGACTTGACGAGACTATTCCCTGGCGGGTCGACGGCGGCGCCTTTGCGTTCGACTACGGCGGCGGAACGGTGCGGGTATCGCTGCAGGACGAGGGCGGCAAGATCGATCTCAACCGCGCGGGCGATGCGGTGCTGCAGGGCCTGTTCACCTCGGTCGGCGTCGGGCAGGACGCTGCGCAGCATCTGGTCGACGCCATCGCCGATTTCCGCGACGCCGACGGCCTGCGGCATCTGAACGGAGCAGAAGATGCCGAGTATGCGAGGGCCGGACTGCCGTACGATGCCAAGGATGCGCCCTTTGCAGCGACCGAGGAGTTGCTGCAGGTGTTCGGGATGACGCCGGAGATCTATGCACATGTGGCACCCTATGTGACCGTCTATTCGCCCCGACGCGATGTGAATCTGGGGAGCGCGCCGGCGGCGGTGCTCAAGGCGCTGCCCTACCTGTCGCCTGACCGCGTGCGCTCGATCCTCGAGCGGCGCGCCGCGGAGGCAGGATCGGGTCGACGCTTCCGCGTCATCGCGGTGACGGTGCTGGTGGAGGCGACCACGGCAGAAGGCGGCAAGGTGATGCGCGAGGTGGTCCTGCGACGCTCGGGCGGCGGCACGCGGCCGTTCGACATCGTCAAGTGGCGGCGCGTGTGGCCGTCTGATATCGCGGGCTGAACACCACAATTTTGCCACCCTGAATTCGTTCTTACGAGTCCTAGAGTGACGGCCAGGAGGGCTCCGTCGACTGCGGGGTGCTCACTAAAGGTGACCAAGCTGCCGGGTCGGACGGGGCCCTGAGATGCAGCGAGGGAGATCCCAACATGCTAGCGCGATCAGCGAGTGGCGTTCCCGGCGACGCAGGGCGTCGGCCGGTATACAGTCATACCGTTGCGGTATTCTTTAGCGCGATACTCGGCGGCGGCCTGTTCGGCGCCGCGGCCGCATGGGCCGGCGGTCCGGTGACCGTCGGGCCGGAGGAGCAGATCTCGGCCGGCAATCCGTTGATCGACTGCACGGCCGACAACGTGTCGGTCCAGGAGCAAGACGGGTCGGTGGTTTTCCCGAGCGCCGAGGTCGAGCCCTCTATCGATGTCAATCCGACCGATTCCGATAACCTCATCGCCGTCTGGCAGCAGGACCGCTGGTCCGACGGCGGCTCGCGCGCCCTGTTCTCGGCCTACAGCAACGACGGCGGCACGACTTGGAGTCCGGTCGTGCTGCCCGGACTTACCGTTTGCGATGGGACCGGCATGTTCGAACGTGCCTCCGATCCGTGGGTGACCTTTGCGCCGGACGGCGCGGCCTATGCCATCGGCCTCCCATTTGATAGCGATCCCGCGGTCTTCGGCGGCAACCATGCGGTCACAGTGAACAAGTCGATCGACGGCGGGAAGAGCTGGAGCCCGCCGGTCAAACTGATTGCCGAGAACGACCCCGACGTGTTCAACGACAAGGAGTCAATTACCGCCGACTCGACGAGCGCGAACCGCGTCTATGCGACCTGGGACCGGCTCGAGAACTTCACCGCCAGCGCCGAGCAGGCGGCGGCCCTGGCGGCCTCCGTGCGCTTCGAGCATGACAAGATCCTGGTGGCCGGGCAGAAGCTGCGGCAGATGCGGACGGCGGCACTGGCGGCGGCGGCCGCGCCGCCCTCGTTCAAGGGCCCGACGATGTTCACCCGCACCAAGAACGCCGGAGCCACCTGGGAGCTGCCGCGCATCGTCTACGATCCCGGCGCCGACAACCAGACCATCAACAACATCGTGCTGGTGCAGCCGAGCGGCGCGGTGGTGCTGGTCTTCACGGAGATCCTCAACCTGCCGAACGGGACCGCCCAGGCCAACATCGCGCTCAAGCGCTCGACCGATAGCGGCTTCAGCTTCCTGCCCACCAACGGCGTCATTCGCGCCCAGCGTATCCACACGAACGCGGTGCTGGGGCTGGACACCACGGAGACGCCCGACGACCACCTGCCGGTGCGCGACGCCGGCATCCTGTTCGATCCCGCCGTCGACCCGCACAACGGCAACCTCTACCTGGTGTGGCAGGACAACCGCTTCGGCAACCACGCCGTCGACCAGATCGCGTTCTCCGTGTCGAAGAACAACGGCAAGACCTGGAGCAACCCGATCGAGATCAACAAGACGCCGAAGGTGCCGGCCAACCGGCTGCGCGAGGCCGCCTTCGTGCCGACCATCGCGGTCAACAGCGCCGGCATGCTGGCGGTGACCTACTACGACTTCCGCAACGACGATGGTACGGGTGAATTGGCCGATCAGTTCGCCCTCTTCTGCGACTCGGCGGCGCACAACTGCACGGTTGCCCGCAACTGGGGCGACGAGAAGCGGCTGACCACTACCTCATTCGACATCCGTGACGCCGCGGCGACCGGGGCCGGCTTCTTCCTTGGCGATTATGAAGGCTTGGCGTCGGCCTCCGCCGACGTCCAACCGGCCTACGCCAAGACGGATGGCGCGGGGGAATCCAGCATCTACACCCGCAAGCTCTCCATCCCGGCGGCGGTGGCGAGCGCGGCGCAGCAGTAACGTTTCGATAGCTGGTCTCTCGTTCCCATCGCGGGCCGCTCCCTCGGGGCGGCCCGCTTTCCTTGCCGATAGCGCCCCCAGTCCCCGCGCGATAATCCCGGCGCCGCAAAGACTTTCGCATCGATCATGAGACGGCACTGAATCCGTTAAGAATTCCGGTCGCGGCGGCGTGGGGCTGTGCCATGATCGAATCGCCGCGCACGCTCGGGCATGGAGGCTCAGGTCCTTTCCGCTGTCGTCCTCATCGTCGTCTCTCCTTTCATCGGCAGCTTCCTCGGCACCGTCATCCGGCGGTTGCCGGAGAAGCGCCCACTGCTGTTCGGCCGCTCCGAATGCGAGCACTGCCATCGCAGGCTCGCCTGGCGGGATCTCATTCCGATCGTCAGCTGGGCCGTCGCCCGCGGCCGCTGCCGCCACTGCGGCGCGGCCATCGGCACGTTCTATCCGGCGGTCGAACTGGCGGCGCTGGCGCTGGCGCTGTGGTCGCTGGCAGTGATGCCGGGCTGGATCGCGTGGGCGGGCGCCGGGCTCGGCTGGACGCTGCTGACGCTGGCCTGGATCGACCAGCGGGAGTATCTGCTGCCGGACGCGCTGACGCTGCCGCTCGGCCTCGCCGGTCTCGCCGTGGCCTGGCTGATCGATCCGAGCCGGCTTCTGCACCATGCCATTGGCGTCGTCGCCGGCTATGGCGGTTTCGCCGGGCTGGCCTGGCTCTACCGCACGATCCGCAAGCGCAGCGGGCTCGGCGGCGGCGACGCCAAGCTCTTGGGCGCGCTCGGCGCCTGGGTGGCGTGGTGGGGGCTGCCGACGGTCGTCGTCTATGCGGCGCTCGGCGGCCTCGTCGTGGTGCTGGTGCAGGTGGCGCGCGGACAGAAGATCGCGCTCGGCCACCGCCTGCCGTTCGGGCCGCA
>Ga0137403_10003800_pt1 | contig 18013 bp, 16 predicted proteins | sample CZOMad2_1_16fung_FD_122057 | JGI IMG/M metagenome (GOLD analysis project Ga0137403, IMG submission 122057) | Vadose zone soil fungal communities from Angelo Coast Range Reserve, California, USA - CZOMad2_1_16fungal (Hybrid Assembly) | ecosystem: Environmental > Terrestrial > Soil > Vadose zone...
CGCCGCCTTCAAGGTCGCCCCGGTGAGCTGGGCGAAGGTCGGCGCCAGGTCGACCGTCGAGGCCAGCGCGTCGACCACCCGGCCGGCCGGCACCCCCGGTCCGCGGACGATCAGGGGCACCCGGATATCCTCTTCGTAGGCCGTGTACTTGCTCGCCATCAGACGGTGCTGCCCCATGTGGAAGCCGTTGTCGGAGGAGAAGACGACGTAGGTGTTGTCGAGCTCCCCGGTCGCGGCGAGGGTCGTGACCAGCTTGGCCACCAGCTCGTCCACCGCCTGGAGCGACTGGAGGCGCAGGCGGTAGAGGTCGTCCAGGCTCTGGACGTCGCCGGCGGAGAGGGGCGGCAGGTCGCGGTACTGGCGCGGCTTGTCGCTCACGTCGGCCTCGTTGAAGGAGGGGGTGCGCGGCACCCGGGCCTTGGGGAACAGGTTGGCGTGTCGCGGGGCCGGGGTTGCCGGCTTGTGCGGCGCGTAGGGAGCGACATAGAGGAAGAAGGGCTGCGCCGAGCCCCGGTGGTCGAGCAGGAAGCGGTGCGAGCGGGCGCGCAGGACGTCGGTCAGGTAGTCGGTGGGGGCGGCGCCGAACTTGGCCAGGGCGCCGCGTTCGTTGAGCTCGTAATTGAACTCCGAGTAGGCGTCGTCGTTCGACGGTACATGCCACTCGTCCCAGCCCGGCGGGATGTAGGTGCGGTCCGCCACGTCGGGGTAGCCATTGATGTACTTGCCGGCGAAAAAGGTCCGGTAGCCGGCCGCCTGGAGGGCGGGGCCCAGGGTCCTGCTCTCGTGCCCCAGGGAGCGGAAGAGGTCGAAGCCGCCGTCCGGCAGGTCGTTGGTGTAGATCTTGTGGTTGTGCGGATACTGGCCGAGGAGGATCGTGGCCCGCGATGGGCAGCAGAGGGAGAGCGGGACGAAGAAGTGGGAGAAGGTCGTCCCCTGGTCGGCGAGGAGCGCCTTGACCCGTGGCATGGAGTCGAGGCTCCCGAGCACGAGGTCGAGGTCGTCGGCGAGGATGAACACGACGTTGGGCCGCCGCGCCGGCACGGTGAGCTCGCCGGGCTCCCCGGCATCGCCGCTTCCGGCGCGCGGCATCGCCAAGGCTGCGTGCCGCACGAGGGCGCCGGCGGCCAGCAGGCCGAGCAGCAGGACGGTGACGAGCCTTCTCTTTCCGGTCGCTCCCTCGCGCATCTCGTCTCTCCCTTCAGGGGCCGGGCGGGGTCGCCGGCGATGCCGACGTCTTGCCGGCCAGCCGTTCCAGGGCCGCGGTCAGCCCGGCGACGTCCTGGCGGGTGAGCTGGCGGTTCGGCTTGCCGATGACCTGGCCGAGCTGGGTCTGCAGCTGCTGCAACCCGGCGGGGTCGAGCTTGCCGCTCGCCAGGCCGCGGTCGAGGCCGGCGAAGGCGGCGTGCAGCCGCTCGCGGTCCGCCGCCGGGAGGTCGGGCGGGAGCTGGGTCGCCACCTGGGCCTCGACCTTGTGGAACCACCAGCGCGCGATGTCCGTCGACTTGACCACGAAGATCACCGCGCCGATCCCCAGGAGGACGAGGAAGGCGCCGCAGCCGAGAAGGGCCGGCTTGCTGCAGCCGCCCCCGCCGGGGCGCGGGCCGGCCGGCCGGGGTTGGAAGGGGCTCGGGGGGCTCGCGGGGCGGGTGGGATCGGTCATCGGCGGCTCCGGAAAGATCGCGGGTCAGGTCCGGAGTCTATAATGACCGCCGTGCAGTACGATCCGCTCCCTCCCAAGCCGCGCCGCCCGGGCTCCCCCGCCGCCACCCTCCGCCGCTGGCGGCCGACCCGCCGCACCCTGCGCTGGACCTGGCCCCTCCTCCTCGCCCTGCTGCTCGGGGCGGTGGGCGGGGTGGCGGTCGCCGCGGCCATCCACATGCCGAAGGTCGACTCGCTCGCCAGCTTCACCCCCAGCCTCGGCACCCAGCTCTACGACAAGAACGGCCATGCCTTCCGCACCTTCGCCCGCGAACGGCGGGTGATGCTGCGGGCCGAGGAGATCCCCCGCTTGGTCCAGAACGCCGTCCTCGCCTCCGAGGACAGCAACTTCTTCCGCCACGGCGGCATCGACGCCATCGGCATCCTGCGCTCCGCCCTGACCGACGTGCGCCAGGGGAAGATCGTCCAGGGCGCCTCGACGATCACCATGCAGCTCGCGCGGACGATCTTTTTGAACCGCGACAAGACCTGGCACCGGAAGATCGAGGAGGCGCTGACCGCGGTCGAGCTGGAGAAGACCTACAGCAAACAGCAGATCCTCACCCTCTACCTGAACCTGGTCAACCTGGGACACGGCAACTACGGGATCGAGGCGGCCTCCCGCTTCTACTTCAACAAGTCGGCCAAGGACCTCACCCTGGCCGAGGCGGCGACCCTGGTGGGGATCATCCCCGCCCCCAGCCGCTACAGCCCCTACAACACCCCCGAGATCGTCCTCAGGCAGCGCGACCGTGTCCTGCGCCGGATGCTCGACGAGGGTTTCATCAAGCGGTCCGAATACCAGGTCGCCACCGCCCAGCCGGTGCTCGTCGCCTCGCAGCAGCCGCAGGACAACTTCGCCCCCTACTTCGCCGAGGACGTCCGCAAGCACCTGGAGCTGACCTACGGCGCCACCTCCCTCTACGAGGGCGGCCTCCAGGTGCAGACCACCCTCGACCCGGTGATCCAGGAGGCGGCCCAGAAGGCGGTGCAGTCGTGGCTCCTGAAGGTCGACCACCGCCGCGGCTGGCACGGGCCGATCGCCACCCTGCACGAGACTTCTGGCACCGCCCTCGACCAGCAGGTCCTCCCCACCTGGAGCGGCAAGACGGTGCCCGGCCGCTGGTACCAGGGGATCGTCCTCGAAGTGGACAGGACCGCCGCCCGGGTGAAGATCGGCAAGGAGGTCTTCTCGCTGGTTCGCGAGGGGTTCGCCTGGACCAACAAGCCCTCGCCGGCCGAGCTCCTGAAGACCGGCGACGTCGCCTGGTTCCGCCTCGGGCCGCCCGAGCCCAAGTCGGAGAAGGAGGCCAAGAAGGACAAGGCCAAGGCGGGGGCGGCGGCCGGCAAGGCGGCCCCCCTCGTCCTCTACCTGGAGCAGGAGCCGCGGATGGAGGCGGCGGCGGTGGTCGTCGAGTCGAAGACCGGCGCCATCCGGGCGATGGTGGGCGGCTGGGACTTCGAGCGCAACAAGTTCAACCGCATCACCCAGGCCCGGCGGCAGGTGGGGTCGGCGTTCAAGCCGTTCGTCTACGGCGCCGCCATCGAGCAGGGATGGACCCCGGCCGACACCCTGCTCGACGCCCCCACCGCCTTTCTGGGTGGCGACGGCAAGCTCTCCTACCGGCCGGAGAACTACTACCACAAGCACTACGGCATCGTGACCCTGCGCCGCGCCCTGGAGCAGTCGATCAACGTGCCGGCGGTCAAGCTGTTCGAGCTGGTAGGGGGCAAGCGGGTGATCGACTTCGCCCACCGCTGCGGCGTCGCCACTCCGATGCCGGCCTATCCCTCGATGGCCCTCGGTGCCGCCGACCTCCTGCCCATCGAGATGGCCGGCGCCTATGCCGCGATCGCCAACCAGGGGACCTACGTCCAGCCCTACCTGGTCGGCCGCATCGTGAGTCCCGACGGCCAGGTGCTGGAGCAGCAGTTCCCCGCCACCCGCACCGCCACCAGCCCCCCGGTCGCCTACGTCCTCACCCACATGATGGAGGGGGTCGTCCAGCACGGCACCGGCTACGAGCTCCACACCCTGGATCTGGATGTCGCCGGCAAGACCGGCACCACCGACGACTTCTCGGACGCCTGGTTCATCGGCTTCACCCCGCGCTACACCATCCTCACCTGGATCGGCTACGACCTCAAGAAGTCGCTCGGCCAGGGGATGAGCGGCGCCGTCGCCGCCCTCCCGATGTGGAAGGCGATCGCCGAGGACGGCCTGGCCAAGGGCTGGCTCACCAAGGGGGAGAAGTTCGCCGTGCCGCCCGGGGTGGTGATGAAGGACATCGAGTACTTCACCGGTCTCCTCCCCGGCCAGGGAACCGACCGCACCCTCAAGGAGGCCTTCGTCGCCGGCACCGAGCCCAACCGCCAGTACGACAACCGCTGGCAGACTATCACCAGCCTCCCCTGGTACCAGCAGCGCGCCTTCTACATCCCCAAGGAGGGGGAGTCCATGGCCCCCGCCGCGCCGGGTTCGCCGGCGGGCACCGTGCCCGGGGAGAAGCCCGGCCGGGAGGGCCAGGTGGTGGGCGAGGGGGACGAGGGGACGGTCGTCCCGCCGCCCGTCCCTTGAGCCGGGAGCGCTAGCCGGGCTTCGTCCCCACCATCCCGAAGTCCTGGAACCCGAAGAGCAGCTCGTCGATCCGGTCGCGCAGGCGGTTGACCTGGTCGGCGAGCGACCGCTCCTCTGCGGGCACCTGGGCGAGATCGATCTCCGGCAGGCGCTGGTCTGCCGGGAAGGGGCGCAGGTCGATCCGCTCGATGGGCTCGAAGCCCGCCAGCTCGTAGGCGAGACGCAGACTCTCCGGATGGACCGGCCGGCGATGGGTGGGGTCGAGCCAGAAGTTGCGCGCCGCGACGACCAGGGAGAGCGGGTTGGGGGTCTCCAGGATCAGCACCCCGCCCGACGCCAGGGCACGGAAGGCGAGGCGCACCAGGCGGTCGACGGCCTCGGGCGGCAGGTGCTCGATGACGTGGAAGGAGACCACGCCGCCGAGGCTCCCCGCCGGCACCGCGGCGAGCTTGTCGAGCAGGTCCCCCTCTTCGGCGGCGAGCCCCCGCTCGCGGCAGAGGGCGACCATCTGGGCGCTGGCGTCGACCCCCTCGGCCGGAATGCCATGGGCCGCGAGGAGCGCCAGCGACTCGCCGCGGCCGCAGCCGAGGTCGAGCACCCGGCCGATGTCTGCGGCGCCTTCCAGATACGGGAGATAGACCGCGATCCGCTCGGCGATCTCCTCCTGGGTGCCGCGGTAGCGCCGTTCGAGCTCGAAGTAGGCATGCTCCTCGCGGCTACGGGCGATTTTCTCCACCGTTTCCGCCGGATGGGAAGGAGTCGTCGCCGCCTCCTGTTCGACCCGGGCGAGCGCCGCCCCCAGCCCTCCCAGGAGGTCGTGGACCTCGCGGCGGTAGCGGTCGAGCTTCTGGTCGACGCGGGCGAAGACCGCGTCGTTGTGGTGCATGAGGTCGGTGACCCCCTCGAAGGCGAGCCCTTCGAGGTAGACCAGGCGGTCGTGGGTCCGCTTCTCGCGTTCGGCGTCCAGCTCCTCCTGCTTCCGGAGGTACTCCAGGAGGATGAGATTGAAGACCCGCTGGCGTTCCCAGAGGTCGTTCTGCGGCACCTTGACGAGGGGACGGAAGAGGCGCTTGATCCGCACCAGGAGGCGGCCGAAAACGCCGCGATGGCTGCGGATGGGGAACTCGCGGTCCCCCTTCCACAGCCATCGCCAGTTGTCCAGATCGCGGGTCGGCTCGCCCAGGAAGTCGTCCAGGGTGGGGTCTGGACGGTCCGCCATCGCTCGCCGCTCCCGCTCGTTTCGCCTGCCTACTGCTCGGCCACCACCGAGACGGTGACCTGGGCGATCACCTCCGGGTGGAGCTCGACGCGCACCGGGTGGTCGCCCAGCCGCTTGATGCCCCCTTCGAGGTCGATGCGCCGGCGGTCGACGGTGAAGCCCTTCTTCTCCAGGACCTCGGCGATGTCGCCCGCGGTGACCGAGCCGTAGAGGGTCTCGGTCTCGCCGACCCGCTTGGGGATGGTGATGGTGAGCCCGTTGAGCTGGTTGGCGATCGCCTGCGCCGCCTCCCGCTCCTGGGAGTGACGGGCGTCGAACTTCGCCCGCTGCTGCTCGAAATACTGCAGGTTGCCGCGCGTCGCCTCCAGGGCCAACCCCTGCGGTAGCAGGTAGTTGCGGGCGTGACCAGGCTTGACGTCGACCACCTGGCCGCGCTTGCCGAGGTGACGCTGGTCGCTCAAAAGAATGACTTGCACGTCGCCTCCCTCCTAATCCGTGGTGAACGGGATGAGCGCCAGGTGGCGCGCCCGCTTGATCGCCGTCTGCAGGAGGCGCTGGTGGCGGGCACAGGTGCCCGAGATCCGGCGCGGCAGGATCTTCGAGCGCTCGGGGATGAACTGCTGCAGGAGCTTGACGTCCTTGAAATCGACGTAGTCGATCTTGTCGGCGCAGAACTTACAGACCTTGCGCCGGCGATAGAAGACCTTCTTCGGCCTGCCCATGGTCTAGTCCTCCCTTTCCGCGTGGCCGTCGCCCGTGGGGGCGGGGCCGGCCGGAGACGCGCTGCCGGCGGGCGCGGGCGGCTCGACGACCGAGACCCGCGAGCCGGCGCGCTTCAGATCGAGGTCGGTGCGCACGGTCAAGAAGCGCAGGATCTTCTCGTTCTGGCGCATCCGGTGCTCGACCTCGGGCAGCGACGCCTTGGCGCCGTCCTGGCTCTGGATGTAGAAGAGGACGTACTTGCCCTCGTTCACCTTGTCGATGGTATAGGCGAGCTTGCGCCGGCCCCAGTTCTCTTCCTTGGTGACCTCGGCCCCACCGGCCTCGATCATGTGCCGGTAGTCGGCCGTCATGGTGACGACTTCGTCGTCGGCCACGCGTGGGTCGACCACGAACATCAACTCGTACGTACGCATGGGTGCGGAGTACCTCCCTATGGCCTGGTTCGGTCCCGCTCCAAGAGCGGAACAGAGAGGAGTTGGAGGGCAACGCGGCGAAGCCACGCCGCCCGTGCGAAGCGACATATTCTACATGGGGGCGGGGAAAAGGCAAGGGGCGGGTGAGCAAGCCCTCACCCCCGGCCCCTCTCCCGGCCCGCCCACCCGACCGCCGGGAGAGGGGAGAGAAGCGCGTAGGCGGAGGCTGCCCGACGGCGCCGCGGGCAGCCTTGGCGATAGAAACAGCGCCTCCTATCGCGTCCCTCCCCCCTGGGCGGGGGGTGGTTGGGGATGGGGGGAGGACAGGAGGGGGGTGATCCACAAATCGCCGGAGAGGTTCACCGATAGCAGTACAATACCCAGGAGGTGGACGTTCGCTACTACATCGATCCGGAGACGAGCCTGCCCGACATCTACCGGCAGATGTGTGAAAACCATGAAGGAGACAAAGTATCCAGCCGGTTGGGACCAGGAGCGCGTTCGTCGGGTGCTCGGGCATTACGAGACCCAGTCGGAGGAAGAAGCGGTCGCCGAGGATGAAGCAGCCTATGAGGCGACCACTTCTACCACGATGGAGGTGCCCGTCGAGCTCGTACCTGAGGTGCGGGAATTGATCGCGAAACGGCGAGCCAGCTAAAGAGTCCGGGAAGATCCGGGCCCTCACCCGCACGGGAGAGGTCAGCCACGGCGCTTCCTCCGCACCGTCGACTGCGCCGCCGGGTCAGGCCCTGCGTGCCGGCCGCTTCCGTTCCTTGACCGGGGGCCTGTCCACCGAATAATGGAGCCGCACCACGCCGTCTGCAAACCGTCGGCTCGAGCGGAGGCTCAGCGGAACCTCGCGATGCCGCGGGGCCACGAGCGGAATGCCCTCGCCGATGAGGATCGGAATGACGTGGAGGATGAATTCGTCGATCTCGCCGCAGTCGAGAAACGACCCGATCAGCCCCGCACCCCCCATCATCCAGATATCTTTGCCAGGCGCCGCCCGCAGGCGCTTCGCGAAAGCAGGGATCGAGTCCCGAACGAACTCGACGCCCCGTGCCGGCGTCCGGGGAGGATGGTGTGAGAAGGCGTAGTGCTGGATCTTCGGGTCGAACGCGGCGCCCTCGATTCCCTGTTTCTCGAATTCCAGCGCGAGATCGTAGGTCTTGCGTCCCCACAGGATCGTATCGATCGAGCGGTAGAACGCCGCCATGCCGTAATTGCCGGCCGGCCGCGGGCGGTTCAACCAGTCGACGTTGCCGTCAGGACGGGCGATGTAGCCGTCCGCGCTGGTGGCGATGTAGGTGATGATCTTTCGCAGGGTCTTCTGTGGCATGGCTCAACTCCTCCTCCTCTCCACTTGGTCCGTCCTGGTCAGCCCTCCCCCCGCCACAGCGCCGCTGGAGCTCCGAGCCCGCGGAGCGCTTGCGCCTGCTGACGAAAAAGGTCGTCGGGCTCCTTGGGCGCCAACGGGTCGGATGGCAACAGGAAGTGCAGCATGGTTCCCCCGTGGTGGAGATGCCAGGGTAGAGGGTACACGGGTGCGCGGCAGCGGGGCAGACCCCCAAGCCCGGCCTGGAGACCCAAGAGAGGGTCCGATGGACACTGCGGCGGGCCGTAGAGGCACCAGAGCCCTGCCTGGAGACACGAGAGACCGCCGTAGAGGCAGGCGGACCCCGCCTGTAGACACTCGGGACGGTCCTGGAGACACGAGAGTCGGGCGCGTAGACACTACGGAACGTCCTGGAGACACGAGAATTCCTCTTGTAGACGCTACGGTTCCGGCTGGAGACACGAGAAACTCCGCCGGAGAGACGAGCGTCCGGCGCCGCAGGTCTCCGGCGGAGTTTCTCGTGTCTCCACGGCTTCGGGTCGTGTCTCCAGCCTGCACCGTAGTGCCTGCAGGCACCGATTTCGTGTCTCCGGCATCGCCCGTCGTGTCTCCAGGACCGGGTTCTGTGTCTACGCGGCCCCTCGTAGCGTCCGGAGACCGCTCCCGCGGGCGTGGAAACCAGCGTGTTGTGTCTATGCGGTGCGGTCGGATTCCTGCGCGACCGCCCCGGGGACCTTCCGGTAGCGGTTGCCGAGCTTCCCTTCCCCCCACTCCTCGATCGTGGTCCAGCCGTCGTGCGCGAGACACTTGAGCACCTTGTAGAGGCTGGCGCGGCGGGGCTCGTAGCCGAGCACGGCGCAGACGTCGCGCCGGTCGAAGACCTCGGGGAACTGGTCGAGGGCCGCGTGGACGGCGTCGTAGAGCTCGTTGGCCGCCTTCCTCGGCGGCGGCGGCGGCGGGGCCGGGACCGGAGCGGGGAGGGCGGTGGGGGGGAGGCTGACGGGGAGGTCGGCCGGCAGCAGGAGGCGCGGATCGAAGTCGCCGAGATCGCCGTGGAGCTGGTGCAGCGTCTCGTAGGCCCGGAGCTTGGCGCAGTAGGCGGCGTAGAGCAGCTCGGCGTCGGTGCGTAACTGCTTTTCCAGCTGGCGCCGGTAGCGCTCGTGGTCTCTGGCGGTCATGGGGCGGAGAGCGTAGCGCCTCGGCCGGAGGAGGGCAAGGGCGATCTCAGGACGGCTCTTCCCAGGGCGGTCCTTCGCGCAGAGCTCGATGAAACCATGCGACGTCGTGCCACCTGCCGAACTTCCGGCCCACGGCCGGAAACACCCCGATGGGGCGGAAGCCGACCGCCTGGTGCAGCGCGAGGCTCGCCTCATTGGGCAAGGCGATGCCTGCATAGGCGTGGCAGAAGCCCTTGTCGGTCAATTCCTCGAAGAGCTGGAGATACAGAGTGCGGCCGATGCCCTGGCGCTGGTGGCCGGGCCGCACGTACGCCGAGACCTCGACGGACCACCGATAGCCGGGCCGCTCGCGGTGCCGGGACCCGTAGGCGTAGCCGATGCACCGGCCTGCGCGCTCGGCGACCAGCCACTGCCAGACCGGGAGGACCTTGGCGATCCGGGCGGCAAACTCTTCGACGGTGGGGGGGACCATCTCGAAGGAAACGGCGGTTTCCAGGACGTACGGCCGATAGATGGCGAGGAGGGCCGGCGCATCGGCTTCGGTCGCCTTACGGATGACGAAAGTCTCGGGCATGGGGAGGAGTGGCTCGGGCCGCCCGGCCTACCGCCCGCGCCGCCCGGTGAGGTAGGGATAGGGGTCGATCGCCTCGCCCGCCGGAGTATAGATGCCGTAGTGGAGGTGGGTGCCCTTCCAGGCGGCGTTGCCGGAGTCGCCGACGGTGCCGATCACCTCGCCGGGCTGCACCCAGTCCCCCTGCTTCTGGCCCGCCCAGTCTTCTAAATGCGCGTAGTAGTGCTTGTAGCCGCCGGGGCCGGTGATCTCGACGATCCGGCCGCCCAGGCCGCGCAGGCCGGTGTACTCGACGATCCCCTCGGTCGTGCTGTGCACCGGGGTGCCGCGGCGGGCGAAGATGTCGATCCCCTGGTGTCCCCGGCCGTCCTCCCGCCCGTCCCCCCAGGAGTCGACGAGCCGCGCCGCGTTCACCCCCTCGACCGGAACGGGGAGGAGCTGGGGGAGAGGGGAGCGCAGCAGCTGGTCGTAGCGGGTCTCCCCCTGCGGCGGCGGGAGGATGCCGCGGCAGCCGGCGAGGGCCAGCAGGACGAGGACGGGGGCGAACCGGCGCGGGGTACGGCACATACAGGAAACTCCGAGCGGAAGTTTCTCACATCCTCTGGGGGCGAGGGCCGGCGGTAAGATGGCCCCCGCCATGCCCGCCCGCCCGCTGCCCGCCGTCCTCCTTCTGCTTCTCGTCCTCCTCCCCCTGTCGGCCGCGGCCGCCCCGCCGCCGCGGCTGGTGATCGAGGCGCCGCCGGCTCTCGCGCCGATCGCCGACCGGCTGCGCGCCCTGGGGCCGGGGGGGCTCCAGGCGGCGATGCGGCTGACCGGCCTCGCCTCCCCGGGGCCGCCCATCCGGGTGCTCCTCGCCCGCGAGGGCTCGGATCTGGCGAGGAACGTCCCGCCCTGGGTTGCCGGCTATGCCCTGGGCGACCTCGGGGTGGTCGTGCTCCTCCCCGGCCGCGAGCCCTCGTATCCCGAGCCCTCGCTCTCCGAGCTCCTCGATCACGAGGTGGCGCACGTGCTGATCGGCCGCGCCTCCGGCTTTCGGCCCCTGCCGCGCTTCTGGAACGAGGGGCTCGCCATGGCCGCCGCCGGCAACTGGGGTCTGGAGGACCGCTCGCGGGTGGCCCTGGCCTCCCTGCGCGGCCGCGACCTCTCGCTCGCCGAGCTCGACCGCCTCTTCGCCGGCGGCCCCGGGGAGGTCGCCGCCGCCTACGCGCTCTCCTTCGCCTTCGTGCAGGAGGTCGTCGACCGCTGGGGGCAGAGGGCGCCCGCCGCCATCCTCGCCGCGGTCGCCGACGGCCATTCGTTCGAGGAGGCCTTCCAGCAGGCGACCGGCACGGCGCTCGCCACCGCCGCCGCCGACTTCACCCGGCGGGAGACCTTCTGGTACCGCTGGATTCCCCTCCTCACCAGCTCGGCCACCCTGTGGATCGGCATCACCCTCCTGACCTTCTGGGCCGGCGGACGGCGACGGGCGCGAACGGCGGCGATCCACCGGCGCTGGGAGGCGGAGGAGGCGGCCCGGCAGGAGGCCGAGGCACCGGTGGATGCGACGGTTGAACCGCCCGCCGACGAGCCGGTCAACTAAAGCTAAAGCTCGTCATCCTGAGGGCGAGCTCCGCGAGCCGGAAGGACCTGGGCGGGGGATCGATCCGACGCGCCCTCCCTCCCAGATCCTTCAGGTCGCTTAGGCTCCCTTCAGGATGACGATGGGGTGGAGCGTCCGATCCGCTATGCTACAGCCCTCTTTCTAGGAGGTTGACGCCTTGCACCGACTCCGCCTCGCCGTGCGCGCCCTCTGCTGTCTGGCCCTGCTTGCCGCTCCACCCCTGGCCGCCCAGCCCTTCGATCCCGGTCTCCTCTCGCACCTCCACTGGCGGATGATCGGCCCCTTCCGCGGCGGCCGGACGGTCGCGGCGGTGGGGGTGCCGAAGCATCCCAACCTCTTCTATATCGGGGTCAACAACGGCGGGGTGTGGAAGACGACCGACGCCGGCCGCACCTGGCAGCCGATCTTCGACGGCCAGCCCACCCAGTCGATCGGCGCCATCGCCGTCGCCCCCTCCGATCCCAACGTGATCTACGTCGGGAGCGGCGAGGGGCTGCAGCGGCCCGACCTCTCGGTCGGCAACGGGGTCTACAAATCGACCGACGGCGGGCAGACCTGGAAGCACATGGGCCTCGCGGACGGCCAGCAGATCCCCATCCTCCTCGTCGACCCGAAGGACTCGAACCGGGTCTTCGCGGCGGTCCTGGGCCACCCCTACGGCCCCAACCCGGAGCGCGGCGTCTTCCGCTCGACCGACGGCGGCGCCACTTGGGAGAAGGTGCTTTATAAGGACGAGAACACCGGCGCCATGGACCTGGCCTTCGATCCCGCCGATCCACAGACCCTCTACGCCGACCTCTGGGCGGCACGCCAGGCGCCCTGGGAGATCGGCAACTCGTTCCTGGGACCGGGGAGCGGGCTCTACAAGTCGACCGACGGCGGCAGCAGCTGGAAGCCGCTCGGGGGGGGCCTCCCCACGGTCGCCCAGGGGCTCGGGCGGATCGGGATCGGCATCGCGACGACCTCCCGGCTCTACGCCCAGGTCGACGCCGACCGCGAGCACTTCGGCCTCTACCGCTCGGACGACGCCGGCGCCACCTGGCGGCGGATGATCGGCGAGGAGCGGCTCTCGGGCCGCGGCGGCGACTTCGCCGAGGTCAAGGCCGATCCCAGGAACCCGGACGTCGTCTACGTCTGCAACACCTCGACCTACCGCTCGGACGACGGCGGCAAGAGCTTCACCGCCATCAAGGGGGCGCCGGGCGGCGACGACTACCACCGCATCTGGATCGACCCCGACGACCCGCAGATCCTCCTCATCGGCAGCGACCAGGGGGCGACGATCTCGGTCAACGGTGGCCGCACCTGGAGCTCCTGGTACAACCAGCCGACCGCCCAGTTCTACCACGTGATCACCGACGACCGTTTCCCCTACTGGGTCTACGGTGGCCAGCAGGAGAGCGGCTCGGCCGGGGTGGCGAGCCGCGGCAACGATGGCGCCATCACCTTCCGCGACTGGCACCCGGTGGGGGCCGAGGAGTACGGCTACATCGCCCCCGACCCGCTCCACCCCAATCTCATCTACGGCGGCAAGATCTCGCGCTTCGACTGGTCGACCGGCCAGGTGCAGGACATCTCCCCGGAGCCGGTGCGCTCGGGCAAGTTCCGCTACGTGCGCACCCTGCCGGTGATCTTCTCGCCGGTCGACCCGCACGTCCTCTACTTCGGCGCCAGCGTCCTCTGGAAGACCCTGGACGGCGGCAACCACTGGCAGCAGATCAGCCCCGACCTCACGCGCGACAAGTGGGAGATGCCGGCGAGCCTGGGGATCTTCACCGCCGGCGATCCCGAGCACGGCGCCCACCGCGGGGTGCTCTATACCATCGCTCCTTCCTATAAAGACGTGAACCTGCTCTGGGTGGGCACCGACGACGGCCTCATCCACCTGACCCGCGACGGCGGCGGCCACTGGCAGGACGTCACCCCCAAGGCGCTGACGCCGTGGAGCAAGGTGTCGCTCCTCGCCGCCTCCCCCCACGACGCGGGGACGGTCTACGCCGCCATCAACCGCTTCCGGCTGAACGATCTGGCTCCGCACGTCTTCCGCACCCACGACTTCGGCGCCACCTGGCAGGAAGTCACCCGCGGCCTGCCGAAAGAGGCGGTGGTCAACGCCGTGCGCGAGGACCCGGCCCGGCGCGGCCTGCTCTACGCCGGCACCGAGGTGGGGGTCTTCGTCTCCTGGAACGACGGCGACGACTGGCAGCCGCTCCAGCTGAACCTGCCGACCACCGCGGTGCGCGACCTCGTGGTGCATGGCGACGACCTGGTGGTCGGCACCCATGGCCGCTCGTTCTGGATTCTGGACGACGTTGCCTCCCTGCGTCAGCTCGATGCCCAGGTGACGACCACCGCCCCGGCCCACCTCTTCAGCCCGGCCCTGGCCTACCGCCTGCGGCGCGACCTCAACACCGACACCCCGCTGCCGCCCGAGGAGCCGGCCGGGCAGAACCCGCCGGACGGGGCGATCGTCGACTATTACTTGCATGCCGCCGGTGACACCACCCTGGAGATCCTGGACGGCCAGGGCCAGGTGGTGCGGCGTTTCGCCAGCACCGACCGCCCGGAACCGGTCGACCCCGGGGAGATTGCCGTCCCCACCTACTGGGTGCGGCCGCCGCGCGGGCTCTCGGGCGAGGCGGGGATGCACCGCTTCGTCTGGGACCTCCGCTACCCGGCGCCCGAGGCGCAGCAGCGCGAGTTTCCGATCGCCGCCATCTACGGCGACACCCCGCGCGAGCCGCTCGGCCCCTTCGTGCTACCGGGCGAGTACCAGGTCCGGCTGACCGCGGGCGGCCAGACCTCCACCCAGCCGCTGACGGTCAAAATGGACCCCCGGCTCCAGATCCCGGCCGCGGGCCTGGCGCACCAGCTCGAGCTGGCCCGCGGCCTGGCCGACGCCCTGCATCGCGACGCCGCGGCCCTGCGCCAGCTCCAGGCCCTGCGCGCGCAAATCAAGGCGCTGCCCGCCAAGGCGCGGGAGGGCAAGCTCGGACAGGCGGTCACCGCCTTTGACACCCGGCTGGCGGCGCTGGGCAGCGGCACGCCCAAGGAGCGGGAGAGCCTGGGCCGGCTGAACGGCGACCTCGTCCGACTGTACGACGTGATCGAAGGGGTCGACCTGCCCCCCACGGCGCAGGCCGAGGCCAGCTACACGGAGCTGCAGGGCCGCACGACCGCCCTCCTGGGACGGTGGGGGGAGCTGTCCGGGAAGGGGCTGGGGGAGCTGAATGGGCAGTTGGGGAGGGCGGGGGTGCCGCGGTTGACAGTGGAGAAATAGGTACCCATGGCTTGACAGCTTATGGCATACGGCCATAGAGTATGCGTGCAGTTGTCCTTGCCCATCCATTTTGGTCTGCCGGAGGAGGAGATATGAGACGGAAGCTATTGTTGCTGATGGGTCTCGCCGCCCTACCCATTCTTGCCGCGCCGGTCGCGGCCTTGCCGAAGGCCCCGGGCGCGGAGCTCCGGGTCAACTCGACGTCGGCGACGTCGCCGACGATCGAGCGCCATCCGGTCGCCGCCTTCAGCGCCGCCGGCAACTCCCTGGTGGTCTGGGAGGACGACAGGGGCGGTCTCCTCGGCCGCTTCTTCGGCGCCGACAGCGGCCCCTTGAGCGCCACCCTGACTCTGGTCGCCAACCGGCTGCCTTCGACGCTCCCCTACCAGGCCCAGGTGGCGATCCAGAAGGCGGTCTCCATCGCCTTCCTCCCCAACAACCAGTTCTTCCTCTTCTGGACCGAGGAGACGGACTTCGAGGACGCCAGCCTCTTCTTCCTCCAGGACACCCTGATCGACCACCAGCTCTTCGGCCAGAAGTTCGACGGCGGCGGCCGGGCGCTCGGCGACCGGTTCCCGGTCAACACCACCGCGGCCGGCTTCCAGTCCGGAGCGCGCGCCCTGGTCCGCGCCAACGACCTCATCGTCACTTGGCAGACCAGCCGCAACCCGGTGTTCCCGACCAACGGCGACAACGACGGCATCTTCCTGCGCAGCTTCGACCTTTCGGGCAACGCCACGAGCGGCGAGATCCGGGTGAGCGCCAAGGGCACCCGCGCCAACGCTCCCGCGATCGCCGGCGGCGCCTCGGGCAAGTTCGTCGTCGCCTATGAGAACGGCGACGGGGACGGCCGCGGCGTCTTCGCCCAGCCCTACACCGCCGCCCTGACCCCGATCGGCTCGGTCGTCCGGGTCAACACCGACACCGCCTTGGACCAGCGCAAGCCGGCGGTCGCCGCCGACGTGGCGGGCAACTACATGGTGGCCTGGCAGGGCCAGGTCAACGACACCAAACATGCCCGCGTCTTCGCCCAGCAGGTGGGAGCGGCCGGCAACCTGATCGGCGCGCAGATCGCGGTCAGCCACGGGGCCGTCCAGTATGAGGTGGCGCCCTCGGTCGCCGCCGGCAGGACGAGCTTCCTGGTCTCCTGGCTGGGCTACGGCGAGACCTTCCCGACCGGCATTCTCGCCAGCTCGATCGACCGGGTGACCGGCGCGGTGAGCGCGGCGATCCAGGTCAACCAGCAGCCGCTGGGCGCCAACACCCAGAGCGCGGTGGCGGGCAACGGCGCCGGCGCGTTCCTCCTCCCCTGGGAGGGCTTCGTCGGCGACAACCTGGGGATCTCGGCCCGGCGTCTCGCCGAGTAAACCTACCTCCCTCGCTGTTCCGCGCCCCGTCCGGCCCTGCCGGCGGGGCGCGGTTTTTTGGGTATGAGGGAGGACGTTTGAGCCCAGACCCGACGATCGATCACACGGTGACGGCCGCGGAGGCCGACAGGACCGTTCCCGCGCTCCTCCGCGAGCTGCTCCCCGGCACCTCCTGGAGCACGGCCAAGGAGCTCTGCCGGAGCGGCCGGGTGTACGTCGACGGCTCGCGGGTCCTCGATCCCGCGGCGCGGGTCGCGGCCGGGAGCCGGGTCGAGATCCATCCGGACGGCCCCGCCCTCCCCCGCGGGCCGCTCGCCCCGGAGGCGCTGGTCCACTTCGACCCCGACCTGGTGGTGGTCGACAAGCCGGCCGGCCTCCTGACGGCGCCGTTCGCCGGCGAGCGCGACACCCTGGTCACCCTTACCCGGACGCTCCTCGGGCGCAGGGAGGCTGCCGGTGGTACTGGAGGCGCCGGCGGGCGTGGGCCGGCCCTGCGCGTCGTCCAGCGGCTCGACAAGGAGACCTCGGGGCTCCTCGTCTTCGCCCGCTCGATCGGCGCCGAGCGCGAGCTGCAGCGGCAGCTGGGGGAGCACACGGTGACCCGCCGCTACCTCGCCCTGGTCCACGGCGCCGCCCGGGACGGCACCCACGAGACCCTCCTGGTGGCCGACCGGGGCGACGGCCGGCGCGGCTCCTGGGGCGTCTTCCGGCGGGCCAAGGGGGAGCCGCCGCCCAATGCCCGGCAGGCGATCACCCACGTGCGGGTCGTGGAGCGCCTGCCCGGGGCCACTCTGGTCGCCTGCGAGCTCGAAACCGGCCGCCAGCACCAGATCCGCATCCACCTGTCGGAGGCCGGCCACCCGCTCCTCGGCGAGCGGGTCTACGTTCCGGCGGACCGGCGGGAGGGCGGGCCGCTCCTTCAGGCGCCGCGGCCCATGCTCCACGCCACCCTCCTGGGCTTCGCCCATCCGCGGAACGGCCGGCCGATGCGCTTCGAGACGCCGCCGCCGGCCGACTTCCTGGCTCTGCTGGCGCGGCTGCGACAGGGTGCGAGGTCACAGTGAAGCCCCCCTCCCGCGGCGACCGCGGCTCCCCGTTCGAGCTGCTGCCGATCCTGGCTGACGAGTTCCATTTCGAGCTGCCTGGCCAGGGCTACATAGAGGGCGTCGCAGCCACGGATCTTCTGTTCGGCGGCGATTTCCGCGGCTCGGGCCGCGAGAGCTTCGGTGACGGGGAAGAGCTCGACCAGGTGCCGTCCCCGGAGCAGGTGGACCGCCTGTCGGGCGAGATCCGCATCGCCGAGACCGCGGCCGAGCGCGGCGGCCACTTCGGCGAGAAGAATCACGGGGGAGACGATCGGCTCGTCCTCGCCTTGCCTCTTCGCCAGCCAGCGGCGACTTGCCGGATGACCGGGATCGGCCGAATGGAAGAGCGCCACACAGGCGCTGGCGTCGACGACCGGCATGCTTACCGACGCTGCTCTTCGGTCAGCTCGAGGGCCGTCTTCGGCGAGCGCCAGGACCGGGCGATCTGCTCGGCGAGGGTATCCAGCTTGTGGAGCGCCTCGTCCCGCTGCGCCTGGCGCAAGTCGCCCTCGCTCTCTTGAGGGAACGGCCGCAGAACGGCCCACCGGCTCGCCACGGAGGGTGACGATGTACTCCGCTCCGCTTTCCTGGACCTCGTGCACGATCTCGGAGGCGCGATTCTTGAGCTCCCGGTGGTCGCCCTTTAGCTTCGCAGTTAGACTCTTCACAGACCTGTGGGGGTTGGCGCCACGGGGAGCAGCACCCGGAAGCCTAGATCCCCATAGTGCCACTCTGGCGGCCTGGAATCTCGGGTCGCCGCGCGCGCCAAGTCGGCGCCAAGCCATGCAGAACCCCCTCGGAACACACGCCTGGCGCCGTTGGACTCCCATGCGGTCTCGCTTTTGAATTCCTGAGGGTCGATCGTTATGCCGGCCTCTCTGCCCTTGTAGGTGCTGGTCAGACGGCTCTCGGTCCATTCCCAGACATTGCCGTGTACGTCGTAGAGGCCCCAAGGATTGGCCGGC
>Ga0137403_10003801_pt1 | contig 18013 bp, 20 predicted proteins | sample CZOMad2_1_16fung_FD_122057 | JGI IMG/M metagenome (GOLD analysis project Ga0137403, IMG submission 122057) | Vadose zone soil fungal communities from Angelo Coast Range Reserve, California, USA - CZOMad2_1_16fungal (Hybrid Assembly) | ecosystem: Environmental > Terrestrial > Soil > Vadose zone...
TCGATGGCTGGTTCCGCACCGGCGACCTGGCGGTACGCTCACCTGACGGCTATTACACGCTGGTGGGACGCCGCAGCGATCTCATTATTTCTGGCGGATTCAACATCTATCCTCGTGAGATCGAGGAGTTTCTCGCGGAACAGCCGGAGATTGCCGAAGCAGCCGTTATGGGCGTGGCTGACCGGCTGCGCGGCGAAGTACCGGTGGCCTACTTAGTCGCGCGCTGCGCTTTTGAACAGTCGGAACTGGAGGCCCGCTGCCGCGAGGCGATGGCTTCTTATAAGGTGCCGCGAGCGTTCATCACCGTGGAAAAACTGCCGCGCAATGCCATGGGGAAGATCCAGAAGCATCTACTGCCGCGTTGCGATCCATAACAGTCAGCGGTAGAGTCGGACGATCCACTCGGCCGCCAGCGCCGGTTTTTCCGATCCCTCGACGTCCACCGTCGCGAGCCACACAATCTGGTACCCGCCTTCGATATCGTCCACTGACTGCACCTTGAGGCGGGCGCGAATGCGCGACCCCACCGGCACCGGTGCGGAAAAACGCACGCGAGTGAGGCCGTAATTGATGCGCATGCCGAATTCGCCTTCCACTTCGACGGCTTCGCGGCTCAGGCGGCTCAGCAGCGAAAGCGTCAGAAAGCCGTGGGCGATGGTGCCGCCGTAGCGCGACTCCTTCCTGGCGCGCTTCGGATCGGTATGGATCCACTGCTGGTCGCCCGTGATGTCCGCAAAGGCGTCGACCATGGGCTGGTCGACTGTGAGCCAGCCGCTCGATCCGGCTTCCTGACCGACAAGCGATCGGAGCTGAGCAATGTTCATGGCTTTAAGGTAGCTTGCTAGCGAAACGTCCTCAGATGCGGTTCCGGCAGGTGCGGCGTGCCGTTGAAGCTGTATAGCGCGAGATCGCCTGCACGGACCCGCATGGTCGTCAGCGCGGCATTATACGTTACGCCAGCGAGGCGCATTACGTGCTGCCCATCGAGCGCCAGCGCCATCCCCACCCATACCGCAACCGGCGTGGCTGACGAAAAAACAGCCACCGATTCGCCCGGCGCAAAGCCGTTCAAGGCGTCGACTGCCGACGAGACCCGCTCGCGAAACGCCTGCCACGATTCGCCCGGTACTTCGTACCGGCCCGTTACCCACGCGCGCACGACCAGCGTGTCAGCGAGCGTCCAGGTGCGATGCGCGGGCGAATTCTCCTGCGCCAGCAGTTGCCTCAGCTTCTCGTGTTCCGCGTGAAACTCAGGGTCATCCTCGCGTAAACGCGGCGCAATCGCGCGATAAACGGCATCCAAATCGAATTCGTTCCATCGCGTATCAATCTGAATCTCGGGCGCCCGTATGCCAGCCTTCACGTAAGCGCCGAGAGCCTCGCGCGCCGTTTCCCGCTGCCGCTTGAGCGCGCCGGAGTACACGGCGCTGAAGTGCACCTTCTGCGCGGCCAGATATTCGCCCAGCAGGCGGGCCTGCGTGCGGCCCAGGTCGGACAGCGTGTCGTAATCGTGGCGCAGACCGGCCTGGCCGTGCCGGACCAAATAGAGCGAGCTCAACCCAAGCGCTCCGCCAGTTCGACCGCGGCATGCATCAGACCGCGCACGCGCAGATGGAAATCGCGGAAGCGCTCGTCGCGCGTCTGGCCGCGATGAAAACGAAAGTAGATCTGCTGCAGGATCACGCCCAGCTTGAACAACCCGAACACTTCGTAATAGCCCAGGGCGGAAACATCGCGGCCGGCCTTTTCGGCGTAGCGCGCCACCAATTCAGCGCGGGTATACCAGCCGGGCTCGGCGGTGATGCCGCTCAGCGAGCCGCCACGCATTTCCGGATCGCCGGCCTGCGTCCAGTAGCACAGCGTGCAGCCGAGATCCACCAGCGGATCGCCAACAGTCGCCATCTCCCAATCGAGCACCGCCTCGACCCGGCCAGGATTCCGCGCGTCAAGCATGATGTTGTCCAGCTTGAAATCGTTGTGGACGAGCGTGGGCGTGGCGGACGCGGGCATGCGATCGCCGAGCCAGTGTACCAACCCGTCCATGTCTGGCAGTTCCTCGGTTTTCGCGCGCTCCCAGCGGTCGGTCCAACCGCGCACCTGCCGCTCGAGAAAACCGTCGGGACGCCCCAGCGCGGCGAGCCCCTGGCGCTCGATATCAATCGCGTGCAGTTGGGCCAGGCAGTCAATGAAACCTTCGCTGGTATTGCGCGGGAAACCGGCGGCGTTTGCAAACTCTGGCGGCATATTGCCCCGCAGGACAACGCCGTGGCGGCGCTCCATTAGAAAAAAAGTCGCCCCGATGACCGCGGGATCCTCGCACAGCACGTACACGCGCGGCGCCGGCGGAAACACCGGATGCACGGCTTCGAGCACGCGAAACTCCCGCGCCATGTCGTGCGCCTTGGGCGCCACAGGCCCCACAGGCGGACGGCGCAGCACGTATTCGCGATCGCTCGCGCGCACCAGATACGTGAGATTCGAATGGCCGCCCGGGAACTGCTCGACAGTAACGCCACTCTCAGCCCCTTCGACCTTGCCGCGCAGATAAGCACCCAGCTCTCGCGCATCAATCTCCTCACCCGCGCGGATGGGAGCAACCTCGGGAAACATCGGTAAGAGGGTAGCAGATTTTTTCAACGCCGAGCTGCTGAGATGCCAAGAAATCATTTTCTGCAGCTCTCGGTGGCGGCAGTCCGCAACTGCTGGGTGAAATCATCGGAACGGTCTACGCGGTAACGGCAAACTTGTAGCGTGGGGCTACGCCGTATTGTGGCGGAGACCCGCGGTTTTTTTGCTGAAGGCACGAAAGTGCCGCAGGTCCCCGCAAGAAACGCGTTGGCCCTGCGCTACAGAAAACAGGGCGTTATCAATCAGCATCCGTTCCGGTTCGCGCTCCGAGCCGTCAAAGCCTCTTCTTGAGTTCCTCGGCGCCTTGGCGTTGAAAGCCTATCCACGGATTACGGGTGAGAGTCAAGCTGCAACCCTCGTTTGTTAGATTGAAATGAGGTATGAAACTCATGCTAATCGTGATGGCGGCTGGGTGCCTGTCCGCGGCACCCAGGGCAACCCAAGCCGATTTCGACAAACTCGTCGACCAGTATTTCGACGATTTCTTCCACTACAATCCGACGCAGGGCACGTCCGCGGGCTTCCACCAGTACGATGCGCAGCTCGAAGATTACTCGCTCGCCACGATCGCCGCCGAGATCCGCTCGCTGAAGGGTTTTCTCGCTAAGTTCGAGCAGTTCCCCGCGGGTGGCCTCACGTCGGACGCCGCCGCTGACCGCGACCTGGTCATCCGCAACATCCAATCGCAACTGCTGAGCCTGGAAAACATTCGCATGTGGGAGAAAAACCCGGATGTATACTCGAGCGGTATCACGAGCAGCGCCTTCACCATCATGAGCCGCAGCTTCGCGCCTCCCGACGAGCGCCTGCAGTCGCTGATCGCGCGTGAGCGGCTCATGAAGAATGTGCTCGGCCAGGGGCGCCGTAATCTGCGCAACCCGCCGCGCATCTATACCGAGATAGCGCTCGGGCAGCTGCCAGGACTCGTCGGATTTTTCAAGAAAGACGTGCCGGCGGCGTTCAACAAGATCACCGACCGCAAGCTGCTCGACGAATTTCACGCCAGCAATGACGCGGTCATTGGGGCGCTGGGCGAATATCAGACATTTCTAAAGAACGATCTTCTGCCGCGATCGAAAGGCGACTTCCGCATCGGTCCGGAGAACTATAGCAAGAAGCTGTCGTACGACGAAATGGTGGATCTGCCGCTCGACAAAGTGCTCGCCGTGGGCTATCACAACCTCCGGCAGAATCAGGAAGCGTTTCGCGTGACCGCCGCGAAAATCGATCCAAAACGCACGCCGCAGGAGATCCTGCATGACCTCGAAAAAGATCATCCACCAGGGGACCGCTTGCTACAGACTTTTCGCGATGTGCTGGGCGGGCTGCGACAGTTCATTGTGGACCACAAAATCGTGACCATACCATCGACCGTGCCACCCATCGTCGAAGAAACGCCGCCCTTCATGCGCGCGCTTACAACGGCCTCGATGGACACTCCGGGACCGTACGAAAAGGTCGCCAAAGAAGCGTTTTTTAATGTGACGCTGCCCGAGTCCGGGTGGACCCGCGAGCATGTGGAAGAGCACCTGGCGAGCTTCAACCGCGGCACCATCGTCAGTACCGCCGTCCACGAGGTTTATCCGGGACACTACACGCAGTTTCTATGGGTGCAGAATGCGCCCTCGAAAGTGCGCAAACTGATTGGCACCGGCACCAACGCCGAAGGATGGGCGCACTACACCGAGCAGATGATGCTCGATCAAGGCTACGGCGCGGGCGATCTCAAACTGCGCCTGGGCCAGTTGCAGGACGCGCTGCTGCGTAATGCGCGCTACATTGTGGGCATCGAGATGCACACCGGCAAGATGAGCTTCGAGCAAGGTGTCGCATTCTTCATGAAGGAAGGCTACCAGACGCATGCTATTGCGGAAGTAGAGACCAAGCGCGGCACCTCCGACCCCACGTATCTCGTTTACACCCTGGGCAAGCTCGAAATTCTGAAGCTCCGCGAAGACTATCGCAAACTGCGCGGCGCGAACTTCTCGCTACTCGAATTTCACGACAAGTTTCTGGCACAGGGATTTCCGCCGATCAAAATTATCCGGCGCGCCATGCTGGGCAACGACAGTCCGGTCCTGTGATCCCTCGCTACCCGGTTTACCTGTTCGATATCGACGGCACGCTGCTCGATTCCGCGCCGGACATCTGCGGCGCGCAGAGCGACGTTCTCGCGGCCGCGGGCTGCCCGGGAGTGAGCTTCGAATTTCTACGCGGCTACATCGGGCTGGAGCTGCGCGCGGTATTCAGCACGCTGCTCCCGCACCTCACTCCAGCCGAGATGGAGCAGCTGAGCGAACAGTATTCGCTCAACTATCGCGCCCGGCGGCACGCGCACACGCGACTTTACCCCGGCGTGGCGGAAGCGCTGGCGGCGCTCTCAGGGAGGAAGTCGACCGCGACCACCAAGAGCACCGCCGGCACGCGCCTGGTGCTCGATCATTTCGGATTGTCGCGGCACTTCGATCATGTCCAGGGGAGCGATGGCATCGCCTGCAAGCCAGCACCGGACGTGGTATTCGCCGCGTTGAAGGGCTTGGGCGCGTTGCCGGAAGAATGTCTGTTCGTCGGCGATTCTCCGGCGGACATGGAGGCCGGCCGCCGCGCGGGCGTCAAAATCTGCGCCGTGAGCTACGGCTACGGCGACCCCGCCGAGCTCGCAAAATGGGCGCCCGACCACTGGGTTTCCGATTTGCGCGAACTGGTGGAACCGCCGGCGGGCCTGCACAAGTCGGCTTGATATGATGGTCTTTGAACCCCAGTAAACAGGAGCCAATCATGTCCGACCGTATCCCGCGCCGCGATTTTCTGAAGACTTCGACGGCCGCCGCCGCGCTCAGCGCCCCCGCCATTCTAAAAGCCCAAAACACCAGCGACAAGCTGAACATCGGCTGGATCGGCGTCGGCACGCGCGGCTACGCGGGTCTGGACTGGCTGCACAAAGCCGAGCCCCAGGGCGTCGCCGTCACCGCTATCTGCGACACCTATACCGGCCACATCGCGCGCGCCAAAGACCGTATCCAAACCATCTACGGCATTACGCCCAAAACCTACAACGACTTTCGCGACCTGCTGGCCGACAAGTCCATCGACGCGGTGTTCATCATGACGCCGGAGCACCTGCACCACGACATGACCATCGCCGCCCTGCGCGCCGGTAAAAACGTGTACATCGAAAAACCGCTGGCGCACACCATCGAAGAGGGCTTCGACATCGTCAATGAGTGGAAGAAATCGGGAAAGATCGTGCAGGTGGGCACGCAGAACCGCAGCTCGTCGCTCTACAAGAAGGCCAAGGAGATGATTGAGCAGGGGCAAATCGGCGACATCCATTACGTGCGCGCGTTCTGGTATCGCAACTCGGCACCCAACGATCCCGCCTGGCGCTATGTTGTCCCGCCCGAGGCCAATCCGCAAAACACCGACTGGCCGAAATTTCTCGGATCGGCGCCCAAGCGCGACTGGGACCCGCAGCGCTACTTCCAGTGGCGCCTCTATTGGGATTACTCCGGCGGCATCTCGACCGACCTGCTGGTGCATCAGACCGACATCGTCAACTTCGTCCTCAGCAAAACCGTTCCGCTCTCCTGCATGGCGTCCGGCGGCATCTACCGTTGGACCGATAAAACCGACGACCGCGATGTCCCCGATTGCCTGAGCGCCGTTTACGAATATCCCGACCGCTTCCACATCAACTACAGTTGCTACTTCGGCAACGTGCATTACGGCTATGGCGAGCAGTTCTGCGGCAATGACGGCACCATCGAAGTGCTCAACCGCCAGGACCTCAATTTCTATCCCGAAAAATACCGCAATGCCGGCGCGCAAATCACGTCCCGCCCCGAAATCCACCTGAACGGCTTGAAAGACTTCGGCGAGCAGGATGGCGCCATCAATCATTTCAAGAACTTCATCGAAGCCGTGCGCGGCAATGGCTCAGTGATCGCGCCCCCCACCGTCGGCCAGCAGGCGGCCATCTCCGGTCACATGGCCACGCTCTCCTTCAAGAACCAGAAGAAGATTTTCTGGGACGAGAAAAGCGAGAAGTACCGGTTCGCGTAATTTAAACGTCGCTAGACGACTAGTTCCGCGCCAGTAAGGCCCAGGTGGCGGTCCGTTGACCAGCAGGTGTCGATTCGGCGCTCATTCATGATGACCAGTCCATGAGCATCCGCCAGCGTGAGCGGCTGATCGGCAAACTTCTTGATGAGGCGGCCGGCTTTGGCCAGTTCCTCTTTTCCCACTTGCTGGAGCGTGAGTAGAGTCAGCTCGTTGATGAAGTTGAGGAATTGGATCGCGCGATTTTGGTCGTACCGGCGCAGAAACCAGCCGTGCCCCTCGGCGATGACCAGGGCGGAGGCGACCAGTGCCGGCGGATTGGAAAACAACTTCCGGAAAATCGCGTGGTAACTGTCGGATCGGTCCAGGAAGGCAATCAAAGCGGACGTATCCACGTAGCACTCAGTCCTTCGCGCCATACACGATGTCGTCCAGGGACTGGCTGGATCGTCGGTTGCCGGACTCGACGAACCCTGCGTAGCGCATCCACGGCGCGCCGCCGGGCGGTGGCAGCATGCGCCGGATGGCGCGGCGGACGAGTTCTGCGACGGACACTCCCAGCGCGGCCGCCTCCTTCTTGGCCAGCGCGTACTCCTCTTCGTCCAAGCTGATCTGCGTGCGAATCATGTTATCACTTCCTGTCTTGTATGATAACACTATCCGGCGGGCGTGCGAGAGGCAGCATGCGCAGGAGCCCAGCAGTTACGAAGGCTTGCCTCCAGCCGCGCGCCGCGCAAACGTTTCTGTTACCATCAACCTCTTATGTCAGCCGCCGTAACCAAGGGCCGTCTCATTCCCGCCGCCATTCTGGCGATTTTCGTGTACGGCATGATCGCCTCGGTTGCGGGCACGATCGTGCCGGACGTTTCGAAGCGCTTCGATCTCACGCCCGAGCAGATCGGCTACGTTTTCCTGGCGCAGGCCATTGGGCTGATCATCGCGTCCGTGTCGGTCGGGCCGCTGCTCGATAACAAAGGCAAAAAGACTGGCCTGCTGCTGGGGTTCGTACTGATCGTGACGGCGTTGTTCGCGGTGCCGAATTCAACCGGCTATTACATGATCATGTCCTTCATGGTGCTGCTGGGCCTGGGCGGCGGCATCATCGTAACGGCCGCCAATGCGCTCGTGAGCGACATCAGCGAAGATCGCCGCGCTTCCACGCTCAACCTGCTCAACCTGTTTTTCGGCTTGGGCGGCCTGGCGACGCCGTTCATCGGCGCGAATCTGCTAAACCATAACACCATCGCGCTCTGCTACCTGATTGCGGGGCTCAGTGCGGCCACGCTGGTCCTGCATATATTCACGCCCATGCCGCCGCCCACCGGTGAACGCGGCTTCAAGTTTGCAGAAGCCGGCGCGTTGCTCGGCCGGCCCGCGCTGTTTCTTCTGTCGCTGATGCTGCTCCTCTATGTGGCGTGCGAAGTCGGCGTGTGGAACTGGCTGCCGAAGCACCTGGAGGCGCAAGGTATTCCAGCGGCCACGGCGCTGAATATTCTTTCGCTCGGATTCGCGCTCGGCCTGTTGATCGGCCGCGTGGTGGTTTCGCGCATTCTGATTAAAGTCCCGGCGCCCACCGTCACCCTTGCCGCGGCGATCCTCATGAGCATTACCACCTACGGCATGCTGCAGACCAACGACCCGACAATCGCGGCCGTCATGGTCTTCTGCGCCGGCGTCGCCATGGCACCCGTCTTCCCGACGACGCTCGCCATGGTGGGCGACGCCTTCCCGCGCATGACCGCCACAGCCATGGGCATCGCCATCACGTCGGGATGGATCGGCCTCGCCGTCAGCTCCCGCATCATCGGCGCCATCGCCGGCACCGATACCACGCGCATCAAGACCGCGCTCCTGGTGCTCCCGGCGTTTTCTCTATTGATGATCCTGGTGAACCTGGCCCTGCGGCCGATGCTGAAAAAGCACGTGAGGGTATCGGCTTAGCGGCGTTGAGCAAGCGGCGGAAGAATGCTCTAGTAAAGACTGACGGCCGCGGATTAACACCGACTAAAAACAATTAACTTGGCTTCGTCTTTATCTGTGTTGATCCGCGTTCATCTGCGGCTCAGTCGCTTTTTTTCGCAACCTGTCAGCGAGATGGGCCTGGACACGGCAGTCCAAACTTGGATCTAAACGCCTTGGCTTGGCGGCTCGGCGAAACGCCCCTGCTAAATCGCCCGCGCCTTCCGCGCTGCCCCCGCCGTCTCCGACTTCGCCGGCTTGCGCAGCGGAGCGGCCGTGAACCGGCGCAACTGATCGGTCACGCATACCAGGAACATCGGCTGGCGCGCGTTCTTGAGCAGGTCGATGATGCGGTCGGGGCTTTCCTCGAGAAAGATGGATTTCCCGTCGGTGAGCAGATGCACTTCGCTCTCGCTCGCCTGCGCATCGCCCAACCGCTTGCCCATCTCCCGCTGCAGGTACTTCAGCACGCGGCGGATCTTTTGTAACGAGAAACCTTTGCGGCGCAGCTCGGCGATGACGGAGATCTCGACGACCTCCTCCGGCACGTAAACCCGCTTGTGCCCGTCCTGCCGCGGCGAGACCACCTTGCGCTCGTCCCACCACTGCAATTGCCGCAGGCTCACGCCAGAAATCCTGGCCACCTCGTTGCTGGTGTAGCGCTCCTCGCTCGGCAGCGCAACAGGTTTGGTTTTTCTTGTTTTGAACATTTCGCTAACGCCGCGTTCTAGAGTTTAGCGCTACTCCGGATTGTACTGGAGTGCCGGAGCTTGTCAACCGGTCTCTTTCGATTTTCTTCGAACCGGCCCGGTGCTCGCAAGCCAACCGTTGGAAAGTATATCACGGCATATGTCGTGCAACAGATCTGCTCCAGGCCAGAAATGTTTCATCGCGCGGTGCTTCGCTCCGCAGCCCGGGGTGCCGCCGCGCTCGAACACTCGGTCGTGTTAACATAATAGTTATCCCTGTTTACCCCTGCTGAGGTTTCGTTGTGGCCGGAAGAATCACGCGGAAAGAACTGAAGACCGATAAATTTGCGCTCGAAGTCGGGCAGACCGTCGACTATGTAACCGGACATCGGCGCCAACTGGCGCGGTACGGCTCCATTGCGGCCGTCGTCGCGGCGATCGCCGTCGGCGCGTACTTTTACATACGGCACCAGAAGACCGAGCGCGCTCAGCTTCTGGCCCAGGCCATCACGATCCAGGAGGCGCCGGTGGGCGCGTCGAATGCGGGCGCCCTTTTCATCTTTCCAACGGAGGATGCCAAACGCGCAGCGGCTGCGAAAGCCTTCAGCGAGATCGCCGTTAAATACTCCGGAACCACTGACGCCGCCGTTGCCAAATACTACATGGGCGCCTCCGCCGCCGACCAGGGCAAACTGGCGGATGCTGAGAAGCTGTTCAAGGAAGCCGCCGAGCAGGGCGACAAAAATTACGCTTCACTCGCCCGTTTCTCTCTTGCCCAGGTGTATTTCGCCGAGGGCCGCCCAGCCGACGGAGAAAAGATTCTGCGCGACTTGATGGCCCACCCCACCGTATTCGTGTCCAAGGAGCAGGCGATTATCGCGCTCGCGAGGGGAATCGCCCCCACCCGGCCGGATGAGGCGCGCAAGATGCTCGAACCGCTCCGCACACAGAACGGTGTGGTGAGCCAGGTCGCCATCGGCGCGGTCGGCGAGCTACAGGCACAGTAGCGCGGCAGTCGTGCTGGAGGGCCTCCGTTTTCCCGTTGAAAGCAGCGGAGGCCGCCGTTATCCTGAACCGGATCATCCCTACCGCAACGCCTTCCAGCGCGATCGTGACCGCATCGTCCACGCCCGCGCCTTCCGCCGCCTGGAAGCCAAAACGCAGGTCTTCGCCCCGGGCCTCTCCGACCACTTCCGCAACCGGCTGACGCACACCATCGAGGTCTCGCAGATCGCGCGCACCGTCGCGTCCGTGCTTGGCCTCGACGAAGACCTTACCGAAGCCCTGTCTCTGGTCCACGACATCGGACATCCCCCCTTTGGGCACGCCGGCGAAGACGAATTGAATCGCCAGATGAGCCGCTATGGCGACCACTTCGATCACAACCTCCACGCGCTGCGCATTGTCGAGAAGTTCGAGCAGCGCTACGCCCGTTTCCCCGGCCTGAATCTGACGTTTGAAGTCCGCGAAGGCATGGCCAAGCACAGCCGCGATTTCGCGCCTGGCGAAATTCCCGAGCTCGACGAGTACCTGCCCGGCAAACGCCCGCCTCTTGAAGCCCAACTCATCGATCTCACCGATGAAATCGCCTACAACTCGGCCGACCTGGATGACGCCTTCTCCGCGCACCTGTTCACCGCCGAAGATATCGCCCGCGAGGTGCCGCGCTACGCGGAAATCTATCAGATCATCGAAACCCAGTTCCCCGGCGCCACCGCGCGCGAAAAGTTTAATGAGGCCCTTCGGCAGTTGATCGACATGCTGGTGTCGGGCTTGATCGAGGGCACGCTCGAAACGGCGGGTCAATCCGGCGCCCGCGATGTGGAAGCGGTTCGCGCATTCCCACGCCGCCTGGCCGCTTTCACCAGTGCCGCCGGCGCCGCCAGCCGTGAGCTCAAGAGCTTCCTGCATCGCCGCGTGTATTCATCGCCCGCGCTCGACCAGGACCGCAGCCGCTCCGCCGTCATGATGGCCGAGCTATTTGAATTTTTTCTCGAACACGGCGACCGCCTTCCCGAGCCCTACGGCGACATGCTCGAAACCGAACCCGTCCACCGCGTGGTCTGCGATTACATTGCCGGGATGACGGATTCGTTTTTTCGCCGCACGCACGAGCATATGCTGGCCGCTACTCCTCCGCGGCGGTGAAATTCGAAAGCTCCGCGGAACGCACGCCGTACACTTTGAGAATCTGCCGGCAGATCTGCGCGCCCAGTTTCTCCGGCGCTTCATTCTCCGCGAGCTCAACTTCCACTTTGATGAACAGGTTCGTAACGGGCACGTGCCCCCCTCCTCTATACTAAGAAAATGTCCTGCGCGATTTGTCATATACGCCGCCCCAAGCGGTTCTGTCCCGGCGTGCGCGGTGACATCTGCACCATCTGCTGCGGCACCGAGCGGGAAATTACGGTGGATTGTCCGCTGGACTGCGTCTACCTCCATGAGGCGCATCAGCACGAAAAAATCGAGCCCACCGATCCGCACAATTTTCCGAACCAGGATATCCGCGTCACCGAAGAGTTTTTGCGCGACCATGAGCCGCTGCTGCTGTTCCTTGCGCGAACTCTCTTGGACGCCGCCCTGGCCACGTCCGGAGCCGTCGATTTCGATGTGCGCGAGGCGCTCGACGCCTTGATCCGCACGTACCGCACCCTCCAGAGCGGCGTGTATTACGAGACGATGCCCGCCAATCCCATCGCCGCCAATATCTGCCGCCTGGTACAAGCCGGTATCGAAGAATTCCGCAAGCAGGAGCCGGAACGCACCGGCATGACGCACACGCGCGACGCCGACATCCTCGGCCTGTTGGTTTTTCTGCAGCGCCTGGAACTAGACAACAACAACGGGCGCAAGCGCGGCCGCGCCTACATGGACTTCCTCAGCGGCTTCTTCCCGGAACAGTCGGCCGAACCGGCGCAAGCCGGCTCATCCCTGATCGTCCCGTAGTCAATTTCAGTCACGAGCCATATCCGCCTTCTGGTTGACGATGTACTATTGCCTTCCCATAGGAATGGTGCGATGCTTATATGAGTTTCCAATAGGAGGGCACTCATCGTGAGTAAACTGCGCGCTTTCCTGGTTCGCCTGGCCGGCTGGTTCGGTAAAACGCGGCGCGAGCGCGAGTGGACCGCTGAGTTCGAGTCGCACCTGCGGCTGCACATCGACGACAACCTGCGCGCCGGCATGAACGCGGAAGAGGCTCGGAGAGAGGCGCTTGTGAAGTTCGGCGGCGTCGAATCAGCGAAGGAGTCGATGCGCGACCGGGCCACGTTCATGTGGATCGACACCAGCTGGCAGGACATCCGGTACGCCTGGCGCAGCCTGCGGCGCAGCTCGGGCTTTGCGGTGACTGCGATTCTGTCGCTGGCTCTGGGTTTAGGAGCGAGCCTGGCTGTCTTCACCGTGGCGGACAATCTGCTGGTCCGCCCGCTCCCGTACCGAAATTCCTCGCGGCTGGTCATGGTTTGGGAAGCGAACCCCCATCGCGGTTTCCATCGCAGCATCGCATCGCCCGGCAATTACTTGGATTGGAAGGCGCAGAACGATGTCTTTGCCGGCATCGCCGGTTTGCGCGAATCCCGCTCGGTGCTCATCGATGGCGACCGCGCCGAGGAATTCGGAAAACAAAGCGTGACCGCCGATTTCTTTCCGGTGCTCGGCGTACAGCCGGTGCGCGGCCGCCTGTTCACAGCAGAGGAGGATCGAGCTTCGGTTTCTACCGGCACACTACTCTTAATCAGTTACCGGCTCTGGCAGAGCTGGTTCAGCGGCAATGACAACGTCATTGGTCGCAAGGTGCAGGTGAATGCAGTTCCACGCACCATAATCGGTGTTTTGCCGCAGGGTTTCTATTTCCTCAATCGCGAAATTGATCTTTGGGAGCCGGTCGGCCTGAACCCGGCTGAGGATTACCGCCAAACGCAGGGATATTGGATGACGTGTTTTGCCCGCATGCGACCCGGCGTCGAGATCAGAAACGCACAGGCTCACATGACCGCACTGGCGGCGAGACTTGAGAAGGCGTACCCCGCCTTCAATAAGAATTGGACCGTCGAGCTCGAGCCGCTGCGCGATGCCATGCTCAGCGACCAATCGGTGGGACAGGATTCCCGCGGGGTCAAAACCTCGCTGCTGGTGTTATTGGGAGCCGTCGGGCTGATGCTCGCGGTGGCGTGCGCCAACGTCGCCAATCTGCTGCTGGCTCGATACAGTTCGCGCCGGCGGGAGATTGCGGTGCGCGCCTCGCTCGGAGCGGGCGGTGGGCGGGTGATCCGGCAGTTACTGACAGAAAGCCTTCTTCTGAGCCTGGCTGGCGGAATCTGCGGCATGATGCTGGCGCGGTGGGGCGTTAGCGTTCTGCTGGCCTTGGCGCCCGCGAGTCTCACGCGTTCCACGGATATTCATATCGACTCCAGAATTTTCTTCTTCGCCATCGCTCTCTCCATGCTGACCGGCATACTTTTCGGCATGGCGCCGGCGCTCGTTACATCGCGGGTGGATCTCATTGGCGCTCTGCGCGGTGATAGCCGTTCCGGTCTCGGGACCGGTGGGCGTCTGCGGGCCTGGCTGGTGGGAGCGGAGGTTGCTATATCCGTTGTCCTTCTGACCGGCGCCATGCTGCTGTTTCGGAGCCTGGTGGGATTCGAAGCATTGAATCCCGGGCTAGATCCTTCCAATCTGCTTACCTTCCGCGTTTCCCTTCCAGCGGCCCGCTATCAAAAAATTCCCCAGCGTACTCAATTCTTCGGAAGCGCGATCGAGCAGATCGAGCACCTGCCTGGAGTCCGCTCGGCCAGTGCCGTGATCTTCCAGCCGTTCAGCGGTCCGGGTTTTGGGACCTGGGTGAACATCGAAGGCCGTCCGCCCGCCAAACCCGGCGAGGAACTCCTCGCCATCATTCGAAGCGTCATGCCGGGATATTTTCGGACATTGCGGATTCCCCTCAAGCAAGGACGCGATTTCACCGAGTCCGATAACCTGGAAAAGTCGCCGCAGCGCTTTATCGTCAACGAAGCATTCGTTCAGCAATTCTTGCGCGGTGAACAGCCGTTCGGCAAGAAGATCCAGGCGCTGATGGAGCCCGAGAATCCCTTCGGCGAGATCGTCGGCGTGGTGGGCGACGTACGAGAGTGGTCGATCGATCACGAACCGATGCCGACCGTCTACTACACGTATTCCCAGCTGAGTTTCACCAGCATGATCTTCCTCGTACGCGCCGAACGCAACCCGTTGAGCTTAGCCGAGCCTGCGCGGAGGATCATTCGGGGCCTCGATTCCGCACAGCCGATTGCGGAGGTACGGACGATGGAGGACATCCTGGGGGAGAACTTCGCGCGCCAGCGGTTCAGCGCGTGGCTGCTTTCAGGATTCTCTATAGTTGCGCTGGTGCTGGCCGGGATCGGCATCTACGGCGTCCTCGCTTACTCAGTTACTGCACGAACACGCGAACTCGGCGTGCGCGCCGCGCTGGGGGCTGATTCCAGCCGCATTATCGCGATGGTGCTTAAAACGGGTGCGCGCCCCGTGGTAGGTGGGCTCTTCGTAGGAATCGCGGGAGCGCTCGCATTGACTGGTCTGCTGAAGAGCCTCTTATTCGGCATCGGGCCACGCGACCCGTTGACCTTTCTTGTCGTGCCCTGCCTACTTGCAATCGTCGCCTTAGTCGCGGCATTTCTGCCAGCACGACGAGCCGCCCGCCTCGACCCGATGGAAGCCTTGCGCATGGAGTAAAGGTTGCCGGACTCATCCCTGATCGTCCCGTATTACCTTCACCTACTTGAGCCCCCGCCCTGCCTTACTCCCCGGTGGCCCTAGAGTTCGGCCTCGCTTTGTGGTACTTCTATCTCCGGGGAGGAGTCTCCATGTCACGTGTCATGGACGTTCTTGCGAACAGGGAGCAGTATTCGGTCGAGCCGCATTTGACGGTCTCCGAAGTGGCGCACCGCATGGCCGAACTTCACGTGGGCGCGATTCTGGTAATGCAGGATGGTGAGCTCCGCGGGCTTTTCAGCGAACGGGATTTTCTGGTCCGGGTGGTAGTGGGCGGCCGCGATCCGAATGCGACCGTGGTGAGCGAAGTCATGACCGCAAATGTCTTCACCATCGATGGATCGGCCACCATGGAGGAAGCCATGGAAACCATGCGCATCCACAATTGCCGCCATCTTCCGGTAACGCGGGAAGGCAGCGTCGTCGGCTTTCTCTCCATGCGCGACCTGATGAACTTCGCGCTGGAGCAGAAAACCGAAGAGCTGCACCACATGCGCGCCTACATCCACGGCGCCTGATTCAAGGACGGGCCACGGGCCGTTTTCAAGGCCCCGCCACGGCTCTTTGCATCGCGAGTCCCGAATCGCGCCGGAATTTGCTCTGTAGCCCCCGCGTGAACGGGTAGCCGATTTTCGCCAGCACGTGCTTCTCGCGCGAAAACGCCAGCACCTCGTACCACACCGAATCATTCTCCCGCTGCTCCACCCCGAACCATTCTTCGCCTGACTCCGCGTGCTCCGCCAGCGTGCCGTAGGCGAAGCCGTACTTGCGCGGCTCGTCTATCACGTAAACAATCCGCGCTGCGTGCAGCGACCAGAGTCCCAGATGCCGCGCCAGCACCGCTACCGTGCTGCCAGGAGCGATGAGCGCGTCCGGCCAGCAGAGTTCGAGCCATCCCATCTCGAACATCCGCCACTGGCGTACGGCCTGTCTCGCGCGCCCGAAGGCGCCCGCCCCGCTGCCGAGTGCGAAACGCTCGCGATGCACCTGATATCCAGCCGGCGCCTCAATCCGCGTGGCGCCCACCTCCGGATAGGAAAACCCCACGCCCTCCTGCGATGCCAATACTTCCCGGATTCGCCGTTCCCCCGGCCGGTGGATCAGGAACATTTGCGATACTGCAATTGTAGCCGTGCCTGCAACCGCGATCGTCATCTTCGCCCATGGCTCGAGCATTGAATCCGCCAACGAGTCCGTGCGCCGTGTTGTGGAGATGGTTCGCCGCGACGGCGGCTTCGATCTGGTCGAAGCCGCTTTTCTCGAACAAGGCAAGCCCGATCTCGCCGAAGCCGTCGCGTCGGCCGTGGCCCAGGGCGCCACGCGCGTGGTGGTGGTCCCCTACTTTCTTACGCTGGGCCTGCACCTGCAGCGCGATCTTCCCAACATCGTGAAGAACCTGTCGCGCATCAATAAAGGTGTGCAGATCGACGTAGCGCCCCCGCTCGATGGTCATCCGTCGCTGAGCCGGATCCTGCAGGAAAGAGCGCGGGAAGCGCTCGCCCCGAGGAACGCCCCGTGAAGGCGCGGCTTGTGGAATCGCACGAAATCGCGCCCGAGATCCGGCACTTCGTCTTCGAGACCCCCAGTGTCGAACAATTTCTGTTTATCCCCGGACAGTGGGTCTCGTTCGAAGAGACGGTCGCGGGCGAAAGCATCACGCGCGCGTATTCCATCGCCTCTCCACCCAACGGTAACCGCTTCGAGCTCTGCCTGAACCGCGTCGAGAACGGCCACCTCTCGCCCTATCTATTTTCCATGCATCCTGGCGACGCTGTCGAGATGCGCGGCCCGTTCGGGACCTTCCTGTTCCGCGATCCACCCAGCGATTCTCTGCTAGTCGCCACCGGCACCGGCATCGCCCCGTTCCGCGCTATGCTGCAGGCCCGGCTGGCCACACATCCATCGCAACAGATCACGCTGCTCTTCGGCGTCCGCCATGAGGAGGGCCTGCTCTATCGCGGCGAATTCGAAGCGCTCTCGCGTCAGCACCCCAACTTCCGGTTCTGGCCCACCCTAACCCGCCCCACGCCGGACTGGAAAGGGCGTACCGGCCGCGTCCAGCAACACTTGAACGAAGCCGTCGGAACGCACCGCGATATCGACGTCTACATCTGCGGCCTCCACCAGATGGTAGATGAGGTGCGCGCGCAACTCCGATCCATGGGGTTCGACCGCAAGAAAATGATCTACGAGAAGTACGACTGAGATGTGATCACTTGAACTGCTCGGGACGCCCTATAGCCGCGGCGCGATCTTCGCCGCCGCCTCGTTCGATGTCATTACCGGATGCACCTCGAAGTCAACGAGGTCGCTCCAGTTCGCCATCCACTGATCGAGCAACGTTCGGTCATGCGTTTCCATTAGTTGATAGCAACGCTCGAGTCTGTCATCGACCCAACTCGACACGTACCGCAGGCCCTCAGGCGCCATGCGGCCGCTATCCCGAAACCGGCGATACACGGCTACTGCATCTTTGTTCTTGAAGTGCTCCACGACCATGTACAAAGCCTTTGGCTTCGATGAGTCTCCGCTGGCGCCATCCATGTCCCGCAGCATAACAACAATCTGCCGCTTCACGGCGCAGGAAACAAGAGTGAAATTTCGCGGTTTTTTGCCCATGCCCTGATCCAATGAGCCATTCAATGGCGAGTCCCCGCGTTCTACGTAGAGAGGGGTTGCACAACATGAATGCGATTGCGAAAGCGGCACCGACGAGCAAAGAATTTGACGAACTGAAAATTCGCCTGAAGACGACATGGATGACTGGAGACTACGACCTCTTCTCCCGCTTTATGGAGAAGGACGCGGAGCAGTTTTTCCAGCGGCTCGGAGTCACACCCGGAACGCGGCTGCTTGATGTCGGTTGCGGCGCCGGGCAACTCGCCCTGATCGCCGCAAGGGCGGGCGCA
>Ga0137403_10003802_pt1 | contig 18010 bp, 14 predicted proteins | sample CZOMad2_1_16fung_FD_122057 | JGI IMG/M metagenome (GOLD analysis project Ga0137403, IMG submission 122057) | Vadose zone soil fungal communities from Angelo Coast Range Reserve, California, USA - CZOMad2_1_16fungal (Hybrid Assembly) | ecosystem: Environmental > Terrestrial > Soil > Vadose zone...
CCATCTACGTGTCGCAGCCGGAGGCTGTCGCAGCTCTTGTCGAACAAGCCGCCCGGAGTGTGAAGACCTCCGCTGCCGCCTAGTAACCAGGGGGATTTGCCGCTCGAGACGACCGGTGTTTGTTCACGGGTCGAGGTCTGCCCGAGCATTGCGGCCCGCACTTCGGGTCGGCGGTTTGCGCGATACTGCTGTTAACAGGCGGTTACATCACTTATCCCAAGTCCAACAATGAGGTCCGGATTGTGAGCTTGGCCACCCATAAGACGGCTAGTTGGCAAGGGAATCGCGTCGCCATCCTACCGTCCGCCTGAATCTGCATCACGCATGTTAGTATCGAACTCATCCCCGCATGACCTTGCAGCATGTTGACATTCTGTTTCAATTGATCGTGTTTCTGTTCGCCATCAGCGTGCATGAGTCGGCACACGCCTGGATGGCGAACCGCTGCGGTGACCCGACCGCGCGTATGCTGGGCCGCATCACGCTGAATCCGATCAAGCACATCGACCCGTTCGGAACCATACTCCTGCCCCTCATTGCTATGTTCACAGGAATTCCCGTGCTGGGATGGGCTAAACCGACTCCGGTCGATCCGCGAAATTTTAGCAATCCGGTGCGAGATGACATTCTCACCTCTGTTGTAGGGCCGATCAGCAACTTCGTGGTCGTTTGCGCCGCCGTGTTCGCTCTCGCTGCCATCGCGTTTACCTCGCAACTTGGAAGGGCAATCGTCCACTTTATCCCGGTGGTGTATCCAAGCCATTTAGAAGCGCTCGCGGGGCAGACCAATTCCCTGCTGATGCCGCTCTGCCTTTTCATTTATGACTTGATGGTGATTAACATCGTGCTCGGAGTTTTCAATCTGATCCCCGTTCCCCCGCTTGATGGGAGTCATGTTCTACGCCATTTTCTGCCGGAACCCTTGCGCCGCGCTTATGACATGATGGGATGGATCGGATTGCTAATCCTGGTGTATTTCGGCGGAGGTTTGCTGGGCCGGCTGATTTTTCCGGTGATCGGCGTCTTCGATAGAATCCTGATAAAACTTTGACAGCCCGCTCCAATCAACGTAAGCGCGTGCTCAGCGGAATGCGCTCCACTGGCAAGCTGCACCTGGGAAATTTTGTCGGCGCGCTCGACAACTGGGTGCGCATGCAGGATCAATATGAGTGCTTTTTCTTTGTCGCCGACTGGCACGCGTTGACCACCGATTACGCCGACACGTCACAGATTAAAGCCAACTCGCTCGATGTGCTGCTCGATTGGCTAGCAGCGGGGCTCGATCCTGATCGCTGCACCATGTTCGTCCAATCGCACGTGCCGCAGCATGCGGAATTACACCTGCTGTTCTCGATGATCGTTCCGCTGGGCTGGCTGGAGCGTGTCCCCTCATACAAAGAACAGCGTGAAAACATCACGGAAAAAGATCTCGGCACGTACGGTTTTCTCGGATACCCGGTGCTGCAAGCAGCCGATATCCTGATCTACAAAGGCGATTTCGTCCCGGTTGGCGAAGATCAAGTTCCGCATGTTGAGTTGACCCGCGAAATCGCGCGCCGCTTCAACATGTTCTATGGTGGCAGGCGCTCGTATGTTTTCCCCGAACCACAGCCGCTTTTAACTCCCGCGGCCAAGCTTCCCGGAACCGACGGCCGCAAGATGTCGAAATCGTATGGAAACACCATCCTGCTCACCGATCCTGAGCCAGTGGTCCGGCAAAAGCTCAAGACCATGGTGACCGATCCTGCCCGCGTGCGCCGTACCGATCCCGGCAACCCAGACGTATGTCCGGTTGGCGATTTGCACAAGATTTTCAGCGACCGAGCGACCATCGGCAAAGTTGACGAAGGCTGCCGTTCGGCCGGTATTGGGTGCATCGAGTGCAAGAGCTGGGCTGCGGATGCCCTGGTTAGCATTCTTAATCCCATGCAGGAGCGCCGGAAAAAATACGAGGACAATCCCCGCCTGGCTTGGGATATTCTTGAGGCAGGCTCATCGCGGGCCCGCAAGGTCGCAAGCGCCACTATGGATGAAGTGCGCGAAGCCATGGGTATGTCGTTGGACTACGAAGCGCCGGGAAATGCACAGAGCGCCAAGTGAGGTGAGATGGCCGAAGAATTAAAGGTCTCTTCAGAGAGCTCGGCGCCCGCTCAGCCAGTCCTCGCATTGGCGCAACCCGAGCAGAAGAAAAAGCAAGAAAGCGATTTTCCCTTCGCAGTGAGTGTTGGCGACGTCTACGAAGGCCCGCTCGATCTGCTGCTCGACCTAATACGTAAGCAGGATATCGATATTTACGATATCCCCATCGCCAGAATCACCGCCCAGTACCTCGCGTACGTCGAGAAATTGCGTGAGCTGGATGTGAACGTTGCCGCCGAGTTCATTTACATGGCGGCAGTGCTCATTCACATCAAGTCGAAGATGCTGCTGCCACGCGATCCCGATGCTCCGGCCGCCGAAGACGATCCGCGCTCCGAGCTGGTCAACCGCCTGCTCGAGCACGAGAAGTTCAAATCCGCAGCCCAAATGCTCCTGCAAAAGCAGCAAATTGAAGACGCGGTGCGCCACAACCCCGCAATTAAAGAATTCATGGATGCTGAGGGGACCGATCCAGAGATCGCCGCTGACGTCATCGACCTGGTCAAGACATTTCAGCAGATTCTCGAGCGCGCCCGCTCCCGCCCGTTAATTCAGGTAGACGAAGAAACGGTTACTGTTGGCCAGATGATCGAATACCTCCAGCGGCGGCTTGCGCTCGAAGATCGTCCGCTCAGCCTCAAACAAATTTTGCGTAATGTAGATTCGCGTCAGGCGTTGGTATGCATGTTTCTTGCGCTGCTGGAATTGGTGCGGCTCCAGGCCATCCAGTTACGCCAGGACCGCCTGTTCGGCGAAATCCTGCTGCGCAAGCACGTAGGTTTTGAAGCCATCATGGCGGAGCAGACTGCGGTGCGGGATGATTGGCGGTGAGCATTCGGTGCTCATCGAATAACTGAGAACTGGCAACCGAGAACTGACAACTGAGGAATCTGGAAAACCAAGTAAATCATGAGCCTTAAACCCAAACTCGAAGCTATCATCTACGCGGCGGAAACGCCGATCACGCTGGATCAGATCGTTCAACTCGTAAGGGACTCGCTTCTCGCCGACGGAGCCAGCGATGACGCCGACGTGCGGTCCCGCGTCCGCGCTGCTTTGGACGAACTTTTCGCCGATTACGGTGTCCCTGATCGTGGCATTGAAATCCGCCAGGTCGCTGGCGGATACCGCATGTCTACCAAACCCGAGCAGCACGATGTAGTCCGCGCATTTGCGAAAAGCCTGAAGCCGCCGATTAGGTTGTCTCTCCCCGCTCTCGAAACTTTGGCGGTGATTGCCTATAAGCAACCCGTCACGGTTCCCGAAATCAGCGAAATTCGCGGCGTAGACTCAAGCGGCGTGATCGCGACTCTTCTCGAACGGAAATTGATCACCACCGCCGGACGTAAGGCGGTAGTCGGAAGGCCGATTCTCTATAAGACAACAAAGGAATTTCTGCTGCGCTTTGGATTGAAAGACGTAAACGAACTCCCCAGCATGGAGGAATTCGAAAAGCTGGTTGCGGAATCTTTCCAAAGTGATCTCATGCCGGTTGAAGAAACTGCCCAAGAGCCAGAAGGAGCTCGGGCTGCGGATGCCGCGCAGGAAGCCGTTCCGCCGGGGCAAGATCACGAGGTAGCAACGGAGACGAGCAATTCTCCCGAAAATCCTGCGGCCTAGACCGCCAACGTACACACCAGCCCGTGCTTATTACATCACGCGACCACATGCCCGCTGAGCGTCTGCAAAAAATTATCGCCGCCGCCGGAATTGCATCGCGCCGGAAAGCTGAAGAATTAATCAGTGCCGGACAGGTGTCAGTGAATGGGCAAATCGTTACTGAGCTGGGCACTAAGGCCGATCCTGAGCGCGACCATATTCGGGTAAACGGCAAGCTGCTGAAAGGACCTGAGCGCCACGTTTATCTGCTCATGAACAAGCCCAAAGGATACGTCACCACACTGAGCGATCCCGAAGGACGGCCCACCGTCATGGATCTGCTTCGTAGCTCAGGCGCACGGGTGTACCCCGTGGGGCGCCTCGATTACGCGAGTGAGGGTCTCCTCCTCCTCACTAATGACGGCGATCTTGCTCATCGCTTGATGAAGGCGGCTTCGCATGTCCCAAAGACTTATCTTGTAAAAATAGCTGGAACACCTTCGGAGGAAGAACTCGCCCGGCTCCGTCAAGGCCTTTTCATCCCATCCAAAACCGGTAGGCGGGTGAAAACGGCTCCCGCCAAAATTAGTGTGATCCGCGAAGCAAATAATCCCTGGTACGAAATCACACTGATCGAGGGACGCAATCGCCAGATCAGGCACATGTTCGAAGAAATCGGCCATCACGTTGAAAAAATCAAGCGGGTTCGCTATGGCTCGCTCCAGTTGGATGTGCATCCCGGCGAATTTCGCCGCCTGACGCCGCAGGAAGTCGCGCGATTGAAATCTGCCGCGAAATAGTATCCGTATCGATCGTAGCGCCGGCGTCCCGCCGGCTGTCCAGGCGGGCGTCTCGCCCGCCTCGCGTGCCGAGCTAAAGCCAGCAGCTATGAATTCCCAATCATTGGCAATCGCGCCGCGCCATATAATCCCGCATCGCTCCCCAAAAGCGCGCGCGTGATGATGGTCTTCGTCGGTCCTCCGGGTTCGACTTGAGCGGAGGCTCCATGTCCGTCTGTCAGCGTAGCCGGGGCTGTGGCAGCGTACACCATCGACCGCTGCCGCAACTCCTCAAAGATGAATGGTGAGAACGCCTCCCACGCACTCGAAACGCCACCGCCAACCACATACATGGGAAGATTCAGCGCATTCACCAGGTCGGCGATGCCGATCCCCAACGCGCGTCCCACTCGTCCGAAAATTCGCTTTGCTTCCACGTCACCTTGAATCGCCAGGTTATAAACTGCCTTGGCGCTGAACTCCGGATCGGAACTCGCCGCACGCTCCAGCGCCCCGGCTCGCCTGCTACTGATCGCTTCTCGCGCCATGCGTACGACTGCGGTTGCTGAGGCGTACTGTTCAAGGCAGCCGCGATTCCCGCACGGACAAGGCACGCCTTCCGGTTCCACCGTGATGTGTCCAAATTCGCCAGCCATACCCGTCATGCCGTGAAAAATGCGGCCGCCGAACACGATTCCGCCTCCCACGCCGGTGCCAAGCGTGAGCATAGCCATATCTTCCACATCTCGCGCGGCTCCCAGCCATTTCTCGCCAAGCGCGGCGGCATTGGCATCATTTTCTAGAATCACTCGCGTCCCTAAACGCTCCTCGATCTCTTCCCGCACATTCGAATTCGCCCAGCCCGGCAAATTTGGCGACTCGCGCAGCATTCCTGTTTTAATGTCTATGATTCCCGGGACACCAACGCCCATCCCTTGCAGCGCGCCCGCATTTTCGTGCTTGGCGGCGAGTTGCTGGATGGCGCCGGTCATCTCGTGGATCACATGATCCTTGCCGCGTGCCACTTTCGTGCCCAACGTGATTTTTTCCAGCAACTGCCCGTGTTCATCGACCGCCGCGATGCGAAGATTCGTGCCGCCGAGATCCACTCCAATGGAGAAATTGCTCATAATGGAAGCTTCGAGGGTACCATCTGGGATTTCCAATTTCCAATCGTGCGACTTTAGTCCGGGAGGAATCTTTCTTCGAGCTTCTTCACAAAGCCTGTTCACCGGTACCGGAATGGGTCGACGGCTGCGCGTCGAACGCTGAGGATATTGCGCCGGATCGGCGCGATCCCCTAAGCTTCTTAATTTTATCGGCATGCCTGAAGGCACGCCCTTACACAATCCTGTCCTTGCCGCCCAAGGCAACACTCACCTAGTCTGTGAATTGGAATTGAAAATCAAAGACTGCTACTTCTGGCATTTCGGGCAGTAATGGCTGCTGCGCCCGGCAATCACCACGCGCTTGATCGCGGTTTTACACACCAGGCAAGGTTCGCCTTCTCGTCCATAAACTCGGTGTTGTAATTGGAAAAATCCCTCTTCGCCATCAGCATCCACGTAGTCTGAGACGGAAGAGCCGCCAAGCTCGATCGCCTCCGTCAGGACTTCACGCACAGCAAGATACAAACGCCGAAGGTCCTCGCGACTGAGCGACGCTGCGCGCCGCCGGGATCGAATTCTCGCCCGAAACAGCGATTCGTCCGCATAAATGTTCCCCACACCACTCAGCAATTTTTGATTTAGCAGGGCACTCTTAATCGGCGTCTTGCGGCCGCGAAACAGCCGCACAAATCGTTCCAATTCAACTTGCAGCGGCTCCGATCCCGCCGCCTCGAACCCATGTGCCACACTCAACCGCCCGAAGCGCCGCGGATCTACGAATCGCAGCTCCCTTCCCGAAGCGAGCTTCACGATCGCGTGTGTGTGCTTTTCGACTTCATCCTCCGGCTTGCAAACCAGCATACGGCCCGTCATCCCAAGATGAACAATCCATTGTCCACTCGGTTGTGTGGTGCGCGCGCCCCCGCCCGCAGTCATTTTCTTCTTCGCATGGCGCCCTCCAGGAACGCCATTGACTTCTAGATCAAACACAATATGTTTCCCGACCCTCCGCACGGTCGCAATTCGCGTGGACTCCAGCGTTGCGACGATCTCCTGGGGCGACGATTTGAGCGGCTCCGGCTTCGATCCCAGCCACACCGACTCAATCACGTCTCCAGCTACGCGCTGGTTCAGGCCGCGTGCAATGGTTTCAACTTCCGGGAGCTCAGGCACGAACCCAGTCTACAGTCGTACGTTGCTGGTCGTCAGCCTCGGAGATAATCTTGTTGCGAAAGGCTGGATCCTGCTATGCCAGTAATCATCTCGATGCTCCGTGGCGTCAACGTTGGAGGCCACCATCTGATCAAGATGGACGCGCTCCGCGCGCTCTATGAGTCCCTCGGACTGCAAGACCCACAAACGTATGTCCAGAGCGGCAACGTCATTTTCAAGACCAAAGAGCGCGACCTGGCACGACTCGCGCGGCAGATCGAGAACGAGATCGAGCGCCGCTTCAGCTTTCGCCCCGGCGTGATTGTTCGTACCTCTTCTGACTTGCGAGATGTAATAAACAGGAACCCGTTCGCGGCCCGCCGCGACCTCGATCCAAGCAAGCTTCTCGTCACCTTCCTGGCCACAGATCCTGGCCCGGACGCTCGGGAAGCGCTTCTCAGGATCAAACCCGATGCCGAGGAACTGTGGATCGCCGGCCGCGAACTCTACATCTATTTTCCCACCGGCATAGGACGCTCGAAACTTCCGCCACTGCTGGATAGGACCCTGAAGAACTCCAGTACTGCAAGAAACTGGAATACCGTCACCCGGCTGCTCGCTATGGCAGAGAAGCTGGAAGCTTCCCGCTGATCTCCAAACTCGCCACGTTGCGGGCGTCGAGTAAACGTGTGACCGTGTCGGCAAGCGCGATTGCCATGCCGCCGAAAAATTCATGAGATGCGGATAACCTCCGGCCTACGATACCGTCTTCACCATGATGCGATATTGGTTTGAGGGCGTGGACGAAGGGCTTGAGCGCGAAGTCGAGCGCAGGAAAAAATTGGGATTGCCTCCGCCAGACACTGACCCCTCGTTTTGTCACTTCCTGGTGTTCGCGCTGGTGGTCATGCCAGCTATATCGTAGCTAGCGCTGGCCGGCGCGCTCTTGGTTTGGCTGCTTGAAAGAAACACGCAACTCCTGCTCGATTCCGCAATCACATGATGACAGCGGCTCAGTTGTGCATCCGAGGAAACTCGATGGCCTCAGCGCCCATTGACATCCGGTTACGCCCGCACTATTGTGGCCCACCATCCAGATGAACATGGTCAAAGCAACCCGGCGGTTCGAGGAATGGCTGCGACGGCGCACGGCTATTGTTGAACCTGATCTGCGGACCAAGCATAAGCACATGGCCGAGGCCGCGTTTCCGTTTCTCCGCGCTACGTTTTATCGCTGGATACAAGTCTGGCCGGGAGTTTGTTCTGATCTGGCCAAAGCGCCCAAGGTGCTTGCGGTTGGCGATCTTCACATTGAAAACTTCGGAACTTGGCGGGACGCTGAGGGACGCCTAATTTGGGGCGTAAATGATTTCGACGAAGCCGCTGAGCTGCCTTATACCAATGACCTGCTGCGGCTGGCGACCAGCGCCATTCTGGCGGCCGAGGAAGGACATCTTGCCCTCAAGCCGAAAGAGGCCTGCAACGCCATTCTCGACGGCTACGGGAAATCCCTGGCGGAACACGGCGGCGCGTTCGTGCTAGAAGAAGAGCATAAGTGGCTGCGGCAGATCGCGACCGGCGAATTGCGCGATCCGGTGCCGTTTTGGAAGAAGATGGACGGCCTACCAGAGGTGAAATCTGCCATTCCCGCGAGCGCACGCGAAGCTCTGGAGCACTTGCTCCCAGCGCAGACTCTGAATTATCGAGTGGTTCGCCGAGTAGCTGGTTTGGGAAGCCTTGGGCATGTTCGGCTGGTGGCGCTCACGGAAACCTATGGCGGCAAGATCGCGCGCGAGGCCAAGGCGCTTGTGCCTTCTTCAGTTTATTGGGCGAGCGAGAGCGAGGGTCCGACGGAAATTTTGTACCCGGCAATTATGAATCATGCCGTGCGAGCGCCCGATCCTTTTGTACAAGTACGAGGACGATGGATTGTGCGGCGCCTCTCGCCGCATTGTTCGCGCATTGAACTCAGTCTGTTGCCAAAGAATCGCGATGAATGCCGTCTGCTATTTGCTATGGGCTGGGAGACGGCGAACATCCATCTCGGCAGCCGCGGCGCGTTGAAGGAGGTGCGGCGCCATCTGGAGACGCTAACCCGACGCCAACTGGAATCCGACGCGCAAGCGATGACCAAGGCGGTGAGGAAAGACTGGCAGCGGTGGCGCGACTCCGGTGAGGCGTGACGTGTGCTTGAGTCCGTCATCCAATAGGCGCGATCGCGGCGCAGAGCTTCGGATACCTAAGAGTCGCCAACAAAGCTTCCCTCGTCTACTTTACCCGGTCTGCAAAGGCACGTCGGAGGAACGATTGGGTCAACTCCACGAAAGCGATCCCCGCCTTCGCGTTAACGGGGGTAGCTACAGGACGGGAAAAATTGCCACACTGTCCGAATGTCGAGCGGTTCACTAGGGATTAGCGCGGGAATACGCTGTCGTTCATCTCCAGAAATTGTCAAAAGACTCCTCGAGACTCCCGAATTCCGGAAAACGGTCCGCACCTATCACCAGCAAATTCGGACACGAACTCCTTGCTTACCCAAAACACCTCGATAAATCAACTCAAGATAAAGTCGACTCTAGGGGTGTCGAAAGAGGGCGTCAAAGTTGATGTCGATCTGGAGACTAATTGGTTCAGGACGACTGGAGTTCCTATTGGGAGCCCGCATCGCGGTTCATTGTCAAAAGTTCTCCATCGTCCAGATATTCCCATTGAATTCTTGACCGAGAATCGCCAACTGTCGGCCATCGGGAGAAGGGACGCCCCAAGTGCCGGTTGTTGACTTCTGATGCCACAAGGGATAAGCATTACCCGCTTGATCGACGTAAATCAGAGTCGCGCTCCCGCCCGAGAGATTGCCGATGAAAAAACCTTTTCCATCCGGCGACCAATCCAGCGAGTTGAGACCGGCCCAACCTTTTACGGTGAGATCGCGCACCGCCCCGTCACCGAGGGGCAGGACATGTATTTGATTTTCCCCTCCCTTGAGAATAGCAATGCGCTTCCCATCGGGCGACACGTCCCAATGGTAGAAACCTAACGGGTCGGTTGCGAACTTCGCGAGTTCACGACCTTTCCCTCTAATGGGGTCGAGAACAGTGAACACCAGCCACGTGCCATCGGCAGTCTGTTCCGCGAAAACGCACAAGTTTGCCTCAGCCCGGGAGCACCTATGACTGTTGTAAAACCGAGCTGAAAATACGAACTCGGGCAGCCCGCCATTTATAGGAACTCGCATCAGACGTGCCATTGGCCACAGCCGGTCAGTCTTTTCGGTGAGCTCCTGGTACAACAACCACGTACCGTCTGCGCTGACTCTGGGGGAATCTGCTTCCGCGCCCTTGGCTCCGGTAACAAGGACTTCCGCTGAGTCTTGGTCGAGCGGCTGCTTGAAAACGCCCCAGTGGCCGTTGCGGTCCGAGAAGAATATGACCGCCTTACTGTCGGCCGTCCAGGCCGAGGGCAGCTCATCGGCCTCGGTGAACGTGATTCGGCGAGGTGTTGTGATACTAGTGCCGCCCTCTCCGAGTTGACCAATATAGACGCCGCTTTGAGCCGACCATCTGTGAAATGCGAGCCGTTTTCCGTCGGCTGTCGCAGTTATGTCGTCAATATGGTAGGAGGGCCAATTCGTGAGTCGGTGTGGCTGACCTACCGATTCACCAGTTCGCGGATCAACCGGGACCTCCCAAAAATTATCGCTTTTTCCGTTAGGTTCTGTGTCTGCCCTGGAATAGATGATGCGACCTGGGGATACCCAATAAAAGTCACGAACCGTGGAAGACGAGAAAACAGTCGAGGGAGACTGACCTTTCGAGTCGCAAGTCTCGATTGCGATTTCAAACCTATCTTCATGTTGCCGAGTTTGGATTAGACGGAGTCTTAAGTATGCTAGCCGCTCACCATCAGGGGACCACTTCACCGCAGCGAATGCGCTACCGTCGTTGGCCGCGAGAAGTTTTTCCGGCTGCTCACCATTTGGTCCCATCAGCCACACCTCACGGTCACCCAGACTGCCGGTATTCGTAGTAAAGACGACCTTCGAGCCGTCCGGCGAAACCGACCATGCCGTAGCCTCGTGACGAATTTTGCGCGGGGCTCCTCCCAAGGCGGAGACCACCCAGATGCTGGTGTGCTGCTCGGTGGTGGCATTGGTAAGAAAACGCGTCCCGTCCGGAAACCAGGGACCAATCGACCATTCCGCTCCGCTACCTTCCAGCATTTGCGGTTGCGGGATTGTGCGCATCTCCCCGGTCGCGATCAGTTGCAAATGAATTCCTTTTACATCCCAGTACGCCAAGTATTTACCGTCCGGAGAAATCGTGCCGTTTGCCACGGCGTTCTCACGGGAGTTGGCCGTGAGCTGCTGTTGCTTCAGCTCGCGCTCGGCAAGCGGTCGGTGAATTAGGATTCTTACGACGAATGTTGTGACCAGCAGAGTGGTAACCGCCAGGGCCGCAGACAGGGCAATCTTCCACCGCCTTTTCCTCCCAGGTTTGGCAACCTCTGCCACGTCCACTGGACCCGACGGCCGCCATGCTGAAGCAACAGAAGTGGACGCAAGTCCTGGCTGTGTGGCAGCCGTAGAACCAGCCACAGCAGCCCGCACCGTCTGTGTTTGCCGCTTAAGTCGCAGAAGATCCGCGCGAATTTCTGAAGCGTGCTGGTACCGGAGGTTGCGGTCCTTCTCAAGCGCCTTATCGATAATCAATTCCAACCCCGCGGGCAGCTCAGGATTAAACGCCGGGGCCAATGCGGGAGCACCGTGGAGAATGGAATCGAAAACGGCAGCCGAAGTCTCTCCGCGAAAAGGCAGCGACCCGGTCGCCATTTCGTAAAGAACCGCACCAAAGGAGAACAGATCGGTACGGGAATCAAGCTCCTGTCCCAGTGCCTGTTCCGGAGACATGTACATGATCGTGCCCATGGCAGAACCTGGAATGGTCAAGTCCTGAACCTGAGTCGCCATGCCCTCTGTAACGTCTTCGACGCCGCTGCTCGAGTTGTCCTTCAGCGTCAGCTTCGCCAACCCGAAATCGAGAATTTTGGCGTGCCCGCGCTTGGTGACGAAAATGTTTGCCGGTTTTATGTCGCGATGAATAATGCCGTGAGAATGCGCAGCATCTAGAGCCTCGGCAATTTCGATGCCCAGCTCAATCAGGGTGTCTGTGTCGAGCGGGCGCTCCGAAATACGTTGCTTCAGGGTCATGCCCTCCAGGTACTCCATGGAAATGAAACGCCGGCGTTGCGCCTCGCCGATCTCATAAATCGTGCAGATGTTCGGGTGATTCAGAGCAGAAGCGGCACGGGCCTCGCGTCGGAAGCGCTCCAGAACCCGCGGGTTATGGGCGACCAGATCAGGGAGAAACTTCAGCGCGACGAAGCGGCCAAGGTCAGTGTCTTCGGCCTTATAGACCACACCCATTCCGCCGCCGCCCAGCGCTTCGATTATCCGGTAGTGCGAGATGGTCCGGCCGAGCATGGGGAGAATGTTAGGCCGCATCGATAACCCCGTCAACGCAGCTCCCTGAACTCGGCAAACTGACAGGGACGAAATTTACGCGATGGGCACGGAGGCCCTGCGCCTCCTCATAATTTCCTTTCCACAGGGCCTCAGCGTTTCTTACATAGACAAATTCTCCGTTTGATCCTGTACACAAGCTAGTGGCTCGGGTTGTTCACAGTTGGTTCAAAATCAGTATGGCCGCCGCCGGGTGGCCTAGGCTGCCGGGTTTTTACAAAAAACATACCGGGGGAATAAACTAGCCGCCTAATTGTCGGGCGCCGGATGCAAGCAACAAAGGCTCGCTACAAATTCCTCTCGAACACAGGAGGCTTCATGCCCTCTCGACTGCTCTCGCTGCTGGTATTGTCGTTGGCTACCAGCGGACTGCTCGCGCAGTCCACTCCCCAAATACAGGAACCTGAACCGTCGGTTCAAAGCTTGCTCGAGCGTATCCAACGATTGGAAAAACGTATCGGCGAACTTGAGGACCACCAGCGCACGCAAGCGGCAGATGGTGCCGGGACTCCCGGCTCGGCAGCCGTTGACGGTGGTAATACACAGAGCAGCACTGTCCCCGAGCAGCCGCCAGAACACCAACACGCGCCCAACACAACTGCGGTTCGAGAAGCTGAGCGGCATTATCCTTCCCTTCAGATCAGGGGGTTCGGCGATGTGGACTTCTCGGCCACAGACCAAAAAGGATCGGTGAGTGGCTTCAACCTTGGGCAGTTCGTGCTCCACTTTGCCTCTCCCCTTTCAGAAAAAGTGAGCTATTTCGGGGAGCTGAGCTTCACGGCTCAACCGGCAGCGTACGAAGTACAAGTGGAACGCAGCATCATTCGGTACGACTATAACGACTATTTTAAAATCTCGTTCGGTAAATACCACACGCCAATCAGCTATTGGAATACTGCTTTTCATCATGGGGCATGGCTACAGACCACGGTCAGCCGGCCGGAGATGGTCAGGTTTGGCGGAACATTTATCCCTATCCACTTTGTTGGTTTGCAGGCTGAAGGCAATATTCCCTCAGGTGGCCTGGGTCTCGGCTACAACGTCGGACTGGGCAACGGGCGCTCGTCGATCCTCAGCAAAGCCGGAGATAACGGCGATTCAAATGACAATCGGGCCTGGGTGGCGAGTGTATTTGCGCGGCCTGCCCGCCTCTATGGTCTTCAGTTTGGTGGCGCGGTTTATCGCGACAAACTCACGCCAGAGCCAGGGCGCAATTTCGAGGAGTTGATTACATCCGCTCACTTAGTCTGGACAAAGGAACACCCCGAATTTCTCTCAGAATTCGCCAATGTCCATCACCGCGATGTGCTGACTTCCAATACATACAATAGCCAGGCATTCTACATTCAGCTGGCGTACCGTCTTCCCTGGCAGGAAAACAAATGGAAGCCATATTACAGGTTCGAGTATATTCATAAGCCGGAAAGCGATCCGGTGTTCCTAAATGTCTCAGACTTAGTAGGTTCAACGGTTGGCGTGAGGTATGACATTACAAATTACGCTGCCTTCAAGGGCGAATATCGAAACAGTCGCGTCGGCAGGGATGAACCGCGCGTTAACGGAGGGTTCTTTCAAACTGCATTCACTTTCTAAGCAGCCATGATGGCCTTTTACAAACACGCGTCCAGAGCGCTGCTTTTAGGCTGTGTGTGTCTATCCTTGCTTGAAATCCTGGTAGGCCAAAATCGTGACGTAGATGTTGCCGTGGTGGTTCACCCCGATACGCCCGTGAGTAATCTCGGTTTGACGGAAGTTCGTAAAGTATTCCTCGGAGACCGCCAGTATTGGAGCACGAATATCCCCGTGGTTTTGCTCATCCGTGCACCCGTGGCCCGAGAACGAAATGTGGTACTGAAGATCATCTACCAGATGTCTGAGTCGCAGTTCAAGCAGTACTGGATTGCCAAAATCTTTCGTGCGGAATCGGCGTCTGCTCCCAAGGTGGTCTACTCGAACGACATGGCGAATGAGTTGGTGACGGCAATTCCCGGGGCGATTGCGTTTATCGATGCTCGCGATGTGCGGCCGGGCGCGAAAGTGCTTCGAGTAGACGGTCGCTTACCAGGAGAGGCAGGGTATCCACTGCGCTGAAGCCTGTGTTTCCTCGTGTCACTGGGGAAACGCCAACCGATGCAACAACTGCTGGAATCGTGGCTGGGAGCGAATCTCGTCGAAGGCCGGCTCGATTTTCATATAGGTGAGTTTGCTGTCGCGCTGGTTATAAGCTTGCTCCAGCCATGCCAGAGCCTGATCCTTTTCCCCGAGTCTGGCATAGATTTGAGCGATGTTGTACGGCGAAACGTAGCCTCGTTTGGACACTTCTTTCAAACCCTCGAGCCAGCTTTGTAAAACACCCGGATACCCGGATTGGCGGTAATCCTCGCCAATGGCCGCCGCGAGATCGGGATTGCCTGAAAGCGTCAGCACTTTTTGTCGTTCGGCAACCGCTTCCTTGAACATGCCATTCTGCGCATATGCAGATTCGATCGCATGCTGGGCCGGAACAAAGTTAGGATCCATGTCCAAGGCTTTTTGAAGTTGGTCTATGGCGGCCTCGTATTGTCGCGAGAAATAGAGTTGTCGTCCGACTGTGGTATTGATGAGCAGCGAAAGCGGATCTAACTCTTGGGCCTTCTTGAGTTCCAGCCTTGCGTCCTCAAAGCGGCCCAACTTTGTTAAAAAATCTCCGTACCATTGATGAGCCGTTGCGGAGTTGGGATTGAGCTGGATTGCGCGTTTAAATTCGTTTTCGGCCCCCGACCAATCCCAATCGTAATCTTCCCGAACCAGGGCCAAAGAGATGTGGCCCTCGGGCAGCGAATCATCAATCTTGACGGCTTGCGTGGCTGCGGATTTCGCGTTCTGCCACGCTTGCAAAGGCGCAACGTATCCTGAGTCGCCCATGAAATTATATGTATCGGCGAGTCCCGCATACGCCTGAGCGTAATTAGGATCTTTCTCCACGGCCTGATTGAAATAATCACTGGCTTTTTTGAATCCATCTTGCGTCCATTTGTTCCAATAAAAGAGGCCTTGCAGATAAAGCTGATACGCCTCGGCATTCTCGGTCTCGTGCTTGGCTAATTTAGTTATCTCCTGGCCGGTGAGCTTGGGCCGCAAATTGTCATAGATCTCCTTTGCAATATCTCCCTGCACAGTGAGAAGGTCCGAGACCTTGCGGTTGTATTGCTCGCCCCACAGTTCTGAGCCGTCGGCCACACTGACCAGATCAGTTTGAATCGTTAAATTGTCCCCACGCTGTGCGATCCGTCCTAGAAGTACCGCGTCCACGTTAAGATCGTGCCCGACCTTTTGCGGACTGAGCTCCCGGCCTTTGTAGCTGAATACGGTAGTGCGGGCCATCACCCGGAGTTCCGGCACTCGGGAGAGGCTGCTGATGATTCCGTCTGTAATTCCATCCGAGAGATACTCGATGTTGGGGTCAGCACTCACGTTTACGAACGGCAGCACAGCTATGGAGTGAATGCGCCCGGACCCGAATCCGCCCAGGAGCCGCTGGCGCCAGTTGCGAGGCGCGAACGCGATCAGCAACAAAAACAGGACGCAAGCAACCGCGGCTGCAACAAGTATTCGGGACCGCCAGGGACTTCGAAGCTGGCCCGAAACGACTGATGTGGGAACACCGGCGGACTCTGTGTCACGCTTGACCCGCTTCAGGTCGGCTCGGAGCTCCGCCGCAGATTGGTAGCGCAACTTGCGATCTTTTTCCAGTAATTTCGCCGTGATCCAGCCCAGGTCTGAGAGTAGATCCGGATTCAAGCGCGTGGCCGGTGTCGGCATCCGATTGAGGATCGCCTCGAAAACAACGGCAGTGGTTCCGCAACCGAACGCGAGCCGTCCGGTCGCCATCTCATACATCACGGCACCAAGCGAGAAAAGATCAGTTCGCTGGTCTAGTTCTTCCCCCCGGGCCTGCTCTGGCGACATATACGCCACGGTTCCCAGCGCGACCCCGGTGCTGGTTAAGTTTTCCGTATCTGCCAAAGTAGGGAGCGCTGAAACTCCAACTCCTTCCACGACCTGCCGGGGGCTCGGGATCAGCTTGGCCAATCCAAAGTCGAGGATTTTGGTCTGCCCGCGGCGCGTTAAAAAAATATTTGCCGGCTTGAGGTCTCGATGAATGATTCCCGATTCGTGGGCGGCATCAAGGGCGTCCGCCATATCGGTTGCGATCTCAAGTATTTGAGTGTTTTTCAGCGCCTTGCCGGTGATGATGTGCTTCAGGGTTTGCCCTTCGAGCAACTCCATCACGATAAAGGGGTGGCCTTCAATTTCATCGATTTCATGAATCGTGCAAATATTGGGATGATTTAGACCGGAGGCAGAGCGGGCCTCGCGTTGAAATCGCTCCAACGCCAGACGATCTCGGACCAGTTCGAGCGGGAGGAACTTCAACGCTACGCTTCTGCCCAGCCTGAGATCCTGGGCGCGGTACACCACTCCCATCCCGCCGCCGCCGAGCCGATCCTCAATCCGATAGTGGGAAATGACTTTGCCAACCATATGCGGCGAACGTCAAATCGGCATGTTAGGCTGCCGCAATTTGCAAGTCAATGCAGTGGGGGGTTAGGAGCTAGAGCGATCCAAAACTGCCCTTCTGCTAACGCCCTGCTCTCCGCGCGTGAGCGCCCCTTAGCACGTTGCGTTCTTGGATTATTCAGTTCCGAGATCATCCCGCATAATTCCCTCAACCGATGCCATACAGCGCATTCGAATCGGAACGAAAACGCTTGAGGATCGTTCCAAAAAGGAACAGGTATACACGTGTCGCGAGGACCACATACCCAAAGAAAGCAGCAACGCCCGCTTGGGCAGCACTTTTGGAAACAGAAGATAGGCAGCCAAACACGCCTCCAATGCAAACCTCCAACTACTTTGTGCCGCCCGCCCTTCTGTTGATATAGGAGGCCCGAACAAGACCAGCCAAACAGATGATCGTACCGCCCGGGCAAACGAAAAGGGTGAGGGGAAGCCCCAACAGTCCGCCCGGGAAATGCAAAGGATTAGCCTGACCGTGTAAGAGGGACAACAAGAGATCGGCTCCGAAGAACGCGATCCCTAGAACAACTGAGCGGACAGTAAGCCTTTCCCATTGCTTCACCGTTTGCGAGAATTTCTCTCGATGCCAAAGCCCGATGCCAATGCTCGCTAAGACCAGAAAAATAATCGTAACTACCGCAAAGGGAAGCGGGGTGCGAAGGTACAAATTGATGATCAAAACAATCAACGAATATTGAAGCCCGAGCACCAGTATCGCAATTAAATCCGCCATTGGCCCTAACCTCACCTGCTTGGACGCGCTCTTATTGTGTCCCGTATGCGCCCGCGGTTTGGCAGACTCTCGTAGCCACAGTACCGATAGCTGTACCTCCAAACCAGCCTTCTATCCCGCCCTCAAGCGCCCCGAGAGCTATTCCCGGAGGGCCTCCCCCCGCGCCTGCAAATCCCCCGACTATCGCTCCCTTGCTAAACCCTTCTAGGGTATAGTTCCTTATATTGTCAAACGGACCATTGCCACAGAGATACCATTTGACAGACTGTCGCAGCATTTTCACATCTTCACCGGTCACCCCGGGCCGGTAACGAGAACCTCAGGAATGAGGCACACGCTCAGGGTAGGTTGCACTCAGGCCGAAATCGCCCTGGAACAATCCGGGCAAATCTTGTGGGTGACCTTCGCTTCAGAGTGTGCT
>Ga0137403_10003803_pt1 | contig 18003 bp, 18 predicted proteins | sample CZOMad2_1_16fung_FD_122057 | JGI IMG/M metagenome (GOLD analysis project Ga0137403, IMG submission 122057) | Vadose zone soil fungal communities from Angelo Coast Range Reserve, California, USA - CZOMad2_1_16fungal (Hybrid Assembly) | ecosystem: Environmental > Terrestrial > Soil > Vadose zone...
TGGCATCCGGTTGTTATGCCGTGACGGTCTCTCTGGATGATGGCGCTAGAAAAACTGCGTTCGTAACGTTGCGTTAGTTCAAAACCTGTTCAAACAAATATTGGCCTCTGAGATTTGCGGCAATTGCATGCATGCAAAGCTCAGGGGCCCATTTTTCCTGTCGTCGATTTGTTCCAGACAAAACTTCGACTTCACAGCCAAAGACTAATTCCGAGGGCGATGCCTAATCAAAGGCCTTCAACAACCTCACATTCGTGGCGATTCGGACCGCATCTGCGGGCTTTGTCCCGGTCAAAGAAGCAATTTTTCCTTGACACGAATACTGTGTATAATATAGTGTGTGTGGTACACTGTATGAAGAACAGTACACAACTCGATGTTGACCTCTTCGAAAACCTGAAGCTGGAGCTTCGCCGCGGCTGCCTGATCGTTGCTGTTCTGGCCCACCTCAGGCAGGAACACTATGGCTACACGCTGCGCAAAGCCCTCGACGACCTCGGTCTGGCTATCGATGAAGGCACGCTGTACCCGCTGCTGCGCCGCCTGGAAACCCAGGGTCTTCTTGCCAGTGAATGGCGCGAAGAGAATAAGCGCAACAAGCGCTTTTACAAGCTTTCGCGGCAGGGCGAGCTGATTTTGCAGCAGCTGCTCCAGGAGTGGGAAACCATCAACGCTTCTCTAGACCGAATTTTGCAGGAGGCACAATAACTATATGGAACTTCTCGATCGTTATTTACAAGCCGTTAGATTCTGGCTGCTCCGCGCGCAGCAGAATGACATCATTGCCGAACTGGGTGACGATCTCCGCTCGCAGATTGAAGACCGGGAATCGTCGTTGGGTCGCCCGCTTAACGAAGATGAATTGGTGGCGCTTCTCCAGCAGGCCGGACATCCCATGCGCGTGGCCGGGCGTTATGTGCCTCAGCAATCTCTCATCGGACCCACCCTGTTCCCGCTTTATAAGTTTGTGTTGAAAGCAGTCGCCTTCGGTTATCTCGCGCCGTGGATTCTCGTTTGGATCGGGATGATGGTCTTCATGCCTTCCTATCGTGCTTCGCACCCTGGGCTGGCTCTGCTGGGGCCGTGGACACACTTCTGGAGCCTCGCCTTTATGCTCTTCGGCGCCATCACGATTGTCTTTGCCGTGCTGGAAAAATTTCAGGCGCGCATCACTTGGCTGAACACGTGGGACCCGCGCAAGCTGCCCCGCGTGGCACGCCCAAAAGATCAGGTTTCGCGTGTGGAGTCCATTTTTGGTTTGGCCTTCAGCATCCTTTTCATTGTCTGGTGGCTCTCACTCTCGCGTTATGGACAAGTAATATTTGGTCCCATTGCAGGCTTCTTCTCCCTGAACCCAGCTCTTCGCGTATGGTATCTTCCCGTGCTCGTGCCGACATCGATTGTGATGTTGCAGCAGTGCGTCAATCTCCTGCGGCCGCAGTGGACGTGGCTCCGCGCCGCCGCTCTGTCGCTGTCCGATTGCGTCGCGCTCTTCATTTTTGTCTCAGTGGCAAAAATCCATCCTTACCTGATTCCGGCCGAGAACGCAAATTTAGACGCGCAACATACTAAAGCCCTCGTCATCTTGAACCAGGTGCTGTCCTGGACCATCCTGTGCATCATCGCCGGCATTTGTATTGCAGTGATTGTTCACGCTTATCAGACCGTCCGCGAGGTGCGCCGCATGGCCGGTGGCTCACGGAATGGCGCGGCATTGCCGGCTTCACAAGCGCTGTGACGGCTATTTCGGCTTCCCCGGCAGGAAATAAAAGCGCACCACCAGCAGCGCGGAGAGCGCGGCCGAGCCCATCAGCAGGTCGAACGCGGTGACGTCGGTTGCCACCATTCGTCTGGCAATCACAAACATCACTACTTCCACTGCGGCGCTGGCGCGATGGAACAGGAGCAGCAGGCCCAATTCTCCGGCAATCGCCAGCAAGAGTATCTTCTGCAAAAGTTCATGCAGAATCGCATATTCGTCCGCCACGCGCCATAACTGCGGGAACCCATAATGGACGATCTGGACCAGCGCAATACTTGCCGCCACCATCACCAGCACCGCCAGCAGAGTCAGGAACACATGGATAAAGTTCCCCATGTGGACGTTTACGTACCTCTCCAGCGGCGTCCCTTCAGTCGCGGCGTCTTTAATGGTTTGGTTTTCGACCGCCATTATCCTGCGCTTTCCCCTGGTACTTCATTGTCCGCAACCATGTGAGTTGCCGGGTGAGTGCCGGGATGCCTCAGCCTTCGCAAATGGTGACCAGTCGCTGGTTCCGGCGGGCCTTACAATAGCGGGAATGCTCATTGCCGCCGGAGTTTTCAGTCTTTTGATCTGGGCATATCTCGTGCTTGCGCGCGGCGGCTTTTGGCGCATATATCCAGCCGCTCCGCCGGAGAAAAACCTCGGGAATACGGATCCGGTGCGGATTGCCGTGATCATTCCGGCCAGAGATGAAGCTGACGTAGTAGGCCGGGCAGTCCGTTCGCTGCTGCAACAAACCGGCCACAACGTAATCCATATTTTTCTAGTCGACGATGCCAGCGCTGACGCCACAGCGCAGGAAGCACGCAACGCAGCCATCGCCGAAGGACAAGCGCAAAACCTTACGGTTGTTTCGGGGGACCCTCTCCCTGCTGGCTGGTCCGGCAAGCTTTGGGCGATGCAGCAGGGAATTGAACACGCCGCCGATTCTGCCCCCGACTTCTATTTATTCACTGACGCCGACATTGAGCACGCGCCTGACAGCGTTTCAACCCTGGTTTCGATTGCCCAGGCTGGGCCATATGATATGGCGTCATTCATGGTGAAACTGCACTGCCAGTCAGTGGCGGAGAAACTCTTGATTCCAGCATTCGTTTATTTTTTCTTCAAGCTTTATCCGCCTGCCTGGATCGCCAATCCTCGCCGCTCTGAAGCCGGAGCGGCCGGGGGGTGCATTCTTATACGTCCCGCGGCGCTGGCAAAAGCCGGCAGCATTGAGGCCATTCGGCATGAGGTCATCGATGATTGCTCATTGGCCGCACGGGTCAAGCGCAATGGTGGGCGCTTGTGGCTTGGCGCTTCCGCCACTACGCGTAGCATCCGCCCCTACGGAGGTTTTTCTGGGATTGGACGCATGATCTCCCGCAGCGCATTCAGCCAGCTGCGGCATTCAAATCTTCTGCTGTTGTTATCGATGGTCGGAATGGCAGCCACTTACCTGCTTCCACCTGCTCTGCTGTTTGCCGGACATCGCATTGTGACTGCCGTTCTTGGCGGCGCAACATGGTTGCTGATGGTTCTTAGCTACCTGCCCGTGCTGCGCCTTTATCGCCTCAATCCTATGTGGGCACTGGCTCTGCCCGTTGCGGCGGTCTTCTATTTGGGCGCAACGTTTCATTCAGCCTGGAAATATTGGATGGGCCGCGGCGGCGAATGGAAAGGCCGGATTCAGGATCCAAAAGAGGGCCGGCAAACTTGATAACTGATCAGGCAGGAATTTCAGGAAGCTTGGCGCCGTGCTCTTCTTCCGCCGCGCTTTCGGCTTGTTCCGCCGGCTTGTTTACCTTGATCCCCACTGCGGCGAAAATGCGCTCTTTGGTGACACTCTGATCTTCGGAATGCGGTTTCTGAATTCTCGCCACGGCCTCTGATGAAAGAGGCGCGTCCACGGGATCGCGATGAGTAATTGTCCATATCCAGCCCAACAGTGCGATCAGGTAGCCGGCCTGTCCAACTTCGCTGGAGATGCTCCGCAGCATTGGGCCGGTGTAAATGCTCACCATAAACCGGGTAGTCGCTTGCACCGTGAGATACAGGATGAAACCGATCGAAATCTCCGCGATAGAAGACTTCCAGGTGATGCCTAGTGATTTTGACTGCACCAGCAGGATCCACAACAGGGAAGCGTCCGCAAGGTAAATGGTGCGTTCAATGGTAAGCGGAACTTCAACCAGGGCTTCCAGGTGTCCGGAAGGGGTCATCACGGAAAGCGCAACCGCTCCCGAAATGCCCAGCACCGCCCAGAAACAAAAACGGGCTACGGTGCGTCCCGGCAGAGATTCAAAGGGATCCAGCACCTTGACCAGGATTTCCAGCAAAACCAGGTTAATCAGGATGGCTTCAATGAAGTCAAACACTGAGTAGGTGACGACGTACATTTCGCGGCTGCCGAAGTTGAAAGCAGCAATCGTGAAGATTGAAGCGCCCGCCATGTAAAAAAGGTAATAGCTGAAGACTTTCCAGCGTTTGAAGAACTCCTTCCGTTTGATCACGGCCAGGCACGCCACCACCTGACAAAGGATGATGGCGTACCAGAACACGTAATCAAACGTAAGCAGCCGATGTTTCATCAATAGTTCTTACTGGGCGCTAATCGAGGCCGGCGGGATGGGATTACCACCTGCCGTACCTGCGGGAGCGCTATTTTGAACCGAGCCTAGCAGAAGCGCAATTGCAAGAATTATGTCGATCATTAGGGAACCTTCCTTGTACCCCGAATTACAGTCTCTCGAGGCTTGAGTCGACGCATATCAAGTTCGACTGTGGCTTAGGAGATCGTAATTCCCGTCCCACAATGGTACTCTCTACACATCCATTACATATTATTTAGGCAAATGTCGCTCTCGGCCATATACCCTAAGGACTTGCCCTTGAGTCACTTACTTGCAAAATGCGGGTCGCCCCCTTGACCCCAAGTCGTTTAAATCAAATAAGTGGTTGTTTTTCAGTCACTTATAAGAAATAATTTATAAGAATTTACTCATTGAAAACAACAGGTGGGGTTACCGATGTTACCTGTAAGGTTCTTGCTAATTTTATCGATTTTGGCTGCGCACTCCCCTTGTAATGCCCAGATACGAGCCGCGGCGCCGCCGTCGTCGGAAGGCCTGGGAAAAATCAGCTTTCCCAACTCATGTGCCCCACCGGCCCAGCCGGGGCTTCTGAAAGGCATAGCGCAACTCCATTCCTTCCAATATGCCGCGGCGGAAAGTGCCTTTACCGAAGTCTCCCAGGCGGACCCAAAGTGCGCCATGGCTTACTGGGGCTTCGCCATGTCCAGTTACCGTCCGCTTTGGGACGGCGCCGACGAAAAAGCGTTGAACAAAGGCCGGCATTTTCTGGCGAAAATCCAAAAAGACTGGCCAGTCAGCAAGCGGGAACGTGAATACATTGACGCTATTGCAGTCATCTTTAATGACAATCGTCGTTTGGGCGAAGATCGCATCGCGGCTTACAGCCGGGCCATGGCGGACATCGCAAAACACTATCCTGATGACGGCGAGGCCCAGGCTTTTTACGCTCTATCGCTTCTGGCCCTGCCCTCGCGCGGCGGCGACGACACAAAAATTCGCGAGCAGGTAATCGCCATCCTGAACCGACTGTCCGCTGCACAGCCCGAGCATCCCGGCGCTGTCCACTACATCATTCATGCGGCGGATACCCCTGAGCTTGCCCCTCAGGGACTGGAAGCAGCGCGCCGTTACGCCAAAATCGCTCCGGATTCCTCTCACGCGCTTCACATGCCTGCGCACATTTTTGTCCGGCTTGGATTGTGGCAGGAATCGATTGATTCCAACCTCGCCGCCGCTGCCGCTGCTGCTGAAGCCACTGAGCACCACATGGGCGAAGCGCAGTACCAGTTCCACGCCATGGATTTTCTCGATTACTCCTATTTGCAATTAGGCGAAGAGGCCAAAGCCCGCCAGGTGATTGAAGACCTGAATAAAATTCCCGGCAGGTCAGACGAAGTGACCACAAATGTACGCGTGGTTCTCGCCACGCGAAACCTGCTGGAACTGCACCGCTGGAAGGACGCTCTGGCTTTTGCTCCCCAGGGTGATGCCTTTGATCTCCAGTTGATTTACGCAGTCCGCTCCGTTGCCGCGGCTCGCACGGGCGATCGCCAGGCCGCGGAAGAGAATTACAAGAACTTAAAGAAGGCCCTGAAACAAAAGAGCGGGCGAGACGCCCGATTGGAAGATTACCACCGCCAGGAAGTTGAGGCCTGGGTCTCATTCGCCAAAGGCGACGACAAAAAAGCCGTGAAGCGTATGCGCGCCGCAGCCGACAGGCAGGATAAAGAAGACCCCGGCGGCTTCAACGTGCCGGCGCGAGAGATGCTCGCCGATATGCTGATGGAACTCCATCAGCCGTCCCAGGCGCTGGCCGAATACGAATCCGCTCTCAAAGTCTCGCCGAACCGCTTCAATGATCTTTATGGCGCAGCCGCAGCCGCGCAGATTACCGGTGATTCCGGCAAGGCAAAAACTTATTACAGCAAGCTGCGGGAAAACTGCCCGGCAAACGCCGACAGGGAAGAGTTACAAAAGATGAAGATGGCCGCGGCAGACAACTGAAGACGCGAGGCTATTTGAACCCGCTCCGGGCCAGCTCCGCTTCCTCATAGATTGATCGCAAAGCGAGCCGCGTCTCGTTCACCAGCAATGAGCAGCCCACGGCCAGGCCAACAAATCCGACTGTGCCCAGCACAAAGCTGACGATTACGATGAGTTCAAAAGGCCACTTGTGCTGGCTGGAAACTACTCCGGCGCCCAGAAGAGACACCACGCTGGCCGCAGCAAAGCAGCCCACGGCGCCGTAAAAAAAACTCATCGCCCGTACCAGCAATGCTCCGCGTTTTTCCAATCGCCCCAGATGGCTCATCCACAGGGCCCTGGTTGCAGGATCAATCTCAGTGCCGTGCAGGTCCTTTACCAGTGTTCGCGTACGATCCACCACACGGGCCAGGCGATTGCCGGTACCAAGCGACAACAATGAAGACGCGTTAGTAAACACCGCTGGCGCCGCAATCAACGTGAGCACGGCAAAAGGACTGTCCGATACAGGCGTAAGCATCACCCTTTAGTATGCAACCTTGGCCACGCTCATGGGAAGAACTCTGCTGGTTCTAATGAAAAATGGTTCCACCCATGAGCTTGACCGGATGGCGGGATTGTTAGGCGGCCTTGCGCTTCGACTGCGTTCTTCGCGATTGCGTGGTTCTAGCGGCGCCTTTCTTGCGCGTACGCGCGGCGCTCTTTGCCTGCCGCGAAAGCGCCTTGTGAGACGCCGCTGAGTGCGGTTCACGCTTTAGTGCCGCCTCGCTGCTGCGTGAACGTCGCGCAGACACGGCTTTCTTCTTGCGGCTATGGCCGCGGCTGCTGTCGCGTGCCGCTGACTTGCGTGTCTTTTCTGAGACGCTGCCTTTTTTGGGCGGGGCCAGGTCCACTCCCGCCCGGCGCGCCTTGGAAAGGCCTATTGCCACGGCCTGTTTAGCCGACGTGGCGCCATGTTTGCCTTCACGAATGTGGTGGATTTCTTCGCGCACGAACTCGCCGGCCTGTGTGCTGGGTGATTTGCCTTCGCGTTTGTCCTGCTCTGCGCGCTCCAGCGTTTCTTTTTCGGGCATCTCTTCCTCCTTGCTCAATCTGATGCCCTGTCACGAATTGGGGGATTGCTCCGGCCATGGAACTGGTGCTCGAAATTATTTCTATTTCACTTCCGCGGTCGACTCCGGGACTTTTTGCCACGGTTCAAATCGTCCGCCCAGGCAGCCGTGCAGGAATTCTTCTGTGCGGCCATCGAAGTCCAGGTTGTTTTCCGGACGCACGAAGCCGTGTCCTTCGTCGGAATACACCACAAACGTGACTTTGCCGCCATTCTTGCGGATCGTTTCTACAATCTTCTCTGATTGCGAAAGTTTGACCCTGGGATCAAACTGCCCGTGACCGATCAGCAGCGGTACGTGAATATCGGCGGCGTGGTAAAGCGGTGAGAGCTTTTCGTTCAGCGCCTGGTTGGTGGTCACGTCGCCAATCCTCCGCAACCATCTTTTCTTGACCGGTTTCCAGTAGTCGGGAATGGAATTCATGAGAGTTGCCAAGTCTGCGGGCCCCACCACATCAACTCCACAGGCGTAGATATCCGGGTGCAGTGACAGCGCGCGCAGAACAGAGTAGCCACCAAAAGATCCGCCCATCACGGCAATCCGTTTGGGATCGGCAATGCCTTCCTTGATCGCCCATTTCACCGCATCGGTCAGATCATCGTCAGTGAGGGTGCCTATCTTTTCGTTGGCCGCATTCATGTAGGGCACGTTAATAATCGACGCGCGATAGTTGACCTGCAGCACGGCATAGCCGCGATTGGCCAGCATCTGTTCCATGGGCTCAAAGCCCCATTCGTCGCGCGCCCATGGACCACCATGTACTGAGAGCACCAGCGGCAGTCCTTTCGCTTCTTTTCCTGGCGGCAACGTGAGATAACTCACCAGCTTGAATCCGTCACGCGCCGGAATTGTCATGGGACGCATCTCAGCCAGCTTGTACTGCACCAGTTGCGGACGATCTTGAAAGAGAAGCTGGGCCTTATGGGCTGGCCGGTCATATAAATAAAACGACGTCGGCCCATTGTCAGTGAAGTACCAGATGGCCCACTTGTTCCCACTCATGTCCTGGGTGGAAACCAGGAAAACGCCGGGCTGCAGGGACGCCAGGTATTTCAGGTCAGCGGCAACCGCAGGATCCACCGCGCGCCACTCAGGTTTCATGTAGTCGAAGGCTGCGGCCTGTACGTGGTTATCGCGCGGATCGCGCAGCAACACAAAGCTGCGGGCAAAGTTCTGCCACAAATCGGCCTGCGGATCGCTGGCCAGAACGCGCAACTCTTTGCCGGTTGCGGTGTCCAGCTCGACGAGGCGGTTTGTCGCGGAACCCTTGCTCGATCCGACCACCAGTTTTTTGCCGTCCTGCGAAAATCCCACAACGATGTTTCCGCCATTCACCTGTCCCAGAAAGGGCGCTTGCTCAAAGGGAATCGTCAGCAGATCGCGCCATTGCGCTTTGCCGCTGTCGCGGACGCGGACCACTGTCTCCAGGTTGTCGTTGAAGGCTGTGACTGCGCGGACTACCAGATTGGCATCCGCTGTCCATCCGATCACGTCTCCCGGATTCTGCGCGTCCAGCACGGTTGCGCCACTCTGTAGATTCACGCGGTAAACGTCAAATACCTTTGCATCGCGCAGGTTCATGCTGACTAGTACTTCGTCCGGACGCGAAGGCGCCAGCAGCGTTTGCTCTGCGCGAACTCCCAGAAAGGGGGTCAGATCGCGAATCGCTCCGCTCGTTAGATCGACCGAGTAAAGGTGGAAGTCTTCATTGCCGTTTTCGTCGGACTGATATAGCAGGTGCTCATTGTCATACGCCCACTCATACTCGCCGATCCCGCGATGGCCGGCGCGGGTTACCATGCGCTTCTTATGCGTGGCCAGGTCCTCTATCCATACGTTTGCCACGCCTTGTTCGGAAGGCGCCGTGTAAGCAATGGTTTTTCCGTTGGCCGAGACCGTCAAAAAATCATGCTCGGCAGGAGCATCGAACACCTTGCGCGGGATGAGAGGCGGCTCCTGGGCAAAGCTGCATGCCGAAAAAATCAGCGTCAAAGCGATTGCCAGCATGCGAAGGTAGGGGATGGCGGAAATCGGGCTTGTTGACTTGTGATTCATGAGGCTCCTTGCCGAAAGTATATACATTCAAAAGTTAGACAGTGGTGGACCCAAGTCGTTATCCTCACGGCATGCCTTCCGAATCCATTCGCCTGATCACATTTGATTGTTATGGCACCTTGATTGACTGGGAAAACGGCATGCTGGCGGCGTTGCGTCCACTCCTCTCCCGCGAAGGCCGCAAGGTTCCCGACTTACAGATACTGGAGCTTTATGGCCAGATTGAAGCTGAACTTGAATCCGGTTCCTACCTGCCTTACCGGCAGGTGCTGGCGCAGAGTGCCCAGGAAATTGGCCGCCGGCTAGCCGTGGAAATCTCTACTGAAGATGGCCGCGCCTTTGCCGAATCGCTCACTCGCTGGAATCCTTTCATCGACACGATTGCCGCATTGCAATCGCTGGCCACGCGCTTTCGCCTTGGCATCATCTCCAATGTAGATGACGACCTTTTTATCGAGACCAGAAAGAAGCTGGCGCTGGTTGAATTTGATTTTGTCGTTACCGCGCAGCAGATGCAGAGCTATAAGCCGTCACACAGAAATTTCGAGGAAGCAATTCGTCGCAGCGGCCTGAGTAAAGACCAGATTCTGCATGCAGGCCAAAGCCTTTACCATGACATCGCTCCGGCCAATGCCCTGGGTATTCGCAACGTGTGGGTGAACCGGCCGTCCATCAGGCCCGGTTCCGGCGCAGCCAGGCCGGGAACCGCAACCCCGAACTATGAAGTCCGCAACCTAGCCGAGCTTTCGGCGCTTTTGAGTGCCGGCAGCGCCTGAACTTACGCAGCTGATTGTTTCGGAAACAACAGCGGCTCCAGCAAAACCTGTCGGGTTTCTTCTGAGGTAAGCCGCTCGTCGGCGGAATAAAACTCCACGTCGCCCCGGCGCGATTGCCTCATTGAGAGCATACCGCCCTCGGGGACGCCTGCGCTGCGCTGGTTGATGGCCGTGTAGTTGTAGCTCACGGAGTGATTGTCGAAATCAGCCTTAAGTGCCAGTTCCAGCCCTGAACCGGAGTTTCGGACGCTATATTTGTCTTCGCCGTCCACGGACAGGTCAGCATCTGATCCCTGCTTGTTGAACTCCGTCACGTCGGCGCGTAGTTCATCACCCAACTCCAGCCAGCGAGCGCGCGCGGACGCAGCAAACTGGCTTTCCGGGTCAGGTTGATGGTCAGAATCTTGAGAGGTTTGACGGCGATAATCCTGTATCCAGCCCATGTTTTATGTGATGGTACATCGCGGAATGCAGATGGCTGGGTCGGCTTGAAGGGTTAGAATAAGTGATGGGAGATTGTCCCTATGGCCCTTCCATCCAAGAGCCGCCTTACCCAGCCGCTGGTGCGCGAAAACGGTGGGCATCGTCCCGCCACCTGGGATGAAGCGATGGATCGCGTCACGGCGGCGTTCAGAAAGTCCATTGCAAAAAACGATCCGCGAGATTTCGGAATGTTCAGCTGCTCTAAAACCACCAATGAGCTGAACTACACGGCGCAGAAATTTGTCCGTTCGGTAATGGGGACAAACAATATCGATAGCTGCAACCGTACTTGACACGCCCCCAGCGTCGCCGGTCTGGCGGCGGTCTTCGGAGCGGGCGGAGGCACCAGCTCTTATCGCGAAGCGGAAGAAGCCGACGTGATCCTGCTTTGGGGCTCCAACGCGCGGGAGACTCACCCAATCTTTTTTCATCATGTGCTCAAGGGCATTCATAACGGCGCAAAGTTGTATGTGATTGACCCGCGGCGAACCAGTTCAGCGCAGTGGGCCGACACGTGGCTCGGCCTTGATGTGGGTTCCGATATTTACTTGGCCAATGCCATGGCCCGCGAAATCATTGCTGCTGGCCTGGCGAATACAAAATTCATTGAGCACGCCACCAGCGGTTTCGAAGCCTATCGCGAGCACGTACAGAAGTTCACGCTTGAGCGCGCGGAGTGTGAAACCGGAGTTCCAGCAGCGGCCATCAAACAGCTTGCGCATGCTTATGCCAGCGCCGGCCGCGCACAGCTCTGCTGGACGCTCGGGATCACTGAGCACCACAATGCCGTTGACAACGTGGTGGCGCTGATTAATCTGGCGCTGCTCACGGGCCATGTGGGGCGCTATGGAAGCGGCGTCTGTCCTCTGCGTGGACAGAACAACGTGCAGGGCGGCGGCGATATGGGGGCCATTCCAGATCGGCTGCCTGGGTTCCAGCACGTTGAAAATGACGAGTTGCGCGGCAAGTTTGAAAAAGTCTGGGGAGCTAAAGTTCCGCCAAAGAAAGGCTGGCACATCAGCCACATGCTCGACGCCATGGAGCGCGGCGAGCTGACCGCACTTTATTGCCTGGGCGAGAACCCGGCTGACTCCGAAGCTGACCGCCATCGCGCACTGAAGTTGCTTGGCGGCCTTGAATTCATGGTAGTGCAAGACCTCTTCTATACCAAAACGGCCGAACTGGCGGATGTCGTACTGCCTGGCTCCGCAGGCTGGTGCGAGAGCGAAGGCACCGTGACTTCCAGCGAGCGCCGCGTGCAGCGCGTCCGCGCCGCTGTTCCCATGCCGCCTGGTGTGCGCGACGATATTGAAATCATCTTTGATCTTGCCCGACGTCTGGGACATAACTGGGGTGAATCGAAGGCAGAATGTATCTGGAACGAACTCCGTTCGCTCAGTCCCATGAATGCAGGCATGAGTTATGCGCGGCTGGAAGAACACGGCGGCATGCAATGGCCCTGCTATGACGAGCAGCACCCGGGAGAAATCTTTTTACACGGGCGGCTCTGGCATGATCCGCTGATCGGCCCGCGCGCGCCATTCAGCGTGGTGGAGTCTGAAGAGCCCGTGGACGCGCTTGATCCGCAATTTCCCATACGCCTCACAACTGGCCGGCGGCTCGATTCTTACAACACGGGTGTTCAGACCGGTCGTCTCGCATCGCCGTTGCGCCACGAAGAAACAATCGATCTATCACCCGCAGATGGCCGGCAGTACAATCTGCACGAAGGTGACAAAGTGCGCGTGACTTCGCGTCGAGGCTCGGTGATTGCTCCGGTACGGTTTGATCCCGGTCTGCGCCAGGGGCTGGCATTTCTTACTATGCATTTTCCTGATCAGGTAGCCACCAACGATCTCACCATTGACGCGGTCGATCCCAGGTCCGGGACCTCGGAATTTAAGGCCACCGCCATCCGCATTGAAAAGTGTATGGAGCAATAATTGGACCTTCATCTCACCGGCGAGCGTCCCACACCTGAAGAAAAAGCCGCCGTGGATTTGGAATTGGGCGGCGCACCGGAATCAATTTGGGAAGGTGGAGCGCCAGGCGAAGACACCGATACGCAGTCCTCTAGCGGCGGAAAACAGAAAGCCGAATCACAGCGCCATCTCTTGTTGCCAGTCCTGCACGCCATCCAGAACCGCATTGGATGGATCAGCCACGGAGCCATGAACTATACAGCGCTTAGGCTGGATGTGCCTCCGGCGGAAGTTTACGGCGTAGCTTCTTTCTACGGAATGTTTTCACTCCAGCCGCGTCCGGCTGTTGTGGCTCACGTCTGCGACGACATTGCCTGCATCACGCGCGGATCAGGCGAACTTTGCGACCAACTGGATACGCGCCTGGGGCCTGAAGGGTTGCCGTGCTCAGGCGGGCGGGCCATGTGGGTGCGCAGTAATTGCCTGGGTTTGTGTGAACGCGCGCCGGCGATGCTGGTCGTGAAAGCTGGAAAAAAGCCACAGCAACGCGTGCTGGCCCCTGCGACCACCGATCGCGTGCAATCGCTGATCACTGATGCTGCGAATGACGTGTTGCCGGGCGCGCCTGATGTTCTCAACCCCCAGCTTTCTGTGCCGCAGGAAGGATCAAGAAAGCTGACTCTTCTGCGCCGCGTGGGTAAGATCAATGCACCGAAGTTGGATGGCTACCAGCGACTGGGCGGCTATGATGCGTTGCGTAAGGCATTCGATCTTGGGCCTGAAGGCGTCCTGCGTGAGATGAACGCGTCGCGGCTTCTTGGCCGTGGCGGCGCCGCTTTTCCCGCGGCGACAAAATGGGAAGCTTTGCATCTTCAACGCGATCTGCTGAAAGCAGACCCTAGGCGCAAACACTACGTAATCTGCAATGCCGACGAGTCAGAGCCTGGAACTTTCAAAGATCGTTTGATCATGGAAGGCGATCCGTTCGCCGTTCTGGAAGGCATGACGATTGCTGCACTGGCCACTGGTGCCGAGCGCGGCTACATTTATTTGCGCGGCGAATATCCGCTGGCGGCGGAGCGCCTCGGTCACGCCATTGACGCTGCGCGACACGATGGTTTTCTTGGCCAGAATATCCTTGGCAGCGGCCTGCGTTTCGATATCGAACTTCGGCGCGGCGCTGGCGCTTACATCTGCGGAGAAGAGACAGCGCTCTTCAATTCCATTGAAGGACATCGCGGCGAGCCCCGCAACAAGCCGCCTTTCCCCACGCAGGCGGGTCTCTTCCGCCAACCGACTGTGGTCAACAACATCGAAACTCTTGTCAACGTTCCCATCATCATCAAACAAGGCGGCGCAGCGTACGCAAGCGTGGGTACCGAGGGCTCCACGGGGCCGCGGCTTTTTTGTCTCTGCGGTCATGTCGAGCGCCCCGGCATTTATGAAGTCCCCATGGGTACCACGTTGCGCCAGTTGGTGACACTGGCAGGCGGCGTTGCCGGCACAGGTCGCTTGCAAGCGATTTTGCTCGGAGGCGCCGCGGGGACATTTGTTTCTCCCAAAGAGATTGATGTGCCACTGACTTTTGAAGGCACACGCGCCATCGGCGCCACGCTCGGTTCAGGCGTAGTGATGCTGTTCGATGACAGCATTGACCTGAAGCGCATCCTGCTGCGCATCGCTGCATTCTTCCGCCATGAGACCTGTGGACAATGTGTACCCTGCCGCGTCGGCGTGGTACGCCAGCAGGAAGCGTTGCAGCGGCTTGTCGATAACAGTCCCTTGGGCTCGAAGGCGGACGAACTGGTTATGCTGAAAGAGATGGCCCAGGCCATGCGCGATGCCTCCATCTGCGGCTTGGGGCAAACTGCTGCCAGCGCGTTGGAGTCGGCGCTGCAAAGGTGGAATTTATTCGCATGAAGGATCTCACACCAGTACTGGGCAAAGCGGAACCTCAGGAATTGGCGCCAACCCCTCTGCTGCCAATCCCGCGCGGCCCCGTACCGCAAGCGCCGCCGGAGCGCGAGCGCCGGATGATTGAAATCACCATTGATGGCCAGCCGGTTTCAGTGCCCGAAGGCTCAACCATTCTGGAAGCCGCGCGCAAGCTGGGCGTTGACACGCCGACGCTCTGCTTTCTTGAAAGCCTTATGCCGGTCAACGTCTGCCGCGTCTGTGTGGTCGAAATGGAAGGCTCGCGCACGCTGGTTCCCGCATGCTCGCGCAAAGTGGAACCAAAGATGTCGATCAAGACGGATTCAGAGCGCGTGCGCTTGTCGCGGCGCATGGTGCTGGAATTTCTGGCCTCGTCGGTGGATGTCTCAACCGCGCTGCAGTTCGCCGGCTATATGGAACGCTACGGAGCGCAGCCGCAGCGCTTTGGCCGCAACGCCGCTACGGTGCAGCAGCCCATCAAGATCGATAACGAACTCTACGTCCGCGATTACTCAAAATGTATTCTCTGCTACAAGTGCGTGGAGGCCTGCGGCGTGGACGCGCAGAACACCTTCGCCATCGCCGTTTCCGGGCGCGGCTTCTTCGCCTCGATTGCCACTGAGTTTCAGGTCCCGCTGCCTGAATCCGCGTGTGTCTATTGCGGTAACTGCATTGGCGTCTGTCCCACCGGCGCGTTGATGTTCAAGAGCGAATACGATATGCGCCAGGCCGGGACATGGGACGAATCACGCCAGCAGCAGACCACCACCATCTGTCCTTATTGCGGCGTTGGCTGCAATCTCACCGTACATGAGCAGGATGGTGAGATCGTGAAAGTCACCTCGCCGCTTGATCATCCGGTGACACACGGCAATCTCTGCATCAAAGGCCGTTTCGGCTGGCAGTTTGTGCAGATCGAGCCCGCGGAAGTTAAGAACAAGCAGGACTAGGCGTGCCTTCTACGTCGCTTTTACCTTAGCCAGATAGTCGCGCACACGCCTGGCGTTGGCGCCCACGTCGCTCTTGCCGATACGCGAGAGTGATCGGACATCGATGCGGCTGCCGTTTCCGTCGGCAGCAATGCGAACTACAATGTCATCCTTGAAGCCGAACCAGAAGGTAGTAGCCGTAGCTTCAATGCGGCCTTGCGCGGGATCCGTGGCGACTATTTCCCATTTCATCTCATGCGCTGCCGCCAGCGCGCGGTCAAAGGCCTGTGGCGGGGCTACGTCAAGATGCAACGGTCCGATGTCAGGATAGGTTTCCTTCTGTTGCTCCGCCGTCTTTGCATCATAATCCGTTGAGTTTGCCGCCTTGGCCGCTGCGCGCAGAGGCAGCACGGCAACAAACTGCGGTGGGCTGGTGCGGTCCGTGCTTACATCGTGAATAGGCGAGTGCCGCGCGGTATTGATGCTTGTGGCCGGCATTGCTGCGGCGATCAATCCCAGCACCAGGCCGGCAAGAGCCATGCCTTTGCTGCCAGCGCGCGCGATTCCTATCAGAGAGAGCACTACGGCGATCAGACCGAGAAACAACGCCGCTGGAATCACGATACGCAACGCCGCGGACAAACCCAGGATGTGTGCGCGGTAGGCTGGACCATCCAGCATCAGAAGCAGGCATGCCAGCAGGCCAGTCCAGAAACCAGCTGCGGCGACCGGGGATACACCAGAGCTTTCCATGGATCTCTCCTCATAATTTGACAGCTCTACTATAGAGCAAAAGTGCGAAGAAGATATTCTTGCGGGCTGGCTTTACCGCCGCCGATGCTTGAAGGTGTGTTTGCCCTGGGCGTAGTCGGTTACCGTCTGACCGCTGCCGTGTAATTTGTATTTATAGGTGAGGAGCCCTTCCAGGCCGACAGGCCCTCGGGCATGGAGTTTGCTGTTACTGATTCCCAGTTCGGCCCCCAGGCCATAGCGAAAGCCGTCGGCAAAGCGGGTTGAGGCGTTGTGAAAGACGCTGGCGGCGTCGACTTCATCCATGAATAGGTCTGCTGCGATTTGATTTTGAGTAAGGATACTTTCAGTGTGGCGCGAGCCATAACGGTTGATGTGTTCGATGGCTTTATCCATATCGCTCACGATCTTTACTGTAATTTTCAAATCGCCATATTCGGTATGCCAGTCTTGTTCAGTGGCGGGAACGATTTGGCTTTGCGAAAGCAAACTGGTTGTGCGAGAGCAGCCGCGGACTTCGACGCCGGCAGATTGCAACGCGGCGACGAGCGCGGGAAGAAATTCTTCAGCGATCGCCTGGTGCACTAAAACTTTCTCCACGGAATTGCAGGCCGCAGGGTACTGGACTTTGGCATCGAGAACGACCTTCGTGGCCATCTTCAGATCGGCGGCGGAATCGACATAGATGTGGCAGATGCCGCTGCCGTGGCCGAGTACAGGTATGCGGCTGTGCTGGAAAACGTAATTCACAAATTCGGTGGAACCGCGCGGGACCACCAGGTCAATGTAGCGGTCCATTTCAAGAATGCGGGCCACGTCGGCGCGGTCAGTGAGAGCGCAGATCACCGGACGCAATGACGGGCTGAAAGCGCTCAGCGCGTCATGCCAAATCGAAATCAGAACGCGGTTTGTCTGTCGCGCTTCGGCGCCACCTTTCAGCACCAGGCCGTTGCCGGTTTTGATGGCCAGAGATCCGACTTGCGGTACCACGTCCGGTCGCGACTCAAAAATTACCGCCACAACGCCAAGAGCGCAGGAAACTTTTTGCAGAGTGAGGCCGTCATCCAAATCCGTGGTGGCAAGCACGTGGCCAAGCGGATCTTCCAGCTTTGCGACGTCGCGGACCTGCTTTGCCATTTCCTTGATGCCGGCAGAGGACGTCCTGAGCCGCTTTAGCAGCGCGGCAGAAGCTGTGCCTGCCGACAGTTCGCGCCCTTTGCGCTCAAGGGATTCGCAGTCTTCGCGATTCGCCTTGAGGATTTCTGCTTCACGAGCTTCCAGACCATCAGCCGCCGCAAGCAGGATCTGGTTGCGCTGATCGGCGGAAAGCCGCGCCAGTTCGCGAGCAGCCCGGCGCGTTGCCTGCACCTGGGCAGCAATGGACTGGGGATTTTTAAACTCCACGGCGCTGGACATTCGGTTCCTTCAATGAAAGGATCAGAAAATTTTCGCGGCGCACCAGTACGCCGCGCCGGCTTTCGCCGGACGAGAGCATAGCTGCAAGCTGCTGGCTGCCGAGTTCGGCAATCCCTTTGCCGATGATACTGCCTTCGGGGTCGAGCACGGCAATCACCTGTCCGGCGGAAAATTCTCCCTGGCAGGCAGTCACGCCGGAGACAAGCAGACTGGCTTGCCGATGCACGAGGGCCCGGGCGGCATTGGTATTGATGGTGACTTCGCCGCGCACGGTGGTGGCAAAAGCCAGCCAGCGTCGCTTGCC